>Ga0209542_10003174_pt1 | contig 35435 bp, 42 predicted proteins | sample RifCSPhighO2_01_FD_184028 | JGI IMG/M metagenome (GOLD analysis project Ga0209542, IMG submission 184028) | Soil microbial communities from Rifle, Colorado - Rifle CSP2_plank highO2_0.1 (SPAdes) (version 2) | ecosystem: Environmental > Terrestrial > Deep subsurface > Rock core/Sediment ...
TCTGGGCAGCAATCAGAAACTCGCAGTACAACTCTTTACTGCACTTACGTTTCAATTCTTCTCACCTCCAACCCTGCCTAAAGTCCAATCAGTTTAGCAAATTACTGGAAGTGGTGCGTAAGTCCTGTTTAGCATTCAATTCATAAATATCTCTTTCATCAAATAGATCAATATACCAATCCCCGCCTTCCTCAATCCGTGCAAACTTCCTCCAATACTCCATTGATGAACCAAGAACACCAACAATATCATCTTTTTTAATGACGTCCTCTCCGCGACTCTCGTGCGGGAGTATCATCGGGGATACAAAGGCCGTCTTTTCCGTTCGCATTCATCCTCGGAGCAAGCTCCTATTTAGCTTCAAAATTACTCCAAAATTCGGGGCGGCTGAATGGAAGCTCGAACCTTTGACTTCTCCTGTGCTTTTTGACATGCTTAATTAGTGGGAGAAAGTTTAAGAGGAATTACTTGGCGTTATTATCTCTACTCCTTTTTAACAGGGCTTACTTTTTACACTGCCGCCCTAATTCCCTTTTACACTGACTGGGGGCATATTTCTTTAACTCAGGTTCAATTTCTCCAAGCTTGGTTAATGTTTTGGGCCTTTGTTCTAGAAATACCAACGGGAGTTATCGCTGATCGGTTTGGCCGAAAAATTTCTGTTGTTCTAGGTTGTTTTATAACTTTCTTATCTTTCTTACTTTATGGAACGATTCCAAACTTTTCTGCTTTTCTTTTAGCTGAGTTTTTTGCTGCTGCAGGACTAGCTTTAATGTCCGGGGCCAGTGAGGCTCTTTTGTACGATTCATTAAGGGAAGAAAAAAAGGAAACGAAATTTAAAAATATTTTTGGGAGGTCCTTTTCTTTGGGGCAAGTATCAGCAATAATTGCCGCCCCACTTGGCGGATTTATCGCTTCTAGATTCGGACTAAACATTCCCATGCTCATTACCGCCTTCCCATCTTTGATCGCCGCATTGGTATTACTAACCACCAAAGAGCCACTAATGAAAGACACACAAGAGAAAGAAAAAAATTATTTGAACATAACCAAAAGAGGAATTTCTACTTTCATCCACAACAAATTACTAAGGACACTGGCAATAAATGGAATCCTTGTTTATACGGGAGCTTATTTTTTAATCTGGCTTTACCAGCCGCAATTAAAAAACCTGGGTATCGCCATTATTTATTTTGGGTTCGTAAGAGCTCTCTTCGCTCTTTCTGGAATGATTTTTTCTCATAATCTTCAGTTAACAGAAAAATTATTTAAGTCCGGTAATAACTTTTTTAGAATTACCACTTTTATTACTATTCTTTCTTTGGTTTTAATAGCTGTTTTTCCATCCCTCATCACGATCGTTTTGGCAATTATTCTTATTGGCGGTCTTGGCCAAGCAAGATTTACCGCCCTTAATTCCTATATGAATGACCAAATCCCTTCCGAGCAAAGGGCAACAACACTCTCTTCCATTTCAATGTTAAACAGAATTCTGTTAATTGTATTGAACCCCGCAGTTGGATTCATGGCTGACCATTCGCTCCGTGGGGCATTCATATTTGTAGCTGCGCTGTCTTTAATCGCAATTATTTTTATCCCAATTCGCCTTCCAAAAACACACGCGCCAGAAAAGCCATAATCAGAAAGTTAGAATCCCTTATCTTGAGTATAAAAGAAAGTCCGAACGCCTTCCCCTTCAACTCGTTTACACTGAGCTTGTTTACCCTGAGTTCATCGAAGGGTCGAAGTGCTCAGGACTTCGCATCCAGGCGTGCAAGTGCAAGATAGTTCCCAAAATTCTTTCACAATTTCCCCCAACAACCAGTTAGCTCCCCACATCAACCTTCGCAAGAGGACCTCTCAAAAACCAAAACCTTCTCAACAAGACTCTCTTCATATTCCGGTCTCGCCCCACGACCTGCTAAGCCATTCCCAACCACGGCCATTAACACGCCAACTAAACTAAGAATATGCTGAAATATAGTGAGACACCGTCAAGGAATAGTTATTTTGCCTCTTCTTCTGCTTGTTTTGGGCTTTTTAGCCATTATCCTTACCTCCTTCCTTCTCGTTAGCAGCCGGACCGGCTTTTCCAACCGCGCCTCGGGTGAAATTCTAAACGGTGGTCCCCAAAATCCTCAAGAAATTCCTGTCAAAGTAGCCGTCCTAGTCTACGATCCTCCCATCATTTCCCAAGGTGGTAAGAGCCTCACTCAAGTTCTTGGTTGGAATAATGGTATTCAAATGGCGCACCAGTTGGTATCTGATTTCAACACTTTCACCCACGGCGTCATTAAATACCAAATCGTGGAAGAATCCGTTCGCCCAGAGTGGATTGACGACATTGAAGGAAAGCACTACCCCGAAGAAGTCTACCTTAATCCTTCCACCCGCTTCACCTATCCCCTGAAACTGACAGACTACGTCAAGATTGTCAAAGACAACCATCTCGACGAAAAAATCCGTCGGGGCGAAATCGACGAAGTTTGGCTCTGGGGTTACCCCGGAACTCCTGGTTACGAATCCGTCATGATGGGAGATGGGGCCTACTGGATAAACGGCGGCCCAATTTCCGGAATCGACACAAAAGCCTTTATCATGATGGGCTTCACTTATGACCGTTATCTTTCTGAGGCGCTTGAATCCTACGGGCACCGAACCGAATCGATAATGCGCCGGATTTACGGCAGTTGGGAAGCCAAAAACACTCATGACTGGAACAAATTCACCCTCCTCGATCGAGGAATCCCTGGTTTCGGAGGCATTGGAAACGCCCACAACGCCTTCAACGCCGAGCCAGGAACTGACTACAACCGGTCTTCTCTCCGAATGCTCCCAACCTCCGCCGACGATTGGTACAACTTTCCCAATATGACCGGCGCCCGCACCCAAAAGAACTGCACAGCTTGGAACTGCAATGGGTACGAATATCTTAAATGGTGGTATGACCACATGCCCCACGTCGGCGGACTTAAAAATGACATCTTAAATAACTGGTGGCGCTATATTGTCATTCCGGATGAGTACAAAACAACCTGGAAATTTTCCGCCGTCTCTGAAGCACGGTCTGATCTAACGGAAAACAACGCTTCCTCCTGGAATTGCGGCGGAGTAAGCGCGACATGTTCTCTCGCCAGCGAAACTTCCCTAGTGAGATCGGGATCTAACTCTCTTCATTTTGTCACCAACGGCGCTTTCGACACTTGGCTTCGCTTCCCCAAAGACCAACCAGCCGTCTGGAACCTGACTGCCGAAAAGTATCTCGTCCTTTGGGCTTACGCCATTAACAAAAATCTATCCTTCCAAGGAAATTCCCCAACTATCTATCTCAAAAACAACACTGGCGGTCAAATCCGTTATCTTCCCGTCGGCAACCCGCTCGACTCAGCCAGAAACCAATGGAAAAAAATCGTCATTCCCCTTAGTGGCGATTCAAACTGGCAGAAATCATCAACAGGAACCATTGATCTCTCCCGGATAGATTCTTTAGAAATTCATGCTGACACTTGGGACGCCGGCTTTGAAATATATTTTGACGGACTAGGCTTCAGCTCGTCAGATAAGGATACCACTCCTCCGACGGTCACGATCGCCGAACCAGGGTCTTCATTCATCTTGACCGATGAAACTCGTGTCACTGTGAATGCGTCAGACAACTCCAGCATTTTACGGGTGGATCTCTTCATTGATGGTCAATATCAGCAAACAGATGCCATCTGGCCCTACATCTTCTCAATCACCGCTTCCAACCTATCAGCTTCCCCTCACACCTTAACCGTTAGAGCCATCGACATCTTCGGTAATGAGTCTCCTCCGGCCACGACCAATTTTGCCCTATCCAATAACCCGCCTTCGGCCAAATTCAGTATGACCCTCGTTGGCCCGGAATTCCGTGGTGACCCAAAATTCACGGTTAATTTCACCAATAAAAGCACCGATCCGGATTCCGACCCTATCACCTACCTTTGGAATTTCGGCGACGGTTCGGCCATTTCTCAAATGAACTCAACCAAAGACCCCACTCACCAGTATGCCCCCCATAAATCGTACCAAGTCACTCTCACAGTCAGTGACAGTCGTAAAGGAGTTTCGAAATTAACCAAGAACCTCACTATCCCCTGATTGGGGGACGGCCCTGGTAGGGAGTTTTCGGATATACTGTTTCTAAGGCTGGGAACCATAAAAGCGTGGTCTGCTTCAAAAGCAGAGGCCAAACAAAGTGCTGCTAAACTCTTTTCACCACAATCATATCCCTAATCTCTCCTTCAATCGGCACGTAATTTCCGGTAGGATAATCACGAATGGCAGCAAAAAATAGATCGACGTTGTAACGATAATTTTTCCCCACCACTGTCCCGGCATCATTGGTAATAAATTCTTTCGTCGCCGCATCATATCCCGTAATCAAAATCATGTGCCGCTCCGGCCCCGCCCCCGTGTAGTGCCGATTAAGAAGCGCCTGACCATTCATCGGCGTGATCACTAAATCGCCCTTCTGCAACTCGGCAACAATGCTTTCAATCGTAGCCTCAGCCCGATACTCCACCAAGTCAAAGCCGTAGTAGTCTTTAAAAATCCGCTCGACCGTGTCGGCCGCTGAAGTGTCCCGATATTCGCCATATTTCTCCGTCTGAAATTTCGAAATTGCCAGAATCTCCTCCCTGGCCGCTTCCGGACTGGCAATTTCCTCATCCCTCGCCCATTTAACCGCCATGAGTGCCGCCGCTTCTTCACAGGCATCCTGTTGCCTTGGATCCCCCCACTGCCCCAAGGGAGCCTGCGAAGTAAACGGGGCCTCATTTTCAACCGATTGGCCAAAATCCGCCGGCCTCATCTCCTGGGGCGCAGGCAACGCCGTCGCCACTTTCTCCTCAATCCTTATCTCCCTCTCCGAAGGCTCCCCCTCCCGCATCTCCACCCAAACCGCCGCCCCGCTTGCCAGGAAAACCAGGATTGCCACCAGCCCGGCCAGTTTCCACCTCATTCCGGCATCTTACCAAAACCCAATCTCCTTCTTCCATAAAATATGGCTATTTAACTTCAAAGGCTATCTAAAAAACCGTATTCATTGGCAGTGCCCCGTGGTCGCAGTCCCCAGTTATTAAAGGAATTAAAATTGGTTCCGTCGCCGGACCTTGTTGTGAACAGGCCGTAGAGGAGATTGGTGTTATAGGTCACGGTGGTTAGAGTTGAACCGACGATCACATTATTATAGTAGGCCGCAAAAATCATCGCGTCATTAGTGCTGTTTCTCTGGATGATGCCCCTAAGCGCTGCAGAAGCTCCGTAGGTGAAAGCGGTGTTTACCAAACTAGTGCGGGTGCCGCTGACATATTCATCAACCCAGATCTTGCTGCCCAGGCGGCTGACATAGAGCAGGATGAAATTCTGCGGATCGGTCCGGCTGTCCAGGTTAAAAACCAGTCCCGCTTGCTGACGCGATCCGCAGGTGATGTCCACCGACTGCAGGTTGTCCGGGTTGGGGCCGGTGATCGTCGCAAACATCGAAGAAAGGGTAATCAGTTTAACTTTATTATTGGCATCAAGAGCGGTTGCTGCCGAAGCTACAAAAGTGTCCCCGACCGCGGAGCCGGTATAGAAGTAGTTAGTTTGCGAGGCGGTGATCTCATACCAGCTCCCAACAGTCAAAGTGCCCGAAGATAGCTCTGCCCCCAAAGTGGGGCTGCCAACGGCTTTGCCGTTGCCGCTGAAACTGTTGACCGAATAGACACCGGTCGTGCTGGACCAAGTTACCCCGTTCCCCCCTCCGCCGACAAGGCCCGATCCCGCAGCTCCTTCCTGATGGCCAAGGCCATCAGTGACTGTCCCATCCAACTCCTGGCCGTCAGTCCGGGTGCCAGGAGTTGACTCAGTGGTGAGAGCAAAACCGTCATCCGCAAACGGAACCGGCAGCCAGCAAGTTGTGGGAACGCGGATATTGCGGAAAGTGATAGCATTATCCACCGAAAGAACACAGGGATACATGGTTGATGTGCTGTCTTGGTTATTGGTAAAAAGGAGTGTCCAATATTTATACACGCCACCTTTAATGAGCCAATGGACTCCCCCGGTCACCCCTCCCCGAAGAATCACGCACACTTGATAGGTCGTCCCCACGACCAAATCGCTTTCGCCCACTGCAGTGGCCGAGCTGTTATCCCGGGCGACAAAGCGGTTGTTATTACACTGAAAGTTGAGAATCTCAAAATCTGTTGCTGCAGTGGGGGTTGCCACATTGGTCCAGCCAAGACCGCTCACCTGGCTCGCAGCAGTGTTGGGCGTCACCTCACCGATGATCATGAGCCCAGTCGTCCGGGTGAAGGCACCATAGCGCAAAATTGGATCCCCGTAGGCATCGTTGCCGTCAGCAAACGAAAGAGTCCCTGATGTAATGCTCGTTTGAGCGGTGGTTTCAACGACTGTCCGGGTTCGTTGCGTCGTGGTCCCGGTGACATTTTTGCCCGCCGATGTGGCCAGGGTGCCATTCACAGCCCCGGTGGCCAGGTTATTAGCAAAATTGTCATAGAGGTGGTAAGGACTTCCCGGAGCAGATCGGATCTGTGCGAGGGCTTTGGGATGGGGCATAACTAGTCTTGGGTAATGACTAAACGGATTGACAGATTACCGCTTGTGAAAGTGGGAGTGCCGCGGGTGACCAGGGCGGCAAAAAGATTTCTGGAGCTGGCGCCGCAGACAAACCCTATCCCTAAATTATCGGCTTGAGAAACGCTGTTTAAAGCGCTCGTGTAATAGGTTGTGAAAGGAACAACACCAACCAGAGTGGCAGCGACGGCGTCGGAAATGCTCCAGGCAGCATTGTCTGTCGGGGGAGTGAAAGTGGTGTCAAAAACCCAAAGCTCCATGGAGACGGACTGAACGTCGCCGTCAACAAGAACTGCCGATTGGATGATGCCGGAGCCGGCATTAACCCTGGCGCTATTGGTCAAGGTAATGGCTGTGCTCGTGGTGCCGACAAAGTCCCCGGCTGAATAGGCTCCGGCGACAGATAAAGTCGGCGTGGCCGTGATGATGGTAGTGTTCCCACCAATGGCTCCCAGATGGTTTTCTCCGGCGGTGATGGAGCTAACTGTAACCGATGGAAAATAAGCCATGGCTTAATCTAAATAATATTCCACTCCGTGCCATTATAAACCAGGTCCACTGAAGCGTAGTTGGCATTAATAATGACATTCGAGTCGCCGTCAATGGTCCCGGAAGCCGGGGCAATCGTAATATTATTCGTCGCCGCATCCCCCTTGCCGTCTTTAATTCGATAGGTTGTCCCAGTCGTGGGCGAGGCCGGAAGGTCCAAATAGGAAGCCGAGGCGCTCGACTTGTTAACCACAATGATCTGGTCGGTCGTCGCACTAACTGAATAGTGACTGCCGGAGGTGGCCCCGGAGGTTATCACCGTCGCCTTCATGATCAGCTGAACAGTGAGAGGCTCCGAATGCGTCCCACCTGAACCATGCTCCACCGACAAATAAGTGTTGAGGATCGTTCCCCAACCGCCATCGTCCCCACCAACAGTCGGCAGTCTAGCCATACCTAGCTAGTCTCCTTTCTGGGCGTTCCTCCGTATGGCCCGGCGCCAAACCCGAAAGCTTGAGGGCGGCCCTTTTTAGCCTTCGAGGGGTTAACCCGCGAAAGACTTTTTAACCGGCTGGAAATTCCGCTGACCGTCAAAAGAACAAGGCCCAAGTAGAGAAGAAATTCTCTCCGGCCCATCTTCCGCTGAAGCAAACTTCTGAACGACCTCATGTCCTATATTTATAGCCCAGATTCACCCCAGAATCAAGAGCTTCCACTGCGCCAATTGCTAAACCACACAATTAAAATTGCCAGCTGATATAAAAGAATAATCGGGATTGCCATGATTGTCTGATTAACAACATCAGGGGTTGGGGTAAGAACCGCCGCCACGACAAACGCGCCCAAAATCACCAACCGTTGCCAACGCATGAGCTGGCTAAACCGCAGAGGCACCGTCCGGTTAACAAAAACAAGAACGAGCGGCAGCTGGAAAAGAAGCCCAAAACCCAGCAAATACGTCATTACAAAGGAAAAATACTCCCTCGCGGAAATTAAAGATTTCACCTCATCGGAACTGAATTTGCTCAGAAAATTAAGGGCGATTGGCAGACTGACAAAATAGGCAAAAGCCATCCCGGCAAGCATCAAAAAAAGACTCCCACCCAGAAGAAACCCAACGGAAAATCTGGCCCTCTTTGGAATCGCTGGCTCCACAAACCGCAGGCTTTGAAAAACCAAAAAAGGTAAACAAACCACAAACCCAAAAAAAACCGCGATTTCCAAAGTGAAGCTGAACCCACCCCCTGGTGAGGTGTAATAAAGTGGCTGACCAAGCGGCCTAACCAAAAAAGCTAAAATCCGATCCTCAAAAAAATAGCCCGCAACCGACCCCAGAAGAAGAAACCCCAGCGACAAAATTAACCGTGACCGCAGCTCCAGAGCATGGTCCAGAAAAGTCAACTTCAACGAAGTGCCATCATGCTTTCTTTGACCTCCCACCTTTTGCTTCTTCAGAACTTTCTTCCTTTTCATCCCCAAAACCTTTGCGAATCTCCCGAATCGCATCAGAAATCCCTTTCGAAAGCTCCGGAAGTTTCTTCCCGCCGAAAAGGACCAGAACAATGACCAGGATGATAATGAGCTCTTGGGCTCCAAGACCAAACATTATAATCTTAACGATTAATACCCACCAAAACGCGGCGAACGCATAACAATTTACCTTATGATGGGTATATATGATATTATCACTAACTGCCTGACCCATTTCAATAGGCAGTCACCAAACCATGAAGTTCCTCCAACTACTCCTATCACTGTCCATCTCAATTTTCCTTCTCATCCCACCTGTCCAGGCTGCAACCTTTGGATCAGGAACTTTCGGCAGCGGACTCTACGGCGCCGGCCAATCATCCAACACCACCAGTCAAGGCACTTCCCCCCCCCCGGCTCCCGGCTGCGGCGACCAACCCCCTGGGGCCAAAGCTCCCTGGCTCTACGGTGCTATCCCCGAGGACGGCACCAGCATTACGCTCTATTTCACCCCCGCCGATGATCCCATCAATCGCTACGCTCTTGCTTTCGGCCTAAAATCTGGTGTCATTCAGTTCGGTCAGGACAACATCGGTGGCCAGGGTACGCGAACCTACCTCGTCCAACACCTCTCCCCAAACACCACCTACTACTTCAAAATCCTGGGCGCCAATGGTTGCGCCACGGGTTCCTGGTCTAATGAAATCTCCGCCACCACTCTTGGCCACATCACCACCGGCAGTCTAAAAATCGTCTCTTCAGACCTTCGGCCCGTCCCCCAAAAAGAAGGCCTGGAGCCGTCAGGGGAAGTCCCCGAAGAAGCCAAGATCCAAGGCTATAAGGTAAACGTCAAAGTCCTAAGCGTCGCCCAAAAACCGATCGCCGGCGCCAAGGTCACCATCGCCTCCACTCCCCAGACTAAAACCACCGACAAAAACGGCTTAGCCTCTTTTGCCAATATCGAACCCGGAGAGCACCAGGTCACCATCACCTCTGGCCGCTTTAAAGGCGAGCAAAGCATTAACCTGACAGGCGACGTCCGCGAGTTCAACCTCACTATCGTCGTCAAAGAAGAAATCGTCCTCTTCTCACCCCAAGCCCTGATCGTCATCACCGGGCTTGTTCTCGTCATCATCATCCTAACCATCCTCCTGCTCTGGCAGAAAAGAAAGTCTCCCGTCATTTCTTGAAACCAACCTAAACCTTGCCCGCCCTAAACCTCGCCCTTGCTTCCTCAAGCACTCTCACCACTTCCTCATCCGTCACTTGGGGAAAATGCCGATACCACATCCCCACCGCTGAAAAATTCTCCGGAGTGTCTAAACAAACCACCTCGTCTGCCGGCCGCAGCCTCTCCCGCAAGCTGGAAACCGCGTCCCCACTGCCCACCGGCACCGCCACCACCAACCGCTTGGGTCTCTGCTTCAAAACTGCCTCCACGGCCACCCGCATCGACACCCCCGTCGCCAGCCCATCGTCCACCACCACCACATTCTTCCTCGCAAGCATCAACCCCCTTCGTCCACCCCGATAGAGCTTCACCCTCCGGTGCACTTCCGCCTTCTCTCTCCTGATCACTCCCGACACCTGCTCCGCCGAAATCCCCAACTCCGCAACCACCGCTTGATCAACAACCGTCGTTCCATCCTGAGCCACCGCTCCAAACCCAAACTCTTCATGCCCCGGAACCCCCAGCTTCCGCACCACAAATGCCTCCAGGGGCGCTCCCAAAAACGCGGCCACCTCCAGCCCCACCGGCACCCCTCCGCGGGGCAGCGCCAGCACCAAAGGATCCCGCAGCCTCAAGGCCGCTAATTTTTTAGCCAGTTCCCTCCCCGCCTCTCCCCGATCTTCAAACACGCTCTCCCCCTTCCCAACAATAACCCCCCTATTTAAACATCAACCTCTACATTTCGCATCCATCTCCTCGCCCTCTCGACATATCCGGGCTTCATAATCTTAATAAACCGCTCCAACGTGTTCTCAAACGAGAAATTCTCTCTTCCGATTTCAAAATTCTTTTCCACCATCAACCGATAGCTTCGCGGGTCCGTCAGCAAATCCACCGCCTGGCTCGCCGCCCGCTTCAAAACCACCTCCGGACACAAAGACAAACCAGTTTCTGGATTAATTCCCATTTCCCTCCCCAAACTAATCACTTCAAATCCCTTGGGCTTAATATCTGCTTGAAAAACCGAGTATTCAAAAACCACCACCGGCGTCTTCGACAGCACCGCCTCCAAAAACTGGTTCCCGAACCCCTCCGCACTGCTTAGGTATGTCACCAGGTCAGCATAGATATGCAAGTCTAAAAGTCCCGGTTTTCTTTGCCAGTGTCCATTAGGATAACCATTAAAGGCTCCATCTAAATGAACAAAATAGACCCCTTGTTTTTTGGCATAGTCAATCACTTTTTGCAGATACCACTGATCTCTTCGCTCGGCATAACCCGCAATCACCAAAACAATCTTGTTCCTCGCCGGATCAAAACCCCGACCACTATATAGTCCTCTTTTCTTAATCATTTGAACACGAGAACTTTTCGAAAGTTCCCGAACAAAATCCACCGCCAGCTCAATGTTTTTTCTCCGAACCACCCGGGTGGCTTGCAGCACCATAATATCCTCCGGTTGGATGCCAAACTGTCGCAAAAGCTTGGCGCATTGCGCGTTTTTGTCCTGAAGCACCCGGTTAAAATCCAGCGAGTCCGGCAAAAGATCAACATGAACCCCTTTTCTTCGGACGAGCCCCCCTTGCCGCAACGAATTAATACAGGCGTGAGAAATATAGCTCCGCTTCGGCGGAAAATTCTCGGCTAAATAGGTCTGAACAAAAGAAAAAAGCGGATGATCATACCGTCGATTTTCCCAATAGAGATCATGGTTAATTAGAAGCGTCGGCACAGAAACTTCATCTAGAACTTTCAAAATTCCCTCGGCGGCCGCAATGTTCTCGCCAACGGAAAAAATATTACTGATAATCATCCTCGTCGGAGAAAATTCGGCAACTGCCTTCCGGACTCCGTTTTCCACCGCTTTGGAAATTCTGCCAAACGCTTCCTTAAAAGACTTCTCATCAGCAAACGCATCCGCCCGGTCAAACGCTCCTTCATCAACCCGGTAGACCTCACTGTCCAGCTGGTTTTCCAAATGCGGAATCTCAAAATCTGCTCCGCAGTTATAACTTCCTGAAACTAGCGCCACCTTCGCCCCGGCTTTGGTCAGAATCTCCTTCCAGGCCGAAATCTGAAGCGACACTCCATCAGTCCTCCCCACCCGAAAGTGCCCAATCAAAATCCGCTCTCCCCCAAAAGGTTCCATTTTAAACCGGCCACTAAGCCTGTTTTCCATCCTCATTCCAGTCTACCACCAACCCCCGCTTACCATAAGTCCAAGTTCAAAAACTTTTAAAGTTTTAAAGGTAAAGTTTTAAAGGGGTGGGCTTTCAAGCACGCCAAGCCCACCCCTTGCAAACCATATTCCTCCTCTTCAACAAATATTGGCTTCCAATTCAATCCGGTGCTAAAATCGGCCAATGAAACCTAGAGCCATAAGCCTAATTGTGTTGGCACTCATTCTTGGAAGTGTCGGCACGTACATCATCAACCACGAAGGCTCAATAGTCACTGAACCGGTGAGGCTGGGCCCCCTTCCTCCCCCTCTACACATTACGTTCACACCGGAAGGTCCTATTATCACCGGCCAACTGAGCGAGGGAGAAAGTTCATACCCTGTTACACAAGACAATGACATCCCCGCAGGGACCATCCACTTTCAGAAATTTCCAAAAGGCCCACGCACCAACACATTAGCTTGGCTCGAAACCGAATGGACTAAACAACTTCGTCGCTACAATCCATATATATGTTCCATTGAAACCTCCACTGGAGCAACAACGGCAAGTTGCACCTTTGACCTTAGAGACGAACGAAATAACGTGAGCAACTTGTTCTTTGGCAGCAGAAAACTCGAAAAAAACTACTAACAAACATAAACCCCAAACTACTCCCTCCTTAAGAAGGACTTCTTCCCTACCAACACCTTACCGGCCCTGCCTCCAAGCTACTTCCCAAGAATCTTGTATGAGAAGTCTACCTAGCCAGTAGCCTTCCTAAAAATCCTAAAGAAGACATTGACATTTTGTGGCAAGCAACTATAGTATTGAAACCGATGGCAGCAAAAACACCTGAAGGCCTTCTTACCTTTCAACTCCCCCCAGATACACGATTTTCCATCGGTCAATCGAACACTTCCGACTCTTGGTGTCCTGAGGAAGGTGAAAGATTTTCTGTCCTTCCCTTAGACCAACAAACAGCTAAAAACGCTATTATTCTAATTTCAGAGCTTCCCGCCCCAAAAGGTGGTCGAGTATATCTTCCCGTTCCAGACACCATCTCTTCTGAAATTAGAGAGGCACTAGCCGAACTAGAAAAAGCAATCACCATTAACTCTCCCCAGAACTCCCAGTCGATACGGCAATCCCTCGAAGAGGCCAACACGGCAATTTCTGCTGCTGAACAAATCCTCCGGAGAGGTCAACTAACTAACCCCTCTGTTCTGGCTCTTCTTAGAGCAATTCACGACCGTGCCTCCAGCCTCAGCCCTCTCAACCCCGACGAAACCCCCTCTTAAGCCGCTGGTGCGATCTTCCCACCTAGTCAACCCACTCACTCAAGACACCTAAGCATTCCCTTTTCGACAAACACCCCTGATCACTGCTCACCCGCTGAAACACCTCCGCCAACTGACTCCCTTTATCCCCGTCGACAGCTGGTCATTAGTCAAAATTCTGTTAATAAGAGCCATAAAATAGCATTCACCTCTCATCATCCGACAGGCGTCAACAGCAATGTGATCAGTAGATTTGCACTCCTTCACCACCCGCATATTATATAATCATCCCTATGGAATTGGACAAACAAGGCAAAGTTATTCAATTCGACGTGGGGGACATCATCAAACTATCTCCCCAGCTAATAAAAGGCCGTCTGCTATAGACTACGAACTCGATGAATTCGCCGTCAAAGGATTAAACGGGTATCTCCGACTAATAGAAATCACTGGCCTTCAGGCCGTCAGAAATACCCAATGGCCTATGCACTTCAACCCCAAAAACGAACCGGCCACAACCGATTCTGGCGAACCAAGACAGCACGATCTATACACCCCACCTTATGTTTTTGAGCAACTTCAAGGTCCGGCAAACAACCTAAAACTCCGCTTGCCTCGAAAAAGATAATCAAGACCGCCTTCCAAAAACCAGCCCGGCCACAAACCTCGCCCCATGCCCAGCAAAATATCCCCCTTCCAAAGTCAAAGCCACCAACAATCCATAACCAGCATCAACCAAAATCCTTGACAACAAAGCTCTTCTTATCGCTTAAGCTGTCTCTAAACGGATTGTCAAATATGTTGACAATTAACTTGACAATTACTAATAATGAGGTATACTCCTGTTGTGTTCAAGCCAAAATATTCTCTTACCCCAAAAATATTACTCAATATTAACGAGATTGAACGCCTGTACGGTCGGTTGGAAGGAATGACTATTCCCCAACAGCTACTTTTAAACCTGGAGAGAGACAATCTGATTCAGTCATCCTTCGCCTCAAATAGCATTGAAGGAAATCCCTTATCTGAAGCGCAAGTGTCCAATCTAATTCTTAATGATCGGGTCCCTGTCAACCGTGATGAAAAAGAAGTGGTAAATTATTTTCAAATACTAAAGGAGCTGCCAACAAAAGTAAATCGGGACCTCAACTTAAATCACGTCCTTGACACGCATAAACATTTACTGACTGGGGTAAAAGAAAACATTAAAGGAAAAATCAGAAACACTAGAATTGTGGTGGGAAGTCACGATGTAATTGACAGACTTGTCATCAAATACAATCCGCCATTTCACACCAAAAGAGAAATCGTGGAGGCTCTCGAAGGGCTTCTTTTGTGGGTGAAGAAGACCAAAGAACCCCCTACTTTAAAAGCCGGTATTTTCCACCATCAGTTTGTCTTCCTCCATCCGTTCGAAGATGGTAATGGCAGAGTTTGTCGTCTGTTAACCGCCCTTATATTTCTTAAGCATAATTATCTGATCAACAAATACTTTGTCCTTGACGACTACTATGACATTGACCGTTCACTATACTCTGACAGTTTGCACTCGGCAGACAGTGGAGACAAAACAACCTGGCTTGAGTATTTTACGGATGGTGTCAAGTATTCTCTTGCGGGAGCATTAGGAAAAGTGGAGACAGGATTAACACAATTAACGTTTGATATTCGACTCACACCAAAAGAACAGGAGGTTCTAAAAATTATTCAGAAATATCGGGAGCTTAATTCATCTGATTTAACAAAAGAACTAGCTATTTCGCGACAGCAAGCGTTTAATCTTCTTAAGTCCCTCACTAAAAAAGGATATCTCGAGAAAAAAGGAAGTACAAAAAGCAGTTATTATGTGTTGAAATAATAGACCTTATCTCCTCAAAGCCAGATCAACCACAAACCTCGCCCCATGCCCAGCAAAATATCCCACTTCCAACGATGAAGCTACTGCCAAAACTCCATAAACCAGCATTCCTCCGGGATCCTCTCCTTTTGCCAATCTGTCCAAGGCCTCAAACCCCCACTGAAACATCGTATACGACAAACCCGCCGTCAAAATTCCGGTAAGAACAGCGCCCTTCCAAGCTCTCATTATCTCTCCGGCCATACTAAAGCTTTCTCCGGGAAGACGGAATCGTGTCTGATTTAAATAACCAAACCAACCCAGAACAAACGGCATAGCCCATCTCATCGTTTGCCAAAACTGATCTGACAACATTTCTTCATTCACAATCAGAGTATCCCATAATTAATGCATTTTCTCAAACCTGAAGCCCATAGCTAGACAAGATTAACCCTATAGATATATAATGGCTCCCATGAGCCATGGCGAACTTACAACCCCTGACCAAAATGGAAGCCTAAAACCGATCATTGACCAAAACGGTAAACTGGTGGGTCTCACTGACAACTCTGGGAACATAATATCTCTTACCCCAACACAGCGTCGCCAACTTGAACAAGGCGGTAAGAAAAGAGGCGGGGCACGATTATCCTTAGACCTCAGCCGCACTGATTCCCCAAATACCACAATAACAGTAAGACGTACTGAATACCATCACCATGGGTCAGGGGATCAAATTATTGGACTGGACGGTCCAACAATCGGTGCTCTCGCTATCATCGCTGCCATCATCGGGGCCGCGATCAGTGCTGCACAGAACTCCAAACCCCTCCCCACAGCATTGCCCTTGACTTCTCCCTCAACACCAACGGGCCAAATTCAATTCATTACCAAAGACGATGAATTTTTACGAAGAGCGCTACAGACTCAAAATATTACCTGTTTCGCCCAAGACTCAGACATCGGCAAGAGCCAACTCCAAGAACCAAAAGGCCCACTCTATCTTGGAAGCGTGGGCGGAACCAAAGTTGTTTGTCCCGTCACCCCATGATTCCCTACGAAGAAAAGACTCCGAGTGAAAAACGCCACGATTACATGATAACCGTCGGCATATTTTTAGCCGTGGTAGCTTGGTTTACCTACAGCCTCACCAGAGACACCGAATTTCCCCCGGGTTTCCTGCTCGTTGAGCCGGCTAAAGGACGCTTGGAACTTTGCGGTCGCCCAAAAGATATCAAATATTTCTATAACGTCTCCCCAGAACTTGGCCGAGTAAACTTCGGCAACGGAGTCGCCAGAATAAGAGACATAAAGGAAATTAGAGGCGGGACCGGCGCCTGTTTTGAATTTATCCCGAACCGTCCCACACCCACTCCCCAACCAAGACAAACTCAACCATAAACAAAATGCTACAATATCCCCAGTGACCCCCTATTTTCAAAAAAACATCCTGGAAAACCACTTTGTCATCGGCCTAACCCTGGCCCTCACCATTTTCATCCTCTGGGAACTTCGCTCAACTCTCTTCTCCTTCTTCATCGCCTACACTTTTGCCTCCGCCCTTTCCCCCGCCGTCGAGCTTCTGGTCAGGAAAAAGGTCCACCGCCTCCTGGCCGTAACCACCGTCTTTCTCCTCACCCTCCTCCTGATCGCCATTCTCGTTTTCCCCCTCCTGCCCTTTTTCACTTCCCAAACCCAATCGTTCGCTTCTGCCTTCCCCACTCTCCTGGAACGAACAGTCAATTTCCTCGGTCTCTCTCCGGAAAGCTTTAACCTTCGGGCCCTCATCGAAGCCGAGGTCAACGCCGCCAGCCGCAACGCCTTTCTTCTCACCAGCCGGGCCTTCGGCGGCTTCTTCTTCCTCGTCACCACCATTGTCATCACCTTCTATCTTCTTCTCTTTGACTACCCCTTCCACCACCTCCTTGTTTCCCTCTTTCCCGATTCCCATCACTCAAAAATCGAGCAAACAATTTCCATAATCAAGAATAAGCTGGGAAGCTGGGTCCGAGGACAAATTTTGCTCAGCACCACCATCGGCCTGGCCACCTGGCTTGGCCTGGCTTTCCTGGGCATTCCCTTCGCCCTGCCCCTGGCCATCATTGCCGGCTTCCTTGAAGTCATCCCGACGATGGGCCCGGTCATTTCCGCTGTTCCCGCCGTCATTGTCGCCCTCACTCTCTCTCCCCAAATCGCTCTCGCCACTGTCGCCCTCTACATCCTCATTCAACTTCTGGAAAACCATCTCCTCGTCCCCAAAGTCATGGAGAAGGCCGTTGGCTTAAACCCCCTGGCCGTCATCATCGCCATCATGGTCGGCGGCAACCTGCTGGGAATCGCCGGCGCCCTCCTCTCCATCCCCCTCATCCTCGTCCTCACCACCATCCTCCAGCAAATCCCCGATTCCTAATCCCAATCTACCAATCTACCAGCCCACCGTCTAATATATATGTATGTCCGAGCCTCGTAACGTTCTACCCGAACCTCAAAGCACCCCCGCCTGGTCCATTTTCCTCTCCCAATTCAAATCCTCTCTCATCACTCTCCTGCTGGTGGCCGCGGCTGTTTCCCTCCTCGCTGGCGAAACCCTCGACACCATCCTCATCCTCGCCATCACTCTGGCTAATGCCGGAATCGGTTTCTATCAGGAAATTAAAGCCAAAAACGAAATCGCCGCCTTAAAAAAGCTCGTCGTCGACACCGTCCGGGTTGTAAGAGACGGCCTGGAACAACGTCTTGAGACCAAATTTTTGACCGAAGGCGACCTAGTCATTCTCTCCGAAGGTGACAAAATCCCCGCCGACGGCTCTTTGCTAACTAGCCACAACCTCACGGTGAGCGAAGCCTCCTTGACTGGCGAAAGCGTCCCCGTCGAAAAGAACCCCAGCGACGAGGTCTTCATGGCCACCACCATCTTAACCGGCAATGGCCAGATGCAGGTCACAAAAATCGGCTCGGCCACTAAATTCGGCCAAATCGCTCTCTCACTGACAAATATTCCCGAAGAAAAGACCCCTTTGGAAATTAAAATTGCTGATCTTGGCAAAAAACTCACCCTGCTTGTGGCCCTAATAATCGCTCTCGTGGAAATCATCGGCCTCTTCCAAGGCCGTGACCCCCACCTTCTTTTCTTCTCCGCCGTCGCCCTCGCCGTGGCGGCCATTCCCGAAGGGCTCCCCGCTGTCCTGACAATTTCCCTCGCTGTTGGCGTCCGCCGTCTGGCGCAGCGCCGAGCCATCGTCAAGCGCCTGGTCGCCACCGAAGCTTTGGGTTCCGTCGACGTCATCCTGACCGACAAAACCGGCACGCTGACAAAAAATGAAATGACCGTCAAGAAAATTCTCACCGCCGACCAGCACCACTTTTCTGTCTCCGGCGTCGGCTACACGACTGTCGGCGAAATCACAGAAACCTCTCCCCACCCCAAAACCGACCGCGACAACCTCGACGCTCTTGTTAAAGCCGGCGTTTTTTGCAATCGCAGCTCACTGGCTCCCGTCGTCGACGGCGGTCGCTCCTTCACTGTCCTGGGCGACACCACCGAAGGCGCCCTCCTCATCCTGGCCGAAAAAGCCGGCCTTGACCACCACAAACTTCGGCTGGATCACCCCATCTCCGACGAAATCCCCTTCGACAGCGCCCGCCGGCTCATGACCGTCGTTGTTGAGCAGGAAATCTATACAAAAGGGGCTCCCGAAGAAGTCCTCAAAATCTGCTCTGACCTATCAGCCTCCGAAAAAGAAACCTTTCTTCACAAAAGCTCGGAGCTGGCCGCCAGGGGCTACCGCCTTCTGGCCCTCGCCACTAAACACTTCTCCCCCTCCCTTCCCAAGAAAGATTTCGAAAAAGACCTCACCTTCCTCGGCTTGGTCGCCATTTCCGACCCGCCCCGCCCGGAAGCTGCCTCCGCCATCACCGCCTGCAGACGAGCCGGCATTACCGTTGTCATGGTCACCGGCGACTCTCTGGAAACCGCTCGGGCTGTCGCCTCCGAAATTGGCCTCCTCGCCGCCGGCCAGGAAGAAATAACTGGCCCTCAACTAAACACCTACTCCGACGAAGTCCTCGCCCAAAACCTCCTCAAAATCGGTGTCTTCGCCCGTGTCACTCCCGAAGACAAACTCCGCATCGTCGAAGCCTTTCAAAACTTGGGCAAGGTCGTCGCCGTCACCGGTGACGGCGTCAACGACTCTCCCGCCCTCAAAAAAGCCCAGGTCGGCGTCGCCATGGGCATAACCGGCACTGATGTGGCCAAAGAAGCTTCCGATTTAATCATCACCGACGACAATTTCGCGACCATCGTCTCCGCCATCGAAGAAGGCCGCGTCATCTTTCTCAACCTGACAAAAACCATTAAATACCTCCTCTCCTGCAATCTCGGCGAAATCACCACCGTCTTTCTCGCCATGCTCATTGGTCTCCCTCTGCCGCTTTCCCCGCTCGCCATCCTCTGGATGAACATTGTCACCGACGGCCTGCCCGCCCTCGCCCTGGCCATCGACCCCAAAGACGGCAAAACCCTTCACCTGTCTCGCCGGGAGCTCCAAATTGGCCAGGGTCTTCTTGACCAAACCTCCATCCGTTTCATCATTCTCCTCGGCTTCCTTCTTGGCTCCCTCGCCACCGCGATTTTCTTCCTCTTCTCTTCGTTTGGCCAGGAAACCGCCCGCCTGGCCACCTTCACTTTCCTCGTCGCCGGCCAGACCCTCATCGCCTTCCTCCTCCGGGGCAAAAATCAGCCGCTCCTGAGTAACCGCCTCCTTCTCGCCGCCGCTTTTCTCGCCGCTTTCTTCCAGATCCTGATCATACTGGTCCCATCAATTAGAAGCATTTTCGTCTAGCTTATGCCCACCACCCCTCCCACCAAAATCTTCTAAAGTTCTAAAATTGTGAAATCACACTTGTCTTAATACGAAGGCCATTCACCTTACAACGTTGGCAAACTGACTGATCCCCACTAACTGGTCTTCCCTTCTTCTCCTGAGCAGACTTCACCGCCAATCTTACAGCACACCTTCCAACCCCACTCATATCTGGTGGACGTGTCGTACCACTCACATACGCCTCAACTACAACAGTACTGCCGACAAAAACCCTCACCTCGTCTGCGCCATAGCCAATTGGACAAGATTCGTTTGTTTCAAAATTCTGGTCAGGTGACACCCTCCATGCCATTCTCAACTCCTCCTTATCCGTTCATAACCAGTTCCTCCAGCTTTCAAACTCCGCTGTTCACATGGCGCCCCATGCAGCTCCCAAACTTGTGCCGAATCAACCTCAACAATTTTCCCATCCACATCAACCTTAACCATTCGCCCCAACTGCTCAAGAGCCGTTGGTACAACAACTCTCTCTCTATTGATAGTGTGCACAACTTCCAATCGCCCATTCTTCTGCCTCAGCTGGCCAATATTTGCCATAAACTCAAGCATTATACACTAAACATTCAACCAATTCCTTCTTGACTCCCCCTATTACCAATGTCATACTCCCCTCATTCCTAATTCCCAAATCCGAAACATAGTTTTAAACTTAAGTCATTACTTATCGTTCACTAACCACTGATCACTAGTCACTGAACCCTATCCATTGATCATTGATCATTGATGATTGATGATTGATGATTGATCATTTATGTATTCTCTTCCCCCTCTCCCCTATTCCTACGACGCCTTAGAGCCGTACATTGACACGGAAACCATGAAGATTCACCACACTAAGCACCACCAAGCTTATGTGGACAACTTAAACAAGGCTCTCGAAGGCCATGATAAGCTCCAAGCAATGCATGGCGCTGACCTCATGGCCAATCTTGACCAAGTCCCCGAAGACATCCGCACCAAGGTTCGCAACAATCTCGGCGGCGTTCTAAACCACAACTTCTTCTGGCAAATCATGTGCCCACCTGATCAAAATCTCAAATCTCCAATCTCAAATCTCAAATCGACCCAAGCAATAAACGAAACATTTGGCTCAATGGAAGGATTCAATGATAAGTTTACCGAAGCAGCCCTAGGGAGATTTGGGAGTGGTTGGGCCTGGTTGGTCATCGACGACACCGGGAAACTATCCATAATGGACACCCCCAATCAGGACAATCCTCTAATGCCTGGTTTGCTAACCTCTAACCCCTATCCCCTAACCCCTATCTTGGGTCTCGACATCTGGGAACACGCCTACTATTTAAAGTACCAAAACCGCCGGGCGGACTACATCAAGGCCTGGTGGAATGTCGTCAACTGGCAGGAAGTAGAAAATCGCTACCAAGAAGTGCTACCATAACTCCACCCTGCTCCCTGCCCCACCACCTTCCTCCAAACCCATCAACATCCATCAACTTTCATGAGAAAACCCCCCAGCTTCAAAACCTTCTAAAAACCTTCTAAAGGGGTGGGCTTTCAAGCACGTAAAGCCCACCCCTTGCAAAACTGTCCAACAAGAACTACACTCACTCCATGGCCGCAAAGAACTCCATCAAACAATACCTCGAGGACAGCTACTATCATCTCTACAACCGTGGCGTTGAAAAAAGAGGAATCTTCCTCGACAAGCAAGATTTTGCTGTCTTTCTATCCTATCTCAAAACCTACCTCCTCCCCAAAGACGAAGCCCACTTAAAGGCCATCCTCTCCTCCCCAAACTCCACCCCTGCAGAAAAAGCTCTCGCGCTCAGAGATCTCCGCCTGAAAAATTTTTCCCAAGACATCAGCCTTCTTGCCTACTCCTTAATGCCCAACCACTTTCATTTCCTTGTTCATCAAACAAACGCTGATGCTATTGATCGTTTTCTAAATTCCCTTGCCACCCGCTACACCATCTACTTCAACAAGAAATACCACCGCGTCGGCCCGCTTTATCAAGGAGTCTATAAAGCCGTCCTGGTCACAACTGATGAACAACTCCTCCACCTCAGCCGCTACGTTCACCTCAATCCGCTAAGCCTCCTATCCGTCCCAACCGACCGTTGGTCAGACGTCACCCTCCCCTTCTCCCTGCCCGAATATCTCGGCGCCCGCAAAACACCCTGGATCAAACCGGAAGCAATTCTCAACTACTTTAATAAAACCAGCAAAAACAATTCCTACTCCAGTTTCATGGGAGCACACTCCACCTCCGAAGACGCCGAACTCGTCTCCCCCATCGCCCTGGACTATTCCGACTCGTAGCTTCGCAAGCCCACCCCTTTAAAACCTTTAATCCTATAACCCATATATCTATTTCCTAAGCTCCGCCACCACGCCACTCAACTTCTTCTGAGCTTCATCCGGAACAATTAAATCACCTTCACTAAAGCCTGGAGGATTTTCCCTTGGCATATCCTCCTTATGACGAACAATCCTCGCAGTCGCACCATCTGGGCTTGTTAAACGAGGATAAGTATATTTAGAATAACCAAGGTATTTATTAGTAAAGGGGTCAAACCAATCGTCCCTATCTCCGCTTCGCCACCAGAGCCGACGAAAACATTCCCGCGCCCACCGCCTTTCGGCAAACCGCCAGCGCGCTGGAGTTCACCACCCCAAGCTTCGTTCCGCTTCCCGAAGAATGGAACATTCCCAATGAACATGTCCGTACCGTGCTTGAAAGCACCTATCAAATCTTTGCCCAAGACGGAAACGGCCTAAACTATGCTGCTTCCGGCTTCATCATCGGCGAAGATGAAAATCACGTGTACCTGGCCACAGCCGGCCACCCGTTCTTTAACTACGACTCCCGACACGACAGAGGAATGGCGATTCAAGGTTTCTCTCGCCCTTTTAAACCAAATCCTGACTCCGATCTGACCGTTGCCAGATACATCTACGACCGCAATCAAGACGTCGCCGTTCTGCAGCTCAGAAAGGGACAGGCTCCCACCCCTAAGCCCCTCCCTCTCGATCCAAACTTCTCACCGAAATGGGAAGGCACTCAGGCCATGCTGGTGGCCTATCCCTATGACCTGACAACCGCCAACCACCATTTTCCTCAAGTAGAACCCATAACCATCGTCCAGCCCCACTTGGGAGACCTATCCTACCCCGGCCGTCTCACCGCTCTAGGCAAGTCCGGCCGAGGCGCCAGCGGCGGCCTTCAAATCACCCCCATCTCCCACGCCATTGAACTCATGGAAAGATTAAAAACTACAAACCTCCCCACATCACCTCAAACTGCACCTTTAATCCGGAAATGAGCTCCTGATCGGAAATAAGCACTGCAAATGGTTCCTTTTCGTCATAGGAAACCAGAACCGCCGCGTTTTCCCCAACGACCACATCGCTCTGGCTCCCCATCCCGCTCAAAAACCTCACCTGATTGCGGGACTGGTCCTTGGCCTTGGCAAACGCCCGGTTCGCAGGCGTGTCCGGCAAAATTTCCCGGGTCCGCAGCCTGTAGAGCTTCGGCGAATACACCTCGTCAAACCAACTCCCCAAAACCTTCTCATAGTTCGAAGCCAAACACACAATGTCTAAAGCTTCTCCCGCAAGAATCCCTATATAAGCTTTCTTTATACCTTCAGCACCTTTTAATATTTGCACCCTATCCATAAACTTTCCTCACCTCCCTCTTTTTCACGGGAAACTCCCCCAGCTTCAAAACTTACCTCCCCACTATCCTGCTAATCCTTCGCCTCAGAGAACCCCACCAGTTTCCTTCTCTTGGCAAGATCCAAAGCCGTCGCCTCCGTCTAATTTCCTCCAGTTCCGCCACCAACCGTTCTCTCGCCTTCGCCGGAATCGTCTCCGCCGCGGTCTCCAGCACAGCTTCAACCATCTCCTCCCTGTCTGGCAGTTCATCTTCAACCTTACTCATAAAATAAGTGCCTAATATCTAGACAACTTCCAAAAAGGACTTTACACCGAAGCCAATATTTTGTTAAACTGTTGTCCAAATGGTGGACAAGATCATCCAGAACTTTCTTTCTAATCTCGGCCTTTCCGGGGATGAGATCAAAACCTATTCTTCCCTCCTGGAAAAAGGCAACCAGACAATCCTCGAGCTTGCCCGCCACACCGGGATCGCCCGCACCAATGTCTATCGCCTCCTGGAGGAAATGAAAGAAAAAGGCGTCGTCGAAGAAATCATTGATGACTATAAAACCAAGGCCAAGGCCGCCTCCGCCGACACTCTGGAACTGCTCATCAGCCGCAAAGAAAATCAGGCCAAAAATCTCCGTGCTCAACTCCCCTCGGTGAGCGAAACAATCAGTCACTTGACCCTAAGCACTCCGGCAGACACCAAAGTCCTCTTCTACCGGGGCAAGAACGGCATTGAACAAATGTTCTGGAACGCCTTGCGGGCTAAAGAAGAAATTGTCGGCTATACCTATCGGACCTCAGAAAGCATCATTGGGACAAAAGCCATCATCCGCTGGACTGAAGAATTTCAACTTCGCCATCTCAAACTGCGCGACCTCTACTCCGACGAGCTCATAAAAAGCAAAAAGGATCCGACTAAACCTGAACCCGGTGATTGGACCAACAATGAATCGCGTTACATTAAACCTGAGATTCTAAACATCATTCACCAAATGGACATCTACAATGACGTTGTGGGCATCTATAACTGGCAGGCAGAGGAAATCTTCGGCGTCGAAATCCACAACGCCAAAGTTGCCCAAATGCAAAAACAAATCTTCGAAGTCTTCTGGAACCTCGCCAAATCCCATTCCGCCTGACTTACTTCTTCTTCCCAATGACCACTTCAATCTTCACCACATCATCGACCAGTGTTTCCAAGTCAACAGATTCATAAGTCTCCAGAAGCGCCGTTTTCACCTGCTCGACGATCTTCGCCGGCACGTCAGCCGCCACCCGCAGCCGCGTCGCCTCAAAGCCCGACGACGTCGCGTTCTTGGTCTCAGTCACCTCAAACCCCAGTTCCTTAAGCTTGTCCCCAAGCCGGCCTGCTTCTCCCGTCACCTTCGTCCCGTTGAGCACTCGCACCTTAAAATCCGCTGGTTTCGGCTCAGGAGCCGGCGCCGGAGTCTGCTCCGCACTCTTTGAACCGCTCTCTTGTTCATTAACAACCGGCGTCTCCGTCTCGGGAGCTTTCTGACTCTGCCCCAAACCTAACCGCCCCAAATTCTTAAAGATCACCACAACCAGAACAAATCCCACCACGGCTGCGCCAACCAAAAACAAATACTTCCTTTCTGGCAGCCGATCTGTCACCCCCGAAAGATCAACTGCCGGCAAGAAATTCGGGAGCCCACCCCTTTTCCCCCCCAAAGACAGATAGCTCTCAAAAGCCACATCGTAAATGTCTCTCCGGTCCAGCTCCGTCACTTCCAGTCCCTGTTCACTTCGCAATTTATCCAGCGACGCCCCGTCAAAAATTCCCACCGTGTAGACCTTTTTAATGTCTGCGAAGTTCTTTCCAAGGCGAAACTCATTCAGCCGTCCCACCCAAACGTCCTTGGGCAAACTCGCTAAATCGAGAACCGCCCCGTTTTCCGCCGCCACCACCGTCACATCCTTCTCAAACGGCAGCAACAGTAAATACTTCCCCGCTTGGACATGGCTCTCAACAACCGCCTTAACGCTTGATGCCACAGTTTTAATTCTCTTGCCCAAATCCATAAACGGCCTCTCAAAATCTTCCACCAGCTTTTTTTCAAACGCCACATGGTTGACTAAACCGCTCTCCTCTTTGCCCTTTGCCCTAGCCTCTGTCCCCTCTGCGTCAATCACCAACTCCTCCTTGAAATAAGGCAACGAGCGTACAAACCCATCCACCGGATCCGTCGCCGGCAAAGTTTTAATGTAGGACTTCTCCGCCGGGATAAACAAAACTCCTTCACTAATACCAGTTAAAGACGGCTTCATCGAAACCGCCGCTTTCACTTGGTTGGCAAACTTCACCGGATCAGCAATAAATGCCTCACGGACAACGTCAGTTGTGAAGCTTATCTGCCCCCCGAAGATCCGCTCGACCCCTTTCCCCGAAACCTCATAGGCCAGCATCTTGAGGTTATCCCTCTCCAAAAACCCCACCATCATCTGTGTCTTCCCAAAAGTCATGTGTCTAGTTTAAATCAAACCTCCAAACAATTGCAACGATCTCAAACACCGCGTAAGAGCTGCAAAAAGAACCGCAAGGTCCACAAAAACTTGACAAACTAAGAAGAGAGAGAGAGAGAGAGAGAGAGAGAGAGAATAGGCGCTGGAGGTAGAATTATGCCAGAAAATAAAGAGGGCAAACAATCCAAACCTAAAAAGGGTCAATTTATCAAGGGCCCTATAGACATCGGCGGCGTGCACATTGAGGGCGGCATAACAGTAGGGGGAAGAATTATCCATGGTGACAAAGTCATCAAAAACGGCCAGGAAGTAACCGGCCCGGAAGCCGACGAGATTTCAAGAAGAGCCCGTGAGACAGCCCAGGCAGCCATAGAAGCAGCCGAACAGCTAAAATCAAGGGCCACATCTGCAATCCCTGAGACCCCGGCTTCTAACGCTGACTATGAAGCTGCCCCCGAGTCCATCACTTCCGACGACTTCGTCGCTGGCATAATGATGATCGGCGGTGTCCCTTATAAACTGGACAGGTCCACCATCGATCAAGACAGAGGATATAGATATATCAAAGTCAAAAGATAACAACCTCACCAACCCAAGCACCAAATTTTCATAAGAATTGAAAAAATTCTTCCTCAGGCAAACCCACTCCTACACTTTTTTAAAAATACGCCTCTGTCCAAATTGACACAAATTTCGCTAGTGTGTAAACTGTGTCAAAATGACCAACCCCACAGATCCCAACGAAACAACCAAACAGCTTTCTGAGCTGGTAAAACTCCTGTCAAAGGAGCAAGACTATCTCCACCAAAATGCCCGCGGGGCCAAAATGAGGGAAATCCTCCTGCTTCTTGCCGGAGGGGCCACTTTAGCCACAGTCCTGGCCATGCCCGGAACCGCCAAACTCTTCAAAAACTTTAATTGGAACAAATCTGACGAAAAGGAGTGGAAATTTTTAAATCAAACCTATCTGCGCCGGGCCATCAGATATCTTCACAAAAAGCAACTCGTGGAAATTGAAGACCACGGGAATCATGGCGTTGTCAAGCTCACGGGTAACGGGCAAAGGAAAATTCTCAAATTCGGTCTGGAATCAATCGTCATCCCCAAGCCAGCCCGTTGGGACGGCCTCTGGCGGATCGTTTTCTATGACGTCCTTCATGGCAACCGAACCGTCCGGGACAAGTTCCGGCGCTATCTCAAATCCGCCGGCTTCTACCCCCTTCAGGAAAGCGTCTATCTCCACGCCTATCCCTGCGAAAAAGAAATCGATTTCCTCCGCTATTTCCTGAGAATTGACACTGAAGTGCGCATTATTTACGCCAACAAGATTGAAAACGACGAAATTTTCCGCCAATACTTCGGGATTTAATGGGAGATTTAATGGAATTAAATTGACACATCATGCGCTAGTGTGAATTTTGTGTCACTTTCCTAATGAAAAGTGTTCTGTGAACTTTAGAAGCACCGTGCTTCTTCAGCGCTTCCTGATGATCTTTCGTCCCATACCCCTTGTTCTTCCCCCACCCATATTTCCTAAATCGCGCCCTTCTTCCTAATTTCTCCATTAATTTATCCCTATGCACTTTGGCAATAATCGACGCCGCGGCAATAGAAATTGATTTCTGATCTCCATGAACGATCGCTTTTTGGCTTTTGAGCCCCACGCCGGGGATATACTTGACGTGGTATGCATCCACCAAAACAAAATAAGATTTAAAATTTAAGAAATAAGATCTATGAGAATTCGTCTTTTTTATATTTTCAATCTTATATCTTATATCCTTAACTGCCCCCCTCATCGCCTTCTCCGTCGCCTTCACAATTCCATATTTGTTAATGAATCCCACTCCCGCTTCCCCAATTCCCCAAACCGTGTTCTTCTTAATAACTTTCGCCAATTCTTCCCGTTTCCTCAGCGAGAGTTTCTTCGAATCATCCACACCCACCTTTATAAAGGGGTGGCCTTTACGTGCGTGAAAGGCCACCCCTTTCAAAATCACCGCCACCGCTCCAGCTACTACCGGTCCGGCCAAAGCCCCTCTTCCCACCTCATCCACCCCAATGACAATCCCGTATCCGCTCTTCAAAACTTCCTCTTCAAACTTCAAATCCGGTCTGGTAATTTTCATCACCGCATCCTATCACACTGCCTCTTTCCAAACCAACCAACCGGGACTTAAAATCAGCCTGTGGCTTCCCCCGAAACCAAAACCTGTCTAACCGGCCGCTTCGAAAGTGTTTCCGGCCAAAAGCGTCTTAAAGCTGCCCAAACGCTCGCTCGCCGTCTGGACATCCCGTTAATCAACCCCGCGAGCCCGCCCTTTCCCCCAGAAAACTGTGAGTCCCTCATCCTCTTCGGCGGCGACGGCACCGTACGCTGGGCCATCGACATGCTGTTAAATCGCTCAAAAGAAACCGAAACCGCCTTCACTCTTGCCCTGGCCGGCGGTGGCACCGCCAACTTTGTCCGGCACGAGCTTACTCGAAACGACTACTTCGTGGAGCCCGAAGAACTGTCTGACCTCAAAAAGGTCACTAAGAAATCTAAAACCTTCTCTCCCCTTCTTGTCGAAACACCTAATGGGCAAAAAACTGTCTCCTGCCTGGCCGTTTTTCCCGACCCTTTCGTTTCCCACCTCTTCCGGAATCTCGAAGCTCTTCGCCAGAAACTTCCCTCCTGGCCAGCCCACGTCCTGGCCACATTGCTCTCCCTCCCCCACTTGAGAAACAATGAGATCACCTGGTTTTCTCCCCCATTTTCCCTCTGGAATGGCACTTCCGAATCACCCCAGGTCACTAAACACACCATCATCGGCCATCCTCTCCAAACCCTGCCAAAGGTCAGTCAATTTTTCTTCCACCGCCTTCAGGGCAAAATTACCCCGATCGAACTCATCAGCGTTCAGAAACACCAGGAGCACATTTTTACTCTCACCCAACCCCATCTTTGCCTCGACGGCGACACTATTCCTTCCACCCCCGGCCCTCACCGCCTCAGCCTTTCCCTTTCAACAGTTCAACTCTTAGCCCTCACCATAAACCAGTAACCAACTTCCAAATACCCTCTTGCGCTTCTTGACTATAGGACTATAATTAAAACTGTGGAGCGTGTCGTGGATATAATCAGCACCTTGTGGCAACACAAGAAGAGGATAGCCATTGTGGCTCTAGTCATTGTCGGCGGTGTATCCTACAGAGACAGAATGCTGCAACAGGCCCAGGACTTTTTAGCTCAACGCAATACCGGCACTCCCGCAAACATCCCGTCACCAGGTTTAACCCCCCTTCAACGGGAAGAAACACCCCCCAGCCCAGCGACTCCGACTAGTTCCAGACGCCTATCACCAGCAGAACCACCCACCCCTCAGGCTCCAACAGCAGAACGGAGCAATCCTCTCGATCCGAAAAACCACCCAGATCTACGCGGTAATAATCTTCGTCAGCAACCCTTTCCAGATGCTTGCGCCATAATTCTTCCTGGACAGGAAACAATCTGGGTCGAAAATGGCATAATAGTAGATCAAAAGACATGTCAAGAAGGGTGGTGGCGGTCCATTACAAATGAAGTAAAAAGTTACAATCGATCTGTTAAGAATCCCTACAACCCCCAAAAACCTCAATAACGAATCTTTACAAAGCGGTCAATAAATGTTATACTCCCTCTTGACAGTCCGGGAAAGGACTGTAATTTTTTGGCAGAAGTCTCAAGGAACCTTGATACTTAATTCCAAATACTGGATACTTAACTCATGCCCGAATTCGGCGAAAATTTTCAGTTCACCCGGCCCGACTTTGGCAAAAGTCCAATTCAGTTCCTAACTGAGGTCAAAACTGAGCTTTCCAAAGTCTCCTGGCCATCGCGCGATCAGGTCGTCAAGCTGACTCTCGTCGTCATCGCTGTCTCCGCCCTCGTCGGCGTCTATCTGGGCAGCCTCGACTACGTCTTTGCTAAAGCAATCGAAATAGTTCTTAGTAAAAGATAAGTCAGATCTCAAAAATCAAATCTCAAAGATCAAATATACATATCAAAAACTTAAATATTTGATATTTGCTCTGTATTTTTAATATTTGATATTACTATGGAGGATCAAACTCAACAGCCAAACCCAGCACCCGAACAACCCGCCCAGCAACCAGTTCCTGAAAACGCCAAGTGGTACGTTCTCCACACTTATTCCGGGCACGAAAATAAGGTCGCGGCCGCCATCCGTCAACGCGTTGACGCCATGCACGTCACCGGCCGAGTCTTTGACCTCCTCGTTCCCACTCGGGACATCGTCACCGTCAAGCGTGGCAAGAAAGAAGAAGTCAAGGAAAAGATTTTCCCGGGCTACATCCTCGTCCGCATGATCCTGGACGACGACTCCTGGCTCGTCGTCCGCACCACTCCCGGTGTCACCGCCTTCGTTGGCCTGGGCAACCGCCCCACCGCCCTTTCCGAAAAAGAAGTTGACGCGATCATGAAGTTCAGTCAACTCTCGGCGCCCAAGTTCAAGGCTGCCTTCACCAAAGGCGAGGCTGTCAAAATCATCGACGGCCCGTTTGCCGATTTTCTGGGCACGGTTGATTCCATTGACGACGCCAAAGGCAAGGTCAAAGTCCTCGTCTCCATCTTCGGCCGAGAAACGCCGGTTGAGCTTGATTTCCTACAGGTCTCCAAACTCTAAATTCATCCTAATTTTGGAAGCTTAAACCCTTTCTTCGTCTTCTTCGTCCCCCCAACTTCCATACTCTTGCGACCCGCATCCGGCTGCCGCCTTGCGTCCTGAACATCACGAGGAGCCCCCGGAGGAGACAATTCACCTTGAGACACTCCAACATATCGTGCATCACCTTTCTCGATACGATACTCTTTCCAGGGCAAAAATTCTGGAGCAGTGCCCAAATCTGGACGAGCCGAACGTCTATGCCTCTTTGTCAAATCCCCATCTGCACTATAAACCCTGCAGTTTTCTTGAAGATAATGAAAACTGATATAAACAACAACAAACCCATCCAATCCGCTTTGAATCAACGCCTCGGCAATCTCAGTTTGCGACCCCGACCAATATCTTCCAAATAATCTCCGTGCCTTTGTTGGTAAACTGTTCAACGCTCCATACACATCTCCAAGCTGAACGTCAGGGATTGGATCAGTCAGACCAGAGTATGACCATCTGCTCATTTTGGCACACAAACTAGTCAATTGTCTTCTGCCCTCAGGGTCTCCAGTATCCAATCCCTTTAATCCATTTTGTTCCCATAAATTCCCATAGTGTTTGGGGATCTGATCAATTCGTTCATATCTCGCCATAGTCGTGAATTATATCAGCTATTGCCATTACTCCTATATTCACACACTGCTCAATTAAGATTCCTTTTCAAAAAGCACCCCTTGTGCTATACTTGGTACCACCAATGACAAATTGGGAGGCTAAAGCCGCTGAAAATCAACAATCGTCTTCGGATTGATTTGTCTTTCTCCGGCCGCCTCACACCGAATCGAACATCGCGTATCGCCAATCGTTCATCGTAGACGAAGTTTGCGATGAACCATGAACGATAAGCCATAAGCCCGAATGGCTAAAAAAATTAAAACCGTCATCAAAATCAATCTTCCCGCCGGCGAGGCCACTCCCGCCCCGCCCGTCGGCACCGCCCTTGGTCCTCAGGGCATCCCGATCATGGACTTCGTCCGGGCCTACAACGACAAAACCAAAGACCAAAAAGGCCAGGTCATCCCGGCCGTCATCACCATCTTTGAGGACCGCACCTTCGCTTTCATCACCAAGCTCCCCCCAGTCTCAGAACTGATCAAGAAAGAGCTTGCCCTGACCAAGGGAAGTGGCAAGGCCGGCCGCGAAACCGCCGGAACTTTAAAAAAAGACCAGGTTAAAAAAATTGCTGAAATGAAAATGCCCGATTTAAACGCTAATGGCGACGTCGAAGCCTCCAGTAAGATCGTTGCCGGCACAGCCAGGAGCATGGGAGTCAAAATTGAATGAAGTGAGAAGGGATAAGTGAGAAGTGAGATTTCATTCTCCCTTCTCAAATCTCAAATCTCATTTCCGTAGTGGGCAAGATTAAAACCGTCATCATGGGAGACACTGAAACCGAGGAAGCCGCTCGCAAAAAAGCGGAGGCTAAACGTGAGCAGAAGAAAGCCCGGACAAGTAAAACAGTTAATCAGTTAACCAGTGAATCAGTAACCGGTAAGGAAGCGCCTACTGATTTACCGGGCCAGAAAGTAAAGAAAAAAGCCAAAGTCGACAATAAATACACCTTTCCCAAAGGCAAAAACTACATTGCCGCCGTCAGCCTGGTCGACAAATCCAAAACCTATTCCTTAGCGGAGGCTATTTCCCTGGTCAAAAAAACGAGCTACAGCCATTTCGACGGCTCTGTCGAGCTCCACTTAAATGTCTCTGATAAAGGCCTCCGTGGAACCGTTGCCCTGCCCCACGGGACCGGAAAACAGATCACCATCGCCACGGCTAGTGATGAACTGATTAACCGTCTAATCGTTTCACCGAAGATTGACTTTGACATTCTGGTGGCTTCTCCGGACATGATGCCCAAACTGGCCAAAGTAGCAAAAATATTAGGTCCGCGAGGTCTAATGCCAAACCCCAAGACAAATACAATTAGTGACAACCCGTCCCAATTAGTGAAAATCCTCCAATCGAGTGTCTCTTGGAAAACTCAAACCGACTTCCCCATCATTCATGCCGTCATTGGCAAGGTCAGCTTTGATGACAATAAGCTTGAAGAAAACTATCAGGCTTTAATTAAATCCATCGGCAAAGACAAAGTCAAAAGCGCTTTCCTGAAGGCCACCATGGGCCCCAGCATCCGCCTCCAAGTGTAGTTCTGGGCTGTCTTGACAATACCGACCCGCAGAGATAAAATGAAACCATGAACCTAGATGAAAATGATGTAATCTTCTACGACGGAAAAAGGGGTACGCCTGCACAGTTCAATTGTCTTCCAAAAGAGTTTTCAAAAAAGACTTCGAGGCATATGCAAAAGCCATGAGAAAAGAAGATCGCCAATGGAGGCAATCCATTCTCAGTTCTTGATTAAATTCAGGATCATTGGTAGAATATCGATATCATATTCCGTAGAAAGTAGGTCTTCCAAAAAGGATAGAAATCCTACCGAGGAAAAAGTTCATTGCTAATCGCTTAACATTCATCGGAAATTTTTTGCCATGAACCATGAACGATAAGCCATGAACCAAATTCTCGGCAACGAGAATTTTTTAATGCCTAAGCAAAAAAACATCCAAACCGTTGAAAACCTTAAAGAAAAGGTCCAAAAGGCCAAATCTCTGGTTGTGGCCGACTATCGCGGCCTGACGCACAAACAAGCCGAGGAACTGCACCACGCCGTCAAGAAAGTTGATGGCGAATTCATTGTCGTCAAAAATCGCCTCCTGCAAATTGCGACCGACTCTGGCCCCTTTGCCCTATCCTCTAACCCCCTATCCGGCCCTTCCGCCGTCCTTCTGTCCTACAGCGACGACTTCGCCCCCCTAAAAGAGCTCTACAAAACCATCAAGGCTCTCAATCTTCCGGTCGTCAAATTTGGTTTTATTAGCGGTAAAAAATACTCCGATTCTGAAGTTGGCCAAATCGCCAAACTCCCCGGCCAAGACGTCCTTCGCACCCAGGTCGTTTCCAGACTTTCCAGCCCCATGTATGGTCTGCTCTACACTTTAAACGGAAACCTGAATAAATTAGTATACGTGCTAAGTCAAATCAAAAGATAAATTCGAAACTCGAATATCGAAAACCGAAACAATTTCCAAAATCCAAAACAACTTTTGTTTAAAGAATTTGTTCTTAGAATTTTAGATTTGTTTCGAATTTCGAATTTAGAATTTCGGATTTCTCACGGGGGGTGAAAATTATGGCAAAACAAACTAAAGACGAAATCATCGAAGCCATTTCTAACTTGAGCGTTTTGGAGCTTTCCGAACTCGTCAAAGCTCTCGAGGAAAAATTCGGCGTTTCCGCAATGCCAGTAGCTGCGACTGCGCCCGCCGGAGCTTCGCAAAGCGGAGCGGAGGAGGGAGCTGATGCCCCGGAACAAACTACCTTCAACGTCGTTTTGACGGCTGTCGGTGACAACAAAATCGGCGTCATCAAAGCCGTCCGCGAAGTAGTTCCGACCCTCGGTCTCGCCGAAGCCAAAGCCCTCGTCGAATCCGCACCCAAAGAGGTTCTGACGGGTGTGAATAAGGCGACAGCGGAGGAAGCTAAAAAGAAACTTGAGAGTGCTGGAGCAAAGGTGGAACTAAAATGACGTCCTCTCCGCTACTCTCGTGCGGAGTATCATCGGGGATACAAAGGCCGTCTTTTCCGTTCGCATTCATCCTTGGGAGCAAGCTCCTAAGAACTCATTACAAAAGAACTCATTACAAAACTCAGGTTTCTGCGAGCAGTAAAATAAGACTTCACTCCTTGACATCTTAACTCCGCGATAGCATAAATAAGAAGTAATGGAAAAAGATTTAATAGCCTTCCTCTTAAAACAACAAGCCCAAGAAAAAATGGACGAGCGGCACCAAAAACTTAACCGGGTGCTTCTTCTGCTCGCCAGCGGAGCAGGTTTGGCAATTGCCCTAGCAATGCCGGAGACCGTAAGGCTGCTGCGTTATTTTCGGCCAGACAAATCTGACTGGGATGAGTGGAAAATGTTTAATAAGCGCTACCTGCAAAACACCATCCGGCGGCTCCAAAAATTAAAAATCATTGAAGCTGAAGAGAAAGATGGCTACCAGACAGTCAAAATCACCGAGAAAGGCAAGTCCCGAATTCTTAAATACGCTATTGAATCTTTAAAAATTGCTCAACCCCCAAAGTGGGACCGCAAATGGCGCCTGGTCTTCTATGACATCTTCGACCAAAAGAAAATCACCCGCGACCGTTTTCGGCGCATCCTCAAAGGCGCCGGTTTCTACCCCCTTCAAAAAAGCGTCTACCTTCACGCCTATCCCTGCGAGCCTCAACTGGAGTTTCTCCGCACCTTTCTGGGAATCAGTGGCGAGGTCCGCCTCGTCGTTGCTGACGAAATCGAAAACGACGAGCTCTTTCGAAAGTACTTTGGCATAGCTTCTTAAATATGCGATCGCATTTTTAAGAAGCCATCATCTACTTTTTTAACCTGCGAATACTCCGGCAAGGAAACCGCGAAGATAAAGCAGACTCAGAAAAGGCGTCCATGGGCTCCAAAGAAAACCCGGCACTTAAGCAGGAAGGGGTAGGTTCGTAAACGAAGTGCAACACTTCTAGCTAGAATACGTCTAGAAAGGAGGTGTTGACGATGCGAACCTACAGACATCTGTCCCTTGAGGAAAGGGAAAGAATCTTTGCTTTTAAGGAATCCGAGGTAAAGATCTCTGAAATCGCCGAGAAGCTTAAGCGTAACAAAGGAACGATTTCC
>Ga0209542_10003175_pt1 | contig 35432 bp, 40 predicted proteins | sample RifCSPhighO2_01_FD_184028 | JGI IMG/M metagenome (GOLD analysis project Ga0209542, IMG submission 184028) | Soil microbial communities from Rifle, Colorado - Rifle CSP2_plank highO2_0.1 (SPAdes) (version 2) | ecosystem: Environmental > Terrestrial > Deep subsurface > Rock core/Sediment ...
CCCTTGGCGCGTGGCTGCCCAGCCTGCCTTGTCAGACAACTGGTAAACTAGAGGCGCCGAGCCACCGTTCCTCTCGTACTAGATGGTTCTTCCACTCAGATATTAAACATTTCCAGTAGATATCATACAAACTGTCTCGCAACGTTCTTAACCCAGCTCACGATCCCTTTTAATAAGTGAACACCTTCACCCTTGGACGCTTCTGCACGCCCAGGATAGGAAGAGCCGACATCGAGGTAGCAAGCAGCGCCGTCGCTGTGAGCGCTTAGGCGCTACGACTCAATTATGCCCGAGATAGCTTTTCTGTCATGACTAGCCCCTATCAATAAGGACATAGTAGTTCGCTAGACCAAACTTTCGTTCCTGAATTCAATATAGTTATGAATAAAGTCAAGCCAGCTTTTGCTCTTGCACTCCACAGAGGATTTCTAAACCTCTTGAGCTGACCTTTGGGCCCCACTGATATCTTTTCAGCGGGGTGCCGCCCCAGCCAAACTGTCCGCCAGCAGCTGTCCTTTATTTCTAAAGTAAGCAATGTAAAGTTTGAAGGGTAGTGTTTCATCGGTGTCTACACTTAAACTAGCGTCTAAGCTTTAGCGACTTCTACCTACTCTTGACAACAAACTTCACACCACAACAACAAGCTACAGTAAAGTTCTACGGGGTCTTCGCTTCCCACTGGAAATCTCTGGCCTTTGCACCAGAAGGGTGTATTCGGGAGGACCTAGCTGAAGACAGTGCAGATTTCGTTACGCCACTCATGCAAGTCGTCAATCAAACGACAAGGTATTACGCTACCTTAAGAGAATTATAGTTATTCCCGCCGTTTACCAGATCTTAGGCACCTTGAAAAGTGCTTTGAATTACTGGCACTGGGCAGACGTCACCAACTATACACACCTTTACAGGCTGGCAGTTGGTTGTGTTTTTGTTAAACAGTCGAACCTGCTTTGTCATTGCACCCTGTAATTGCATTCATAAAACACAATCGCAGGGACCTCTTATACCTAAGCCACGAGGCTAATTTGCCGAATTCCTTCAGCTAGGGTACCCTCTCATACCTGAGGCTTCTAACCTTGGGCACCAGTGCTGGTTCTGGGTATGGTTACTTAACATCCTTCTCAACTGCCTTTTCATGGATTCCAGGCATTAGCCAAATTAACAAACGCTAACTCATCTTAGATTTTATCTAGTTCTCGTCATTACAACACTCCCTAGACATATTCTAATTGACAACTCAGACGAGAGTTGTTAGCTTAGCCCAAAACGTCAGCAGTCAAGCTTTCGTTGCCGAGCGTAATTAAGTAGTAATGGAATATTAACCATTTTCCCATTCCAATATGTCAAATTATGAATATTGTTAGGACCAACTAACTCTTAGCTGATTTACATTGCTAAGAAACCCTTACCCTTCAGGTATTAGAGATTCTCACTCTATATAGATCCTACTACCACCAGGATTCTCATTCCAATTCGGTCCACTATACCTCACGATATAGCTTCTGTCCAAAAAGGACGCCTGCTTACTACAAAGCTTTTAGCTCGTTTATGGTATCGGTAACTGATTTAGCCCCGTCCATTTTCAGGGCATATAACCTTGACGGGTGAGCTATTACGCTTTCTTTGAAGGTTGGCTGCTTCTGAGCCTACCTCCCCGCTGTCTGTGGTTATACACACCTTTCACCCTTTAACACTTAATCAGCATTTAGGGACCTTAACCATAATCTGGGTTGTTCCCCTCTTGTGACACACGCTTACCGCGTGCCACTGTTTCCTGAGGTCTACGATGCCATGGCATTTGGAGTTGAACAAGAAGACGAGAACTTTCGCTCCCAAACCTTCAAATTCGTAGCTCTACAACCATGGTTATCTCACTCAAGACTATACTGCGGCATATTTCAACAGGAACCAGCTATTACCGCTCTCGATTGGCTTTTCACCCCTAATCCCAAGTCAGAAGAGCACATGCACGTAGCACCTCTTCAGACCTCCACGAAGTTTTAACCTCGCTTCATCTTGCTCAGGATTAGATCGAGCGGTTTCTGGTCAGATTCAAGTGACTAATGGCACTTTCATACCATTCTCCTTGCAAGCTGCGAGAAATCGATTTCTCTATGGATCAGAGTTTTAACTCCTATCCTCGCCACTTAAATCAACTCCCTGGTCCGTTATTCAAAACGTACGATACAACGTTAGCTGTATCTCACTATCACCATCAGGTTTCAGGATCTTTTAACTCTCTGTTAAGAGTTCTTTTCAACTTTCCATCACTGTACTATTTTATGCTATCAGATTCAAGACATATTTAGGCTTAGAAGTTGATAACTCCTAAATTCCTGCCTCAAATCTAAGAGACAGTACTCAAGATACCCACACATCTTTCCATAAATAAACTACGGGACTATCACCCTCTATGATACAGCTTTCCAGCTGACTTTGTCTATCATGGTTAAGACTAAAAGCAGGTCTTATAACCCCACATCTCGCTCTTATTTCTAAGAGAGATTCGGTTTGGCCTATGCTGCTTTCTCTCGCTGATACTAACAGCATCTCAATTGATTTCTTTTCCTACAGGTACTCCAATGTTTTGTTCTCCTGTGTTATAAACCCTCTCGGATCAAAAGGAAGTCCTATTCAGGGATCATTGGTTCAAAGGCCGCATGCGCCTCGCCAATGCATTTCGTAGCTTGCCACGCCCTTCATCTTTGTCTTGAACTCAGTCATCCACCTAATGGTTTAGTAGTAGTAATCTAATCTTGCCTATGCATGGTATTAAAAATATGAAGTTTAAAACTTGTTTAATACCCTTCACCCATTAAAATTCATTAAATGAGCTGCATTGTTTAATGGACCTGTCGGGACTCTTCGATTATAAAGGCTAAAAACCTTTTATTATTTTCGAACCCGAGGCCCCTGCCTTTCTTTTAATCAAACTTTTATAAAAGTTTGCATGCAAGGGCAGTGCTCTACCGCTGAGCTACAGGCCCATATTATTATCAATGAAGATGTATGAACATTTATAGTCTTAAGCTACTTAAAATAAGCTTATTTAAAATAAAAATAAAAAAAGGAGGTGATCCAACTGCAGGTTCCCCTACAGTTACCTTGTGACGACTTAGCCCACCTTACTGAACTTAGATTCGAATTAAGCAATAACTTAATCCTCATTTAAACCCTGCTCGGTTGGCTTGACGGGCGGTGTGTGCAAGGCACATTGACTTATTCACCGGATTATGTTGAGATCCGATTACTAGTAATTCTGGCTTCATGAGGGCGAGTTACAGCCCTCAATCTGAACTGAGCTAAGGTTTCGAGGCTTGACTTCTCTTTTCAGAGTTGTATCCCATTGTCCTTAGCATTATAATGCGCGTGTAGCCCAAGGGATTCGAGGCATACAGACCTAACGTTGCCTACACCTTCCTCCCACTTACGCGGGCAGTCTCTACATTGTGCACGATTGTCGTAAAGACTCATTAGCAAATGTAGATGTAGGTCTTGTTCGTTAACTGACTTAACAGCACACCTTACGGCACGAACTGACGTCGGCCATGCACCATCTCTCGGCTCGTTAAGTAAGACCTTTAATCTGACTTTCATCCTACCGTCGCTCTTGGTGAGATGCTCTGCGTGGAGTTAAATTAAACCGCACATTCCACTACTTGTAGTGCGCCCCCGCCAATTCCTTTAAGTTTCAATCTTGCGATCGTACTTCCCAGGCGGCAAACTTAATATCTTCACTCCAGCACTGCATATTCACGAAGAATATGCAACACTTAGTTTGCAGCGTTTACAGCTATGACTATTCCCATTAAAGGTAAATTTTTATTATTTGTATTATTTGCCTTGTAATCTCGGGTATTTAGTGAACAAGATTTAGACTTAGTTCAAATCTAATCCGGTTCGCTACCATAGCTTTCATCCCTCACTGTCAGACCCGTTCTAGGTAGATGCCTTCGCCATTGGTGGTCTTCCAAGGATTATAACATTTTACCGCTACCCAAGGAATACCCCTACCTTCTCCCGGTCTCTAGCAAGATAGTATTCTCTGCACGTTGTTAATTTTAGGTTAACAGTTTCACAAAGAACTTTTCTCGCCAGCTACGGATGCTTTAGGCCCAATAAATATGAATGCCACTTGTGACGCCGGTGTTACCGCGGCGGCTGGCACCGGTCTTACCCATCACTTATTCTCCAAGCTTTTTACACTTGGCAAAAGCCCACTAACGTGAGCACTCAGGTTCCCCTTATCACGCTTTCGCGCATTGTAAAGAATACTCGCCTGCTGCACTCCTTAGAGCTAGGGCCCTTATCTCAGTGCCCTTCTCGGGGCTAAGACTCTCATCTCCCCTACTGATCTCTGGCTTGGTGGGCCTTTACCCCACCAACAACCTAATCAGCCGCCGACTCATCTTATGGCATTGCTTTTCAGGAAAAGCGCATTCCAGCCTCAATTCCATATCATGGTTTAGCCTCAGTTTCCCAAGGTTATCCAAGACCATAAGGCAGATTATCGACGTGTTACTGAGCCTTTCGCCGGTTCTCTTGCGAGACCCTGGACTTGCATGGCTAATTAGGAACCCAATAGCAGCATTCTCCCGCAGGATCAACGGGAATTATTGCAAAATTGGTTTTAGCTTAAAGTTAATTAGCTTAAGTAACTACTGTTCATACATCGTACTTGATTATTCAATCTAAGTATTCACTTATTACATGCTTGCAATAAAAAATACAGGCATGTTAAAATAAAAAATAAATAAAAAATATTATATCAAAAAGACATTTATTCTTTTCTCATTTGAGTAGTTTAGTTTAATCCTGCAGATGTTATTTATAAATCTTTGCTTTTTTGTCACTTTTTTTAAGCAATAATTCTTGAAAATCAAGGAGAATGCTTAAGAAAAAATTTATAAGTTGCTGTTTTATTTTTTATTATAATGAAAAGGGGTTTTTTAATATTATTCATGGCTTTTTTGATGATAACACCATTTATATTTGCCGAGAATAAAGCTGATTATTCTGTTGAAAATAAATTAAATCAAAATGAAGAGGCCAATGTAATTGTTTTTTTGAGGCATCCAAATATAAAGGCTGAATTTAAGAACGAGCAAGACAAAGTTCTTGGAAAAATAAATTACGTTTATTACAGGGACAGAATGCAAGAAAATTATGATTTCAGATTAAAACACAAATACAAAACAATAAATGCATTTTCTGGCCATATAACAAGAGAAGGGCTTGAAAAATTAAAGCTTGATCCTGATGTTGAGAAGATAACAACAACTAAAAATTACAAGGTTTCTTTATCAGAAAGCCTGCCTTTAATAAATGCAACATCAGCAAACAGCTTAGTTGTTAATAACATCAATATGACTGGCAGCGGGCAATCAATATGCATAATAGACACAGGAATTAATTACAGCCATGAAAGCTTTGGGTCTTGCAGTAATGCTAGTTTTCTAAATGGCTCTTGCAAGAAGATTTTGAATGGAACTAACATGTACGCTGTAAATAATAATATATTGGACGACCACGGGCATGGAACTCATGTTGCTGGGATTGCTGCTGCTAACGGCTCTATAAAGGGTGTTGTGCCTGATGCAAGTTTAATTATAGTAAAGGCTTGTGATTCTGGAGGCAATTGCTTTGAAGATGATATAATTGCAGGGATAGAATGGTGCACCTTGTATAAAGAGCAATATAATATAAGCGTTATAAGCATGAGCATTGGCGATGGTGGCAGTTATACTGCTGCAAGTTGTCCAGTAACATGGAGCAGTTACATAAACTCTGCTTATGCAAAAAACATGACAATTGTTGCTGCATCAGGAAATGAATTCTATGCAAATGGCATATCCCATCCAAGCTGCTCAGGAAATGTAACAAGCGTTGGTGCAAGTTATGATTATGGAAATAGCAAAGACAATGTAACAAGCTATACAAACAGATTCAACAACCTAGATATACTTGCCCCTGGCTCTGTTATAACATCAACGTCTTTTGATGGCGGCAGCGTAAACAAGGAAGGAACTTCAATGGCAACTCCCCTTGTTGCTGGCGCTGTTGCTTTGCTCAGCAAATATTACAAAGAGGAATATGGCAATAGCATTAACCAATCTGCAATTTACAATGCTTTAAATTCAACAGGCAAAAGGGTCTTGGATAGCAGCACTGGATTTACATTTTCAAGGATTGATATTTATTCTGCTATAATATCCTTGGACAGAAAAAAACCAGATTTGTGGAATGGGTTAAAACTTCCAATTAATGTTAATGAAACAACAAATGTTATATTTTATGTTAATGCAACTGATACTTTAATTGACATGGTCTTAATAGAAATAAATTTGAATGGAACTTTGAATGGAACTGCTGCAAATTACAGTGTTAATAAAAAAATTGGAAATACTTACAACTTTACATTAAGCTCCGGCAATTTTACTGCAAACCAGAACATATCATGGAGATTTTATGCATTGGATAAAAATTACAACATGAATTCAACATCTATGCAAAGTTTCATTGTTAATGGTATTACACCAAATGTTGTAATGAATTATCCTGTTAATAATTCGTATTTGGCAAATGGTCTTGTTGATTTTCTGTTTGAAGTTAACGATGATGGAACAAATTTGACATGCTCTTTGCATATTGACAATGCTATAAATAAAACCAACACAACAACATCAATCAATGCAATAAATAATTTTACTGTATTGCTAGCAGAAAAAATTTACACCAGCTATGTCAACTGCACTGATATAGAATCAAACTCCAATAAAAGCGAGACAACAAGATTTACAATAGACTTGACAAATCCAGGGGTTTATTTAAATTATCCATCAAACAACTCAATTGTAAGCACAAAATATTTTAACTATACGGCTGTTGATACAAACATGCAGAACTGCACCCTTTATGGAAACTGGTCCGGATGGCATGCAAATAAAACAATAAATGCAGGCAACAATACGATGCAGAATATAAGTGCAGATAATTTGATTGATGGAAATTATTTATGGAATGTAAATTGCCGTGATAAGGCAAACAGAAATGCATTTAATTCAACAAATTATAGCGCTGAAATCGATACAACAAAGCCAGCAATAACAATAGACTGGCTGCATAACAAAACTTACTCCTATAACAATTCCTTAAGTTTGAATTTGTCTGTATTTGAACTGAACAACCTTGACAAAAAATGGTACAATATTGACAATGGCCAGAATATAACTTTAAATAGCAATGCTACACTAAACGTTTCTGTTGACAGGCATGTTGTTAATGCATATGCTAATGACAGCCTGAACAATGAGGCTTATTCTTCTCTTTCATTTTCAATTGATATGAATTATCCGAATGTAATGCTGATATCTCCAAGCAATGAAACAGTAAAGACAGATTCAGATGACATTACATTTAATTACAATGTTTCTGACGGTGCTGTTGCCAATTGTTCTTTAATAATCAACGGCGCTATAGATCAAGTTAATGCAGCAATAACAGCAGGCATAGAACAAAGCTTTACAAAGACATTAAGCAATGGCAATTACATCTGGAATGTAAACTGCACAGATTATGGCAATTTGATCAATTCGTCTTTAAAATACGAGATAACAATAAATGTATCTTCTGGTGATGATGGAAACAATAACCAAGGAAATTTAGGGGGTTCGAGCAGTTCAAGTGGGAGCGGAGGGTCGAGCACAGTTGATGAAGCAGAGCCATTAAACAACATAAATGAAATACCTGAAATTGAACTGCCAACATTGCCAAATAAAGAAGAAATAAAAACTATTGGTGTTGATGAAAATGCAAATAAGAATGCAACAACAGAAAATAGAAATATGAAAATACCATTGACAGGAAGAGCGATATCTTTAATAAAAAATGCTGCCCAACCAAAAGGGATTATCATAGGTATTTTGATAATAAGCATAGTTAGTTATTTTGTTATAAGGTTAAGAATAAGAAGAACGAAAAATAAGGGATAAAATGCTCGTGAACAATATAAATCCTGTTTTATTGAAGATTGGTTTTTTAGAAATAAGATACTATGGATTATTTTATGTTATTGGTTTTATAATGACTTATTTCATGATTAATTACCTTGCAAAGAAAAAAAATATTAATTTATCCAAGAATGATGTTTCTGATTTATTGCTATATGCAGCTGTTGGTATGTTGATTGGAGCAAGATTGTTTTATGTGCTAATTTATAATTTAAGCTTTTATATTTCAAATCCGATAAGAATATTTGCATTATGGGAGGGCGGCTTGAGCTTTCATGGTGCACTGGTTGGCATTGTAATAGCAGGGTATTTATTCTGCAAAAAAAAGAATATTGATTTTTACAAGCTAGCTGATGTTGTGGTTATACCTGCTGCATTGGCATTGATGCTTGGCAGGATTGGAAATTTTATCAACAGCGAACTTTATGGCAGGATTACAAATTTGCCATGGGGTGTCAAGTTCAAGGATGCAGAAGGCTTCAGGCACCCCTCCCAGATTTATGAGGCCCTAAAAAACCTGCTGATGTTCATTGTTCTCTGGAATATAAAAGAAAAAAATCTTCCAAAGGGCTTTATGTTCTGGCTTTTTGTAACCATGTACGGCTTCTTAAGGTTCTTTATTGAGTTCTTTAGGGAACCAGACCCCCAGCTTGGATTCTTCTTCAGCCATTTCACAATGGGGCAGATATTGACAGCTATTATGTTTGTAACTGGAATAATTATGTTATACAGATTGAAAAAACACCAGAACAAGAGCTATTAAGCTAATCAATATAACAATGTTCATCAAATCCTTCATGTTTATCTTAAATAAGGGATTTTTTTCATCGTACAGGTTATTATTTTGAATTATGCCCAGCATCATTGTTATTCCGGTTGAATTTGAAGCTATGCCCAAGACTATTAAAAATAACTGGTATTTTACCAATAATAATGACAATGCTGACAAGCCCATGACAGGCAATACATCTGTTAAATGATGGGCGCAGCATGCTATCATTGAGCTTGTTGAAATTCCGCTGCTTGCTACGATTTCTGCTTTTGCTGCTTTGTTTGATTTCATCGAGTTATGAACATAAGAATAAAGGGCTATCTGTACTCCAAATCCTACAACTATTATTATAATAAAATACCAAAGGCTTAGGAACTGGCTTATTGCATGAGAAAAACTGTTGCTTACTGACAATATTGCAAAATAAACAGCAAAAAGCAATGAGCTAGCCAGAATGCCATGAATAACAAATTTCTTTTTCATGCAAGATTATAAATTAAAAAGGTTTAAATATGTTATTATTTAGATATATCATATGGCAGATATAAGCAAGGTGATAATGTATATTCTTATAGTAATTCTAATTATTGCAGCAATTTATTCTGTTGTGAATTATTATAAAAATTATAAAATAAAATCCAATTATTATGGCAGCGACTACACAAATGCTTTAAGCGCCCAAGATCCCTTAGACAAATGCAAAACTCCAGCTGGTTATACTGATGAAAGCTGGAGAGAACATATGAGCCACCATCCAGACCAGTATAAAGAATGCTTAAACTAATATTTATTATATTCACAAACGTTCATTTTATGCTTATTCTTTTTAATATTCCAAATGCTTTTCTAGACTATTCAAGGCATTTATCTCAATCTGCCTTATCCTTTCCCTTGTAAGGCAAAATATTTCCCCAACCTCTTTCAATGTTCTAGAACCATAACTATTGCCTATGCCATATCTCAGTCTTAAAACCTTTTCCTCTTTTGGCCTTAATTTAGACATCCTTGCTAGCCCCCTTTCAATAGACATTTTAACACAAGCGTCTTCATATGGTGCATCAGATTTTTCATCCGCAATAAAATCAAGCAGCGTACTTCTGCCTTCTTCCTCGTTAACTTGACTGTCCAGGTATATTGTTTTTAAAGTTTCATCATGATAAATGAGCTCCTCAATAACACTTGGTTTTATAGGTTTCTTTATATTTTTATTTAAAATCTCTGTTATCTTATCTATAGATGGATTATCATAATTTTCTTCTGCTAAGTAATGGCTAATTATATATTTAATTTTTTTCAGCAACTCATCTTTGTATACTGGCAGCCTTATGATGTTGCTATTATTTTGTATATATCTCTGCATGGCTTGTCTAATCCACCATGTTGCATATGTTGAAAACCTATAGCCCCTTCCTGAATCAAACTTTGCTGCAGCCCTTATTAAGCCCATGTTACCCTCTTGGATCAAGTCCCCAAGACCATTTTCATTGCAGCGAAAGTTCTTTGCAATGCTCACAACTAGCCTTAGATTGGCTTCCACAAGTGGTTGTTGCGCAATCCTGCCAATTGCTATTTTTTCAATTAATAGCTCAAAATTTGCCATCTGCAGTTTTTCAATCTCTTTCTCTAGTTTAAGCATTCTTGCTTTTTGCCATTTCTTGTTCTTTATTGCTTCAATCTTCTCAAGCTTTTTTCCTATTACATCTTGATTCTCTTTATATTGATTCTCTGCCTCTCTGCCTGCTCCTATTATATCCCCCCATGCTTTTTCTTTATTTATATCAAGCAGAGAATACCTTGATATATCATTAAAATATGATTGAATTGAGTTTCGACTCACATAATTATTACCCTTGCGCATGCAATTATATAAGGGCAATACACTTAAAAAACTTTTTATAAGGATTGAACTCTCCTTTGCGAGATTTCGTTAACTATTTAAATTAAATTCCTAAAACCCAAAATAGCATGCACAAAATAACCCTAATACCAGGAGATGGCACTGGGCCTGAAATAGCTATAGCTATGAAAAGATGCGTTGAGGCAACTGGCGTTAAAATAGAATGGGATATTCAAGAAGCTGGTGATGATGTTTTTAAAAAAGAAGGGACTCCCCTGCCGCAAAGAGTAATTGATTCTATCAAAGAGAATAAAGTTGCTATAAAAGCGCCAATAACAACACCTGTTGCATCAGGGTATAGAAGCGTTAATGTTGCATTGAGAAAAGAGCTTGACTTGTACCAGAACATAAGGCCTGTCAAATATTACAATGGTGTTCAGTCAAAATATGAAAACATTGACATTGTAATATTCAGGGAAAATACTGACGACCTTTATGTTGGAATTGAATTTGAGCAAGGCAAACCAAATACTCTAGAGTTGATAAAAAAAATAAAAGAGTTCAACAAACAGGTTATTTCTGATGATTCTGGGATAAGCATAAAGCCAATTTCAATTTTCAAGACAAAAAGAATAGTCGAAGCTGCTTTTAAATATGCAATTAAGCACGGAAGAAAAAAAATTACAGTTGTGCATAAAGCAAACATCATGAAGCACACAGACGGCTTGTTCTTAAATACAGCAAGAGAAGTTGCAAATTCTTATCCAGGAATAGAGTTTGAAGACAGAATTGTAGATAATATGGCAATGCAGCTAGTTCAAAAGCCAGAGCAATATGATGTTTTAGTTCTGCCTAATTTATACGGCGACATAATAAGCGATTTATGCGCTGGACTTATTGGTGGTCTTGGTGTTGCTCCTGGTGCAAATATTGGGAATGAATATGCTATTTTTGAAGCTGTTCATGGCTCTGCACCAAAATATAAAGGCCTTAACAAGGTTAATCCGACTGCATTAATTCTAAGTGCTGTTTTGATGTTAAGGCATATTAATGAAGAAAAGGCATCTAATATTCTGGAAGAAGCTGTTGCTGATGTCATTAAAGAAGGAAAATATGTAACTTATGACTTAAAGAAAGGCAGAAACGACTCAACAGCAGTTGGCACGTCTGAAATGGCTGATGCAATAATAGGAAGGATAGAAACAATTTTAAAGGAAAATTCCTGATTTCTTCATGAGCCACGGTCGCTTAATCTGGTAGAGCGCCAGCCTGGAATTTGATTTTCTTGAAAGCTGGTTTCCGCAAGGATATCTCGGTTCAAATCCGAGCCGTGGCGATTTATTTTCTTTATAAAGAACATCATATCCTACCCAAAATTCCTACAAATTTTGGTAATTTTTGTAGGTATAAAATCGCATATAAATGCTGATATCTTCCTAGTAGAACATGGAAATAAAAGACTTATATGCAAAATGTAGAGAAAGATATTGTGATACACACCTAAAGGAATTAGAGAATAATGGCACTTATTCTGAACAGAATAAAAATAATTTGAAAACTTTGTTAATACTTAAAAGAGTTATTTTGTAAGCCTAAAGCCCAAAGGGTAAAATGACTATATCAATAAGGCAATTAAAGTATTTCAAGCATTAAACCCTAATTTTAAATTAGATGATTTAGGCAAGACTACTGCAGCATTATTTTCTATTTTTTGGTAGTTTGGATTAATTCTTCAGCCCTTGTTTTTTCTATTTTTAAGAATATGTTATATTTTAAAAATTTATCAACTATTTTTATATCCTTCTTATTGAATAAACTGTATTTTGAGTATTTATTCTGCTTATTTAGGATATCATACTCTTTTTTCCCAATAACCAGCAAACTAGAATCTAGTCTTAAGATGCCACCAAATTTTTCTTTCCTGAAAATTATCTTTGGGTTCCTAAATATGATATATTCCATCTTACTCCATTAAAGGGTCCTTTGCATTTATTGTGCCAAAGTATCCTTCGGCGGAAGCCCTGCAACCCCCTTTACATAAAGAGATATATTTGCAGCCAGTACATTCTTTAGGCAAATACTTTAATCTTCGCATATCAATTAAAAACTTATTTTTATTCCATATTTTGTTTACGTCATCTTTCAATATATCCCCTAGATTTATACATCAACGCATTGAAAATAAGATTCATGCAAAATTATTGACAGAAGGAACAAAAGAAACAATAGAAACTTGGAAAAAGAACGATAAAAAAGAATTAAGAGAAACACGGTTCATTTCAGAGCTGAAAACAATACCATTAACTGAATATATTTATGGCAATTGTGTAGCTATCTTAGGCACAGATATTCAAAATCCTTTAGGGATTATAATTAGGCATAAGGACTTTGCAGAACAACAAAGGATCCTATTTCACCTATTATGGGATAACCTAAAAGAATAATCACCAAAAAGCTTATATAATAGTTTATTATAATTCATTATAAAATATAATGAGGAGGAACATTATGGTACAGGCTATTGTAAGTTTAGGGGAATATGAAGACAGGATATTAACTATAGTCAAAGGTAAATATGGCTTTAAAAATAAATCTGATGCTATGAATTTTGTGATTGATAAATTCGAACAAGAACTTCTAGGGCCAGAATTAAGACCAGAATATCTAGAGAAATTAACCAAGATAAGGAAAGGAAAATACATTAAATTTAATTCCATAAATGAATTAAGAAAATCCACTAGTTAAAAGAGGTTATATGTATAATTGTAATATAAGCGAGCATTTACAGGAAATTATGAAAAAGTTATCCAAAAAGGATAAAGCTCTTTATGAACAACTTCTAAAAAAGATTAACGAAGTTATAAGCTGTGAAGATATAGAACATTATAAAAATTTAAGGTATAATATGAAAGATTCTAAACGTGTGCATATAGGCCATTTTGTATTAGTCTTTCAATATAATATTTCTACAAATATGATAAATTTTGATGATTTTGACCATCATGATAATATCTATGGATAAACCAAAGGAGGTTTAAGGAGGAATCAGCAAAAATTAGTATAGTGTTTAAGTTCTTTATGACGGATTTTAATATCCGAGCCGTGGCGAATTTTTACAAAAATATTACCGAAAGATTTATAAACAAGTGTTAAATTATATTAACATATGTTAAAAATATTTAACAATTTAGAACCTTTTTTCAATGATTGCTATAGAAGAATTAATGTGAGAGAATATGCCAGATTAAGAAAAATAAGCCCCCCCTCAGCATCGCAACTTTTAAAAGATCTTAAAAAAGAAAATTTATTAATAAAAGAAAAGGAAAGAAACTACATTTACTATGCAGCAAATATAAAAGACAGCTTATTTATTGATTTATCAAGAATATACTGGTCTTATATTATGAAAAGGGTTGGAATAGTAGAACGCTTAAAAAAGGAAATGATAAGCCAGTCAATAATACTTTTTGGATCTTTAAGCAAGGCAGAAGCAAAACATAACTCCGATTTAGATATTGCTATATTCACAACATCAAAAAAACAAATAGATCTAAGTGATTTTGAAAAAAAGTTAAAGAGGAAAATACAAGTGATTATGTTCAAAGAAATGGAAGATGTTAAAAACAAAGATTTATTGGGCAACATCCTAAACGGACATATCATTTCAGGTGGTTGGTAAAAAATGGATTGGTTAAGTTGTAAAAGGACTAAAATGGTTAAAGAAGTCAAAATTGATAAAAACCTAATTAATTCGTTAATAAACTCTGCCTCAAAAAAGCTAATTACTGCAGATTCGATCAAATTGAATGAAAATACTGCTTCGTCAAAAGTTAGCTTAACTTACGATGCCTTAAGAGAGTTGTTAGAAGCCATAGCAATAGAAGAGGGATTTAAAATATATAACCATGAATGCTATTGTGCTTTCTTAAAAGAAATAATCAAAGAAACAAATTTAGGTGATAAATTTGATGATTTTCGTAAAATAAGAAATTCTATTAATTATTATGGTAAAGACGTATCTGTTGAAGAAGCAAGTTTTTTAATAAAGAACATGCTCATCTTAATAAAAGAGATTAAACAAAAAAGGAGGTCAACAAGTAAGAAATAGTGATGGCACTACGCCTTCAAGGCTATACTCCGAGCCGTGGCGAATTTTTAGCGTCTTTTTAATTTTAGAATTTAATTTCAGAAATTATTGGGTCTTAGAACAGTTGTTAAATTAAAGCTTAATTCTTTATCATTCCTTAAAACATCTATATATATGTTCTCGCCAACAGGAAGCCATGCAACATAATTTCTAAGCTGATTTGAGCCTTCTATTGATTTGTTATTTATCTTTATTATTATATCGCCTTTCTGCAAGCCAGATTTTACTGCTGGTCCTTTTGGATCAAATAAAACTATTTCAGAGCCATCTAAGATTTTACCCTCACCGTCAGCATTAACAATTATTTTATCCTGCAAGCTTATGCCCAGGTAGCTTCTGTCTATTTTCCCATATTTTATCAGCCTATCAAAAATTATTTTTATTAAATTGGATGGTATTGCAAAGCCGAGTTCTCCTGTTCTTACATCAGAAACAATGAATGTTGTCATGCCTATGAGCTTGCCATTTGAATTGATCAAGGGACCGCCTGAATTTCCTGGATTAATTGAAGCATCAGTCTGCAAAAAATCACGGTATTCTGTAGGGCCTCGTTCCCTATGCTTTGCGCTAATTATTCCTGTAGTAACAGTAAAATCAAAGCCGAAGGGATTGCCTATTGCAATTACATTGTCACCAACGTCAACTGCATCTGAATCGCCAAATTCCATTGCAGTAAGATATTCAGCATTAATCTTCAGCAAGGCTACATCAGTCTGTGGATCAGAACCGATAAGCTTGGCCTTGAATATTCTTTTGTCGCTAAGTCTTACTGTTATGTTTGAAGAATCGCTCACAACATGAGAATTTGTTATAATGTAGCCATCATTGCTAATTATGCTGCCTGATCCAGATTTATCAATAGCTTCTATATAAACAACAGCTGGTATTACTTTTTTAGCTGCGGCTTGTATATAATAACCTGCTTCTTGGTTTAAGCTTATTCCTGCAGCTTTCTGCTTGTTGAATGATGTATAAATAACAGCCAACTGCAGGAAGATTATTAATATTAAAAGTACAATTATCAATACCCTTTGGCTTCTTCTGTTCATACACATGATAAAACAGAATAATTTTTAAAAGTATCTAATGAATTAGTGCACGCCAATCAACTTTAACAATCTTGTAAAGAAATGCTCTTTTTCAGATTCTTCAAATGGCTCTTCATATTTTCTTTTTAGCAAGAAAGCTGCTAGTTGCTTATAGCTAATTGCTGCACCTGATTTCGGGTTGGTATATATAACACTTTCTTTTCGCATCAATGCTTCTTTCATTGCCTTGTCTTCTGGTATGATCGAAATGATTTTCTTTTCCAATAAAGATTCTATATTGCTTATTGACATCTCCAATTTGGCATCTTTTGTCTTTGTCAAAACTACACCAAGAACTTTTTTATTTAATTCTTCAGCAAGCTTTATTGTTTTCAATGCATCTGCAACAGCAGGCATTTCTGGATTTGTAATTATTAAAACTTCGTTTACTGATTCTAATGCGTCTAGTGCTTCTTTGCCAAGGCCTGCTGCACAATCAACCAAAACTATATCTGTTGTTCCTGTAAGGCCTTTTATTGCATTTTTTAGATTGTCTGATTTTGTTTTTTTCAAATCATCAATGGAGATTGAAGCAGGAACTATTTTTGTTCCAGAGGGATGCATGTAAACAGCTTCTGAAATGTGATTTTTATTCTGCAAAACGTGATGAAGATGTATTGGAACTACTGGCGCGCCAAGATAAATGCCGATGTTTGGTGTTGTTAGATTTGCATCCACTATTGTTGTATCTTTGCCAAGGTAATTCAAGGCAGTTCCTAATGCTATTGCTGAAGAACTCTTTCCAACGCCGCCTTTGCCTGATATCAATGCTATAAATCTTGTCATTTGCTTTTGGTAATTTTCCTATCTTTAAAAGTTTTTTGATGCCTTATTTTGTATGTGATGTATGCTACTATTAAAAGGATTATCAATGAAACTGCTAAAATATTCTTTAAATTTGTTTTAATGTTGCCAACAAAGGTTGTTTTTCCTGTTAATGGGGCTGAGCTTATTTGTTCCTTTGTTTTTTCAGCTTCAATGGTTTTTTCTTCGCTCAAGGATTTTTTGGCTTCTTCAGCTAATTGAAGCTCTTTTTTTTCAATTTCATTCTCTGCGGTAATCTGATTAATTGAATTAGTGCCAGAACCACCGGATGAACCGCTTGAACCTCCACTGCCTCCGCCCCCACTACCAGAACCGCCACCTGAACTGCCTGCTTCATTTGAGCTTGCAAAAACACCATAAGTGCTGAAGTGAGTTAAATTTGCAATTATATAACTGCCGGATAAATTAACCATTGTTGGAATCTGCTCCCATAAAGATGAGGCATTATTATAGTAATAAAATGACATCGTGCTTAAGTTTATGTTCAATGAATCAACTTCTGTTGCATTGTAAAAGAATTTCAATGTTGTGTTTATTAAAGAATCATTTATGGTCTTATTTAGTTTAAGATTTAAATCTTTAAGCTTTAACAAATTGCTGTTGTTCGGGCTATTTTCTTCAAGCAGGTTTATTGGAATGTTGCTTATATTTTGGCTTGTAACAAGGATAAGCTCTATAGAATCAACATTATATATTCTTATAAAATCACCGCATACTAAAACTTCTTGCGGCTTGTTCTCCGGGGATATGCAGTTATTGTTTTCTATGCACGATCTTGTTTTTATGTTGCTTGCGCAAAGCGACCATTCAGAACATGTCCAGTTTTCTGAGCAAGATGCATAATAAGTTAAAGACAGGCTGTTTAACACAGGGGTGACTGTTGAATTTGTAAATAATAAAGCAAGAATTCTTATCTTGCTGTTTGAAACGTTAACATTGCTTAAGTTATTGCTTGATACATCAAACCATGTCAATCCTGAATCTATTGAATATTTGTAAGATATATGCTGATTATTAAGATTCGAGTCTTCATTAAATAAGCCTAATTTGGGTTGGCCTTCAAAATTCAAATCATTTGTTTCAATGGATGCATTAACATAACTGTAATTTGTCGCATTATATGCTGTTGTTGATGAATAAACTGCTGTTATATAATCTATTTTTGCTGTATCATTAACATTTATGTCAAACTGGTCTGCTGCCAAAGGCAAATTTGATATTATCAATGAAATTGAAAAATTGCCTGTTGAGGTTGCTATTGCAGATCCATAATTTGATGTATTGCATGCAACATTTACTGGGCAAAGGTAGATTACTGGCTCCTTTGACATACTGTTAAGATATAATGATATCATATCATTGTTGTTTAAAGAATTGTTGAATTTTATAGAAAGCTTTTTGTTTTCGTCTATGTTTGTAATATTTTCATCCAAGAAGATAACTTTGCTTGTATCGTCATGAATGTCGTCCCTTATTGCTGAGGTTATAGAAGCAATTTTGTTTGATGTTTCCTGCCATTGATAAAATAATGGAATTCTGGATAATTTAACTTCATTATTTGTGAAGTTTATTTCAGAGCTGTTGAATATGTAGCTTGAAATGTTTGAAAAATCCCATGTGTGATTGATGGCTGGCTGGTATGCAAAAAAACCAGTTGGATTAAAATCGTATTTAATTGCTACTAAAAGAAGTATGAAAACTAATGCTATGATAAATGCCTCTTTTTTTGATTTCATTTCTTAATTGTTTTCCTTTATCCAGGTTCTTGAAAATATGAAAAATTCCTTTACATCATTGTAATATTCAACTATTGTAGACATATCTATCTCAATATCATCTGCAATTAAAGTAAGGTTCTTCCTGTATTCCTCTCTTACACTTGTTACAGGGGTTTTTGACACCTTTTTAAGCAATAAATAGAGGTCAAGATATTTTTTGAGATTTTTGTCTTTTAAGATAAGCTTTTTTAAAATCACCTTTAATAATTCAAATTTTGCCATGTCTGATGCAGGAAACTCTTTTATCTTATTTTTATGCTTAGTAAATTCAAGCATGTCGGTTATTGAGTAGTTCATAGAGTCGATAAGCCTTTCAACTATGCTCTTCATCACATCGCCTGTCCTGGTATACTTTAGAGTAACATAAATAAGATGCTCTGCCCTCTGCAGTTCTCCTCTTGCACTTTCAATGTCTTCTAGCATTTTGGGTTTTTAAAAGGCTGTTAACCTTGTTTAAAAAGTTTTTTGATTCGTAAACATAATTTTTAACCTTTTCTATTGTTATTGTTGTAACCTCGTAATTTGGGTTGCACATTATAATGCTGTTGTTCTTTGAAAATTCAACAGGAGATTTTTTGTGGCGATCAAGAATCATTTTTAGGTCTTCCATTATGAAGATATGTTTCCTGTCTATTCCATATCTTGGAGCAACCTTATATTTGAAGATGTTTATTTTTTCCATAAAATTATTGTTTTGATATGAATCTATTCTTTTGTATGTATATTCATAATAAAGCAAAGCATCCATGGCAGAAACACATGAGTTTAAAATATGCTCTGTTATTGTAAAAATAAGTTTTGGCTCCTTGACCATTGGGTAAGTGACGTAAGTCAGATGATCTGCGACCTCAAAGAGTTTATTTGCTTTTTCTAACAAGGTTGGGATATCAGCCATAATGTATTGAATAAGGTCTTTATTAATAAACATTGTTGTTTTTTTAGGTTGATTTCAGTTTGATAATTGCTGCTGCTATATTTCCTTCTTCTTCCAGAGCAGATATAGCTTCTTCCTTGGAGCATTGAGCCTGAGACATAACTATTTTAATGTCATCTTCACTGAATTTTTCTGTTTCTTGTTCTTCTATTTCTCCAGTTACCTGCAAGGTTTCCTGGCCCATCATGTTTATTCTAGAAACCTGGGGATTATGAATGACTAAATTTTTGTCTTTTGTTTTTATTATGACTTCTGTTGCGTCTATCTCTTCCTGCTTAACACCAAGCTTCTTCATCGCCTTTTCCAATTCTCTTGGATTTAATCCCGGAAACATAAAATAATAAGAAATTTACTAATATAAAAAGATTATTATAACCACAGTATATCGCAAAGTGCCTAAGTGGGCGAGACTTCTTTGTTCATTTATATCTCTCCCTAGCTAACAAGTAATAAAAGCAAAACCATTAGAATAACACTTTGCTCTCTTCTCACAATCCAAACCAAGAAGATCCAGAAACATGAAGTATTATCTCTAGAACCAATACCACAACAATTAATACCACAATAAGTGTTGGAGTTAACTCTATCTTGCTTGTATAATCATCAAAGTACCTTACTATGCCCCCGCCAGAAGAAGGCATTCTTATCATATTATCCTCTGCCATAATATTTTTTTATTATATTGTGTTTAAATAGTTTACTGCGAAATAATTTTGGGATACGACAGACATGCAAGGAAACCATAAACTTTAAAAAGGTGAGCTTTCAAAATCTGAATAAACCAATGATTTATTTTAGGAGGTTAATATGGAAGTTTCAAAGGATGTATTGGACAAGATTTATGAAGCTATTGAACTGGCGAGATCAACAGGAAAGATAAAGAAAGGAATTAATGAGGTAACAAAGGCTGTTGAAAGGGGCATTGCAAAATTAGTATTACTTGCTTCTGATGTGAATCCGGCAGAAATCATAATGCACATTGAGCCTTTATGCAAAGAGAAATCAATACCTGTTGTAAAGGTAAAGAGCAGAGAAGAGCTAGGAGCATTATCTGGCCTGCAAAGACCTACAACAACAATAGCAATAATACAAGAGGGCGAGGCCAAGAACATATTAAAGGATGTAATCTCAAAGTTAGGAAAATAAAAAATGAAAGACAATAAATCTCCGGAAAAAGAAGAGAAACAAGAGCAAAAGGTGCAGAAAGAACAAAGAGAGGAAAAAAAAGAAAAACCAAAAGAGCAGAGGTTTATATTTTCAAATGCATACCCTGCTGTTGTTGAGGAGATTATCGGCAGAACAGGAACAAGGGGGGAGATAAGCCAGGTCAGATGCAAGATTCTAGATGGAAGAGATAAAAACAAGATACTAAGAAGAAATGTAAAAGGGCCTGTTAGAATAAAAGACATGCTAATGCTAAGAGAAACTGAAATAGAAGCAAGAAAGTTGACACAAACTAGGCGAGGCTAAGGGTATAAGATGCCACTATGTTCATTTTGTTCAAGAAATATTGAAAAAGGCACAGGCCTTATGTATGTTAAGACAGACGGCAAAATATTGAATTTTTGTTCTAGTAAGTGCAACAAGAATATGCTAAAGCTTAATAGGAAGCCAAGAGATTTTAAATGGACATCTGAAATTAAAAAATGATTGAGAGAACTCTTATTTTGATAAAACCAGACGGCATTCAGAGATGCTTGACTGGGAAGATTATTTCTAGGTTTGAAGATGCCGGCTTGAAAATTATTGGAATGAAAATGAAGTGTATAGATGAAAACTTTGCAAAAAAGCATTATACTGAAGACATTGAGAAAAGAAGGGGAAAATTTGTTCGCGATAAATTGATTGGTTTCATAACAGAAGGTCCTGTGCTGGCAATGTGCATTGAAGGTGTTAATGCAATAGAAAATGTAAGGAAGCTTGTCGGCGATACTGAACCAAGAAAATCAATGCCAGGAACTATAAGGGGGGACTTTGCCCATGTCACTTATGATTATGCTGATGGCAAGAATGTTGCTGTTAAAAACTTAGTTCATGCTTCTGCTGACAAGAATGACGCTGAAAATGAAGTGAAGCTATGGTTTTCTGGTGAAGAACTGCACAGCTACAAGACTGTACATGACGTGCATGTGTTGTAATTTTTTATTAATATAAGCAGCTTTTTAATTTTTTTCAACAATAGGTTTATTAATAATAGCAATTTGACTGACTTCCAAATATCCAGAGCTTCCATTCATGACCTTCTTTCCATTCAAAATTGCTAATTTCTTTTTGAATATCGGGCCGTCAACAACCAAGGAATTGTAATACCCTCCCTCGCCCAAGATTTCAAAGCCATATTTTTGTGAAAGCTTGTTAAAATAATCAAATGTTTCATTGTTAAGCCTAAATCCAAGATGCTTTTCAGTCAAGCCGTCTGACGCAATTTCTGTTATTATTATCTCATATCCCCTGCTTATCATTTCTTTTAACAAATCATAAGAATCTAAGCCAGCATGAGATGCAAATACTTCTATCTTAAATGGAAGCAGTGCATTTTGCAAAGACCTTATCTGAGTTTCCTGCAAGCCAACACCTCCAAGAACAACAGCATCGACCTTGTTGTTTATGACTACATTCTTGACTATTTCAGCTTCTTTTACTGGATCAGCAATATCACAGCCAACGAGAATATGCTTTATTTCAAGTATTTTAGCAAGCTCTTTTGTATGCTCAACAGTTGCAAAATGGAACAAATAGCAATCTGTCCTTGAAGGCTTTACAGAAAGGAGGTATTTTATGTTCCAGCCCTTTTTCATGCAGTATTCTATTGCATAAGTGCTGTCTTTTCCTCCAGAGTATAAGATTGCAACATCCATGAGATAACCTTGAAATCATGACTTTATAAATATTCTCTCAATAGTTTTACTACATATAAGAAGTTAAAAAAAGGAAAGGTTTATATATTAAAAAGAAGCTACTTTTAAGTTATGAAATTAGGAGTTTTAGTACTTTTTGTACCATTTTTGCTTGGATTTATAGCCAGCACTTCTTTTGAAAGGGGGATTAATTTAGAAATGCCACTTAGCGACAGCGATGAAAGAATATCTCCGTATGACAGGATAAAAGACAGCCAGATATATGTTTTTGATGATAAGGTTGTCCTGCAGATTAAAGATGCTTCATTAGCAGAATATGCAAATACAAATTCCATGGATCCTTTGCTGGATGAATATGCCACTGGCATTGAAGTTGAGGTTAAGAGTGAAGATGAACTGCATGTTGGGGATGTTGTTGCTTATGAAACAGACATTGGTTTAATAGCACATAGAATTATTGAAATTAGCTATGATAATGATGGGAAATATTTCATTTTGAAAGGCGACAACAATAATGGTTCTGATCCCTATAAAATCAGGTTTAACCAGATAAAATATGTTCTAGTAGGAGTTATTTACTAAGATGGACAAAGACAAAAATGGAACAGTGCAAGATGCTGTTAAGAAATATATGAGACATGAGGTTACAAAAGTGCTGGAAAAACCAACTAAACCAGATGTAAAAATAGAAGAGCTTGTTGATGCGTGTTATGAGTGCATTCAGAGTGGAATAAGATTAGAAAGAGACAAGGCTTATGAAAAAGGCAAATTAGATTGCAGAGAAGAAATGAAGATAGGATATGAAACTCTTTTAGAAAACGCAAAAAAAAAGGCTTGCCAAGACCAAGATAAATTTTCAGAGGAAATGGAGAAATTTAAAAAATATGAAGAAAATATGAAATATGAAATTATGGAGAAAGAAAGAGGAGCGCATAGAATCGGGGTGATGCATGGGCGCCTTGAAATTATTGCAGAAGGCAAAAAGGATATTTTAAGAGAAGCGCTTGATATGCTGCCGGAAATTGAGCATGCAGCTTATACATTATCTGATGCTAAACAAAGGGATACATTATACGAATTTATTAAAAAGCTAAGGGGCCTATACCCAACAGAGGATAAAAAAGATGATAAATAAAAAAGAAATAACATGCAAGAATTGCGGGGCAGTATATTTTTCAGAGGAAATGCCATCAAGCCTAAGGTGCATTTGTTTAGGCGAGAGATTTAACGTAATTGAGCTGACGGATTAGAATGATAGAAATTAGAATGATAGAAGAATGTTTTATGCCAAAATTTTCACTAGACTAGATAAACTAAGCTAGATAAACTAAGATTAAATAACCTACTAAGCAGCCTGCTGTAAGAAAAGGCATGGCTGGATAATATTTCTTTTTTTCTGATTTATACAGCAAAATTGCCAATGCTATTGCAGCTGTTACTGACACTATTATTGATTTAAAGCCATAATCTTTAAGCAAAATTCCAGCAAATAACAATGGAAAGCCAAGGTCTCCACCGCCCAAAACAGCTATGTTATTCTTATAAGGTATTAATAATCCGGCAAACAGCTTAAGCTTGGACTGGAATTTCATAAGCTTCACCATGTGCTTTGTTTTCCAGACTGCGATGATGTCATAAATGGAGATGATAACAAGAAGCACAGCCATTATTGTCACATTCAATACTGGAACAAACACTGCAGCCAATGCCCCGTAAATAAAAAGCTCAGTTATATTATGAATTATAAGGTTTCTTTTTACAACTTTGAAAAATGCAAGTATTAATGCTAGAATAAAGGCAATTATCTGGCTGAATATTGATGAAAACGAAATGGATAGGGTAAATACAACTCCAAGGAAGAACCATATCTTCCATAGAAAACCAAGGTTGAATCTTGCAAAGAACAAAACTATGATGGTTCCAATAAGTATTATCAAGAATATTGCAGAAGCTGACTGAATTGGCTTTTCCTGGTTTATTTCGGGCCTTGCAAGGTTATATGGGAGTTCTTTTTCCAGATATGAATTTGTTATGAACAAGCCGATTAATTGTGTTAAGAAGAATAAAATTATTAACAACAAAGATATTTTTAAGGTATGTTTCATTAATTATTATGTTAATTTGATGTATTTAAATTTATGCCATGCCTAATTCTGATTTTATTTTTTTCCCCATTCTTGTAGCTTGTTTAAAAAAAGCTGTTTGTTTATTGTAGCTTGCAGGAGCAGGCTGGTCTAATCCAAGTTCTCTGATTAAAATATTATCTAAATTCGACACAGCTGCCTTAATATCCCTTGAAATTGAACTATCTTTAATTATTTCAACCATTCCATGCAATTTGGACATATTTCGCTCAACTCCAGAACGATATCCTATATCTAGAAGCTGTATGTCCACTGGCTTGTACATTAATGTATATGCTGTTGTTCCAGCCATTTTTATCAAACCACCCAATGAAAACAATAAAAAGTTCTGGCAAAACTGTTCTTTGTCAATTTCATATTTTTGATCAAACCCTAGTTTTGACTCTAGAGATTTTCTTTTATCAAGATATTTGCACATAAGCCGTTTTACAGCATCAAATGGCCTATGGACTATTGTATTGACTAACATGTAAGCTATGTCTTGTTCCTGCAAGCCTATTTTAACATGGCCGCAGTCTACTAATTTTGTATCCTGCTCGCTTTTAATAAAGTTTAATAAATGCGGATCGCCATGTATTATTGTAACTAAATTGTTATTTTTAGGATCTTGGTAAGGCGATATTGTGTTGACTGCCAGTCCAATAGCTTCTTTATAATTTTTATAGTCTTTTATATTTCTTTGTTTTATTATATGCTCTAAATAATTCATTGTCATAATTGTATAGAGATTAGGTGTTATTCTTGTTAATTCCTGCTCGCCTTCTTTTTTTATCTTTTCTTTGATTTCAATTTCATATTTTGCTGAAGTAACATGGAACAAGGCAAGCGTATACACTGCTGATCCTAAAATATCTATTATTTTATCCTCTATAAGCTTATAATGTGGGTTTGAAGCACTCATATCCTCTATCTTATTCTCATAGTCCTTTACCAACCTACCAAGGGAATTACCAACTATATATTCCATCATAATAAGCTTATGTTCGTCTAATTCTTTCTCTATACCCTCATTGCCCTTAAATATCTCTGGAACAGCACGTATCTGCCTGTTCTCCTTTTCATCATGATAATAGCCATGGGTGTATATAAAATCAGTAAGGATTTTTTCAACATCATACCTAGAAGGCACTTTTCTTCTAAACCCTATCCTGCTTATATCGTCTTTATATTGTTTCAATTTTATATAATGGGGCAATAACCTATCATGCTCGCTATCCTTATAATCAAATATTAATTTTATTAATATTGATTTGTCTGTATAAATTTCAGTGTCCGGGGATATTTTCATATATTCTGCTGAAGAATGATCCACAGCCGGCCCTGTTATGTTTCTTGTTTCACCAACTGCAGATGTGACTATTCTAATCAGCTCTTGACTGGGCTTACCATTCCTTATTTCTTTGCATATGTCCATTTTAATCGGATATTTTACTCATATACTGCTCTTGACAGGTATACAGTAAATATCTCCATGCCTTTAAATTTTTCAACCAAGCTCCCAATATAAGGCTTGTTTGATTTTGCAGCAAATTTGTTGCATATCTCAATGATCCTATCCTTATTTGCAGCTACGCTTAATGCAAGTTCTTTGTCTTTATTATAAAATGATTTCATAGCGGTAAGATATTCCTTCTCTACCATTGAATAAATGACCATAATATCTTCAAATTCCTTTTTGGTTATATTCAAAAGTCTAAGGAACCTTGCTATTCTTTTTATTTCATCTGCTACTCTCTCTAGATTTGAAGCAAGTAACCATAAACCTAATAAATCTTCTGGTGTTAAACCAAATAATTTTGCTAAATTGGAATCATTTAAGGCCTTCTTGATGAACCTAAACAACATAAAGGTTATCCTGTTAACTTCAACGTCCATACTATTGACCTTGGCTATTTTGTTTCTATTATACTGTTTGGAATCTTCTATCATGGACCTTATAATCAAATCCATTCTCCTTGTTAAATCTTCTAAAGAAATCTTTTCTATGTTCAAGAAATCCTTGGCAATTATCATCTTTTTGTTTTGTTCTACTATATCCATTGTTGTAATATCCCTTATTATGTCTCGAAGCTCATTAGAATACTTTAGATGTAACTGTGATTGTACATTTATCACATCATAGCCATCAATATAATAAGACAAGAACTCCCTTCTTACTTCTTTAAATACCTTTTTTCCAATATTAAGATTTACTGTTCTTAATGCCTTCTTGACCTCCTTTTGCTGCGGCGTTAATATCAACTCATTATTGCCATTTTCAGCACAATAAACAAAGTCCCCTTTATTCAAACCATTTTTTGCCAACCAATTCTTTGGAATTGATATTACATAAGATGAATTACCAAAACTAATTAAGCGACGTGCTTCCATATAAACTCCCCTGTTTTATTTAATATCCCCTATACTACTATATTCTTCTATACTATTTAATAGCTGTATATATATTTAAAACTTTTGTTACTATGTATATATGATATATATTATATATAGATTAAGTATATATAAACTTCTAATATATTTAATGTAAAGGGTTTTTGAAAGGGGGTGGGAATATGAAGAAGTCCCGAAGAGAGGAAGAAGAAAAGAGTGACTTTTATTCCATAGACTACCTTGATGAGTTGGAAGATGATGACGCAATATCTATTGCAGAGCAGGGATTTATGGAGGGATGGTTAGAGGCTTAGAAAAATGGCATTATGTGTTTTATGCAATGAACCAATAACAAATCCAATATGCACAAAGTGTATCGCAAGGTCTGTAGAAGTATGGCTTATGCGAAACAATCCTGAATTGATAGACATAGTAGAGTCAAGATTGGACTTGTTTGAAAGCTATGAGAACATTGACAATAATGTAAAATGCATAATATGCAACAGCCCGATGAATGTATGTGCTTATTGCGCGAGCCAGGAGATTTATGAATGGATAAAGGAAAGCAATGACAAGATTACACTGCAGACATTTCCATTTAAGTTTTGAATTCCTGTTATTTGTTTAGCAAGTATTCTATAATAGAAGCAAAGGCAGGCCTGGTTATGAATACGCCAACTGAAATGCCTATTATGGTTGTTAACGCAAAGCCCCTTATCAATCCAGCTGCAGCCCAAAATAATGGAAGCATTGAAACAAAGGATGTTGCAAATGCAGTAAATATTATGGAAAACGCCCTTTTTATGCGTTGCTTCCAGTTCAATGAAATTTCTTTTTTGCTGTATAATGCTTCATCTGTTATAACAATCTGGTCGTCAACACCAGTACCAACAGCAGCGATGATGCCAACTATTGCAGCTATGTCTATGTTCCATTTTATCAATGCTGCTATGCCGAAAATTATTAATATTTCACTAAGCATTGTCAGTACTATAGGGATAATTATAACTGTCTTCCTATACCTTATGTAAACCACAATTGTTGTTGCTATAATTGCAAAAAGCATAACTAAAAATGTGTTTTTAATGAAATCTTCCCCTAATGTTGGAGAAATATTGTCAAGTTTTGCTATTTCTATGTCAGCAGGCAGGCTGCCGGTAATCAAGATTGTTTGAAGCCTGTCCATATTCTTAATTGTATTATCCTGGGCGGATTTGGAGTCAGCGCCAAAACCAGGTCCTGAGATTGCAATATCAGTTGCTTCTTTGCCTTTTAGGTCAGCGCCAATCTGCAATGAATCAACTAGTTGCCCATCAAGGTAGAAGTCTATATTCTTTGATAATCTTTGCCCTCCTTCAGGATTTAATACAACTTCAAGCTTATCTGTTACCATGGCATGTTTTTTTGCTGCATCCTGGCTTAGCTTGATTGCAAATTCAAACTGGCATTGGTATCCCTTTTCAACTTGGCCACAAGACCTTATGCCTGAACAAGAACCATCACCCCTGCATACAAATGGTATGTCTTTCTTGCTGCCAACAAACACTGTTTCATTTTCTATCTTGGCTTCAAATTTTCCCTGGGCTGATATAAGGCCTTCAACTTCATCACTTGAAACACCTGCAATTTCAATAAGAATATAGCTGTTTCCTGCTAGGTCATTTGCTGGTTTTATGCTTAAATCTGTTAATCCATAAACGTTTAATCTATTCCTTAAAACACTTATAATGTCGTTTATTGTTGAATCTGATATGTCTTTATCCTTTGGTGCAAGCAACACTCTTGTACCGCCTTCAAGATCAAGACCCTTGACAATGTTTGTTTTTTTAACATCTCCGATTGTTATTTCCGGATGAGAATAAGTAAGATAAACCACTTCGCCTTTATTTGTTGCTATGCTTATCTTTTTCTTTGGTATTATATCTTCTGAAACGTTCAAGTAGTCAGTAAGGTTATTCAAGATGTAATTATTAATCTTTAATATCCTGTCGCCCTGGGCTATGCCTGGCGTTTCGCTTCTTAAAACAGTAAGGTTTTCATCAAATGCAAACTTAAGCTTGTTTGTTACATTGATTTTAATTTCTTTTTTGTCTGTTGTTATTTTGAGTTCTATTGGCGGTTTGTTGAATTTTGAAATGGCATCATTGTAATCAGACATGGTTTTTATTTCCATATCATTAACTTTCAAGATCTTCATTCCCTGACTTAAGCCATTGTCTGAAGCCAGGCTGTTTGCAGAAACGCTTTTTATCTCCACACCAGAAGCAAACGGGACCGGCTTTATAGCCAGAATAGAGATTACTATAAAAAATATCAATATCCAAACCCTTAATGTCAATATCTTAACCATTTTTTTCATGCCTTGCTATGTATGACTTTAAAACATAAACATTAACCAGCCATGTACTGAATAAATCTGCAATCAAGCCAATTATAATAACCAAAAACATATCTTTCATTATGAACGAGCTTGTTACAATATAGCCGACAAGAATAGCTGCCAATGCTGCAAAGGTCATTGTTGATCCTGTTCTAATTGATTCAAATATCTTCTCGCTTAATGAAACATTATCCATCTTTCTTTTCAAGAGCTTTGTTGTAAGCAGTATATCAGTATCGATGCTATAGCCTATCAACAAGAGCAAGGCTGCTGCTGTTGCTGTTGACAATTTTATGCCAAGAATATTCATGCCGGCCATTGCAACAAGAATATCGAATACAGCTGCAAATATGACTGCTATGCTTGGCACTAACACCCTGAAGACGATGAATATAACAATTGCCATCAATATGAACGCTGCTATCATGGCTGTAATGATCTGAGATGAAAATGCCTCGCCCAAACTTGAGCTTGTAACTTCAACTGAAAAGTTTTCATTCGTCAATTTTATCTTTAGAAATTCTTCAAGCGTTGTTTTTAGGTCAGCAACATTTTCGAGGTTTGTTTCTATAACAATGCCTTTTGGCGCTGATGTTCCAAATTCTGCCAGTCTCTTTATTGAGAAATCAGCATTAAACCTTGAATCAAGGAGGCTTTCTATGTTTTCTGCAGACTTATCTGTTGTTATTGTTATTACCGAGCCGCCTTTTAATGTTATGTCCTTTTCTAGAAACTGGCCCTTTGACGAATAATTGTAAAAAAGCAGGCTTAAACTCAAGATTAAAATGATTATTGGTATTACCTGCAGTTTTTTCAGGTTGTTTATGTAAAAATCGCCAATCCCCATAGCATGCTTTATTTTGGATGAGTTTATAATTCTTATGGTAACATCGCGTTTGTATAATGTATTGAGACTTTCTTGCAAAAACTTAATAAATGAACCGTTGCTCTTAAAAGCCATGAAGCTTAAAAAAGAGGTTACTGTAATAGTTATTATATTGGTGTTTATGCTTGCAGTATTTCTTGTAAATAATCCCGGAATAACAAGCCTTACTGTCCTTGATGAAACAAGCATAATCATTGAGAATGCAAGGCTGAAGTTTAATGAGCTAAATACAAATTATGCTAATATTCTTAATGTGATGGCGGTGCAGCTTGATTCCAGCAAACTTGATGAATTCCAAAGCAGATTAAACAGTCTTGAGGGAAAAGATAAAGAAGATGGTGCAAAGCTGATAAAAGCTGAGCTCGAAAGCCTTCTAGATCCGCTGCCAAAGAAGATTTCAAAAATAAGCACATTAAGAGACAGCCAAATATTAGAGCCAAAGGATGTAAAATACAGCTATACATTAAGCTCATCAGAAGAACTTTATTTATACCAAAAGAAATTTAATGTAGTATTTGAAGCATCAAAATACGATATTGAATCTTATTCCGGTTCAAAAGCAAGATACACTATTATTAAAAAGATTATAACAAATGCTGAAAACATAAATGAATTTTTTGTCTATGAATTACTGCCAATAAGCAAAGATGCTGTAAATTTTAACAATAAGGCTTATACTTTAGAAGGCAATGCTGCAAAATATGAGTTTAGCTATGCCGGAAATATAGAAATAACATACAGCATAAACCAGGATATAGATGTAACAAATATTTATGGGTTTAAAACCATCATAGTTCCAAAAGCTCAAGCATCAATTATTACAACTGAAGAAGCAAAGCTGTATACTTGTGGTGATAGTACTTGCACTTTGCCGTATGAAGACGAGATAATATGCCCTGAAGACTGCATTGCAAGGGGCAAGAAGATTCCCTGGCCTTATATAATTACGCTGATTATCATCTTATTGCTAGGCATATCTTACTTAAACCTTTACAGGGGGAAAGGGGATTTCAGGAAATTAAGCAGGGGTAAAACTCCTTTTGCGTCAAATGTCGACATGGAGAATGTAAAGAATTTTATAAAAAATTCCATTAACAAAAATGTAAAGATGAAAGACATAAGCAAGGCATTACTGGCAAAGGGCTGGAATAAGCGGCAGATAGAATATGCATTTGAAGAAGCAAGATGGGATCTTAAGAAGATTTTATTGGAAACAGCGCCAAAGCTAAATTTAGGCAACGTGACTGCAGCTGAGGAGTATGCAAGAAAATGCGTAAGCTTGGGAATGGACGAGCTCAAGATTAAAACAGCTTTATTTTCAAAGGGCTGGAAGCCTGAGCAAATAGACAAGGCATTGAAGAAGGCAAAGTCCGATGGGCACAGGTATTTTTAATCAGCTAGAGAAAGACTTTTAAATCAAGATTTTAGTTCAGATGCCATGGAATTCAAAATTATAAGCAGAAAAGACTTTCCATTATTGAACAGGGAGAGGATTAATTTAGAAGCTAGTTTTCCGAATCAGGCCACTCCTAAAAAAGAAGAGATAAAAAATGCCCTTAGTGCTTTTTTAAAAAATGATGGAAGCATGTTGGCTGTAAAGCATGTTTATACAAGGTTTGGAGAGAATAAAGCCAAGGTTATCGCTAATGCTTATAATGATGCAGATGCATTCAACAGATTTGAAAAAAAGAAAATAGCAAAACAAGATGGCAAAGAAAAAAGTAAAAAATAAGAAACCAAGCCAGAGGTGGAAGGCCTACAAGATTTCTGGTGATAAAATAGAAAAAAGCAGGTTCTGTCCTAAATGTGGGAGCGGCATAATACTAGCAAAGCATAAAGACAGGCTATACTGTGGCGGCTGCCATTATACTGAATTCTTGAAGAAATAATTATGTATAAACCACTTTTACCTTATGCTTGTTTTCCAGAGCTTCAACAAGGCAAATATCCAAGATCTCGGATTCCATGTTTTCATCAATTTTTGCTTTTGAATATTTTCTTTTCTGCAGGCGTTTCTTTAATCTCTTCAAGTCGGTTTTAGTTATTATGCACAAACTTACATATTTGCTTGGAAGATAATGAGAAAAATGGGAATCTATAACCAAGCCCTTTTCTTTTGAATTTTTTATTAATTTTATTAAGAACTTGTTTAATATCTTTGTATCAACCAGTCTTGTCTTTAGCTTCTTGTTATAGCCTTGGTGTAATTTATTTTTTATAATTAGATTGTTTATATCAACATATTTGTAATTCTTTTCTTTGGCTATTTTTTTAGCTATTGTTGTCTTCCCTGTCCCAACGCTCCCGGAAACTATTATTACTTTCATTTTCTAATCAGCAGCAAATAGTCTTGAGTTTTTAACATTGAACAATTTTAACCTCGCTCCTGCATCAAGCCAGCCGTGAGCATAGTTCAATGAAGCAAAAGCGGTTATTTCATCGCCTTTTTTGCAGAAATGGTTTGCGTCATCAAAATACCTTTGAGCCATGTCCAAGAATTCTTCTGATAATTTCTTGAAATCCAATGTTTTTGTTTCTTTTGACAGGTTAGATCTTGCAAGTTCCAATGCTTCCTTGGTTATTGAGAAATATTTGTCTAGTTTTTCTTTGTCTAAACTCTTGCTCATATTTTGGCCTTTCTCTTCCTTTTCTCCCTTCTCATTCTTTTTCGCTGCCACTTCCAGCGCATCTGCCCTTTTTTCTTCCATCGCCTTGAGCTTCTCTTCATAAAGAAGGCTGTTTATTAGGTGGTTTTTAAATATTTTGGTTTGCATCTTGCAAAAGTCAAATATCTTTTGGGGCTTTATCTGCTTTATCTCAAGATATTCCCATAATTCTAATGGCTTTATATTAAGCATCTTTTTTGGCAATTTTCTGCATCGCAAGATGTTTTGCTAGACTTATTTTTAAACTCTTCGGAAAAAAAGAAAGAAAAAATCAGCCTATCATGACGCTTCTTTCCTCGTCTCTTTTCCTTGATAGTTTTCTGCTAACTTCCATTAGCTCAGGGTACAAGTCTCTTGAAATAGCTTCTGTAAACCCAAGGCTCTTCATAACACCCATGTAGTCATCAGCAGTTAATTTGCATCCAGAGTTAAGGCCAAAATACAAGTGCAATTCTTTTTCTTCTCGCTGCTCCTCTATATAATCCTTTAATATCTTGCCATGTTCTGGATATTCTTTTGAAAACACTTCAATGCCCTCCTTCATGCCTCTTGCCTTAAGCAGGTCTTCACTTTCAATTCTTGCATATGCCCTATTGCCCTTGAACTCGCCGCCTGATTCCTTGGTGCATTCATCTACACTAATTGCCTGGCCGAGTTTTGGCTTCATCCTTTTCAGCTTTCCGCTCATACTTGATATTGGAATATCGATTCTATCAGCAGCAATAAGCTGTATAACCTTCCTTTCAAGTTCTTCTGTCATTTTATTCCTCCTAATGTTTTGTTAATCATCAGGAAGTAAAATGCATATTTTATTTTATGTGGGTATAAACATCACCACAAGTTTAATAAATAAGAAAATCATCAGAATTTTATGGAAGAATTAAGGCAGGCAGGCTTGACAGAAAATGAATCTAAGGTATATCTCGCATTACTGGAGCTTGGTCCAAGCTTGGCAGGAAACATATCAAGAAAATCAGGCCTGCATAGGCGAACAGTTTATGACACAACAGAAATGCTGATTAAGAAAGGGCTTATTGGTTATATATTAAAAAACAACCGCCGCTTGTTCCAGGCATCAGACCCAAAAAGGCTTCTTGAAATGCTAAGGGAAAAGGAAAATATCTTAGCCCCTTTAATTCAAGGCTTGTCAGCAAAATATTCAATAACAAAAGAAAAAGAAGAAACAAATTTCTACAAGGGCAAGGAAGGCTTGAAAACTATTTTTGAAGACCAATTAAATGCAAAGGAAATACTTATCCTTGGTGCATCAACAAAGGCATATGAAATCCTCCAGTTTTATTTCAAATGGTACGATAAAACAAGAAAGCAAAAAAAAATCAAGGCAAGAATAATAGCCCAGGATAAAAACATAAAAAAACTGCCTTTTGCAGAAATAAGATACCTACCTAAAAAATATTCAAACCCTGTTTCAGTCAACATCTACAGCGACAAGACAGCAATAATACTGTGGGCATCACAGCCATTGGCAATTCTCATAAAAAACAAGGAAATTGCAGAAGGCTATAAAAATTACTTCGAGCTTCTATGGAAAATAGCTAAATAGCAAAAAATGCGTTAACAACAGAATAATACAGCATGAACAAAGAAACAATTATGCCGAGGAATATTAATACTGGAAACTTGCCTATATTCAATGGGACTCTGAATTTTCTTGATGCATTGGGCTTTTTGTACCTAAGAACTATAACTGAGAGGTTTATTATTGCAAATGTAAGGAAAATGAAGATATTTGAAAGGTTTGCAACGAACTCCAGATTTCTTATCAAGGCGAATGCTGCAGCAAATACAAGAGTTAAAAGTATAGCAAGCCAAGGGGTCCTTCTTTTGCTGTGGACTATGCTCAATTTCTTCGGCAGCGACTTTTCTTCTGACATGCCGTAAATAGTTCTTGATGTTACAAGCAAAGCCATTAGAACTGTATTAGCTGTTGAAGCAAGAGCAATCAAGCCAAGAATTAAAAAGGCTGTACTGCCAAATGCTGCCTTTGCAACATCTGCCAATGGTGCTTTAGAAGAGCTTAAATTTTCCCAGCCAATTACGCTTACAGCTGATACTGCAACAAGAACATACAATATTGACGTTATGATTATTGACAATATTACTGCCCTTGGTATTGTTTTTGTAGGATTTTTTGTTTCTTCTGATAATTTAACAACAGCTTCATAGCCCGTATAAGCAAAGAACGCCAATGCCGCTGCCTTAAAAACACCGTTTAAGCCCTTTGTCAATTCAAAATAATTTATTGAACCTATGTGCTTTATGCCTATAAAAATAATGATTAATAAACCTGCTACTTCAAAGAATGTAAAAATCATATTCAGCATTGATGATTCTTTTATGCCGTAAAAATTAACAAAAGACATAAGTAATATAAGAGCTAATGCTGCCATAATTATAGGTATACTTGTAAGGGCATTAACATAACCACCAAAGCCAAGAGCTACTGCTGCTGATGTTGCTATGCCTGTAAATATTACCAAAAGACCTATGATCAATGCCAGCTTGTGATTAAAAGCTGATTTGGTATAATCATATTCACCAGCATCTGTTTTGAATATAGAAGATAATTCAGCATATCCCAAGCCTGTTAATGCTGCGAGAACTGCTGCGAAAAGAAATGAAATCCAGACTGCATTGCCTGCATAACCTGCTGCTATGCCAATCAAGACATAAATGCCTGCTCCAAGAATTATACCAACACCACACATAGTAGTTTG
>Ga0209542_10003178_pt1 | contig 35407 bp, 38 predicted proteins | sample RifCSPhighO2_01_FD_184028 | JGI IMG/M metagenome (GOLD analysis project Ga0209542, IMG submission 184028) | Soil microbial communities from Rifle, Colorado - Rifle CSP2_plank highO2_0.1 (SPAdes) (version 2) | ecosystem: Environmental > Terrestrial > Deep subsurface > Rock core/Sediment ...
TTTCGCCGATGCGAATGTCGAACTTTTTCCAATCTTCAAAAGAAACCATTGTCATAACATTACCTGCTGTTGTTGCGCTTATCAAGAAAGCGCTGAAGTATGAGTGCGGCTGCGGAAGCGTCAACGAGTGCCGGAGGTGTCTCCCCCTTGCGTGCTTCGACGGATGTAAAATACTCCGGCTCGAAATGAACGGGGGTCTTCGTTTCCTTGTGCAGGCGTTCTGCAAAACGCCTGATGTCTTCCATAAGTAGATTATCGGACAAATCGAGGTTGAGCGACTTGCCGACCACAATTTCAGACACGCCGTTTGCTTCCACTGTTGCCCGAAGCTCTCCCATCAGTGTGTGGGAATTACGCAACACCGCCTTGGGGAATGCGAGCGTTGTCGTGTCGTCGGAGATTGCCACCCCGACTCTCTTACTGCCGTAATCAATACCTAGAATACGCATTCGTACAGCGTATCATAATTTCTCGTGCCTAATTCTCCCACTCGCTCACTTCTACTCAATGCAGACGCATTGTATGAATAAAAGTGCTATAGCACTTTTATTCATACAATGATGCGGGGAAGATTTTCATAAGTAACCGACACGGTGTCGGTTATATTCCATGGCTTAAATTCTTGATAAAAATGTGGTACATTTCCCCATTGGAGGGGTGCGCCGAATGGTAAGGCACTAGTCTTGAAAACTAGCGGGAGCAATCCCTTGCAGGTTCGAGTCCTGTCCCCTCCGCCAAATAGAGCACAGTTCTTGCGCTCGAGACGCGTCGATTTACATATCCCGTCACAGCGATACAATTCAGATATGAACGACTTGTCCGGAAAAAGGGTCTTGATAACAGGCGTCGGCATCAAGCCCGTCGGCTTTGTTTTTAAAGATATAGCAACAGGCCAGCCGTCACACACGGCGGTTGTTGTCGAGGGAAAAGAATGCAAGGCAAACATTGGTGCCGCAACGGCTCTTGAATGTGCTAAGGCTGGAGCAATAGTTCATCTCGTCGCTCGAACCGAAAGTAAACTTCAAATTGTTAAAAAATGGATAGAAGAAAGTGTTGCTGGTGCGCAAGTTGAATACTCCACTGTAGATTTAAGTGATATTAGTTCTCTAGAAAAGTTGATTGCTTCTATTCCTGATGATTTGACTCTGTATTGGGTACAATCTGTCGGACTTGGTGCGGGGACGGTACAAGTAAAAGACGACAACCCATATCTGCCCATTGATGACTTATCTGAAGATTTGATAGAAGCGGAACTTTCGGTCTTGAAGAATACAGTGAGCTTACTTCGTCTCTTGTTACCGCGCTTCCGTAATCAGAAAGAAACTCGCGTCTGTGTCGTGTCGTCGATGAGTGCGATTCGTTCGGTTATTTCAGGTAGTATGCACATGGCTGCAAAAGGGGCGATTAGTCGTTTTGCAAACGCTGCAATGATTGAGCTCGACTCAGATAAAATATTTATTACCGATGTACGGCCTGGTATCGTAGATACGGGAATGTATGACAGTAAAATTGTGCAAGAGACCGTAGCTATGATGGGCAAGAACTACGGCTATGACTACTCAAAGACCAATATTTATTGCGCACCGCCTTCGGCTGTCGGAAAGGCAATAGTAAATGCTCTGATATCGGAAGCACATATTACTTCAATCAACATGGTTGCTCGTGGTCAATGGCCACATGAGGGTTCTTGATTTTTAAGCGCGCTCGAGAGGGGTCGCCCGGCTCGTGTAAAATGAAGCTATTCCGCCTTGCAGGGTAAGGAACTGAAAAGTCCGAACTCGAGACGGCCCGTACATAAAAATTACAACGACACTGGGCGCTTGTCGGCGAGAATCTGTTTCAACTCCGATAATCGTGTAATGCAGTAGTGCGGTTTTTGAAAATCGTTTTGCGGCACTACACCTGCATATTTTCCCCCACAGAACTGGACCGTGATGCAGCCCAAGCGATTGCCGTATTCGATTTCTCGTTCTACCCGATCGCCAATAATAAGAACTTCGGGGCGAGGTACTTTAAACTGCGTAATAATATGTTCAAATTCTTTTTCCTTATCTTCCGAAACGGCGCAAATTGAGATGGCGTCGAAGTATTCACCAACCTTTAGTGCGGCAATCTTCTGCATCTGAATGACCGTATTGCCGTGAGAAACGAGCGCGAGTTTCATGCCACGCATCTTCAGAAACGCCAGAGTGTCTCGGCTGTCTGGAAACGGCACGACCGTGTCAATGCCGCGGTACTGCAGATCAAGCTGCTCGTGTGTATTAAAGAGCGTATCATCAAGATCAAAGATGGCCGCTTTTACATGCATAGTGATACGAGAACCCGTGCAAGCTTGCCAGGATCGTGACGAATAATGTCTGTCTGGTTCACAATGTCATTCAGAACGACCTCTCCCACCAAGGGTTCTAGTTCATCCCCATCGAACGGCACGGGGTACGAGGAGTGCGTGCTGTAGTTTTCGATCAGTTTAGGGTCAAGCAGCGCGCTGTTGCAGATAATATAGTCGAGTTTTTCTTTCCCCAGATAGCTGAGCATCTCTCCTGCAAACCGCGAAGCGGTAAAATCATTGGTCTCGCCCCACTTGGTCATGATGTTGAGAACATAGGCAATTTTTCCATTCGATTCATTGAGCGCATCGGTAAAGCCTTTAACGAGAGTATTGGGAATAATAGATGTGTAGAGATCGCCCGGACCGATAACGATGAGGTCAGCGTCTACAATCGCGCTGTACGCCTCTTCAAAAATCATAGGTTGCGGATCGAGAAACACGCGCTTAATGGGGATCTTGCCGCTGTGTTTCGGGATATCAATGTTGGTTTCACCACGAATCACCTGTCCATCCAATAGCTCCGCACACAAATCCGCGTCATCAATCGACACCGGAAGCACATTGCCCTTACAGTTGAGAAGTTGCACCGCTGTTCTGATGCCACCAATCCGGCTTCCGGAGATTTCGGAGAGCGCGTGCAGAAAGAGGTTGCCGAAACTGTGTCCGTGCAGAGAACTTCCAGAATCAAAACGGTAATTAAAGAGATCGCGCAGTACCGAATCCCCATTTTCCGGTACAAGCGCGACAAGACAGCGTCTGATGTCACCCGAGGGAAGCGTCCCGAACTCGTCGCGCAACATCCCTGTGGAGCCGCCGCTATCGAACGTAGTTACAATGGCGGTGAGCTCAAGGGGGTAATGTTTAAGGCCTTTTAATACCGCAAATGTGCCGGTCCCACCGCCAATAACCACTACTTTCTTCATATTTCTGGAGTATACGTGGCTCTATATAAAGCTCTCATGAAGAACTGATAGACAATGAAAAATGGTTGAATTTTCCTCATGCACTCTTTACAATAGAGTGTATGAATCAATGGTTTCCATTTTCAGACGTTATGCCATTTGGGGTGTTCGTCTTTCTCATCGTGCTTCTGTCAGTGTGGACTTTGTTTTGGAAAGGGCTTGCGCTGTGGAAGGCGGCCCGCCTCTCGCACAAGTATTGGTTTATCGCGCTCCTCGTGATCAACACGGTGGGCATACTCGAAATCCTCTACTACTTTTTCTTCTCGAAACAAGGAGAGAAGAGAGACGAGCACCCCGAGTAATCGACAGCAGACTCATTGTCCGTACGAGAGCCCGTGCTACTATTAAGTTACGAACGCCTTTTCTCTATGGATCCCGTACGAAATAGCAGACGCATTGTTCACTACTTACTAGAGATGCTCATGGTCGAAGAATTATCAATTTTAATTCCTAAGACAAAGACCTCATAGTCTGCGTCTTATTTCGTACGGGATGGATACTATCAGCTGGCAAGGATACGAGTACGATCACCACGAAAAGACCGGCGATTGGTTTTGGGCACTCGGTATTATCGCGCTCTCGAGCGCCATTACCGCTATTATTTTTGAAAATATTCTCTTCGCGCTTCTCATTTTAATCGGCGCATTCGCTGTGGCGCTTTTTGCGGCAAAGCGCCCGCACCTTTCCTATTTTGAAATCAACCGCCGCGGCATTGTGGTTGACGATCGGCTGTTCCCCTTCAATACACTCGAATCATTTTGGATCAACGAAGACGAACATGGACACGAAACACTCATTGTTAAATCAAATCGCGTCATGATGCCTTACCTCATCGTCCCCATTCATGATGTCTCGGGCGAAGAAGTGCACCGCGCTCTTGCCGACCAGCTCCAAGAAGAAGAGCTCCACGAGCCCATCTCGCACCGCCTACTCGAATTCTTCGGGTTTTAATTCATTTGAAACGGTGACGTGTAGTTATTTCGCACTCCACAAGAGGGATTGGTGTGCGTGACATACATAGTAAAAATCGGGAAATCCTGATAAAGTGTGCCCTAAGCTCCCGTAGTTCAACGGATAGAATGCAAGCTTGCGGAGCTTGCGATCGAGGTTCGATTCCTCGCGGGAGCACCGAGGTAAACGAAAAAGCACTTATTAATAAGTGCTTTTTCGTTTAGAACGCAAACTGCTTTGCGTTCGTACCTCGGTGCTAGGCGGAGCCATGTCGCTTTGCGACGGGCGAGCCGGGGCCGAGCGCACTTAGTATTTTGCGAACACTTGGAGCAAAATACTTAGTGACGGGTGGCCACAAAACACAAACGAAAACTGCCCACCAAAAACCGGTGGGCAATTTTCGTTTTTACTTCCGCGTCTATTATGACACGCGTTTGATTGCGGCGGAAAGGCGGGATTTCTTTCTGCTTGCAGTATTTTTCTTGATGACGCCGCGTTTTGCCGCTTTATCAATGGCTTGATACGCCTTTGAAAGTTCTGCACGAGCGTCCTGTGCCTTTTTTTCAGAAATCAGCTTCCCGATCTTCTTCATGGAGTCATGCATTGCCCGTTTGCGGCGAAGATTAAACACTCGCTTCTTCAGCGAGCTGCGGAGGGCCTTTTTTGCCGAACTTGTCTTTGCCATAGTTTCGATACTATACCCGAAGCTCATAAAAATCGCAACGCCCCACTGGAGAGGCGTGGGAGGGTGCGGTATGATGGTCCTATGATTGCTTCCCTCAAGGGCATTGTCACTCATTCCTCGAGCGGCTTTGTTGTTCTCGATGTCCACAATGTCGGGTACCGCGTGCAGGTAACCGAGGAAGTCCGCGGCCGCCTCAAGATAGGTAGTGATGCTCTACTGTGGACTCACGCAGCGATCCGCGAAAATTCTCATGAACTCTACGGGTTTCAGACTCACACTGACGTGACCTTTTTTGAAATGCTCATCTCCGTTTCCGGCATCGGCCCGAAGTCGGCGCTCGCGATCATGAATCTTGAGCAAACAGAACGCCTTGCACAGGCAATCGCCCGCGGTGATACGTCGTATCTGACGAAAGTTTCCGGCATCGGAAAAAAGAGTGCGGAGAAAATCATTGTAGAACTGCGCGATAAGATGCTTCTTAGAGATGGGACAGGAGATAATGGGTCGGGCGACGGTGATGCCATTGATGCTCTGCGAACATTAGGCTACTCAATTAAAGAAGCGCGCGAGGCACTGAAGAGCGTCCCAGCCGAAATTGAAGAAACGGGGGATCGCCTGAAAGAAGCACTTAAACTCCTTGGAACGAAATAATGAAAACACTCATTAGACGACTGGTGCCAAAGCGTATTCTCTCTGCACTACTCCCTATGTACCACTTCTCCTTCGCGCTCCTTAGCGCGCTATTCTTCCGTTTCCCGTCGCGACATATCATGGTGGTCGGCGTTACCGGCACCAAAGGGAAATCGAGTACGACTGAATTTCTCAATGCGGTCTTAGAAGCCGCCGGATACAAAACGGCGCTTGCAAGCACCATTCGCTTTAAAATCGGCAGCGAATCGCGCCCCAATCTCTTTAAGATGACCATGCCGGGGCGATTTTTTCTTCAACAATTTCTGCGTGAAGCGGTCACCCATAAAGCGGATGCCGCCATTATCGAAATGACCTCGGAGGGGGTAAAGCAGTTTCGCCACACATTCATTGAACTTGACGCACTCGTCTTTACCAACATTGCGCCCGAGCACATTGAGTCACACGGCTCCTTTGAGCGCTATGTCGCGGCAAAACTCCAACTTGCGAGAGCCCTCAAGCGCTCGCAGAAGAATCACAAAGTGATGGTTGCCAACATGGATGATCCGCACGGCATTGCATTTTTGGAAACCGCCGCTGTCCTGCGCGCGCCCTACTCATCAAAAGATATGTCGTTTCGACCAACAAAAGACGGCGGCGTGATGTCATACAAAGGAGAAGATATCCATTTGAAATTGCCCGGTGCATTTAATGCAATGAACGCGCGCGCCGCAATTGCCTTTGGAGAACACTGCGGCATTCCACTTCACACAATAAAGAAGGGGCTTGAGTTGCTTCGAAATATTCCCGGGCGGGTAGAGCGTATCGATGCCGATGCGCCATTTGAGATTATTGTTGATTACGCCCACACACCCGACTCAATTGATCAGGTATGCAAAGCGTTTGAGGGGAAAAACATCACCTGCGTCTTTGGTGCAACCGGCGGCGGCCGAGATAAATGGAAGCGGCCCGAAATGGGACGGATTGCCGAGACACACTGCAACTCGATTATTCTCACCAATGACGACCCATATGAGGAAGACCCGCAAGAAATTGTCGAGGACATTGCGCGCGGCATGAACAAGAGACCGACTATCATAATTGATCGAAGGGCGGCAATACGAGAGGCACTGAGGCGTGCAGGTACTTCTCCTCAAAACATTGTGCTTATCTTAGGAAAAGGAACCGACCCCTTCCTTATGGAAGCGGGCGGCAAGAAGACTCCGTGGAGCGACGCACAAATTGCGCGGGAAGAGTATGAAGCGCTTAACAAGCGTCGCGGCTAGTCGTATGATGGGTACAATGTCCCCGAAAGCGCGCTATCAAAAAGGAGAGGCCGGAAGTGACCTTATCTTGGTTGCAGCCCTCGTTATTGGGCTCGGCATCGCCTGGATGCTCTCTGGTGGCCCGCAGAAGAGTACCTTGGGAGACGCTCCCCCTTTTGGTATTCAGCGAATTACTTCGGGAGAATCTTTCCCCGGTATCAGCACCTTCTTTATCCCCATCACTGGAGGAAGCGGGTACAGCACATCAGGCGATGGCACAGCCGAGTTTGAACAGTTGCAGAAAGAGATCGGGCAAACACGAAATCTGGGAGAAGTATCGCCCTACTGGGGAGAGGTGCGGATTGTCAGAGACACGTCGGGACCAAGAGAATCATCTAACCGTGAATACGTCGAGCTCGAGACGGCATACAATGCCACGTCCCCTATTACCATTACCGGATGGAGGCTTCAGAGCATGCTTTCACACACCACAGCAACGATTGGGGTTGCATCAAAAATAGCAACGTCAGGAAACGGCAATGTTGAAGGGCCCGTTATCGCCCTTCCAGAAGATCGTCTTATAGTGCTCTCCGGCCACTCGCCAATCGGCGCTTCCTTCCAACTTAATATGTGTTCCGGATACCTTGAGCAGTTCCAGGATTTCTCTCCTTCAATTTCAAGACGCTGTCCACTGCCCGAAGAAGAACTTGAGCTCGTGGACTCCGACACACTGCGTTTCGGCAGTGCATGCCTTAATTACATCGAGTCACTGCCGGGGTGTGAAATGCCGCTTGAGGCGCTCCCGGAAGGATTCCCCAGTGCCTGTGTTCTCTTTATTACCGAAAAAATAAATTACAACTCGTGCATTAAAAATCATCACACGGATCCAGAATTTCTTCTCCACGAGTGGCGCGTCTTCTTAAAATCTGACGGGGAACTCTGGAATAATGACCGAGAAATCATCCGCCTCCTCGACGAGAACGGGAAAACCGTTGACGTCTTCTCCTATTAATACTAACACCGCCCAATACCGCTCGTAGCGCAGAGCGCACATACACCTAATATAAGCTATAGCTTATATTAGGTGTATGTGCGAGAAGCAGTGTCACGCCTAGAAAGATGGCGGTGCTCTACAAAGCTTGGTGAAAGAGAATGATGCCTGCGGCGACCGAAACATTTAATGATTCTTTGCTTCCTTGCATCGGTATCTCAATACAGAGATTCGAGTGCTGTAAGACTGCAGAGGAAAGCCCGCGCACTTCATTGCCGAAGATGAGAGCCGCTTTCCCCCGCCCCTTCCACGTTCGATAGTCTTTTGAGCGCTTCGATTGTTCTACTGCCACGATACTATACCCGTCTTTTTTAAGCCGGTTTAACAATGCCCCCAGATTCAACACCTTCTCCCACGGCACTGTTTTCTCGGCCCCCAGCGCTACTTTTGCAATGGACTTCGCCTCACGCAAGAAACGATCCAGAGGAGCAGGCGTGTAGCCGGTAAGAAAAATTTTTGAGATGCCCGCCGCATCCGCTGTGCGGAATATGGAGCCGACGTTATGCGTACTGCGAATATTGTGAAGAATGACGACGCGTTCTCTCATATGCAGGAGTAGTATCCCACAATGACAGTCTCGGTCAACATGGTATACTAAAAACATCTATGCTTTCGGTGTTCCCCTCACTCTTCATCTTAGGATTCTTTGCCCCGCTGCTGTTGCGAGTTGTGGTGGGTATATTTTTTCTTATGGCGGGTTTTCGCCACCTCGGAAAGGGGCGAGTGGCCGCCGTTGAGGAACTCTCGTCACGACTCGGCTCCCTAGCAAAGGGCGGCGTTGTAGTATTTGGCACAGTTGAGATTGTGGTTGCCCTCCTCCTTATCGTCGGACTCTTTACTCAAATTGCGGCGCTCCTCGGAATTGTTATTGCACTGAAGATGTTGTGGTTTGGGGAGACGTATCCGCGATTCATTCATCACGAGAAAGCAACCTATCTTCTTTTGCTAGTGATTCTCCTTTCACTCCTTGTCACCGGCGCCGGCGCATTTGCGATTGACTTGCCGCTTTAAAATAGGTTTTAGGTTTCAGTTGGTAGGAAGCCAGAGCCATTTTAAGAATCTCTCTTTTTTCTAAATTTTTCTTCCAAATACTATTCGTGCGCTTCCCATTAATTCTTACTCCGGGAGAAAAATTGATTTCTTTCTGGAAGAGCTGCAGGTTGTCTTTTCTGGAAACAACCACTTCGTTTGGGTGCTCTATAGAGACGATAATGCCGAAACTTAATAAGAGTCTTTGGATAAGCACAAGAATTGCCACATCTTTTTGATAGCCACGAATTCTTCTGTGGTTGCGGTGCGGCCTAAAATCAATACATCCTTCATCATCAAAAAAAGCACGTATGAAAGCGCGCTTTAGTGGAAGAGAAAGGTGACTTATCTCTTCAAGCAATTGATCGGCTTTCGGTTGCATGTAAGCACCGAGGGCAACATTGAAATGGCATGTGCGGACAACACCGGTAATCGGATTACGATACCGTTTTGGAGCAAAACCATAAATTTCTTTCATACATCGCTCGACATGTCGAATAAGGGCCCTACTACGATTGTGGTACACACAACCACTCGGACGAATTTCTCCATCAAATAAAAGGTGGGCGACCAACGAAACCTTTTTGACATTCCATCTATAAAATTTTTGGAATGCTCGGGCGCTTTTCCCTTTTCTTCGTAACGCGTTATGTAACGCTCGCGTGCGCGATGATTCGCTGATAGATAATTTCTTTGCAGAGCTTAGCGGAATATGGCGTATGTGAAAGTAAACGGAAGTTTTAGAGCGTCCAGTCTTTTTTACAATTTCCGGAAGCGTATAGTCCTGCTTCCGCAAAGCGACGCATTGGACCTTAAAAGCGTTCATGTCCGCCCAGGAGGGCTCGAACCTCCAACCAACGGATTAAAAGTCCGCTGCTCTACCATTGAGCTATGGGCGGTTGCCTTAATAAAATAACAGACGTTGGTTCTATTTACAAGTCTTCGTAAATTTTAGATAGCCAAAATAAACCGCTCGAGCGCCACATCGAAATCATGGATGCCGCGGCGGGCGTCGTGCGAAAGTCGAACCAGCTGTTGCGAAAGTTTTTCAACCTCTTCCCTGCTGTAATTTTTAAGAAAGCCGAGCGCTTTGCGATACACAAAGGGGTTTAGTCCCGCGCCTTCGGCATCCTTGGCGCCGATTGCAAGGAGCATGCTCTTTACCTGCCAGAACAAGATTCCGTGGACCTCTTCCGGTGCGCAGTCGGCAAGTTTTGCCCGCAAGTAGAGCGTCCAGAGATCTTTGCGGCTTCGCCTGCCTAACGCTTCCGTGAGCGAGAAGATATTGAACGCTTCTTTTTTCTTGGGCGCTTCTCCAAATTCGAACACACGCTCTGCGCGCCCATCCAGTTTCTTCAATGTTTTTTGATCGAGCTTTCCTTCAAGAAAAATAAACACGTGCGGGGACTCTTGGAGCTCCACGAGCCGTGAGAGAATCTCTTCCCTTGCATCTTTGTCTTCAAAAGCGATATCAAAGACGACAATGTACTTCTGCTCAAAGAGTCCTTGGGAGTGGACGAGTTCGTCGAGCGCGTAGTCACCAATCGCCTCCTTCGTAATATGAAAATAGAATGCGTCAGGACGCTTTGAAAAAAGCGTGCCCAAGATACTATGGAGCTTCTCGCGCGCCTTCGTCACATCCCCTCCATGCAGTAGGTAGATCATTGGTTCTAGTGTACTAGAGAACAAAAAGGCGCGCGACCAACCGTACCACTATGATATATCATAGTGGTACGGTGGTACGGTTACAATGCAAGCTTTTGCATTTCTCCCCAGTTGGGGCCTGTCGAGACGTCGACGGTAAACTGAAATCCTCCTGTTTCTTTGGGCAAAAGCACTCCTTCCATAATTTCTTTGATCTTGGGTATCACCACATCGCGCTCTTTCGCAGTGATTTCGTAGACCAACTCGTCATGCACTTGCAAGAGAAGGCGCACTTTCTCTTCATACCCCTCTTTTTTTAAATATTCATCAACCCTGATTGTCGCGATCTTGATAATATCAGCCGATGTTCCTTGTATCGGCGCATTAATAGCCATGCGCTCGGCGGCGGCTCTCACGAACGGAATTGAGGATTTGATGCCGTCGAAATACCGCCGGCGGCCGAAGTAGGTTTCCGTGTAGCCCTTCCGCGCGGCCTCTGCTTTCACTCCATTGAGATAGTTCGCAAGCGTGCTGAATTTCTTAAAGTACTCGTTGTAGAACTCCTGCGCCTCGGCACGCGTCGTCGTCTCTTGACCTAGTGACTGCCGAAGCGCATTTACGCCCATGCCGTAGATGATGCCGAAGTTGATGACTTTAGCCCTGCGGCGCAATTCGTAGTCGACATCTTGCGGCGCCACCTCAAAGACCTCTGATGCAACCGCGCGGTGCACATCGCCACCCTCTTTGAAAATCTCAGTGAGCTTTTCATCTCTCGACAGAAGCGCCGCGGAGCGCAAATCAATCTGCGAGTAGTCGCAAGCGACGAGCGCGTAGCCCTCACTTGCCACAAAAGCATTTCGAATACGCCGCCCAAGCTCGGTCTTGATGGGGATGTTCTGTAAGTTGGGATTTTGGGAGGCCATGCGTCCCGTTGTTGTTCCGGTTTGGATAAATTGCGCATGCAGTCGCCCGCTACGATTGACCATTGTTGGGATGTTGTCGATGTAAGTGGAGAGGAGTTTCTGCAATTCGCGGTATGAAAGAATATCTTCGATGATTGGGTGCAGTCCCTTCATCTTCTCGAGCTCCGATTCGCGGGTGGATTTTTGGCCCGTACCTGTCTTTTTTTGATTTTTAATCGAGAGCTTCAGTTTCTCGAACAGAATGTCGCCAAGTTGGCGCGGCGAGTTGATATTAAAGGGGCCGCCGGCATGGAGATAGATTCGCTTCTCCAGCTTTTCGAGCTCTTTGTGGTATTCCTTCGAAAGCTCTTTGAGGTACAGGGTATCAATCGCAATGCCGTCACACTTCATTTTTTCAATAATGGGAATCAGCGGTTTTTCTATTGTTTCGTAGATGGTGTCGAGTTTTTGCTTCTTCAACTGTTCGAATATGTTTTCGCGCGCCTCCTTAAACGAACGCGTGCGCGCGAATTGCAAGATTTCTTCAAGGTCGGGGTTCGTTTTATCCGAGCGCAAGAGCCACAGCGCGATTGCGGTTTCTTGGAGCTCTCGCTCGTCAATTGCTTCTTTTTCCTCCGGCACCTCATCACGCACTTCTCCGCTCTTTCCTAAGAGATTTTTGAAGCGCACGGAGAGCGTGCGAAATGAAAGCTCATCAAAAAGCCGAAGCGCCGCATCCATATCAAGCGCCTCGTCAAAGCGCTCTTGGGGAAGCGAAAAAGAAATGGGGACATCGCGTCTGATAAGAGCTAGCATCTTCGAGAAGAGTGCTTCTTCTTCGTGCTCGAGGAGGAGCGTACTGATGCGCGGTTTAATTCCCGCCTTCTCGAACGCGGCACTCCCCTTCTTCTTCAGCGTCGCGTACATATCTTCAATACTGCCGAATGCTCTGACAAGTGTGGTGGCGGTTTTCTCGCCAATACCGGGAACACCGATAATGTTATCGGACGGGTCGCCGCGAAGCCCCTTGAAATCAGGCAGGAGCTTCGGCTTAAAACCAAACCGCTCGACGACCGCATTCTCGTCGTAGAGAATCGTATCTTGAATGCCTTTGCGCAGTGTGTAAACCCGCACGCGTGTCGCGTCAATGAGCTGGAGCGTGTCCATGTCGCCGGAAGCAATGATTGTTTCGAGATCCTTTTGCCCCTTTGTCTGTTCAACAATGGTGCCTAAAATGTCGTCCGCCTCAAAGCCGGCCTTTTCGTAGATGGGGATATTAAATGCGGCAAAGATGTCACGGGAGCGCTCAATTTGGGCAACCAGTGCATCCTCGGTTTTCTCACGCTTCCCTTTGTAGGCGTCGTACACATCATGACGAAAGGTAGGTTCGGGCAAGTCATAACAAGCAATGAGGTAATCGGGTTTGAGTTCCGTGATAATTTTCATGAGCATGGCAGTCAGTCCGTAGAGCGCGCCGGTTGGCTCGCCTTTGCTTGATGAAAACTCAGGGAGCGCATGGTAGGCGCGATGCAAAATAGCGTGAGCGTCAAGCAAAACCAGCTTCTTTGCAGAAACCGTGGACTTTTTTTGTGGTAGAGATGATTTCTTATGCATACACAGAGCTTGTTTTGAAAGCACAAAACACAGGAACCAAATCACAAAGAAAGGCGCGCTTTTGTGTTTTGGATTTTGTGCTTTGTGTTTTCATATAGTGGAAGTTTCAATCGTGATATCTCTTGTCATCTCGCCCGTCACTGTGAAGTGGATCCGTATCGCGTCTTTGGGCAGTGCTTCTTCAATAATATCTGCCCACTCAACAACTATGAGATTTTTTGGATTCGAAATAATGGAATCCCAACCAAGCGTCTGCAACTCCGCACTTCCCGAGAGTCGGTACGCATCAATGTGAATGAGGTGGTCAAATTGCCGGCCCTCCAGTTTATATATTTTTTCAATAACGAATGTGGGGCTCGTGACGGTCTCCGTAATGCCGAGCGCCCCGGCAAGCGCTTTGACGAAGGTTGTCTTCCCCGCCCCCAAGTCACCATAGAGCGCAATCACCCGCGCGCCCTTTGACGGAGTAAACGAATCGAGAAGGTGTGTGGCTTCGCGCGCAAGGTCTGTTTCAGTCAATTCCATAACATCCATTCTACCACTTTGTAGTGTGGAGTATTTTAAACAAAACAAAAACGGGCAAGGAATTTCTCCCTTGCCCGCCACAACGGACCCCGAAGGGTCGTTATCTGTAGGGGTACGGCCCGCGGGAGCCGTACATCCCATGATCGAACCGGCCTTGCCGGTTGTAGGTCGACACGCCGGCTTCGGCGTGCCCATAGTAACCATAGCTGGGCGCCGAGTACACTGGCGCCTGCTCGATTACCACGAGACCACCAAGGCCACACAGGAAGCATGGACTCTGCCGTGTCGCTGGCATCGGCGCCACCCCCTGCTGGGAGTAGTGGCTTACATCTTGTACGACGCGGCCGTTGTAGACAGTCACGTCGCGCGTGAAGTTGCCGACCGCTCAAACGCTTGGATTCGTGTAGTTCGGATAGGGCGCTTGGGCGCATGCGCCCAGGAGCAACCCAAACGCAAGAATCAAAAGCTTCTTCATGATGCCCTCCTAGGCGTGCGCTTTCGCGCAGATGACCGTTAACCTGTGTATAGGATAGCATATTTTATACAAAAAGTCAATATCCCCCACTCCTCCCTATTCCCTTTCGGAGGGCTTTAAAAGGGGCTACAATACAGGGGAAAATGGCAACTTTTGACGAATCACTCCAAGAGGAAAAAATCCGCGAACTCCATGAGCGGGAGGAGGAAGAGCTTGCCCACATGCTCTCTTCCAAGTACGGCGTCCCATACCTCGACTTGTCACAATCCCCAATAAACACTGACGCCCTGCGGCTTATCAAAGAGGAAGATGCTCGCGCATGGGAAGTGGCGGCGTTTCAGAAAATCGGGAAAAAACTTTCTCTCGCCGTGCGTTCCCCCGATCGCGCGGAGACAAAACACGCACAAGAGGAGCTCGAGAAGCTCGGGTACGAAGTGACGCCGATTATGGTGTCGAGTCAGAGTTTGGAGCGTGCATGGGAGCGCTACAAAGATCTCTCGTTTTCGGTTGAATCAAAAGCGGGCGTGCTTGATATTTCCGGCGAAGAAATAAAAACACTTCTGGAGACACTCAAAACTCTTCCGGAAGCCGTGTCCGCAATCAAGCAGGTGCTTGAAATGAAAAAAGCGTACCGCGTATCGCGGATTCTTGAAGTCGTGCTCGGAGGCGCCTTGGCGCTTGGTGCCTCCGACATTCACGTCGAACCGGAAGAACAAAACGTTCGATTGCGCTTTCGACTCGACGGCGTGCTCACTGATGTGTTGTTCTTCGACCGCCCCACGTACGAACTATTGCTCTCCCGTATCAAACTCCTCTCTGGCTTGAAACTCAATATTAAAAACGCTGCGCAAGACGGCCGCTTCAGTGTCGGGATTGAAGACACAGATGTCGAAATCCGCTCCTCGGTGCTCCCCGGCGCCTACGGGGAGTCTGTGGTTCTGCGTATTTTGGACCCCAAATCAATCAACGTGCCTATGGAAGAATTGGGTATCGAGCCGAAGCTGTGGGAAGTCCTCAACCGCGAAATCAAACGCCCTAACGGCATGATTTTAAACACGGGGCCAACCGGTAGCGGCAAGACGACGACGCTGTATGCATTCCTGAAAAAAATTCACACGCCGGATATTAAAATCATCACGATTGAAAACCCGATTGAGTACCACCTGCCGGGCATCGTGCAAACACAAACTGAAGGAAAGAAATACACTTTTGCATCCGGACTGCGCTCCGCTTTGCGCCAGGACCCGGACGTCATCATGGTCGGTGAGATCCGCGACGGTGAAGTCGCCTCGACCGCCATTAACGCGGCCCTAACCGGCCACCTCGTTTTTTCGACGCTCCACACCAACACAGCTGCAGGCACATTCCCGCGCCTCATTGACTTGGGTATCAATCCGAAAATTATCGGCTCTGCGGTCAATATCTCGATGGCGCAACGCTTGGTGCGCCGCCTGAAGAGCGACTATCGCAAAGAAGTGACGCTTGCCGGACACGACAAGGATATCGTCGATCGTATTCTTGACTCTATTGTCGATAAAAGCCAGATCCCCCAGAACACCACCGTCGTGTATGAGCCCACAGAAGACGGGCCGATCTCCTACAAAGGACGTGTCGGCATTTTCGAAGCTATTCTTGTGGACGAAGAAATCGAGCGGCTGATCTCGGAGAGTCCGAGCGAGCGCGAGATTGAGCGGGCCGCACGGGCGCAAGGGATACTCTCTATGGCCCAAGACGGTATCGTCAAGGCTTTACAGGGAATTACTTCCCTTTCGGAACTGCGGCGCATTATTGATTTGGAGAAAATTAGTGATAGTGTAGAACCACGGGAACAAAAGGGGTAGAAAAAGAAAAATCCCGGGCACAAACCTCTAAACAATACTTTAGGGACACTAAAGTCAGAACATCCTTCTGAGGATAGTCGCAGCACTTTGCACGAATGCAACACCACAGCGTCCTCGACGATATCTCAAAGCGCAAAGCTTAATTGTTTAGAGGTGTGTACTCAGGATTCCACACAAAAACCACGTCGTTCGTGGTTAAAGGGAATGCTAACATAAAACAAATTATATGTCAAGTGAGCCAATGCCCTACGCACCAGAAGAAGGAGACAAGGCGTTCCTTGATCAGACACTGCGCCCGTCGAAGTGGAATGAATACATCGGACAAGAACACATCAAAGAAAACCTTCGTATTCTCCTCACGGCCGCAAGCGAGCGCAAGCATCCGCCGGAACACCTCCTTTTTTACGGGCCACCGGGCTTAGGCAAGACGACGCTCGCCTACCTTATCGCGCACGAGACCGGCGTACAGATGAAAGTGACTTCGGGGCCCGCAATTGAACGCGTGGGCGACCTCGCATCTATTCTCACGAACCTACACGAAGGCGACATTTTGTTCATCGACGAAGTGCACCGCCTGCACAAGACCATTGAGGAAGTGCTCTACCCAGCAATGGAAAGCGGTGCGCTCGATATTATTATCGGCAAGGGCCCCTCTGCACGCACCATACAACTGGAACTTCCCTCATTTACTCTGATCGCCGCAACAACGCGCATCTCTCTTCTCTCCGCACCAATCCGCTCACGATTTTCGGGCGGCACATTCCGGCTCAACTACTACACGGAGGATGAGATCAAGGAGATACTACGGCGTTCTGCGAAAATCTTGTCTGCGCCGATTGATGAAGCGGGCCTGCAAGAAATTGCAAAGCGCAGCCGCTACACCCCACGTACTGCAAACTTCCTCCTGAAGCGCTGTCGCGACTTCGCTCAAGTGCACAAGGACTCCTTGCGAAAAGAGATCGTGGAGAAAGCGCTCGACTTACTCCAAGTGGATGAACTTGGGCTCACACACGCAGACCGAGAAATTCTTGAAACCATCGTCGAAAAATTCGGCGGCGGCCCCGTCGGGCTCACCACAATTGCGGCGGCAACCTCCGAAGAAGAAGGAACAATAGAAGAGGTGCTTGAACCCTATCTACTGCGACTGGGACTCATTGAGCGAACACCGCGTGGCCGCGTCGCGACCGAGCGCGCGTACATTCATATGGGAAAAGCGCCGCGGACACTGCTGTAGCGCGGTGCGCAAAACACAAAGCACAGGAACCAAAACACAAATACCCAAACTTCTTTTTGTGCTCTGGACTTTGCCTGCCCGCAGAAGCCTCTGCGCAGGCGGGTGCTTTGTTTTTTAAGAGGTACGCTGTAACCTATTTGTATGTCGGGGCATAATAAGTGGTCAAAAATCAAAAACAAGAAAGCTGCGAGTGACGCGCAGAAGAGCAAAATATTCGGGAAGCTCGGCAAATTACTAGCAACCGAATCAAAACTCGCCAAGGGCGATGTTAACACACCACGCATGCGTACGGTTATCGAAAAGGCAAAGCAAGCGAACATGCCGCAAGACAATATTAATCGTGCGGTGCAGAAAGGAAAGACCGATACGGCCTCTCTTGAAGAAGTGCTCTACGAGGCCTATGGGCCGGGAGGCGTGGCCATCATCATTGAAGGGCTCACTGACAGCCGCAACCGCACAGCACAAGAAATAAAGCATCTGCTCTCAAAGCACGACACCGCCCTAGCCGCCCCCGGCGCAGCCGTATGGGCGTTTGAAAAAACGGCGGACGGGTTTGAACCCAAAAATACCGTGCCTCTTCTAGACTTCGAACGCGAAAAACTATCGAATCTCGTCGAGGCCATCCTCGACCACGATGATGTCCAGGAAGTGTACACAAATGAAGAGTGAGGAGCTTATAGGTTAAAAGGCTACAAGAACATTCACTGATGGCATATGCGCAATGCAAATAACGACTTACGACTTACGACTTACGACTTACAACCAATACGCGTGCTTGCCGTTGATCCCGGGTACGACCGAGTCGGCATAGCGGTTGCCGAAAAAAAGAGTGCGGGGAAAGATGAGTTGCTGTACTCTGCGTGCTTCACTACCAACCGCAGTGAATCATTTTATAAACGACTCGCCGCAATCGGCGCAGAAATTCTGTCAGCCATCGACACGTATGCGCCAACGACTCTCGCCATAGAAGAACTTTTTTTCAATACTAATCAAACGACGGCGATGCGCGTTGCTGAAGTCCGCGGCATGATTATATACCTTGCCGGAGTGCACAATGTTCCCGTAGTAGAATTCACTCCTTCACAAGTGAAGCAGGCAGTCACGGGATACGGGAAAAGCTCAAAAAAAGACATGGAGAAAATGCTTCCCCTGCTTACCACTATCGAAAAGCGTCACCGGCTCGATGATGAGTATGATGCAATCGCAATCGCGCTTACCTGCCTCGCGACGAGGACCTTGCCGTAATTCCCTATACCCAGCTTATCCACAGTATTTTCCACAGCGTATTGAAAAAGAAATGCGTTTTGGTAAAAATAGGGGGTCACGCTTTTATCTCTTTTGCAAAAGCGGGTCATTTACACAGCATAAAAGAACGCATGTATGTTTCACGTTGACGATGAAAACGACGACATGATGGGCACCGATCTCATGGACGCCGCGGACCCAGACGCGGAAGGTCTCGATTCAGATGGTGAGAATCTCGGCATGGACTTGGGAGGGGATGACGATGATATGTAGCCGCGCTTGTGCGTACCGTCAATACACTATACAAAACGCCCGCGCTCGCGGGCGTTTTGTGCAGAGTGAGGATTATTCAACTCGGTAGAATCGACTCTTGCCGATTCGGATGATATCACCGGCGTGCGCTTCTTCGTTAATGTCTGTCGCTTTTTTATCGCCAATCGTCACTCCTCCTTGTTCGACGAGGCGACGCAACTCGTTTGTCGAAAGGTCTTTCAGGACATCGCGCAATGTCCCAGCAGTAACTTTTGGTACGCTCTTAAAATCGCGCGCCGCGACCGCTTCCTTGTATCCATGTACCAGCGCCGTAACTTCGTATGCGAGTTTTTTCTGAGCGGCACGAGCTGATGGATGTACCTCCTGTTCCTTCATGAGATCGTCGATTTCTTCTATAGACAGGAGAGTCATTTTCAAAAGATACTCCTTGACGTCTGTATCCGTTGTATTGAACCAAAACTGATAAAACTCAAATGGCAACGTTTTTTGCGAATCGAGCCACATCGCACCCGCTTCGCTCTTGCCGAATTTTTTGCCAGTTGATTTGTTGATAAGGAGCGGCCATGTGAGTGCGTAGACTTTTTTGTCGGTCTTGCGACGAATAAATTCGACACCCGAGAGAATATTGCTCCACTGATCCGAGCCCCCCACTTGCACATCACAGCCATATTTTTCATTGAGATGCAAAAAGTCATACCCTTGTAAGAGGGAGTAGCTAAACTCAGTGAAGGACATCGGCGACTCGGCATCAAGGCGGGTTTTTACGGTGTCTTTTTTTATCATCGAGTTAATGGTGAAATGCTTGCCCACGTCGCGCAAAAAGTCGAGGAGTTGTAATTGTGAAAGCCATCTCGCGTTATTTTCTTCAGCAAAGCCAGAACTGCCGAATACGGTACGTATCTGCGCAGAAACAGCTCTGCTGTTGCGCGCAACAGTCGCCTCGTCGAGTAAATTGCGCTCCTCACTCTTACCGCCCGGATCGCCAATCATTCCTGTTCCGCCGCCGGTAAGGAGAATGACCTTGTGACCCGCTTCCAGAAAGTGACGTAGCACAAGGAGCCCGACGAGGTTCCCCACATGAAGAGAATCCGCCGAAGGATCAATCCCAAGGTAGAGAGTTCGTTGTGGCCCGTCGGTAATTTCTTCAAGTGGGCTTGAATGCTGGTACACGTATCCCCGTTCGCGCAACATGTCCGACAGCTTCGTCTTGGGCCGCTCTGTATGTGGTTTGGAAAACCAAAACATATCTGTAACTGTAACAGGAGAATTCGTTCCGTTCCAGCACAGCTTTTCGTGTGATAGTATGTGCCCTATGGTGCGACTCACCCGGGTTCAAAAGACCCTACTCAAAAAGGGAGCGCTCGTCGCGCTCGCTGTCGGGTTTTTCATAACCGGCGCTATAATCTTGTGGGCCTCCACGCTCGAGATTCCCGACCTCCACTCATTTGACCAGCGTAAAGTGGCGCAATCTACTAAGATTTACGACCGCACGGGCGAGGTCCTCTTGTATGATCTCCATGAAAACATACAGCGGACAGTGGTCCCCTTTGGAGATATATCGCGTCATATAAAAAATGCCACCGTTGCGATTGAGGACGCGGAATTTTATCAGCACCACGGCGTCAAACCGACCGCGTTTTTGCGCGCCGTGGTGATTAACCTCACCACGTTTGGGTTTTCGCAAGGTGGGTCTACGATTACACAACAAGTGGTAAAGAACTCGATTCTGACGCAGGAAAAACTCATCTCGCGAAAAATCAAAGAGTGGGTACTCTCTATCAAGCTCGAAAAAGTAATGAGCAAGGAAGATATCCTCAATCTCTACCTCAATGAATCGCCCTACGGGGGCAATCTCTACGGCATCGAAGAGGCGAGCCGCGCTTTTTTCAACAAATCAGCGACCGACGTCACGCTTGCGGAAGCTGCGTATCTCGCCGCGCTCCCTCAAGCCCCCACGTACTACTCCCCCTACGGTAACCACCGCGACAAACTTGAGGAGAGAAAGAATCTCGTCCTCGCACGAATGCTCGAAAATGGATTTATTACCGAGTCTGAATACGAAGAAGCAAAGGGCGTGACGGTTGAGTTTTCTCCTCTGCAGGACCGTGGGATTAAGGCCGCTCACTTCGTGTTTTTCATTCAAGAGTACTTGGAACAAAAGTATGGGAAACGCGCCGTTGAAGAGCGTGGATTTAAAGTTATAACGACACTTGATTACGAACTTCAGAGCAAGGCGGAAGAAATCGTCAAAGTGGCGGCACTAGAAAACCAAGAAAAGTTCAATGCGGAAAATGCCGGCATGGTCGCCATTGACCCGAAAACCGGACAGATTCTGGTCATGGTCGGTTCACGCGATTATTTTGATAGCGGAATAGACGGGAACTTCAATGTGGCACTAGCGAAACGTCAGCCCGGTTCCTCATTTAAGCCCTTTGTATACGCAACCGCCTTTAAGAAGGGGTACACTCCTGAAACCGTCGTCTTTGACCTCAAGACGCAATTTTCGACCGCTTGCGCCCCCAACAACTTCTCAAGTGAAGGAGACTGTTACTCCCCCAACAACTACGATAACGTATTCCGCGGGCCGGTGACATTTCGAAACGCGCTCGCACAATCAATTAACGTTCCGGCGGTCAAGGTTCTCTATCTTGCGGGGTTGAACGATTCGCTCAATACTGCGCGTGATCTTGGCATTACTACACTGACCGACAGTTCTCGGTACGGGCTTACCCTAGTCCTTGGCGGTGGCGAAGTTTCCCTTCTCGACATGACGAGTGCGTACGGAGTGTTCGCAAACGACGGGGTCCGAAATCCCTACGCCGGTATCCTGCGCATTGAAGACGGGGCGGGAAACCATATTGAGGAATTCCAAGAACACCCCGCCCAAGTGTTGGATTCACAAGTTACGCGGGAAATTTCTGATGTTCTCTCTGACAACGCCGCTCGTTCGCCAGCCTTCGGAGAGCAATCCTTCCTCTACTTCCCTGGGCGCGATGTCGCAGCAAAAACTGGAACGACGAACGATTATCGCGACGCATGGATTGTCGGATACTCGCCCGCAATTGCTGTCGGCGCATGGGCCGGAAATAATGACAACAGCGCGATGGAAAAGCGTGTTGCGGGATTTATCGTCGCGCCGATGTGGAACGCGTTTATGCAAGAGGCGCTCAAGAAATATCCCGAAGAATCGTTCAAACCGCCAGTGTACGACTATAATGAAAACCTCAAACCAGTCCTTAGAGGAGAGTGGCGCGGGGGCGAATATGTTTCAACAGACACCCCAGGACAGGTCTCTATAAACATTCACTCGATCCTCTATTGGGTTGATAAAAATAATCCCCGCGGCCCACGCCCAGAAAATCCTGCAAACGATCCGCAGTTTCGGTACTGGGAGTATCCGGTACAGATTTGGGCAGCCGGACAACAGCTCCCCTCGCATAACTAACCATGCAACAGAATCCTTAACGGATGTCTGTAATTGACGCCTTGGGGAGGGCGGAGCGAAGCTCCTCAAGCAGTGCTGTGCGGGCCATAAACACTTCATTTTTAAGTGCAGAGCTTCCTCCCACATAGATGACCCCACCTTTTACAGTGAGGTCTTTTTCAGCAATGGGAATATGCCACTTCTCTGCGATACTAATAAGTGACAAAACAACACTTTTATTACTCGGCTTTTGCCAGGAAAATTTCGAAAGAAAATCGCCGATGGACTTCATGATGACGCAATAGCTACTTATTCATCGGCATAACCAAGTAGAGAAACGAGTCGTCAGACACCCCTCGTATAACAAGCGGTTTTCCGATGCCACTAAAAAAAAGCGTAATGCTGTCGGAGTGTATAGAGGAAAGTGAATCAAAGATGTACCGGTAGTTGAAATTCATTTCAACCTTTTCTCCGCTAATCGCTGCGTCGATCGAATCAGCTGTTTCTCCTACAACTAAATTGCGCGCACTTACAGTAAACAGTTTCTTTTTTGGATCAATATACAGCGACACTTGGCCAAACTTATCCGAAAAGATGTTCATTTTTTTAAACACATTCAACAGGTCTTGTTTGAGCACTACCGCTTCAGTGGTGTGCCGTGTAGGAATTATTTGTTGGTAATCAGGGAAAACTCCCTCAATAAGGCGTGATGTTACAAACACTGAATCGAATTTGAGAGAACACTGATTTTCAGTGATGGTGACAGTAATGTCTGCGTCTTTATGCGCTTGATTGAGAATCCGGACTACCTCAAGCGCGTTGCGAATTGGTAAAAGGAGTGGTTGTGGCAGTGTCTCTTTTTGTTTTGTCGCTATTCTTTTTTCCGCAAGTCGAAATGAGTCCGTTGAAACAAAAAATAGTTTTTTATCGTGTTCAAAAATATACACACTTGAAAGCTCTGGTTTAATAGTTGAGTTTGATGCGCTATAGATGACAGATTGAATTCCCAACATAAGCTCGTATGATTTCATGGTGTACGTAGCGCCGGACGATGTGTGGGGGAGTATTGGAAAATCTTCTGGCGAGTGTGTGGAAATTGTAGTTGTGCTGTGTTTTGTGGTTAAGATGAGGTTTGAATCTTTTGTTGCAAGAATAATATGTGAGTCAGAGGTGTTTTGAAGGGTGTTGTATAAAATTGATGCAGGAACAGCAACTACGCCATCTTGTTCCTTTTTGATAGGCACAACCACCTCTATCCCCAACTCAAGGTTGGTAGACCGAACTCGCAACACATCTTTTTCTGCTTCTAATAACACACAATTAAGAATAGGGAGGGTTGGGTTCGTCCCCGCTATTTTTTCAGTTATTACCAAAGCTTGTAGGAGATCTTCTTTTACACATTCTATTTTCATATAAATTTTATTATTACTATTAGTGGTGTGGATAGGTGGAGAAGTTCTTTTTATACAGCTCTGGTTTGGTATTTTAAGTATTTTTTATACACAACCAATGTTTATTGTCTGTGTATTTCTTTTGTAAACTAACCCCTAGCAAATTCTTTTGTTGATAACTTTGTTTTTATCACCACAGTATCCACTAAGTAGCCAACACCTTATACACCCATTTCTCACAACAAAGAACGAATCTGTTCTAACTCTTGTGTGAGAACGGGGTCGCTCTTGAGATCATTTTTTACTTTTTCACACGAATGAATCACTGTTGTGTGATCTCGACCTCCCAATTTCTCACCAATGCTTGGGTACGAGACGCCGAAATCTTCCCGTAAAATGTACATAATAAGCTGCCGCGGTTTTACAATCTCTTTTTTTCGCGTCTTTTCATAGATGCTACTTTCTTCGATCTCATAGAAGCCGGCAATTTTCTGAATTACTTCTTTTGCGGAGACTGCTTTTTTTGGTTTTGAATTATTTTTAATGATTCCTCGAATCTCAGTTTGGTTGGGAACTCGCCCCTTAATTTGAGTCTGGAACATAATCGAATTAAGCACTCCCTCAAGTTCACGGATGTTCCCCTGCACTTCCCTTGCAACATACTCAATGAGGTCGTCTTGAATAAGAAAGTTGTTCTGGTACGCTTTTGATTTAAGAATAGCCAACCGTGACTCGTGGTCCGGCTCGGGGATGTCGGCAATCATGCCCGCATTAAACCGCGATTTCAGACGATCTTCGAGACCGGGAATATAGTTCGGGTGCTTGTCGGAGGAAAAAATGATTTGTTTGTTGTTGTCGTAGAGCGCGTTAAAGAGATGGAACAGCTCTTCCTGGGTTTTTTCCTTGTCTGAAAGGAACTGAATATCGTCCATAATCAGCACGTCATACTGTCGATATTTTTCCTTGAATGTGTTTGCTTTCCCCTCCTGAACCGAATTGAGGTAATCAACTGCGAACCGCTCCGAGGTCACGTAATAAATCTTTTTGTGCGCCCCAGTCTTTTTTATCTGATTGCCCACCGCCTGTATAAGATGGGTCTTGCCGTGCCCGGTTGACCCATAGATGAAGAGCGGGTTGTACACAATACCGGGCTTTTGCGTAATGACGTGCGCTGCCGCGTGTGCAAGCTGATTAAATGGCCCGACGACGAATGTCTCAAACGTGTAGCGAGGATTTAGGTTGTCGCTTTTGTTGATGTAAAAATCATCAAGTGGAAGCTCGTGAGACGGTGAGGAAGTAAATGATCGCAATGAGCCGTCGTGTGACCTCCCGCGAGATTCCCGTTGGTCTTTAGCGATAATATACTCAAGACTCCGCACTTCTGCTGAAAACGCTCGCAGTGTCTTCAGAATAAATTTATGGTACTTGGTCGTGAGCCAGTCCTTTACAAATTGATTGGGGACAGCGATATACACGACACCCCCGTCCTTTCGTTGGATGGACGTGTTTTTAAACCACGTACTAAAATTTGCTTTCGAGATTGAGAGTTCGATATCCACCAGTGCATTTTCCCAAAGCTGTTTCGTATCCACGGTAGTATGTTTAATTATTCAGAGTGTCACTATTATATATACGCTAGCACTTTCACAAACTTGCGCCGGAAGTGGGTTTATGTTAATAAGATGTGCACAACATGTGGACTGCTGTCGCCCCCGTTTTCACGCTTCGGGAGCGTCGAGCACACCTTAGACACGGGAACGAGCGGGTGTCAAGACATTCCTCCTCCCCTCCCCTTGAGATACGGAAGATTTTTGCATATACTAACGAACATGTCACAGACCTATCAACCAAAGAAGAAGAAACGAAAGCGAACACATGGCTTTTTGGTTCGCCAACGACGTCCAGGAGGAAAAAATATATTGAAGCGCCGCCGCGCAAAGGGACGCAAACGCCTCGCGGTGTAACATGAAGAGCATGCCTCGGCATTTGTTTAACGTCGTGATGAAGCGCGGCTCTCTCGTGCACACCCCCCACCTCTCGCTCAAGAAGCTCTCTTTGCCCGGGGAGCATGTGTCGGTCGTTGTCTCTCGCAAAGTGCTCGCTTCGGCGGTGGCACGCAATACATTAAAACGCCGCATACGGGCGATAGCCGCAGAGTCCGGAATCAAAGATATGCACGGAATTTTTTTTGCAAAAAAGGGGGCAGGGGCACTCTCCATTGCTGACCTGAAAGACGAAGCGCTTGGGGTGCTCAAAAAGTCTCGCGGTTGAAGCTCCTCTGCTAGTGCGATAGAATTGGCCCATGTTCAAAGAATTCTTCCTTGCAGTGGTCTATAATCCGCTCTACAACGGGCTCGTTTTTTTAATTGACGTTGTGCCGCTTGCTGATGTGGGCATTGCGGTCATTATTCTGACGCTCGCGGTGAAATTCATTCTTTTCCCGCTCACCAGAGGCGCCATACGTTCCCAGGCGCTCATGAACGCCATTAAGCCGGATTTAGACCTCATTCGCGATACGCACAAAGACGACCGGCAGGAACAGGCGCGGCAAACGATGGCGCTCTATAAAGAAAAGGGCATCCATCCTTTTTCAGTCATTGTGCCCCTCTTTATACAGATCCCTATTATTTTTGGTCTTTACTGGGTCTTCTTAAAAGGAGGACTCCCCAACGTCAATGTTGATGTTCTGTATTCATTCATTCCCGTACCCACAAACGTCAACATGCACTTTCTAGGGCAGATTGATATGGCAGGAAAGAGCATTATCCTCGCGCTTCTTGCGGGAGCGACCCAGTTTCTTCATGCCCGTCTCTCAATGCCGAAGCTCTCTGCCGTATCAGGCGAGCGCTCCTTTAAGGATGATCTGGCAAAAAGTTTCCAGTTTCAGATGCGTTATGTGTTCCCTGTCATGGTGGCGATCATTGCGTATACGATTTCTGCCGCCGTTGCGCTCTACTGGCTCACCAGCAATGTTTTTTCAATAGGTCAGGAAATACTGGTGCGGCGTACGCTTGGTGAACATAAGAAACTATTATGACGATGAATCCGGAACATCTCAAACAACATATCGGAACTCTCCTTGAAAAGCTTTCGATTTCCGTTACCTCAATTGAAATCTCCGGGGAGAATCCTACCCTGACATACACAATCTCTACTCCCGATTCAGCGCTCCTCATTGGCAACAGGGGAGAAACGCTACACGCGTTTAACTACCTTCTCAAAAGAATTATTGATGCAAAAAAGAGCGAGGGAGAACAGAAGCTTCTTGTTGATGTGAACGGATACTATGCGCGTAGAATCGAGACACTGGAGAAAGAGGCGCACACGCTTGCAGAGCGAGCGCGGCTTTTTAAGCATGACGTGGAGATGAGCCCCATGAACGCGTACGAGCGCATGGTCGTTCACTCTCTCTTTGCCGATGACCTTATGATTTCAACCGCTTCGGAAGGAGAGGGAAAATTCCGACACATAGTTTTGCACTATCGCGAGCCCCTCGCCGCTTGTAGGGACTAGCTAGCGTAGCGAGAGACTCCAGAGAGAAAGGTCTTTTTTGTTGGTGAAGAGAAGCGTTGCACCATCGGCGCTGATATGAAGGTCGGTGATATCAAAATTCTGGTTCTCCCCTTCTGCGTCATATACCAAGGACTCGATTTGTGAATCAAGGTCGAATGACCACAGGTCATCAGAAAAGGAAACGAGCCCCTGGTGCCATTCATCCGGATAGACGCCTGGCTCGACGATAAATGGTGAGGCGCAGTAGAAGCGCGTTCCACTTGCCCACACACATTTTTCTGCAAGGGTTCGAAATGGCATGGTTGCAAGCGAGCCGGCGGCGCGTTCGTACACATAGAGCGTCGTTTCGTTGTTTGCACTCGCTGAAAAGAGGACATGCTTCCCGTTAGGAGACGGGAGAGCTAATAGTCCTTCACCAGAGAGAACTTTTGAAAGACTGCCATCTGCGGTATTGAGCGTATAGAGATACCCCATACTGCCGTGGGACGGCTTTGTCGCCAAAAACAGGGTTTGGTCGCTCCACAGAGGAGTCCAGTCAAGAATGGGCGATGAGAAAACACGTTTTCTTTTTGTGCCGTCATGCTCCGCTATGATTCCGTCTACCGAATTGCCTATCTTTTCAAGATAAAAGAGCCCGCCGTCTTCTTTTTGAGCGATATTCTGGATACCGTTTTCCAAAAACCATCCATCGAGCGAACTTTTTGTTTCCAAGAGATTCCCATAGAAATTTTTCACAATTCCACTTTCATTCAAATATCGCATAATAACCGAAGTGCCGCCGGGGGCAAAAAGCGCCTCCTGGACCCGGGGAATGGTTGTGTTTGATATTCGTTCAATGGAGAGAGAGTCGCTTGAAGTTTCAAAAACGTGGCCGGTCTCGCGGTCAACAAAACGGATTATCGTCTTACTGTCTTTGGTAAACATTGCAGCCCCTGCAACAGGTGTGACTGTTATGTGGCGCAACTTCGGCACGACACCCTCTGCCCTATCTCCACTCCCTGCGTCTTGCCCGCCACCAAAGAGTCCACCGCCGAAAATCGGGAAGTTGCTTCCGCCTCCGTTTTCATCGCCACCAAAGAGTTGACCATCTTGTGTCAGATAGCGGTAGCCGAAATACACTCCCACAAGGAGGAGAATAAATATACTGACAATGATGATAATGATTCGTCTTTGCGACATAGGATATTAGTTTACTGGCGGAGGGATGTACCCCGGATCAAATGGGCCGATAACTTTTCCGTTCTCCCCTTTGTTGGGAGAGCCGGTGTCCCCAGTATTCCCCAATCCCTCGTTTATTTTTTCAGGATTAAAATCCGTGATTTTACCTTCGGCGTCGTAATTTGCCGTTTCAATCCCCTGAATATATGTGCTCTGATTTTGGTTCAACCCCTCGCCGCCTTTAGTGGAGACAGTGCTTTCACCGCCAGACGAGGAGCTCCCACCGCCACTTTGTAGTGTGGGGGTACTTCGCCCTCCTCCCGACGAGCCCAGATTGCGCCCGAAATCGAAACGGATGAGGTTAGGGTTGATGGTATAGAGAATAATCCAAATAAGGAGCGCGATTAAAAGACCAATGACGGCATTCCAAATTTTATTTTTTGCATCCGACTTTCCAGAGATTGATTCGAGTGTCATGTACTCGATTCCGCCTATGGTAATCATGACAACCGCAAGGGTGCCGGCAACCGCAAGCCCGAGTTTAAATGCGGCATTTAAAAAATCACTCAAGTTTGTCGTATTGCTCACCCCGGGAAGCGGAGCGAGCGGCACGTACCCCTTTTGCTGCGCGAAGGCTACGATCGGCACAAGAAGTAGCGCACAGAAAAGCGCAACAAGAGTGATGTGAAGGACGCGGCTGTTTTTTACTGCAGTTATCATACAGGTATAGTATCTTCAATTACCTACCAAACTGAACCGTGAAGCTTTTTTCTGCTTGCTGAAAAATGTTCCGCAGGTTCTGAATGGAAACTGTAACGCGAGCGTTCCCCTCCCCATCGCCCTCGTGACTTACGGTGATGCTTGACGGGTCTTCCCCGAGAGCAACCTCACTTTGGTCAATGTGCCACAGGTACTCCAGGTTGGTGTCGTTGCGGCTCCTTAGTGACATGAAATAGGGGTATGCGATAAAACGGGTTTCATTAACGGCAAGAAAAAATGAGTCCCGGACGCTTCGGTTAAAAAGCGTACCCAAGAGCGGGTAGTCCTCATAGACAATTACTTTTGGCTTCGCCAGTGGCAGTACCAGCCGCTCTGTTCCTACCAAAGAGCGGTCGGGAGAAGCGATTTCTACATCTACAATCGAGGTGCGCTCTGGTTTCAGGTCGGTGATTGTCAAACTTCGCTTTCCCTTTCCCGAAGCGCTTTGCGCTACTTTTTCATTGTATTTCCACGTATAGATGAGGGTGTCCGGAGAAAGCCGCTTGCCTGAAATGACAAAATTGGGAACTGCTTCAACGGTGATTGAGCCGCTCGCTGTCGGAAGCGCTTTCCCCGAATAAAATGGCGGCACAAACGACTGTGCTTGCCACAGGAGGTCAACATTCGTCGGCCGAAACACGATTCGCTCACCCACCGTTACACCATCTCCGGTCCCTGCGGTCACATCAATGGTTGATTCACTACCCAAAGGCCCCACCGTGAACGTAAATTCTTTCGTCGCGGCTCCTTGTCGGCGCAGTGTTTTATCCACAAACCATGAAATAGTCGCCTGGTTGAGATCGATGGAGAAACTCTCGACGGTTATTCGCACCTCTTGGCCCGGCTTCGGGAATTCTGGAGAGTAGCGTACCACCAGCGAGCTCCCCACCTCTGGGGGTAGTTGCGCATGCGTCGAAACGGGCGCCAACAAAAACATAACCAGCAACAGCAGGAGAGTCCCTTTGTGTACGCCGCTCATGTTTTTATTGTACCTCATAGTTATGAAAACCTTTTGCTCAACACTCGCACCTTACTGTGGAACTCTTCAAGTGTATGTCGGTCGCCCAAGTGGATAAGTGCCAAAGATAGAAAAACAGACAGGGTCCATGCGGGAATAATGTTGAAGCCAGGGACAAGCTCTATCAGGAACCCACTCCAGAGGATTACCATGCGGGCCACATTGTCCATAAGCGTAATATCGTGCGTCTTCAGCCATACCCAAAACGTCAGCCATGCAAAAACGGTAACAATCGGAGAAAAGACAAAACCAACAATCGTTGCGGAAATGAGCGCCTGAAGCACATCAAAAAAGAATGCCGTCATAATCATAAGCTCCATAGTGGATTGCTCGATGCGCGGCTGTGGCGGGCGTATCTGCGGTATGCTGATTTCTCTAGCCATGCTGTTGGTCTGCTAACTCTTTTTTGCCTTTGCGGATTGCAAGAATTTGGGACGGGTCTGACGTGATGATTTGATCTTCGGTATAGGACGCGATGATTTTGATAGCGACATGCTTAAGGCCCGCGAAAAAGATGCCTTCTCCCACGTCGGATTCCAAAAGCAGGTACTTTTCCTCATCGGAGAGTTTAAATGTCTCTTGTACACGGTCAACGGCGGTCGGCGACTGTTTGAGCAAGAGCTGGATCGAGGAGTTGGTAATCATGGGGATGCCATACGGGGAGTTCAAGAAGTCCCCGACGTCTTGTGTAATTGTGGCAAGTCCGAGGAAATATTTTCTGCCACGTTTGGCGATGCCGAAGAGAAAGGACGCCGTGTCTTCTGATTTCATCATCCACCACGCCTCATCAATGATCAACAGCCGTTTTTTAAGCTCCTTGCGCACGGTATTCCAGATAAAGTGCGTGATGATGTACATGGCGACCGGCTTCAAGTCATCTTCCATGTCCCGCACGGAGAACACCACGAATTTTTTGTTGATGTCCACGTTTGTCGGGCGGTTAATGAAGCCGGACCAGGTGCCGTGCGTGTATTTATTGAGTCGCTGTACCAATGACTCGCTCCCTTCCATACCGGCAAGCACCATTTCAAAGTCAGAGAGAAGTGGTGGCTCAATGTTGGTGAAATCCGATTGAGGGGAAATATCTTTCAGTGCGTACGTTTCCGTAATCGCCCGATCGACAATCGCGTCTTCTTCGGGAGAGAGGCCGCCGAGCATGATTCGAAACAGCCCAACGAGCGTGATGATATTTGTGCGCAGAATGTCTGCGGGATTTTCGTCCTCGCGCGGAATCGGAAGGTCAAACGGATTGATGTGGTTTTCTGACGAAAGCGAGATATTGAAGTACCGCCCGCCCGTTGCTTCCGCCATGTATTCGTACTCGCGTTCCGGGTCGATGACGATTACGTCGGCATCGAACATCAGCGTGCGCAAGATCTCGAGCTTCATGGCATACGATTTCCCCGATCCTGATTTTGCAAACACCACCGAGTTGTAGTTCTCAAGCGAGAAACGGTCAAAGAGGACCAAACTTGAATTGTGACGGTTGATACCATAGAGGATTCCCTTATCGGACGTGAGGTCGAAAGAGACGAACGGAAAGATGCTCGAGAGCGGAGAAGAATTGAGCTTCGAGTGGACCTGCAGTTTGTCATTTCCCGCGGGCAGAACGCTTTCGAATCCCTGCTCCTGCTGGAAGAGTGCCGGCTTGAGGTATATGAGTTTCGCCTCAAGCATCGATTTGATCTCGGATTCTATTTTATCGAGTTCTTCCGACGTGGTGCCGTACATGGTGATGTAGAGCCCGACGTCAAAGATTTTCTCTTGTGCTTGCTGTAGTTGGTCACGCAACTGTTCGAGGTCTTGGTGGGCGGTATCGAGCATCGGATCGCGCACCAGCCCCTTGTCCTCGCGGGTAGATATCTGGCTTTGAATCTCCGCGACTTTTTTCTGGAACTTGCGCAAGGTCGCGGCCGTATCGGTCGGGTGAATCATGATTGAGATATCAAAGACCTTGTCGAGGTTAATGATTGGCGAAAACCAGCTCTCGGTCAAAAAGCGTGGGTAGGAAATGACAAAGAATGTTCGGGCAATCTTCTCTCCCAGATGAAGTTCCTTAGGCGTCACCTTCAGTGCTGACGGGGCGATAATATCTTTAAGCTCCAAAGCCCCCGCTCGGTAAATTTCCTCGGGGAGAACCGGCGCAAGCCCCGCCTCCCCTTCACCTTTGTTTTTTTTAAAGAAATCGAGGAAGGACATGTTAGTAGTAAGTAGTAGATCGTAGGTGGTAGGTAGAAAATGGCAAGTGGTAAGTGCTAGGCGGAAAGTGGAAAGTTGGCTGTGCGTGCGTATTCATAATTTTATTGGCTCTTGACGATAGACTCCAGACTATTTAACTTGATTGGTTTTTCCTGTTCGCCTGGATTGAATAATTTGTAGAACAACTCAATCACTTCTTCAGTGCCAAGCTGGATCACTCGCACGCCGCCTCGAATGAGGCCCTGCTCCACAATCGACATACGCTGTTCGAGCTGGGAAAGCGCCTCCTCAAAAGAAGTATCGTCTTTAAGATTCGTCCTCCGTTTACCCAGCAGGCCAGCGAGTGACGAGCTCGTTGCTTTCTGAAGAACAGGAGGAGAGTACGGGACCACGATGAAGAAGTTTTTCGTCATGATGTTTGAGGACTCAACGAAGCTCTTGATGAATTCAATATATTCGCGTATCTGGATTTTCATCAGGTCGTCCGTTGCCTTCCCAAACTGCTGTTCGAGAAGTGCAACGTACGGTCGGATGTCGAGCTCTCGAGATTGAACCGTGATTTGTATGGAAAATTCGAGCGAGTTGAGAAAATTCTGAAACTGACTGATGACCGCTTGCTGTTCGTCTTCCGATTTGAGCGCAAAGTTAATAGATGAAGCAATCAAAATACCGCGCAATGAACCGTCGTTTAAAATAATGATACCGTCCCGAATCTCTTTAATAGGGACAAAATCCTGCGTTGCTTTGCTGTCAATTGCCATACGTATCTTGTTGCGGCGGCGTTACCGGATTAAGATTTTCTTTAATATCAAGACTCCACGCCAAATCCTTTAATTTGCTCTCTGAAAGTTTCGGTACCCGAATTACCGAAGCGGTCTTTGTGTCCGCCTGCTTTTCTCTGGCGATTTTTGTCGGGTCTTTTGCTTTCCAGAGGTACAGTTTGTTATGCAAAAGGTAGTTAAACGCGTACTCAAGCGTATTAATGAGCGGACGGTTGTTCGGTCGGTAAAATGCAAGCGCGACCGAGAATGTCACAACCGGAATAATAAAGAGAATGGCAATGATGAGCGGGAGAAATCTCCAGAACGCAAACGAGAGCCCGACACCGCCTGCTATATAGACGAACTGTTTCATCGTCAGCGGTCCGAAAATCTTGTCTTCAACGTCAATAAATTGCGGCACTTGGTAGCGCATAGGGAGCTGTTAGCTTTCGGCTGTTAGCTTTTGGTGAAGAAATCATTGTTGTAAGCATTTTCTTCACCTCAATTAACAAGCCGATACTGTCATTATAATCTGTTTTAGAACAGAATGATAACCGTACACACAGTATAAGTTGTGTTTCGAGTTCGCTCGCCGAACCTAAAGCAACATGAAGAAATTGCACGAAATTTGTAACCTAAAGACTAACACCTGAAACCTAATTCGTGGGCTCTCTATAAGGATCCATGCTGTAGGGGGCGTTTTTCTGTGGGAGAGGCCTGCCGCTAAGCTCGATTTCCTGCTTTTCGCTTCTCACTATGCCCTGAAACTTGTTTATTGCAGGGGCTGTAGGTTGTGGCACACTGGCATGTGGTACCTCTGGCACACTCTCTGTATCCGTTTTGGTCTTGAGAAATTCTCGAATGGGGAGAAAAATGCCGACTTGGACCTCGCTCGTAATCTCGCGGGCCATAATCTCATCGATGCCAAGCTCCTTTTTAATGTTACGGGTAAAGTTCTCGGTGGTATCAAGGCCAAGCATGACCAGGTAGGTCTCATTTTCAAGAAGTTGACCTTGGTCGATGTGAAGACGATGTTTTGTCGCAATTGTGCGGAGTTTCTCCGGCACATCCGCCGACGTAATGGCATTTCTCAAAAGCTCGGGGAGTTTCGAAAAACGCTCGCGTATGATTTCATGTACATTTAAATCGCCGTTCATACTACTTCAGGTTCTCGATAATGTTTTTAATGTTGAGCGTCTTGCCGTTCTCTCGGAGCACCTTGAGTATCGACGTCTGGTCTGTTTGGGGCACATCTCTTGGCGGTACGGCAGCAGGGCTTTCTGTTGGCTTTGTTGTAGGCGGCGTAGCGTTTTGTGTTTGTGGTACTGGAATATTGCGACTCGTCCGGTCTATCTGCACGCGCTGTATCGGAGTTACGGGTGCTTTTGTGGTGGCTCGCGAGAAGATGGCGCCGTCAATCTGTGCTGCAACTGTGCGAGCAATTGATTCGCTGATTTCAAGCACTTCAACAAGATTTGGCGCAAATGACTCTTTGTCCTCAATACCCAACAGGACCAAACCAACTTCATTTAACAAAAGTTCGGTATGGACGTCATCGAGACCGTTTTTCTCGGCGATTGCTTGAATGTCGTTTGCAGTTTCCGGCGACGTAAGTATACGCTTCACCTCCGTGGGCGCTCGCTCGTAGTGTTCTTTTAATTCTTGTTCAGTGGGCATACTACTTTTTCTTGAATGTTTCTTTTGCCTTATCGGCTTTTTCTTTTTTTTCTCGAAATTCTTCTTTTTCTGTTTCAAGTTTCGCCTTCTGGTCTTCGAGCTCGCCTATTCTTTTCCGGGCCGCCTCTTTGGTTATTGGAGACGATGCGGCATTGAGAGTAGCTCGCGCTTTTCCAAGGTCTCTGTTGACCTCGGTGATTTTTTGATTGGTCTCTTTCAATTTCTTTTCTGCTTCAACTCCCGACGCCACTGCTTCTATGCTGCCCGCGGCTTTTTGATTTGCATCGTATACTGTCGGTGAAACTACGCCGCCAGCGCGCCGTACATTCCGTGCGTAGTCCTTCCTATGTTCTATTTGTTTGTCCACATCATCTCCGGCGAGTTTTGCGACTCGGTCTGCTCCCGCGGTGCGCAGTTCCGCGATACGGCGGCGATCCTCGATGTACCCGCCCGTTCCCGGTGTACCGACAAAGTCAGCCGCCTTTTTACCCAAGAGCGAACGCGGATCCATCTGTGCCTTTGAAACACGTTCCGCTGTTCGCGCGGCAATACCGCCTAGTCTCGGATTGCGAAGCTCGAAACGCTTCATAAATTCACTCTGTGCAAGCCGGTCCGCCTGTCGTCCAACTGTTTCGCGCGCGACCCTGCCGGCAAATCCAAGAGTTGCACCGCCTGCCTTCCTCCCCGTCCACTTGCTGGCTCCTACTGCCATCCCCTTTCCGAAGTTGGACATGCCCTTGGCTCCCGAGAGCGCCAGATTGTTCGCAATGATAATGGAGGCAATCATGAGCGTTATCAAAATGGCGAAGTTGAATATCAAAGCAATACTTCCCGATTTCGTACTCGGGTTGTTGG
>Ga0209542_10003180_pt1 | contig 35386 bp, 39 predicted proteins | sample RifCSPhighO2_01_FD_184028 | JGI IMG/M metagenome (GOLD analysis project Ga0209542, IMG submission 184028) | Soil microbial communities from Rifle, Colorado - Rifle CSP2_plank highO2_0.1 (SPAdes) (version 2) | ecosystem: Environmental > Terrestrial > Deep subsurface > Rock core/Sediment ...
GATCAGAGTCCGCGGAGACTTTGTTAAGGGAGGCATCGTTTGGTTGCAGAGGGCGGCTCTGCAAAGGTACGGTAGCGCTCCATTCTGGGTTTTTACCAATTCCAACGGGGATTCTGACTGGCCCTACATTCACATTTCGCGAATGCCCGGCAGTCCGACGCTGGTCTTGGCACTGCGGGTGGGCACGACCGGAATTGAACCTGCCGTGCCCGGTTTAATGGCCCAATGGAGTACCGGCTGGACAACCATCCGTGTGCGGGGCGACTATGTCCAAAGCGGAACAATTTGGCTGCAGTACTTTGCGATTCAGTCAAATTATGGTTACCAGAGGAGGCTTCCGGCTGCTCCCAAGGTTTCGAATTTTGATCAAATAGCCATCACGGAATAAAATATCCTCCCACTTTCGTTTGAAACGATGAAGGTGGGAGGATTTCTTTGAACCCAGCACTCCGATCGGGTCGGAGATAAGAACCCTTCGCTGGTGCTCAGGAACCTTCTCCCGTTTCCGACGTGATGTGATAACCTTTTCCTGTGCGCTACTCAAAATTGATCGGGAAAAGTTTAAGAGAAGTTCCAAAAGAAGCGGAGGCTGCCTCCCACAAGCTTTTGGTAAAAGCCGGTTATATTGACCAGCTGACCTCTGGCGTTTATACGTTTTTGCCCCTGGGTTGGCGAGTGCACCGCAAGATTGAAGGGATTATCCGGGAAGAAATGGAAAACCTAGGCGCGCAGGAGCTCCATATGCCCGCGCTCCAAAAAAAGGATTTGTGGGTAGAAGCTGGCCGTTGGGAAGGACCGGAAGAAAATGATCCTCCGCTTTTTAAATTCAAAGACCGTCGGGATCGGGAGTTAGGTTTGGCTCCGACCCACGAACCGGTTGTAACCGACTTGGCCCGTCGATTTATCAACTCTTATCGCGATTTGCCGTTTGCCGTTTTCCAAATCCAAACCAAGTTTAGAAATGAGCTGCGGTCAACCGGCGGTATTTTGCGTGCGCGAGAATTTGCGATGAAGGATCTTTATTCCTTTCACGCTGACGAGACTGATCTTGATCTTTTCTACGAAAAGGTAATTAAAGCTTACGAGCAGATTTTCTCCCGTTGCGGACTTAAAGTTTTGCCTGTCGCGGCGCATTCGGGAACGATCGGAGGATCCGAATCTCACGAATTTATGCTTCCGGCTAAGGTTGGGGAGAACAAAGCGATCTATTGCGAGCATTGCAATTTTGCAGCAAACAAAGAAAAGTCAGGTGAACTAAAAAATTGTCCAAATTGCACCCAGGCAGTTTTTGAAACCGAGGCAATTGAAGTTGGGCACATCTTTAAACTAGAGACTCTTTACTCCAAAAAAATGAAGGCAGAGTTTGTTGATCGCGATGGTGTTCGCAAGCCATTGGTGATGGGTTGCTATGGAATTGGGTTAGGGCGAACGATGGCAGCAGCCGTTGAAGCCTCGCATGACGAGAAAGGAATTATTTGGCCCAAAGAACTTACCCCGTTTGACGCACATTTGCTGTCTTTGCCCGGGGGAGAAGAGGCAGCCGAAACCCTTTATGATGCGATGGAGCGAGCAGGCTTGGAAATTCTTTACGACGATCGCGATGAAGCAGCGGGGGTAAAACTTGCCGATGCCGATTTGATTGGAATTCCAGTGAGGATTGTTGTTTCCCAGCGCAGCATCGAAGCGGGGGGAGTTGAGGTGTCCAGAAGATCGGATGGAAAAGCGGAAATTGTTTCCGTGGATAAATTAGCCGATAAAATCAAAGAAATCTATGGATGATTGTCTATTTTGCAAAATTGTCGAAGGCAGTGAGCCGTCGGAAAAAGTTTTAGAGCACGGTGATTTTTTGGTAATCAAAAATAAATTCCCGGTTGCGCCGGTCCATCTTTTGGTGCTTGCCAAGCAACACCGGGAAAAGAAAGATACAATTTCTGGTCAGCACGCTGGCTTTTGGGATGGAATTTTTGAGGCGGCTTGGGAGGCGATCAAGAAAATGAATTTAGATAATGCGTATAAATTAGTAGTTAACGGCGGGGCTTATTCTCACTTTCCCCATGAGCATCTGCATGTTCTAGGTGGGGCAGAGGGAGAGCCCCAAGGGGCATAATATAAAGGGAGGTGTTTTAATGGCTAAAGTTACAGTAAAACCAGGGGAATCGTTGGATGAGGCGCTTAGGCGTTTTAATCGGGAAGTGATTAAAGAAGGGATTTTGCGCGAGATGCGCAGGCGGGAATTCTACAAAAAGCCTTCCGAGTCAAGGAAAGAAGCGGAGTCGAAGAAAAAGCGGATGATCGAGCGGGAGAAAGAAGAGCAGGAGTAATTGGTGGTTTGGTGATTTGGTTATCTGATGATTTAGTAACCAAACAACAAGACAACTAAACAACCGAACAACTATCGAATGGATACTCTAAGCAAAATCAAAGAAGACTTGATCACGGCTCTAAAGTCTGGAGAAACGTTTAAAGCCGAAACCTTGCGCTATGTTATTGCGGCAATTCATAATGCCGAAATAGCCAAAGGCAAAGATGCCCAGTTGAGCGAAGAAGAGCTGATCCAGGTTTTGCAAAAGCAAGTCAAGCAACGGCAGGAATCAATTGAGGCCTATCAAAAAGGTGGGCGAAGCGACCTGGCCGAAAAGGAGCAAAAAGAATCGGATTTAATCAAAACTTATTTACCGGCGCAAATGAGTGAGGAAGAAATACGTACCTTGGCACAAGAAGCAGTCAAAGGGTCAGGAGCCTCTGGTCCTGCAGATATGGGCAAAGTGATGGCAGTTTTGATGCCCAAGGTAAAAGGCAAAGCCGATGGGGCAACTGTGAGCAGAATCGTAAGAGAGTCGCTAGTTGCGAGGAGCTAGTGACTGGTATGGAAATCAAGGTAACAGTTTCTTTTTTACCTCCCAAAAAAATTCAGAAATTAAATAAAGATTTGCGGGGCAAGTCCTATATTCCGGCCGTTTTATCTTTTCCCTATTTTGAGCCGACTGAGGAAGGAATGCTTTTGGGTGAAGTTTTGATCTGCAAGCCGGAGGCGCGAAAGCTGGCCAAGAAGAATAAGGTGACAGAAGAGGAGCAAATTAACCAGCTAATTGTGCACGGTATAAAACATATCCTTGGAGTACATGAAGACTGATACACCGATACATCGATACATTGAGAAAATCGCTTTGCATCCTTATATCCTTGTATCCTTATATCACTTATGAAGCTTATCATTGGTCTTGGAAATCCGGGTGAAGAATATAAAAACAGCCGTCATAATTTAGGCCACCAGTTTATTGACCAGTTAGCAAAAAGCAATAAGCAAAAAGCAATAAGTAGTAATCAAGTGAAGCTGCATAAAACAAATATCTTTATGAATGAATCCGGAAAGGAAGTTAAAGAACTAGCTACTCGCTATTTCCGAGCGAAAGCGAGGAAAGAAGGTTCTCGAGCGGAGCGAGAGGCTCTTACTAACTTGCTCATCGTCCACGATGATCTTGATCTTCCCCCGGGAGTTTGGAAACTCCAATTTGACCGTTCTTCCGCTGGCCACAAAGGTGTGCAAAGTATAATCGACGAGCTTGGGACGCAAGAGTTTTGGCGACTTAGGATTGGTATCGGCAAGCCTCCCGCCGGTGTGGAAACAAATGATTTTGTTATTGAGGAACCAAAAGATAACGAGCTAAAAAATATCAACAAGGCTATTGCTGAAGCGTTACCAAAAGTTAAGGAATGGTCGATTAAAAAGGAAGAGAGCCGATAAAAATCGACTCTCGTGTGAAACTAACTGAGTCTTCCGCCTGAACTTCTTGCATCGTCTAGGAAGGTTGTCAGTATTGGTCCGCTGGGTTCCAGACCAGTTGTCTTAAGCGCTTTTCTAAAGGCGGCAACGACTACACTGGAAGCAGCTATCGCATCGGCTCCCGCAACCGAAGTAGTTACCGCAATCTCTGCCTTTGGATAACGTTCCTCCGCTAAGAAGCGGTGTCCAGTGTCTGTGTTCGTGAGATTGGCATCGGCGAAAATCGCGCGCGAGAACTTGCCCAGTTCTTCGACGGTGAGTGGTCGCGGTAGCTGAGTCCAAGTTCGGAATCGGAAGACAAGTACTTCGTTCACGACTCCCTCCTTTTCCTGCAACAATTATACTTCACTCCCCCCAAAACCTCAAAGACTCTTCTTAATTGGTATCCTAATATCGATGCTTTATAGAACTTACCGTCCTCAGAAGTTTTCCGAGTTAGTCGGATTAGAAACCGTTAAGAAAACTCTCCAAGCCCAGGTTAAAGAAGGAAAGGTCGGCCATGCTTATCTTTTTGCCGGCCCAAGAGGGACTGGTAAAACAACCACTGCAAGAATTCTTGCCAAAGCAATCAATTGCGAGAAATCTCAAGATGGCGAACCGGATGGTAAGTGCTCTTCTTGCAAACAAATCGAGTCCGGCAGTTATTTGGATTTGATCGAGATTGACGCTGCCTCCAACCGGGGGATTGATGATGTTAGAGCGCTTAGGGAAAAAGTACGGCTTACCCCTTCTTCTGGAAGGTTTAAAGTCTACATAATTGACGAGGCGCATATGTTGACCCAAGAGGCGGCCAACGCGCTCTTAAAGACTCTTGAGGAACCGCCCGCCCACGCCATTTTTATCTTGGCGACAACCGAACCATATAAATTGCCGGATACTATCCGTTCCCGCTGCCAGCGTTTTAGCTTTGAGCGGGCGCAGGTGGCTCTCATCATCGAGAAACTTAAGGAGATTGTTAAGAAAGAAAAGGCAAAAATCGAGGATAGCGAAATTGAGGAGATAGCCAAGGCGGCGGGAGGAGGTTTCCGCGACGCAGAAACTCTCCTTGAACAGGTTTTAACCGGCAAGCAAAAGGTGGAAGATCTGGTTGGTTTTGCTCGTCTTTCTGATTTAGGCAACTTTTTTGATCAGCTTACTACCGGTAAAACTTCTGACGCGCTATTTTTTATCAACGATTTATATGGCAAAGGTGTAAGTATGGAAAATTTGGCCGTGAGAATTCTTGAATACCTGCGTGATCTACTTTTAATCCAAGCGCAAGTTGGAGATGAGCTGGTTGAGGTGGGTAAGGAACAGTACGAGACGATGAAGAAGCAGGCAGAAGAGTTAACAAGCGCCCGACTGGAAGAAATGATCAATAAATTTACCCAAGCTTATGAATATCTTGCCCAAGCGGCGATCCCAACGTTGCCCCTTGAGGTGGCAATCGTGGAGGTAACTAGGGAATCAGGTAATCAGGTAACTAGTGGAGCAAACAAGCAAGAATCAGACCAGTTATCCAGTTACCCGGTTATCGCGTCCAACGCGACTAGCGATCTCCGATCGCGTCCCCAGTCACCCGTCGCCGACCAGTGGTCGGCGCTAATGTCCGCGGTCAAGCCTCTCAATCACTCAGTGGAGGCCCTTCTTCGCTCCTGCAAAATGGGGGGGTTGACGGACCATACCTTAACGATTCTGGCGCTTTATCCTTTTCACAAGGAAAAGCTTGAGAATCCCAAAAGCATGGTGATTTTGGAACAAGCCGTAAAAGAAGTGTATGGAAAGCCATTAAAAGTTAAAGTGGAATTGTTAAAGAAATGAAGATTCCAAAAGCGATCCAAAATATGATTGAGGCTTTTGAGCGGCTGCCGGGAATTGGGCCAAAAACGGCCGCCCGGCTGACCTTTTACCTCCTTAACGTTCCCGAGACGGAGAGGACGCTCCTTGGACAAGCGGTTTTGGAATTGGGGAAAAAAACACGTATTTGCGAACGCTGCTTCAACATTTGCGAAGCAGTTCTCTGCGAAGTCTGCACCGATGATACCCGGGATCAAGGAACTGTTTGCGTGGTTGAGGATCCTTTGGATCTCATCGCTTTTGAAAAAACAGGAAAATACCTCGGTCTTTACCATGTTCTGGGGGGAGCAATTTCTCCGCTTGAGCACATTGGGCCGGAGGATCTAAAAATCGCCGAGTTAATTACTCGGCTCAAGCCATTAGCCATTAGTCAGCAGCCAGTAGTTAAGGAAATCATTTTGGCGACTAATCCCTCGCTCGAGGGCGAGGCAACTGCAATGTACATCAAGAAATTGATCGAACCATTGGGAGTAAAAATAACGAGAATTGCTCGCGGCATCCCAACCGGCGGTGATTTGGAGTACGCCGATGAATTGACCCTTACTAAGTCGCTTGAGGGAAGGCAGGAATTTTAGACTATGGAAGAAATAATCAAAAAAGAAACAGCGTTTTCCCACATGCTAACCAAAGTTCCTATCGCTTATCCAGATCAAACTGTCGGGGAAGTTTTGCAAAATATCCGCCGTGCAAGCGGACTACAATCAGCCGACCACGTTTTTGTGATCAACAACAAAGAAGACCGGAATCTACTTGGTTTCGTTTCAATCAGAGTTTTACTTAGTTCCGCCGATGAGGTAAAAATTTCAGAAATTATTCTCAAGGATTTTCCGACCGTAACAGCCGGTGTACGGGAAGATCGTGTGGCAATTTTGGCGATCCAGCACAAATTGGATGTGATTCCAGTAGTGGAGAAGGAGAAGTTCATAGGCGCAATAGACACTATTGATCTTTTGCGGATTTTGCATGAATCGCACACGGAAAAACTTTTGCGTCGGGCAGGAATTTTAAAGGACGAAGGAGTGGTGGATATCTTTCGGGCGCGGGCTTTGACCTTGGTTCGCCTGCGCTTGCCTTGGCTTTTGATTGGTCTTTTAGGAGGAATGTTCGCAACTGTTTTAGTTAGCCAATTTGAGCCGCTTCTTAAAGAGACGATTGCTCTGGCCTTTTTTATACCCGTTATTGCTTATATGAACGGTGCTGCCGGAACCCAGTCGGTCACATTATTTGTGAGAGGATTGGCCTTGGAAAAAGTAAAAATTAGCCACTACATTGTTAAGGAAACGCTGGTTGGGTTGCTGATCGGGGCGATCTTAGGATCTTTAATTTTTGCCTTTGCCTTCTTCGCCTTTGGCTCTTTGGCGGTAGCCCAGGCGGTTGGGCTTTCCATGTTTTTGGGGATTTCTCTCTCAACGCTAGTTGCCCTTCTTGTTATTTCCATCTTGCACGCTACTGGAAAAGATCCGGGAGTTGGGGCAGATCCGCTGGTGACTATTGTGCAGGATATAACGAGTATCGCAATTTACCTTTTTATCGCCTCAATTTTGGTGCTTTAAAAAAGGGATCGCGGCGAGCTGTCTCCGTAGAGTCAGTCTCGCCGCGTTGCCTGTGGATCTTAGCTATCCTTGCGGACTCGGCTATTTGCCTGATGGCTCTTTCCCAAGGGCTCCGTCCATCGCTCATCACAGGTCTTTGGCCGCGTGGTGAGGGAGGATGGGGTTGTCTAGTTGGACTTCTTGCCGCCCCCGTCCTTCTTGGTGCCGGCGCCGAAGGTTACCTTCACCGCGCTGCCGCTCTGGTAGAGCGACCGGTTCTGTCGGCTGGCTTCCCGCTGGCGCTCGGTCTTGGTCGGCCAGGGTTCCGTCCGTCGTCTCTGGTGCTTCTTGGGAGGGTTACGCTTACCTTGCTTCTGGCCCATCTTAGGCCTCCTTTCCTACGACAGCGTATCGATTAATTCTACCGTCGCCAGACTTAAAAGTCAAGAACTATGGGGTGTAAAATTGAGAGCCGGCGTCCAGTCCTTGTGGGGCTGAAACGCCGGCTATGATGTGTAAGTCTTATGCAGCGAGGGCGAGCGCTTCGCGGAAGCTGCAGGCGCCTTCTCGGTGGAGCTGGATGGCGGCGAAGAGGTTTTCGTCCTTCTTCCGCCCGTCTTCGAACCCCTTGCCGTGAGCGATCGACTGGAGCCCCGCAAGGATCTCTTCCTCTCCAGTGATGCCGACTGCCAGCATCATGGCGATCTGTTGGGTGCTGGAAGAGAGAAGCCAGTCCCAGTCATCCTGGAACGGATCATTCTCCAGCAGGATTGGGGTCGGAGAGACCGAGATCGCGGCCCGGAGCAACTCCAGCAAATCTTTGAACTTGGGTTCGGCCGTGCAGACGCAGAGGATCGGCAGGGGAATGCGCGCCTCCGCTGGGAAGATGGCGAGCGCTTCTGCTGTCTCCTTGATCATCCTTTCCTGCCACTCTGGGCTAGGAGAGTGGAAGCAAGCTGCCTCGAGGGCTTTGCTGAGGTAGGCGAACTTGATCAGTGGAAGGATCTCTGCCGCTGAACCTTCGAATTTCCAAGAGAAGATGCTGCCGGTGTTACGGCCGATCTCTTCAAGGGTGATCGAAGTCGGGGTAGCCCCAACTACTTTCACGCCACTGTAGGAACCGTAGAACATGATGAAATGGAGTGACCTTTCTGCAGTGCTGGTGTATTCCGTGACCCTTGGAGCGAGTCCGTCGGGAATGTCCTGCCCCCGCGGTTCGTACGTGTCGGTGCACTTGATCATCTCAAGCACACCTCCTTTCTTGCGTTATGGACTAATTTTACATCACCCAAACCGGAAAATCAACAACTATGGGATTAAATTAGGACGGCTCGCTCAGGCGAACCTAGCCAAAAAAGCTCAAAAAGACCGCTTTTTAGTGGGCGAGTAGATCGGCCTTGCGGATCCTTATATTATTGGGAGTTACTTCGACGAGCTCGGAATCATTAATGTATTCCAAAGCATCCTCCAAGGTGGGCACTTTAGGGGCGTTGAAATGTTCCGATACCCCTTCACCGCTTGAGCGGTGGTTGGTTTGCTGTTTTTCCTTACAAACATTGACCCTGATATCTTCAACCCGAGCGTTGCTCCCAATGACCTGCCCAGCGTAGACCGGAGTGCCGGGCCCGATAAAAAGCTCGCCGCGGCCTTGAGCGGCAACTAGCCCGTACTCTTTGGTTACCCCGCTTTCGTGAGCGACTAAAGACCCGCGTTCCCGCTTAAAGGACTTGCCGGTGTCGGGGCGATATTCAAGAAATGAAGAGTTGATAATCCCCTCGCCATGCGTGTCAACAATAAACTCGCTCTTGTAGCCAAAAAGTTCTTTGGTAGAGATAACAAATTCGAGAAAGACAGTTCCTTCGTGGGTTGCCATTTCCACCAACTGCCCATGTCTTCCACCCATCTTTTGCATCACCGCTCCGGAATAAACTTCTGGAACTTCAATAATGAGCCGTTCGTACGGGGTCGCAAGTTTTCCGTCAACCGTCTTTTCAATAACCTGCGGCCGCGACACCTGGAACTCATACCCTTCCCTCCGCATCCTTTCGATTAAAATTGCCAAGTGTAGTTCTCCCCGCCCGCAAACTTCCCAACCAGAACCGGAATCGGAAACGGCCAAGGCAACGTCAGTTTCCAGTTCCTTATACAGCCTTTCTTTGATTTGGCGCGCGGTTTTAAATTCTCCTTCCCGCCCGCCAAAAGGGGAAGCGTTGACGCTAAAAGTCATCTTAACGGTGGGTTCCTCAATGCTAAGGAGAGGTAAGGGTTTCGGATCATTTGCACCGGCCACAGTTTCGCCAATGGTGATATCGGGGATGCCGGAGATGGCAACGATATCTCCTGCTCCCGCCTCGGAAACCTCAACTCGCTCGAGGCCTTGGAAAGTTGAAAGAGAAGTTAATTGGGATTTCTTTGATATCCCTTCGCGGTTGATATGGACAACCTCTTCCTTGGATTTGATCGACCCGTTAAAGATGCGGCCAACAGCGATCCGGCCCTTAAAGTTATCGCCAATCGTTGAGGTAACCAGCATTTGGAAAGGGAGATTTGGGTCTCCGGCGGGGCCGGGGATGTGTTTGATAATGGCTTCAAAGATCGGGGAAATATCTTTCATCTTTGACAAATCTGACTCTTCCCCCGCAACGCCTAATTTGCTTGAGGAGTAGACGACGGGGAAGTAAGCGGCGTCTTCGCTAGCACCTAATTCAAGGAAAAGATCAAAAGTTTTGTTGAGGGAATATTGAATGCGGGCGTCTTTTTTATCGATTTTATTGATGACGACAATAACTTTATGTCCCAAGGAAAGCGCGCTTTTTAAGACGAATTTGGTTTGGGGCATTGGTCCTTCCTTGGCGTCAATTAAAAGGAGACACCCGTCGGCAAGCTTTAAAACCCGTTCTACCTCGCCGCCAAAATCGGCGTGGCCCGGGGTGTCGATAATGTTGATTTTAGTTCCTTGCCAGTTGACCGCCGCGTTTTTGGAAAAAATCGTAATGCCTCGTTCCTTCTCCAGATCATTGCTGTCCATGATCAAGGAAGAATCGGGGGTAAATTCTTTGGAAAGCTTAGTTTTAGATTGGCGAAGCATAGCATCAACCAAGGTAGTTTTACCGTGGTCGACGTGGGCAATAATGGCAACGTTTCGTATGTTTTTCATGGCTTGAAAACTATACCACCCCTGTGTCCGCCCCGTCAAGTACTATGGGATAGAACAAATTGGGCAAAACAAAAGGCTCCAAGTAGATTTCCACAAGGAGCCGAGTCGGGAACGTTAGCGGAACTTTTGGATGCCGACAAGCTGGCCGTCAGGGGAGAAGAGGAAGATGTAAATCATCTCGGCATCTCCAGCTCTCATCTTGTAAGAGTGGGTGGTGGAGCCGTCGGCGGAAGCAATTCCGTCAAGGTACCGCATGCTATCGCACTCCCCGCGGGAAGCCGTTTCGGAGATAAGAAAGTAGACAAGGCCTTCGAGTTCTTCGGCAGGGACGTAGCTGGCAATAGCGTCGACGTTCGCAGTGCAGAATGCGTCAGCGAACTTGGCAACGTTTGCTGGTGCAACAGGAGTGAGCTTTACGAGATCCTCATACTTGGCCTGAGCAACGGCTCCGCCTTGGGTATAACCCTCTGCCTTTCCGTTGTCGAAACCGAAGTGGTATCCGGTAAATCCCGCTAAGACTAGTAGACCGATCAGTCCTCCTAGGACGAAAGCTGCAACAACTGATAGGCGCATAGTCTCCTCCCTTCCCGACGCTTCGGTCGGGACTCCGATGCCAGCTGGGGCCGTCGGAGCTTTCTTTAATTGCCTGAATTGTAGGCCTTACTTGTTTGCTTTGCAATCGGATGGTAAAATTATGGGCTAAAAGATAAAACGGAGGAGAAAGTTGAAGAGGCTCGCCACTTTCGGCGCCTTGCTTTTCCTTGTTTCCGTGCTGGTTGGTTGCTCTTCGCTTGCTGATAAAGTTCGTCCATCAACCGATCCTTGCCCAGTTTCAGATACAAAAGAAGCCGATCAGGCTTTGAACCAAGCTGTATCCGTGACGATGGTGTTTGCGGAGCCCTCACCAATATCGTCATCATTTGCAGTCTATGAGGGATCGGGCATTGCCATCAATGGCTATGTTTTGACCGCGGCGCATGTGGTGAAAAAAGCGCACACTCTTGCGCCTAGTGATGTCGAGATATCAGTTATGGCGTTGGGATCCTCCTCTGCGAGGATACCGACTTCTGCTGAATTGGTTTATTACAACGAAGTTGCTGATGTCGCTCTCCTAAAGTCGAGCTCTCTCCTCTACGCCGGTGGAACCGAGCCGCCCGCTTTGGAGTTTGCAAGTGCAAACGATCTCAAGTTAGATACTCCGGTTTGTGTCTTTTCGGTAACGGGAGGTTTTGTGCGGGGAATCATTGCAACACCTGAATTCGAAAACGACTACTCAAAGAGTTGGTTCGCCTTTGGATCTAATGATTTTTGGGTTGCTAAAGGCAGCTCAGGCGGTCCGATCTACGCCCGGATCAATGGGAAGCTGGAAATAATTGGGATTGTAATTAAAAGGACTTTTGTCCATCACAGCGAGGATACGATGTCTGGGGCACTGGGTGTAGATATAGTTGAAGCCGTCAACTTGATCAACGCGGAAATGCCGGGGCTTCTTGATCTTAAGCCGGTTGAATAAATTTACCACGCCACTTGTCTTGCAGGTGGCGTTTTTTATTTCCCAAATGAAAAAAGCCCCAGGTGGATTTCCACAAGGGGCTCGGACTTAATTACTATTTAGGAACTGGGGGCCAAGTCGTTCCAAGTTCCAGATCAAAACAATCAGGACACTGCATCGTTCCCATCGAACCGAGGTTCACATACCGCCTTCTTGGATGGACGCATTCCCACTCTTTCCCGCAATCTTGGCACTTCATTGTTCTGCGAATAACGTGCGCCCATCGTTGGTGCTTGCATGCTTCTTGCAACCGCATTATCTCTCCTCCTTTTTCGTCTTGCGGTGTTCGGGACATGGATTACGGCCTTTTGGTGTTGCGTCGCAATCTTTACAGTACCCGCAGCGCGGACATGCTTTGTGTTCGCCTGGACCGTACCAGTGTTCTTGGTCCCCGATGTAACCCATCCTAGCCTACCAGGGAGTCTAAGTTGACTGCGACACGAGGACCACGCCATCCGTCTTCGAAGTCATGGCGGATCAAGCTCCGATCTCCGCCAACACTTCGCCATGTGAAGGGGTGCTCGTTCATGGGTTTGCGGCAATCACGACATCTGAGCTCACCAGTAAGTCTGCGAAGGCGGAAGATCTCCTTAATAAGGGCCAGCACAAACCTGATGCTTCTATACTGTCCCCAGTCGGAATGTGTCTCTGCGAACCGGAGGTCGTCGTCAGAAAGTTTTAGCATCTCTCCTCCTCCTTGGGTTGTTTGGGTCCAAGTATATCACGGGAAAATTGATCCGGTTTGTAATGCTAATATCAACTTAATGGAAATTTATAACTCCCTGTCCAGAAAAAAGGAAGAATTTAAGCCGCAGGATTCAAACCGGGTGACACTCTATACCTGCGGCCCAACGGTTTATGGGCCGTCCCACTTAGGCCATGCCCGAACTTATGTCAATTTTGATTTGCTCAAGCGCGCTCTGGAATATAACGGTTATACCGTCGTTCATGTTCTCAACTTTACTGACGTTCACGACTCTATGATCGAGGAAGCCCAAAAGTACCAGGGGGGAAAAATATCAATTGGCAAATTGGGCGACCGTTATATTGACCATTTCTACCACGATTTGGAACGATTAAATGTTGAACCGGCCAATGCTTACCCTCGGGTGACAGAGCATATCAAGGAGATTGTAAAAACCATTTCCGATTTGGTCAAAAAGGGTTACGCCTATGAAAAAAGCGGGTCTGTCTATTACGATGTCTCAAAGTTTCCAGATTACGGGAAACTTTCACGGATTAAGCGCGAGGAAGCCAAGACTGGCACGCGGATTAACGCGGATAAATACGAGCGGGAGGAAGTGGGGGACTTCGCCCTTTGGAAGAAAGCAGAACCTGGGGAAGAGGAAGTGGGGGCAGTTTGGGATTCTCCCTGGGGCAAGGGCCGGCCGGGCTGGCATATCGAATGTTCCGTGATGAGCAAAGTTCATCTGGGAGAAACTTTGGACATCCATGGCGGAGCTCTCGATCTGCGTTTTCCCCATCACGAAAACGAGATTGCCCAAAGCGAAGCGACAACGGGTAAAAAGTTTGCTCGTTATTGGGTTCACGCCGGTCTATTGACTGTTGAAGGGAAAAAGATGGCCAAATCGCTAGGCAATTATTTTGCTTTTGATGAAATTGAGAAACGAGGTTTTGATCCGCTTGCTTTCCGTTACCTTTGTCTAACCGCCCATTATCGGGGAGAACTTAATTTTACCTGGGAAGCGATGGATGGGGCTCAGCGGACACTGGATAACCTTTATGCGGAAGTTTCCAGCTGGGGTTCTCCCAAGATTGGCTGCGCCGAGTATGAAGAAAAATTTAAGAAGTTGATAAATAGTGATTTAAATATCCCTGGCGCAGTGTCTTTGCTATGGGAGTTGATCAAAGACGAGCGTTTTCCCACGTCAGCAAAAATGCAAACTCTCCTCAAGATGGATCAAGTTCTTGGGCTCAAAATTGGCGACGTGGAAAAGGTTGAAGTTCCGCAGGAAATTCTTAAATTGGTCGCCGAGCGAGAACGATTGAGAGGAGAAGGAAATTGGGTCGCATCCGACGAAGTCCGGGACCAAATTGAGCAAGCCGGTTTCACTGTGGAGGATACGGAAAAAGGAAGCGTGATAAAATGGCGCAAGTAATGGCTTACGAATTAACGGTCGCTTTAAAGCCGGATTTACCGGCGGCCTCGGCGAAAAAAATAATTGAAGATATCGAGCATGCAGCAAAGGAAGTGGGTGGGGCAGTAGAAAAGGTAGAAAGCGTTGGTATAAAACCCCTTTCCTACCCAATCCGTGGACTTGGGCAGGCGAGCTTTTCTCGATTCATGCTTAGACTTTCGCCTGATCAAGCCTCGATATTCCAGAATGATCTTGCCCGCCGCGATGATCTTTTGCGTGTATTGATGGTAAAAGGAGGGGGTGGAAAAAATGGCTAGATCAGTAAATAAGGTAATTATTATCGGCAATTTGACCCGCGATCCGGAACTGCGCTATACCCCGGGTGGCCAGGCTGTTTCCTCTTTTGGAGTAGCGACAAATAGAAATTGGGTGGACAAGTCCGGTGAAAAAAAGGAGGAAGTGGAGTTTCACAACGTTGTTGCCTGGGGCAAATTGGCCGAGCTAACTTCGCAACTTTTAAAGAAAGGCCGCAAAGTTTACGTTGAAGGACGTTTGCAGACCAGAAGTTGGGAAGGTAAAGACGGAGTGACCCGCCAAAGGACGGAAATCGTTACCGAAGATATGGTCGTTTTGGACCGGCGCGAAACCGAAGGCGGGGAAGGTGCGGCGTTTGTTGCCCCTGAGGAAACTCCTAAGGAACCAGAGATCCAGGTGGGAGAGCAATCGGAGGAGAAACCCAAGAAAGCGAAAGGGGATGGAAAGACCAATGAAGAAATCGACGAAAGCGAAATCCCGTTCTGAAGCAGCCGCCCGAGATAGGAAGCGAATGGCCGCCCGAGTGCGGACGCGATGCTATTTTGATGAAAAAGGAACCGATCCTACTTACCACGATGAGGGGACTTTGATTCGGTTTTTGACGAAACGGGGCAAAATACGTCCTCGTACTCGATCGGGTCTTTGTTCAAAGCACCAGAGAATGATTGCCCGCGAAATCAAGCGAGCCAGAACTCTTGGGCTTCTTCCGTATCGGATAATTGGTTAGGATATAAGATATACGATATAAGGCATAGGAGGGGCAAGGCAGACTAAAATTTATCTTTTTCCCGAACTCTTATATCTTGTATCTATAAATATATGAAACTTTTTTTCCAGAAAAACCTTTTCTTAACTCTCGTTTTCTTTTTTGTTTTCTTGTCCGGCTGGCAAGTCGGTTTTGCCGGCTTTCAGCTTAATCTTCGCTTAAATCCTGCGCAAATCACGGTCGTTAATAAAACCCCGCCCTCGCAAACGATTGACTTTTCTCTCCTTTGGGATGTGATCGATCGGGTTAATCAAGATTTTCTTTTCAGAACGGCGATTGATGGAAAAAAGCTTCTTTATGGAGCCGTCTCCGGCTTAGTTGAAGCTCTTGGGGATCCCTATACTTCATTTCTTATTCCAGAACAAAACGAGGCCTTTACCAAAAGTTTGGAAGGGGTTTACGAGGGGATTGGAGCAGAGCTGGCAATAAGGAACAAACAGCTGGTTATCGTTGCTCCTTTGGACGGTTCACCTGCATCTTCCGCAGGTGTTCGCGCCGGAGATAAAATTCTGGAAATCGAAGGGGTTTCCACCTCTGGAATTACTGTTTCTGAAGCAGTTTCTAAGATAAGAGGAACAGCGGGGACACCAGTTACTCTTACTCTCCAGAGGGCAAATGATCCAGCCTTTGCCGTAACAATCACCAGAGCGCAGATTACAGTAAAAAGTGTCAAGTACGAAGCGAAGGGGGATGGCATTTTTGTGATCGAAGTTTCCCGCTTTGGAGAAAAAACTAATGAGGAATGGGACGATGCCGTGGCAGCAGTCAAAAGTCAAAATCCAAAGGGGATTATTTTGGATCTTCGCAATAACCCAGGAGGATATCTAACTAGCGCGGTTTATCTTGCTTCTGAGTTTATCGAAAGCGGCCCGGTTGTTTTGCAGGAGGATGCCTCAGGCGGCAGGCAGACACTCTCCGCTTCCGCCACTAAAAATAGCCATGCTTTTGCCCAAACTTCCTTAGTTGTTTTAATAAACGGCGGCTCAGCCTCCGCATCAGAAATTCTCGCCGGCGCTTTGAGAGAAAAGGTGGAGGCAAAATTGGTTGGGGAAAAATCTTTCGGCAAGGGGACAGTCCAAGATGCTGTCGACTTTGACGATGGGTCAGGTCTTCATCTCACCATTGCCAAGTGGCTGACGCCTTCCGGAGTTTGGGTGCATGAGGTGGGGTTGGAACCGGATTTTAAGGTAGAATTGACTGATGCAGATGTCAACGCAGGGAACGATCCTCAACTTGCTGCCGCGCTCGATCTTCTCCGTTAAAACCGTTGTTATCTTCCTCGTTCTTGCCGCCGTGGCGACAGCACTTTGGTTCCGAGAGCCAATCGCTTCATTTGTCAAAGATCAACTGACAATTTTGGAAATCAGGCAGCGTGTTTTAACGGAAGACGAGGCGGTGATTGCTGTTGTTGATCAAGCCTCCCCCGCCGTCGTTTCTATTTTGGCCAAGCGGGTGGTGGAAGATCCCTTCTCCGGCCCGATTTCCCAAAAACAGGGGATTGGAACCGGCTTTATTATCCGTTCCAATGGATTGATTTTGACTAACCGGCACGTTGTTGCCGACATCGATGTGTCGTATTTGGTCGTGACCAAAGATGGGACAGAATATGCAGCCCAAGAGATCCATCGTGATACCCTCTACGATTTGGCGATTATCAAGATAAATGCCTCCGGCCTGCCGGTTGTTTCTTTGGGGGATTCGGACCAATTAAAAGTTGGGCAGACAGCGGTGGCAATCGGCAATGCGCTGGGAGAATTTTCCAACTCAGTAACTAAGGGAATCATCTCCGGTGTTGGGAGGAGGATTGGGGATTTGGAGGATGTTATCCAGACAGACGCCTCCATTAATCCCGGGAATTCCGGCGGCCCGCTTCTTAACCTCAGCGCAGAAGTAATCGGGATTAACGTGGCAATTATTGCCGGGGGCGAAAATATTGGCTTTGCTATCCCATCTAATTTGATCAAGCCGGTTGTTGAGCAGTTTGAGCAGGCGGGAAGAATTATCCGGCCATTTCTCGGCGTCAATTACTACCTTTACACCGAGGACGAAGCAAAATTGCGCGGGCTTCCTCCCGGAGCTTTTGTAATTAGCGTTGTCAAAAATTCTGGTGCAGATTCCGCCGGGGTGAAGGCAGGAGACGTGATTTCCGCCATTGACGGGCAGAAGTTGGTTGAGGAAAGAAGTTTGGCAAAGATCATCGCCTCACGTAAAGTTGGGGACACCATTACTTTAACTGTCGACCGGGATGGGACAATATTGACACTGCAGGCGACGCTTGGAGAACTGCCGGCTGATTAAAAGTGCCAATCAAAGGACGGACGGTTTATGTTACCCTTCCGCTGGAGGAAAAAAATGCCTGAAGCGCGAAAAGTAGTTTTGATTGTTGAAGACGAGCTCCCTTTATTAAACGCGATTAAAACCAAGCTTGAAGCAGAAGGTTTTGATACAGTTTCTGCTCGAACAGCTGATGAAGCTTACAATTTCTTGAAGGATATTAAAGTTGATTTAATCTGGCTTGATCACTATCTTCTTGGCGTACAAAATGGATTGAATCTAGCCGTAAAAATTAAAGCACAGAAAGACTGGAAGAACATTCCCATTTTTGTTGTTTCCAACACTGCCGATCCAGAAAAAGTGCGCGAGTATCTGCGTTTAGGGGTAACTAAATACTATCCAAAAATAGAGTACAGTTTAAGCGATATTATCGCCGATATTAAGCAGACGTTGGCAAAGTAGGGTTGGCCCTTTTGCGAAGAAGCAGATCCAAATTTCCGTCCAAAATTTCTTTCAGATTTCCAGCATTTTGAGGAAAATTGGACGCGATCTAATGATCGCTAGTAATTTTCCTCAAAAGTAAGTCTAGATTACCGTCAAGAACGGCTTCCAAGTTTCCAATAGTTACGCCGTAACGGTGATCTGTAATTCTGTTTTGAGGAAAATTGTAAGTCCTTATTTTTTCTGAGCGTTCCGCGCCGCCAACTTGCTCACGCCTAAGGTTTGCGACTGTTGCCGCCTTTTGTTCCTGCATCATAAGGTGGAGCTTAGATCGCAAAACCTCAAGAGCTTTTTCCTTGTTTTTAAATTGGGATCGCTCGTCTTGACAAGCAACAACTACTCCTGTAGGCAAGTGGGTAATCCGAACGGCCGTTTCTACCTTTTGAACATTTTGGCCGCCGTGCCCGGAGGCGCGGAAGGTATCTATTTTTAAGTCGGCTGGATTTATTTGGACTTGGTTGGTTGAGACTTGAGGCAGAACCGCAACCGTGGCCGTGGAAGTATGGATTCTACCGGCCCGCTCAGTTTTGGGTACTCTTTGTACTCGATGGACACCGGACTCGCTTTTGAGTGTTTCCAGCGCTTCTTCACCTGTGATTTCGGCAAGGTTGCGACCGAGCTCGCGGAATTTCCAACCGCGTTTTGCAGAAAACCGGCTGTACATGCGGAAAAGATCATCCGCAAAGATATCGGCTTCTGCTCCTCCGGTACCGGCTCTGGTTTCGAGAATTATGGTTTCAGCCACAGGTTTAGTCTAACCCTGCTCAAGAAGTTCTTTCAAGGTAAGAGGTTTCTTTTGCTCTTGGGGAGTTTCTTTAGCCTTCTTTGCCGCGAGGACTTTACGGCCGGTTTCCCCAGCAACGCGCTTCTTTTCAAACTTTTCCGCTCGCCCTTCTGTATCAAGAAGGGTTTCTTTTCCAGTGTAGAAAGGGTGGCAGTTGGAACAGACTTCAACGCGAAGTTCGGCTACAGTTGAGCCGGTTGTAAAAGCATTTCCGCAAGCACAAGTGACCTTGGCTTCGGTGAAATAAGTTGGGTGCAAGTTATCTTTAGGCATCGCTTTTATTAGTTTATCACGTGAATAAAAAGCCCCTCCCGTTTCCTCATTTGATTATGATAATACAACGTTGTATTATAGTAGCATGACTAAGGTATCAAGAAGAAAGTTAGACCCAGCTCAAGAAAAGCAGCTAATCTTGAACTTTTGGAATAGTTTAGAGTCGTTGGATCATCAAGAAAGATTGATGTTTCTTGAAGCTTTATTCACACCGACGGAGATCAAGATGTTTTCCAAACGGTTAGGAGCGCTTAAGCTCTTGTTTAGGGGAGCTTCTTACAGTGAAATTGACGAAAAATTGCATCTTACGCCAACAACGATTAATAAGATGAGCAATATCATCCACCGAGCTGATGATTCCTTCCGCCGATTACTGGCAAAGTTTAGCTAACTATTTTTCCCTCTCTACTAATACAACGTTGTAATATAGTAGTCCAAAAAGAAAGGAGCCCACCCGTCACGCGTTGACGAATGGGTCCCATGATCTACTTGGAAGTTGTTGGAACTGGCAGTCCTTGTCTGATTTTTCCGACTCGAGCAACAAGACCGAGACCGGTTAGGATCAGACCAACAACAACGCCTTGCCACAGTTCCCACCAGCTAACAAGGGGAATGACCTTCGCGGGTTGCTCTACTCCGTTAACAACCTCAGCGATTTCGACGCTGGCCGGCGTCAAGGCAAACATTATAATTCCAAGGGTTAAAGCCGTTAGGCCGTAAGTGAAAAGCCATTCCGCTTTTCTTCCTGCTTTGGTCAGGAAGGGGAAGTAGGCTAGTCCGAAGATAGAACTCAAGATTACTACGGCCGGGGCGCCTGTAATGAGAGCAGGTTGCCCGCTGCTGGGAAAGAGAAAGTTTAAAGCGTTCACGAACAAGACCGTGCTGCCGAAAGCAATGAGCCAATTCAACTTTTGGTTCCTCATGGAAAAGAAATAGAACGCTCCAATGAACAAACCAAAGATGGCCTCGACCACTTCTCTCCTCCTTGGAAAGTTGAGTTTGGCTTTATTTTACTATGAGATTATCCCTTGTCAACGAGATTTGCGCTCGGCGAGCCAAAAACCGAAAAAGAAAGGAGCCCATCCGCCGTGTGTTGACGAATGGGCTCGAGAGGTTACCGGTTGGCTCGAATGAAATCCGTGACGAGTTCGTCGACCTTGTACTTGGCCTTGAACTCATCGAACCGCCGGTTGGCCTCAAGGAAGATCTGCGCGTCCGGGTTGTAGTAGTTGCTGTTTTCCCGGCTGGTGAAGATGTCCCCTCGGCTGATATAGTCAACTACCCCACCTCTTGGGCGGGAGTAGTACTCGTGGGATCTGCCGACGAAGATCGACAAGTACTCACCTTCCACTGCTACCCCATCCCGGCGCAAACCAGAGGAATAGATGTAGTCGAGGCTTAGGTTTCTTTCTACCTCGACATGGATTGTTCCATCGCTCATCATCACGTCCGTCCGTTCGTGGGCAATGTCAGATGAACAGCCGACGAGCAAGGAAGCGAGCACAGCGAAGATCAGAGCAACGCGGTTCGCTGCGATTCTCATGCCTCTCCTCCTTTAGGAGTTTATTCAGAACCCATTATATCCTATAGGATTGTATTGGTCAAGCTGAACGACGCCGAGCGCTACGATACTCGGCGATGAACACTCCGATGGCGATAATGGCTGCTCCGGCGACAAACTGCCAGGTAATTTTTTCCTTCAGCCAAAGGACAGCCAGTGGAGCCGAGAAGATCGGATAAAGGTAGGAAAAGATCGCTGCTTTGCCGATTTCAATCGTGCGGTGGGCTCGCGCCCAAAGAGTATAAGCAATGTTTCCGGAGATGATGGCCATAAAGATTACTCCCAGATGATAGGGGAAGGCGAGATTCTGGACGCTCGTAACGAGCTGGGGAAGATCGCCGGCAAAAATGGTCAGAGGCAAAATTGTGAGAAACCCGACGACAAATGAGAGGTTAGTTAGCGAAACGGCAGATACCCCCATTTTTACGAGGTCTTTCACTAAAACGACGGAGGCGGTGTTGACCAGAAGGTAGAGCACGATCAAAAAATTACCCGTTAATTGCGAGATGGTTTCACTGTTACTGAGAATTGGTTCCAGGACTATCAGAATTGTTCCGGCGAGGGCGATCCCAATCCCAACCCTCTCCCGTGTTGGAACCCGTTCGTGGAAAAAAATCTCGCCGGCCACGACAATCAGGAGCGGGCTAACCAACGCCAGCAAAGTCATGTCCAGCACGGTAGTTTTCTCCAGCCCCAGGAAAAGCAAACCCAGGGCGACGGTCGAGGTTAAAAATCCGTACAGAACTGCCAAACCTAGCGTTTTTTTGCCTAGGGGAAATTTAAGTCCCCCAAAGGGAATCAGCGCCAAGGCAAATAGGGAAGAAAGGGCGAACCGGTAGGTGAGGAAAGGCAGGGCGGAGATTCCGTCCAGGGTAAATTTGATTACTGGGCCGGCGGCACCCCAGATCACGGCTGTGGCAATCAGCGCAAGGTAGGCAATGGTTCTTCGGTTCACGAGGTTATTCTAGCTAAAAATGAAGCTGGCCCCGTCGGCGGCAAACACCAGACGGGGCCGGGATGCCAAGAGTGGGGAACGCAGAAGCCCACTCAAGGTTGTCATAGTTAGCGGGAGGGAGGAGAGGCGCGCGGACATGATCGAGCACTAGGAACGACCTGCCCGTTCGCTCATCTACCTCCCCAGCGCCACAGATTCGACAAGGATCCCGCTTTTTCCCTGCCGATGTTTCTGGGGACTAGGGATTTCTCTCTAAATCACCAGAAACATTGGAAGGAAATTTTCGACTTTCGCGTTTCTCACGCTCATCAGCTAGATCAATACAATCCAGGAGTCGCTGGGAAGAGGTTGACTAGACATTCCCAGGGTTCCGGCTTTCTAAACTCTTGGCTAGAGTTTGTCCCACCATCGTCGCTCTCGATCAGCGGCAATGGTACCGTTCGGGACCTTTTAGCACAAAAGAATGTCCAAGGCGTCATCTTGGCCCATCCCCGGATCAGGGTAGAGGCGATGGAGTTGCCAGCTCCACTCCACTGCGCGGGGATCCGGTCCTTCCGCGAAGCTTTCTATCCGCCAGAGGTTGCTGACGAACAGGAAGCCGCGAGGGAGGAGTCTGGACTGAGTGCCGGGGAGCGTAGACGTGTTCGTCCCCCCGGCACTCGGTCAACTTCACCAGTTCGGTTTCTTCCACGTCTCCGAACGGCGAAGAAGATTTCAAAAAGGCGGGGTACCCAAGGTCGTATTCTGCCAGGCCATACATTCCACCTTCCACTCATCGCGGCGTGGAATTACGCATCCTAGCAGTCAGCGTGCTGGTTACCCAGCACAACCCCGCCACATACCATAAATCCTACCACCATCCTATAGTCATGTCAAGAGTTTTGAAAGGTCGGTTAAACCCATGGCAAAAGAAAAAGCCCATCCGCTTTTGCGAATGAGCTCTTAAGTTCAACGGAGAAAGTAGTAACTAAAGTGTTCGCAATTCCAAGCGCCGCAGTCGCAGATGAGATAAGGGTCCAGATTATCACGGTTTTTGACGCACCAGAGAAGATAGTTTGCCCAGAGAGTAAAGTTGGTTTCATCTGTGTAATCCCCGCGTCTGCTGTCGGTAAGAAGCATCCGCCGTTCAAATCCCCAAATGCAAAGCGTATACCAACTATCGATCCGCATGCGGATATAACCCATCGTTGCGCGATCAAGGTCTTTTTCGCGAAGGTTGCGGAAGATTTCCGCCAATATCTTTTCTATCTCCCTGCTGTAGAGCCTTTGCGGTGGAATCTTCTCGACTTCCTTAACAAAGGCAACAATCGTTGCTTCATCAAGGAGCATAAGCAAAATGCGGAAGATGCGTCGCTGCTTCTGCCAATCTTTCTCCACTTTTTCCTCCTTTTAGATTAGGGCAATTTTACTACGGACTAACTAATTGAGCAATTTAGGGAGATCGGTTAAGCCGATGGTTTGCTGGGATTTTTTAGCGAGACTTTTAAGCGTAACTAGACCTTTAGCTTTTTCTTCCGGTCCATAAATAAGAGCAAAAGGAATGCTTTTGCGGTCGGCGTATTTGAGTTGTTTATCCAGTTTGGCTTGGGGTTCAAGATAAAGCTCCGCGTCAATTCCCATTCCTTGGATTTGATCGAAAATGCTAATGGTGTCATCAAGAAGATCTGGAGAAAATACGGTGACCAGGACTTTGGGACGGAACGGGATATCGGCAAACGTTTCTGCAGGAATAATTTCCATCAACCGGTCTAGGCCAAAGGAGCTGCCAACAGCAGGCAAATCTACTCCGGCAACTTTGCTAATTAACTTATCGTAGCGTCCTCCGCCAGCAACGGAGCCGTTGTAACCGGTAACTTTAACCTCAAAGATCATTCCGGTGTAATAATCCAGCCCACGGGCGAGAAGAGGATCAAATTTCCAAGATTTTTCCTCAATACCGTAAGATTTGAGAAGATTAAAAATTTTCTCGAGGCGGGGGGTGGGTTTTTTATCCCTTGACTGGCGCAATATTTCTGCCGCATCTAAACCGGCAGCCGCCAATTCTTTTTTAACTCCCTCAACTCCGATTTTTTCCCATTTGTCCAAAATTTGAACCGCTTTTTTGGGAAGATCGCCAAAAAGGGCTCGATCATTAATAAGAATCGTAAAGTCTTTAACATTTAAAATCTCAAGAGCGCTTGCGGTAATGGCGATAATTTCTGCATCGGATAGCGCAGTATCGGCTCCGACAGTATCATAATCGACTTGGGTAAACTCCCGGTATCGGCCGGCTTGTGGATTTTCCGCCCGGAAAGCATCGCCAACTTGGTAGCGCTTGAAAGGAAACGTCAAATTTCCTTTATTTTGGGCAACAAAGCGAGCAAGAGGAACGGTGAGATCGTAGCGCAGAGCCACGCTGCGTCCGCCGCGATCTTTAAACTTATAAATTAGCTTTTCTTCGCCTCCGTATTTTCCCTCCAGTAAATCGGCATACTCCAGGGTAGGAGTTTCCAAAGGTTCAAAGCCAAAAGACTTAAAAACGCTTTTCAATAAGGCAACCGCTCGCCCTCTTTTAAAGGCCAGCTCAGGAGGAATATCTCGAAATCCTTTTAGCGTCTGCACGCTTACCATGGCCCTTGATGATAACAGGACTTACCGGATTGTGTCGAGTCAGAAAACGTTTCTTGGCTATGATATATTTGCGTTAATGAAGATCCGATTTTTAGGCCATTCCAGCTTTGAGATTCAGGCTAAAGAAGCAACGATTGTTACTGACCCCTTTGATCCAAGCAAAGTAGGGCTTCCATACCCAAAAATTAGAGCGGATCTTGTTCTTTCCTCCCACGATCATTTTGATCACAACCATGTAAGCGCCATCTCCGAGGAGCCTTTTGTTATCGATGGGCCCGGGGAATATGAGGTAAAGAACGTCAAAGTTTGGGGTTTCCAAACCTTTCACGATGATAAAGAAGGCAAAGAAAGGGGAACGAATACGGTTTACCTTTTTGAAGCAGAAGGCATCAGTCTTTGCCATTTAGGGGATTTGGGGCATCTGCTTGATGAAAAACTTGAAGAGGAGATCGGCAACCCGGATATTCTTTTTGTGCCGGTGGGCGGGGTTTATACAGTAGGTCCTGAGGAGGCGGCAAAAGTAGTTGCTCAACTAGAGCCTAAATACATTATTCCTATGCACTATCGTATAGAAGGACAATCTGATGAGTTCAAAGATCTGCAGCCGGTTTCCACCTTTCTTCAGGAGATGGGAGTGGAAATTTCTGAACCTCATGATATATTAACAGTCAGTAAACAGAGTTTGCCTGAGATAGCAGAGATAACAGTCTTGAAACATGGTTGAAGCAAAAATACCGCCACATGATCTAGAGGCCGAACGCTCGCTTTTGGGAGCGCTTCTTATCGATCGCGATGCCGTCCTTAAAGTTGCTGAGTTTCTGCGTCCGGAACATTTTTACCGCGATGCCCACGGAAATATCTATGCTTCTGTTCTTTCCCTCTACGAAAAGGGAGAACCGGCCGATCTGGTTACCGTTACCTCCGAGCTTAAGAAAAAGAAAAAATTGGAGGATGTCGGCGGTGCCTCCTATTTGACGGAACTAACCGATGCCGTTCCGACTTCTTCCCACGTAGAACATTACGGCAAATTAATTCATGATAGCGCTGTTAAAAGGGAGCTAATCAATGTTTCCTCGGCGATTGTTGAAAATGGTTTTGATGAGCGTTTAACGGTTGAGGACCTCCTTGACAAAGCGGAAAGCTCGCTTTTTGCCATTTCCCAAACACGCTCGCGCTCCGTGTTTTCTCACATCAAAGATAGTTTGGAGGAGGCTTTTGACAGACTTGATGAGCTGCACAAAAATCCAGGAGCACTGCGCGGAGTTCCAACTGGGTTCAAAAGCTTGGACGAGCGGCTTGGAGGGTTACAGAACTCCAATATGGTGGTTTTGGCAGCCCGCCCCTCACTGGGAAAAACTTCTTTAGCGCTAAACATTGCCCAAAACGCGGCAGTAGAGCATAAAATTCCTGTAGGACTATTCTCTTTGGAAACTTCCCGGGAGCAGCTTGTCCATCGTCTCCTTAGCGCCCAGTCAGATATTGACGGCTGGAAGCTCAATACCGGCAAGCTTGAGGAGGAAGATTTTAAGAAGTTGGGGGAAGCGATGGGTGTTTTGGCTGAGGCGCCAATTTTTATTGACGACACGCCCGCCCTTTCTGTAATGGAAATGCGCACCAAAGCCCGCCGCCTGCAGATGGAGCACGCTATCAGGCTTTTGGTTGTTGACTATCTTCAGCTTGCGCATGGGCGAAATCTTGAGAATAGGGTACAGGAAGTTTCGGAGATTTCCCAGGCCTTAAAGAATCTGGCTCGGGAATTAGATATACCGGTTCTGGCAATTTCCCAGCTTTCCCGGGCAGTTGAGGCACGCGGGGAACCACGGCCCCAGCTTTCTGATTTGCGGGAATCTGGTTCAATTGAGCAGGACGCTGACGTGGTGATGTTTCTTTACCGGGAAGATGATGAAGATCGAGAAAATACTCGCCTTTTTATTGCCAAGCATAGGAACGGCCCAACTGGAGAGATTCCGTTGTTCTTCAAGGGCGAACGAACAAAATTCTACGAAGCAGAATCAAATCGCCAAGAAGGATAAAGTTTTTACTCATATGTCATCTAGCTTTTTAGAAAGTGCGCTCGCGCCGGTAGACCACGCCGCTTCATTATTGGGACTCAACAGGCAAGTTGTTGCCCAACTAAAGCGTCCGGAGAGGAGCCTGGAAGAAACTCTTACTATCGAACGAGATAGCGGAACTGTAGGCAACTTTCCTGCTTGGCGAATTCAGTGGAACAGCGCTCTTGGTCCTCATAAAGGAGGCATCCGCTACCATCCGGCGGCGAATCTTGATGAAGTCTCCGCTCTATCGGCTTTGATGACTTGGAAAAATAGTTTGGCTGGTTTGCCTTTGGGTGGGGGAAAGGGAGCGATCCAGGTTGATCCAAAGCAGCTTTCTGAGGGGGAGTTGGAAAGATTATCACGCGCCTATGTGCGCGCTTTTTTTGACCATTTAGGACCTGATCGCGACGTTCCTGCTCCCGATGTTAACACGAACGCTCAGGTTATGGCTTGGATGGATGATGAATATTCTCGTCTTGCTGGCCGCACCGTTCACGCCTTTACGGGGAAACCGGTTGGGGAGGGGGGAAGCGAGGGGCGGGAAGTGGCAACTTCTTACGGCGGATTCGTTATTCTCAAGCGGTTTATTGAAAATCTTAGTCGAAAACCAAGGACCGTTGCTATTCAGGGATTCGGCAACGTTGGCTCAAACATCGCCAAGTTTCTTTTTGAAGACGGATTTACTATTGTTGCGGTTTCCGATTCCAAAGGTGGAGTTTTTCGTGCTGATGGGCTTGATATCCCCGAAATTTTGGACAAACGGCCTTCGGAAATAGGCGATGAGTCTGGTTATCACCCAATCTCAAACGCCGATCTTTTGGAACTGCCGGTTGATGTCCTTATACCCTCGGCAATAGAAGGAGTGATCACGAGCGAAAATGCGCCGGATATAAAAGCGAAAGTAATTCTGGAGATGGCTAATGGGCCGGTTGATGCGTCCGCCGAGCCAACTCTTGACGAGCAGGAAATAACGATTATTCCAGACATTATGGCCAATTCCGGCGGTGTAACTGGGAGCTACTTTGAGATGCTGCAAAATCAATCAGGTGATTATTGGACGGAGGCCCAAGTTTTGGAGAAGCTGGAAAAACAGATGGAAGAAGCTTGGGCAGCACTGGAAGAAACTAGGCAAAAATACAATATTAATTACCGCGAAGCCGCTTTTGTACGAGCGGTTGAACGGGTAGCCGAAGCGCTGCCCTAAATTTTTAACTTTTCTCGCGTTGAAAGTACAATAAGGTCGGTAAACTCACTAGAAGGTAGGCTATCGGCGTTGAAAATCGGCTGAGTTGGTAACTTGATACCTGCAGGAGAAAAGTAAGGGCGACATAAACGAAATAAACTAAAACCAAAAGCGAAATAAGCGAGCTCAGCCAAATTGCCAGCGTTGAAACTTGATTTTTTGCAGAACTTTCTATAAGCGCTTCTTTTCCTGAAAGTGTTTTCAAAATTTTCTTTATTCTACTCCATATAAAACCAAAGATAGGTGCTCCAACTATTGTTAACGAAAGCCACAAAGCGAGCTCGGATCTTGTAGAATTCCCCAGGCGCGAAGTCAAATCCCATTCGTAAGCCGTCGATGTGCCACTTAGTAACTCAAACACTATCCTAAAAACTTGAGCTAATCCAAAATAAACCATAAGGAAGGTTAAGAAAGAGATAATAAACAGTAGGTTGTGTTTTGAACTGGGTTGGCTAGTTGTTTTTTCTCTTCTTCTTAATATAGCCCAGACAATTAACCCTACAATTAAGATTAGGATAAGCGACGTAATTGTGGAAGTGAGGTAATGAAAGTCCACAGGCGAAGCTTAACATTAAGAGGATATAAGACGCAATTTTGAGAAGCGCCAGCCGCGCCTAGCCCACCTTCTGCTTAACTTTTTTCTTGCGCCAGAGATAAATCAACATGAAAAGTGTCATTCCGGCAATTCCCGCCAAAAGATCGTTGATGGTATCGGATGTGCCTCGGACGTTGATTGTTTGGGCAAAAACATCAGTGTAGTACTCTTGAGCTTCCAGAAGCGTATGGATAACGCTGCCCAAAGCAATTCCGCCAAGCGGTGAAAACCCCAAAGCGCCGGCAAAAACTACCGCCATTGCGCCGGTGCTTGCAAAATGGGGGATTAGATCAAAGAAGTAGTAAGTATCATATAGGTTAAAGGAGTTTCCGGCCATATCAACCCAGAAGATAGAAAGATAAAGATTGTCGAATCCCCAAGGGTAGGAGGCCCACTTTTTGAGGGGATAATTTTTCCAGCGTTTCATTAACCAGTAAAGAAAAGGAAGAAGCAGGCTAAAGGTAACAACGATAATAAAGTTGCGTATGGGAATTGCTTTGTGGGCAAACCTCGGGTCGTCCGGAAAAAGCAGAACTTCAAACAAAAAGTAGAAAATGGTCAGCCGCAAAAGCAGGTTTAAGATCATTTGAACTTTCACGTATTAAAGTATAAACAAAACGAGGCCGAGGATTTGTTTTCGATCAACCCACCCAAATTGGCGGCTATCGGTGCTTTTTGAGGAATTATCGCCGACCAAGAAAAATTGGCCATCCTTTATTTTTTCCACTCTCTTAATAATCAAACCCTTCGGGTTTGCAACAACAATATCCCCAACTTTAGGTTTGCCGAAGCGCCAAACTAGAACGGTATCGCCGGGTTTCAAAGTCGGTAGCATCGACTCTTCCTGGACAGTGAATTTAAGAATGGGGAGAAGAAAAAGGGGATTAAACAACTTTTCTTAACTACAAATGACGCGGCGCCAGCGAGTAATTTGTGCAACCGAGCGGAGCGAGGACGGCACTAACCGCTACTGGCTGTTTTCGTTTCTTCAAAAACTTTGGCAATTTCATCAACTGCTTCGATCAGCTCTTGCGCGGCTGTTTCATCAACTGTTTGCTTCACTTCGGAAGCGAGCTTCATCGTCTTCCAGAACTTGTCGTGAAGGTCCGGATATTTCTCCAAATGCTCCGGCTTAAAGTAATCGCTCCAGAGAACGGAAAGCTCATGCTTTAAGATCCGGCCGTGCTCCTCTTTGGTCATCACCATTCGGATAAAGCTGTTTTCCCCCTCGTCGTCATGGGTTCCTGATGCGGCTTGCTCATTGATCTTCTGGACCATCTTGAGCATCGTTTGTGCGGCGATCTGCGCCGGCTTGGGATCGTAGATCCCGCAAGGGACATCGCAGTGGGCGTAAACAATTCTTGAGGGAAGAATTTTGGCAATTAGCTTCCAAAACATCTTAGGTTTATTATAACTAAAAGCCGAGAAGCTTTTTATGCCGCAAAGCCCGATGATATTTCCGCGAAAAGCGGTGAGCTTCGTCACGAAGGAGCTGGACAAGATTGAATCCTGGGTTGGAAAGTTGAGGACGGGTGGTAGTGAGTCTTCCAGTTCCAACGATTAGACGGTCTGGCGCTTTAGCAATGCCGATGATTGGGATTTTTTTGCCGATTCTAACTAGGGCTTCCTGTGTTATTCTCACCTGAGGTTTGCCGCCATCTACGACGATGAGATCTGGGTTAGGCCATCGGTTTTTAAAGCGTCTTTCAAAGACTTGTACAAGCATTCCTACATCTCCTAAGTTAGTAGCGAGCAGCGAGTTGCGAGTAGCTAGTCGGATTTTGAATTTCCTGTATCGACTTTTATCGATTTGCCCATTTGTAGCAACAACCATCGCTGCGGCTGGTTCCCTTTGGGAGAGGTTGGAAATATCGTAAGCCTCAATTCGATTTAAATTTTTGATAGTTGGAAGATGTTTGGACAAAAGTTGACGAAGAGAGCCCAATGCATCTGGCTGCGCGCGGTACCCCTCCTTAACTCTTAAGGTTTGGGTAAGCAGTTTTTCAAAACGCGTGATTCGGTTTCGAGCAATTACCGCTTCCTCGAATCGTTCCTCGTGGCTCGCTTGCTCCATTTTCTTTTTTAAATCATCGAGGACAGGTTTTGCTTTACCCTGGAATATGGAGATGACTTGCCTAATGTTTCGGCGATATTGTTTTTTCAGTTTTCTTCTAATTACTTGCGACTCGATACTAGCTACTTTGTTGGGGCATGGGTCGCACTGTCCGATCTTGGAATGGAAACAGGCTCCGCCCGATATGCGTTTTCTTGTACAAAAGGGGATGATCTTTCTTATTTCGTGGATAACTTCTTCTGCTGTTCGAGTGCCCTGGAATGGGCCAAAAAACAATCCCTTCGGGTTTGCGCGGATATCGCGGGCGCGAGCAAGGAGAACCTTTGGATACTTTTCCCTGGTTATCCAAATGTAAAGGTAGCTTTTATCATCTTTCCAGACGCTATTGTATTTTGGCTTGTGTTTTTTGATTAGCTGCGTTTCCAGTAAAAGTGCTTGGAATTCACTTGGAGTGGCGATCGTTTTAATTTTTAACGAGCTTGCAAGAATCAGAGCCTCTTTTGGATCTTTTTTCGCATTTTCAAAATGGGAAGCAATCCTGGCTTTTAAGTTAACCGCCTTCCCAACGTAGAGAATCTTCCTTCCCTTGCCTATAAATTGATAAACGCCGGTGGTTTGAGGAATTTTTGTGATCAAACGTCTCTCGATCTTACCCATGATAAGTTTTTAGATATTGTCCGGTCGCACAGTCTTTTGCTTTTGTGATGCCGGCAAGTTCCCCTTGGTAGATGACTTTTCCTCCACCATCTCCGCCTTCCGGCCCGAGGTCAATTATGTACTGGCAATTTTTGATGACGTCCAAGTTATGTTCTATGACTACAACTGTATTGCCGGATTCGGTAAGAGCGTAAAGGGCATGAAGAAGTTTTTGAATGTCAAAGAAATGCAATCCCGTTGTTGGTTCATCAAGCAGGTAGAGAGTCCGCGCTCCGCGGCGGGAAAGCTCGTTGACCAGCTTAATCCGCTGCGCCTCCCCCCCAGAAAAAGTCGGAGCCGGCTGGCCCAAAGTAATATAGCCCAAGCCTACTTCTTGGAGAATGTTTAGTTTTTGGGCAATAAGATGGTGAGCGGCAAAAAATTCTGCGGCTTCGTCTACGGTCATGGCCAAAACTTCGTCGATTGCTTTGTCTTTAAAACGGACTTCCAGAGTTTCCTCGTTGTACCGGCGACCTTTACAAACATCGCAAGTTACATAGACGTCGCTTAAAAATTGCATCTCGATTCTTATTACTCCTGCTCCTTCGCATTTTTCGCAGCGTCCTCCTTTGAGGTTAAAGGAGAACCTCCCTTTTTTAAACCCCCGCACTTTTGCTTCCTGGGTTTGGGCAAAAATCTCCCTAATGCCGTCAAAAAATCCAATGTAAGTGGCGGGATTGGAGCGCGGAGTGCGCCCGATTGGGGATTGATCAACCAGATAAACGCGCTCCAGGTCCTGAAAGCCGGAGATATTTTCGAAGTCGGGCAATTTTTCTCGGAAGCTCGGATCGAGTTGGTTTTTAAGGGCTGGATAAAGAGTTTCCACCACTAAGGTTGACTTTCCAGATCCGGAAACACCGGTAACAGCAACGAGATTTCCCAGAGGAATATTGACGGTGATTCCTTTAAGGTTATGCTCTTTTGCGCCTTTGAGAATTAATTCTCCCTTGTCCTTGATCAGCGGGCGTTTTTCCATCCCAACTTTCTTTTTGCCGCTTAAGTACTGGCCGGTTAGGGAATGCGGATCTTTTTTAACTTGGGAAACAGTTCCGGTTGAGACAATCTCTCCCCCTTCTCGTCCTGCTTTTGGTCCCAGCTCAATAAGATAGTCGGCCGCTTCTATAGTCCCCCGATCATGCTCAACTACAACTAAGGTATTGCCAAGATTTCTTAATGTTCCCAATGTTTCCAAAAGGGCAGACATGTCTTTGGGATGCAGGCCGATCGAAGGCTCATCCAGAACGTAGAGAACTCCAGTTAATCCCGTCCCAATTTGCGAAGCCAGCCGAATGCGCTGGAGCTCCCCGCCGGACAAAGTTTTGGCAGTGCGAGAGACGGTTAGATACGCCAGACCAACATTCTTGATAAACGTGAGACGGGTTTGGATTTCTTTAAAGATCGGTTCAGTAATCTCTTGCTCAAAAGGATTTAAGCGCTTGGAAAGATCGGAAAAATAGGGGAGAAGATCCCCGATTGCAAAATCAGAAAGTTGAGCAATGTTAAGATCATCCACCGTTACGGCCAGCACCTCCGGCTTGAGTTTGTTGCCCCGGCATTGGTCGCAAGTTTCTTCACGCAGGTACTTTTCAAACCCGAAGGCCTCATCTGTACCTCCCTCAAAGAAACGATGTTCTAAATCTGGGATGATCCCTCCAAACTTTTCCACAATTGCTGTATCACGTCCAAATCGGTTTTTGCCGGTAACGTGATAGTCTTTGCCAGTTCCCCGAAGGAGGAGTTCTAATTTTTCTTTGGAAAGGCGGCTAACTGGCAAATTAAGATCGATCCCTTCTTCACGAGCCACTTGCTTGAGCAGTCTGGTGTACCAGGTTTCATTAAAAAAGTAACGGTTTAGGGGAAGAATAGCTCCCTCATTCACGCTTAAATTGCGGTTTAGAATAAGATCCGGGTCGATTTTATAAATGGTGCCGATTCCCCGGCATTTTTCGCAAGCGCCAAGCGGCGAGTTAAAAGAAAACATTCTCGGCTCGAGTTCCGGGAGCGAAATGTTATCAATTGGGCAAGAAAATTTTTCCGAGAAAAGATGAGTTTCATCGTCAATTTTTGCGACGACCAGCCCGTCTGAGAGATTAGCTGCTTGTTCGACAGCAGTTTTGAGCCGGGAAAGCAGATTTGATTGGTAAATAGGATCGGAAAGCTCCTTCCTCGAAAAAGCAAGTTTTTCTATTTTTACGTCAATGTCATGCTTGTTGGATTTAAGGAGGAGCAGATCATCGGTTAAGGCGACGACTTTCCCATCAATTTGAATTTCGGAAAATCCTTTTGCACTTAAATTGGCAAAAAGTTCTTTGAACTCTCCTTTTCTTTGGCGAACGATCGGGGAGAAAATTGCCAATTCATGTGTTTTACCGCTTTTTTCTGCCGTTGCTTTGGTCAATTCCAGTATTTTGGCGGAAATTTCATCGAGCGTGAGTTTGGCGATTTCCCGGCCGCAGCGAGGGCAATGGGGATGGCCAATCCGGGCAAAAAGAAGGCGGAAGAAATCGTAAATCTCGGTAATCGTTCCCACCGTGGAACGCGGATTTTGAGAAGGGTTTTTTTGGTCGATCGAGATGGCAGGGGAGAGACCTTCGATTAAGTCTACATCGGGTTTGCTGGCCACTCCCAAAAATTGTCGGGCGTAAGCGGAGAGAGATTCGACATATCGGCGCTGGCCCTCGGCAAAAATCGTGTCGAAAGCGAGCGAAGATTTGCCCGAACCCGAAACGCCGGTTACTACAACCAGCTTGTTTTTGGGTATCTCAACGTTGATATTTTTTAAGTTGTGCTGTCTGGCGCCGCGGACGACGATTTTATCAGCCATTTTTTAGCGCTTCTTGAACAAGTCCTCTTACATGAACTTGAAAGGATTTTTGTAACCGGTTTAAATTCGGGACCTTTTGGGCGACCGATTTGTGCATCTCATAAGAGAAGACTGGTACCCCATTACTCAGCTTTTTGATTGGCGTGTTTAAGAGGATGCTCATTGGGTATTTATCGCCTTCAATATTTAGCTCTTTTAGAGCATGTTGTATCGAGTCTTCTAATTCCGGGGGTATAAACCAGAAAATAGCGTTGTAGAGCTTGTCTTTGTGTTTTGAAAAAGGACGAAACTCAATTTTAGTTGCGAGAGATTTTTCAATTTTTCTTCTTTTGGCGGTTGTAAATCCAGCGTCTTCAGCCAGGGTCACACAATCTAAAGTTCTGGATTGTTCTTGGAGCTCTTTAATTATCGCCAAGGTAATTTTTGCTGCTTCACCTTTTCCGATCTCATCGTCAACAAAAAGAATACTTCGACCACCAATGGAGTTTACGATTTGAGATTTCGAAAGGTCCTCTATCTGTTGCGCTTCCGGCAAGGATTCTTCCTCAGACGATCGGAAAACCGGTAACGAGATAATCCTTGGTTTAGGAAGGCCCAAGGCTTCGTAAACATACTCCGTAAATTTGACCATCACTGCGCCTGAATCTCCCGGCCCAACGACAAGATCAAACTGCTTACTCTCCTTTACCAAGAGCGCTCGAAGAGTCCGGACGTATGAGCGCAGTACCCGCAGGGCGTCTTCTCCTAAATTTAGTTTTCTCCTTTTGTTGATCATGATAACCAATCATTCTAGCTTGGATATCAAGGGTTGGTAAAGGGTTATTAAACTATTGCCAAAGTGCTGTCTTTGCTAACGCTCAGTTGCAATTTTGCTAAAGCAAAAGTGAACCGTCCTTTCGTGAGTCGAAAGAACGGTTTTAGATATCAATGATCTCTTTCTCCTTTGATCAAATCCTCATTGAACCTTAAATTCGCTGAGATTTCTTCCGCAAGCTTTATGATTGATTCTGCTTCCCGATGCGTCATACGCGTTGCCACAATGTGGCCGTCAGATGCATCTACTTCAAATGTCCAATCATCCTGTTCCATTTTCCAGGGAAGAGGATGGCAGCGAAGCTCTTGCAGAACAAAGCGCTCCGCAACTTTTTTCCAAGTAGGTAGATAAATTAGCTCAATTTCAAAGTCTCTTTTACCGGCTTTGGTTTGCTCTTGAAGATCTTTGGCCGCATTTTTGACCAAAGCCGAGAAATACCCTTTCATGGTGTCTACCAGATTGCTAATCGCTTCTTCCGGCGTTTGGCCTGGGGCGTCGCAATTTGGAAGACCCTCAACGTAAGCCCACCACCCTCCATTAGGGACTTGACGGACACCGATCGAGAGCTTGAGCATCTCGCCTCCTTTCCTATTAGAATATCACGGAATTGCCATCTCCCCGCTCACAAGGCAGGTCCGCCTTGGGCGGAAAAGTTTAAACTTGATTTAGTTCTCGGACTTTGTCACGCAACCTAATCGCTATCTCGAAATTTAGTTCTCCTGCGGCTTTGCGCATCTGATGCTCTAGGCGTTTGACTATTCGTTTGCGATCGTAGGGAGTCAATGCTTCTGGGTTAATTTTCTCCAAGAAACTTGGATCAAACGATGGGGAAGGGATAAGTTCGAGGCTTTCTTCTGCCACGACGATTTTGCCTCTGATCGGTTTTTCCACGGTTCGGGGAGTAATTTTGTGGGCCTTGTTGTAGCTCAATTGGTGGGTCCTTCTTCTATCAATTTCAGAGATTGCGCCTTTCATAGATCCGGTAATGTTATCGGCGTAAAGAATAACTTCTCCCGAAACGTTGCGCGCTGCACGCCCCATTGTTTGGATCAAAGAAGTTCTGGAACGCAAGAAACCTTCCCGGTCA
>Ga0209542_10003184_pt1 | contig 35336 bp, 27 predicted proteins | sample RifCSPhighO2_01_FD_184028 | JGI IMG/M metagenome (GOLD analysis project Ga0209542, IMG submission 184028) | Soil microbial communities from Rifle, Colorado - Rifle CSP2_plank highO2_0.1 (SPAdes) (version 2) | ecosystem: Environmental > Terrestrial > Deep subsurface > Rock core/Sediment ...
TAAAATTCCCGACCCGGTAGCATCAGATCCCCCACTCCATGCAAAATAGGGACTAGCGTAGTTATACCAGGTATTGGTTGTCAAGCTCGCTGCTTGGGTCGCAGTTGTATATGAATTTAATGTATCGGGATTTGTCGGAACAGTTGGATCGCCATAATAAGATATGGTGATATTGGACACAGATGGTGTTTGATAACTTTCATCACTATCCAATGTGCAACGTACTTGAATATATCGGTTGACAGACGAAGCAATATTATAGGTATAAGTTGATCCAGCGATCTTTTTAAGATTAGTCGCCGCTGTCCATGATCCCCATGTGGCAGAATCAGTTGATGTCCGCGTCTCAAATGTCGTGGTAGTTGCCGATGGTGAGGCGACGGTTGCCGATAATCCGATATACCCATACGGAGTACCTAGATCATATGCAGCCGAGGTAAATTTTCCATTATATTTATATGATGTAGTTGATGTCGGTAGATTAAATTTCCAGAAAACAAAATCATAATTTCCAGCTAAAGCATAAGCAGTACTACCTGATCCTTTAACCAGTGAAGCGCCGATACTGATTTCAGAAAGAGCAGTCGGTCCCACTTCCCATGTATCTGAGGCAACATCATAGACATAAAACTTTTGCGTCAGGTTGGCAAAAGTGGCATATATTTTTCCTTCAAAATAAATGGCTCCGGCACCATTATATACTCGCCCGGGCGCACTGGATAACGTACTCCACGTCTGCGTGCCGATATTGTATTTATAAAAACCGCCAAGGCTGTTTCCCCGAATAATATATAAAGCACCACTGCCATCGTAAGTAATTGAGGCGCCATAGCTATTACCGATGGTTCCGGGAATAGTACTTGATTCTGTGGTCCAAGCGTCGGTTGAAATCGTATATTTATATAATATCGTCCCACCGTTCCCGCGAAGTAAATACATACTATCAGAACCGTCATAAACCAGCCCCTGACCTGAGGCAACAATAGTATCGGGAGTATCAGCCCGCTGCTCCCAATACCGGCTAACCGGATTATAGCGGAAGAAATACTTGGTAGTACCACCGCATGCAGCATATAAATAGTTACCAGCCCACGCCAATCCACCTGAGTAATAAATGCAAGGAATTGGTTCTATCATCGACCATTTTTTAGTTGAAATTTGATATTTATTTGTATAAGAATATGCTCCTCCCTGAATATAGTAGACATTATCATTATTGTCATAAGCCAGCGATGTACCTGTATACGGCATGTAATAATAGTATTCACCATCTGAATTGACAAAATTTCTGTCGATTTGTAATGGCGGGGTCTCGGGAAGAAATTTGTTTGTAGTTAGATCAAAACGGTATATTGCTCTCGTACCCGCCTCTGTTGTAATAGGATATCCCTGAATTAAATATACATATCGGCTTCCGTCAAAACCGATACCGCCATAGACAAGGGCTAAGTCGGTCGAAACATCAATGGATGACCATTTCCTTGAGCTAATATTATACTTCCAAATGTAATGTCTTTCATCAACGGAAAGTTGATAATTATAATAGGTAAAAAAATATAGATTACCATTACCATCATATATCAAATCATTAGCTGAAGCGCCGTTTGGATATGGAGCTAAAGGAAGATCCGTACTCCAAGAGTTGGTCGATACAGTATAACGAGCAAAAGCAGTTGAGCTACCCCACATTACATAAATAGTATTTGTCCCGTCATAGACCATGCCCGTACCTGTACTTGGTCCCCAAGGAGCCGAAGTCATATTACTCCAAGTATTTGTCGAGATTGTATATTGTAAAAATTCCATATTAGAACCACCACGAAGAAGATATATACTGTCAGTACCTACCATCGTCATCGCCGCACCGCTGGTGATCGTCAACTCCGGTTGGGCTAGACCTGTACTCCACGTATTAGTCGATATTGTGTATTTATAAAATGCCGTCGTTGCGCCGCCACGAGTGACATAGATGTTATCGGTCCCATCAAAGACCATAGCGATTCCGGCAGCACCGGTTGTCCCCATTGTCGCCGGGGTATTGGCAAGCGCTGTCCAAGTCGAAGTTGCTAAATCAAGCTTATAAAATGTCTGGGTAGCATAGCCGCGAACAACATAGAGTGCATTGCCAGCATAAACACTTGAACCCAAATACATGCGGAGAGCCCTTGGTAATGTCGGCAACTGATACCCGGCCCAGGTCCCGGTCTTTTCGTGAGTTAACTTCAATGTTGCGGCGGTTGTTGTCGTGACAGCAGTTTCCTCTCCGGCAGATGTAGTCAGGTTGGATGCAACTTTACTGTTGAAATAAACATCATCATAATATTGATCTCCCTGCCAGTTTGTCGGCAGACTTTCCTTCCAATATCTCAAAGTGCTCATATAGACGTCGCCGCTGTATAAACCTTCATAACTGCCGATAGCCGTACCATCCCAGAAAAATGACCAGGAGTCGCCATATCGCTTAACTTTCAATGTGTGCCAGGCATCCTCGGTTGTAGTTGCCGTCAGCGTAAGATAGGTATAACCGGCACCTGCTGCTTTTGAATAAACGTAAAATATCCCGCCGTTATAATTTTGGGTGATCAAAACTCCGGCGGCATTATTGGGCGTTGAATCATCATAACTACCTAAAAATACAGCGCCGTTGAAACCCGAACCATTGTTATTAACGGTATAAATACTGGTTTCATAAGTGAAATCACCGGTTATCGCTGTCTTTGACCTGGCCTGACTTGAGATGCCATTTTGGCCCGAAGTCCGGCCAGTGTACTGCAACCTTTGGTTAGTCTCGGCAATTGTGCCATAGTTTGTATTGACTTGCCAAAGTGTAGAATTTAGTGAATTATCATCAAAATTGTCATTGAAAACCGGCATTGCCGTCGGACCCGTCGCAGTGGAATTACCATAATATAAATAATAATTGTTGTCGGAGGAGCCGTTATTTATATTTGCTTGGAGATCAAAATATACGGTCGTTGAAGATGTATCCAGGTTTTCCCAACCTCGCTTGGCTTCGACCCAATCAGTACTATTCCAGTAAACTACCCGTAAATCATCACCATCAGATTGAAGTTTGGCAGGACTCGTAGCAATAAGCGTAGCTGTATCAAGACTCAAGATTTTGGCAAAATCGCCCTTTTTGGCGGTAGCTCCACTTGAGTTGGTCACTGTAATCTGTTGACGATACAGGAAGCTAGTATTCCACCAGGCAGATGTTGAGGCAGTGGTGTTTTCCAGAGTACCTGCTTCAAAATTACCCTGTGTGGAAATTGTCTGTGTTGACGGCGGTGAGATACCGTTATAACCATAGGTAAAACCTGTAGCTGCTGAGGATACATTGCCGACAACATCTTTTGCTTTAATTCTTAAATAATATGTTGATCCGGTCGCCATCGCTGTCGCCACGGTATAATTGGTCGTGGTCTGATAATTACCATCTGTCTCAGGATCAGCAGTGGCACTTGATCCAAAATAAACATAATAACCATCGACTCCTGATGCGGCATCGGTGACTCCGGACCAAGTGAAATAGGGATTTGTGTGACTGTAGGTTTGCCCTGAGGTCAGGGCAGAGCCGCCACTTGCCGAGTAACCGGAAACGGATAAAGACGTCATCACCGGCGCGGTGGTGTCACCGGTATAATTGACGGTAAAATCGGATAAAGTCGGCGTTGCTGTGCCATCACTTGCTAAAGTCGCTTTAATTTGAAGATATCGACGTGCAGTTGAACTGATAGTTCCCCCTGTTATTTCAGTCCAAGCATCCCATTTATTACTATTATCAGACGTCCGTGAATAATATGTAATAGATGTACCACTTGGGGTTGTTTGCGTCGTGGTGAAACTGCCAAAAGCACTATTGTATGTCAAATCATAGACCGGTGAATACCAGCTACCCGAAGTTTTATATAGAGTCGTCGAGGGAGTATATTTCCACATGGTGTAACTATAATTCCCCTGTAATGCATAAACAGCATTATTTGCCCATACCAACGCTCCACCAGAGTTTACTTTTTCCGGCGTATCTGCTACTCGATACCATTTGTCTTCAGAAATCAGGTACTTATAAAACTGACGTGAATAAATATCAGTATCACCACCAACAAAGGCATAAATTGTATCAACTCCATCATAGGTAATCCCACCGCCATAATAAGATCCAACCGGTAAAGATTTCATTCTCGTCCAACTGTTTTCAGTCTCGTTGTAACGCAATAAAACGCCCTTGTTGTATCCAGTAAGTACATATATATAATTACCTGCTTTAATCATTCCCGAACCTCGATATGCTCCTTCTGTCAATGCTGTTTTACTCGTCCAAGAATTTCCAGCAATATCATATCTATAAAAACCAGTTCCACCACCACCCTGAATAGCAAAAAGACTAGCTGACCCTGAAGCAACCATCGAGGATCCTACTGTCAACGTAGCTGGCGGAGAAGTTTTAGCAGCCCAAGTACTACCATTAAATTGATAAAAAGTATTGGCATAATTACCACGATGGGCATATAGATTTGTCCCATCCCAAGCAACAGAACTACCAGAGCCTATCGTCGCCGGCGCTGCGGTTAATGCTACCCAAGTATCAGTAGCTATAGTATATTTATAACAAGCTGTCGAACCGGCTCCGATGCAGTAATATATATTTCCCGCTCCATCGGAAACAGTTTGTTGTCCGGCATCAGCTCCATAAGTAACCGCTCGCAAAGGGTCACTCCAAGAATTGGTCGCCGGATAATAATCAAAGAAGTTGGTCGGACTGGCATACACGATAATTTTATTATCTTCAGGCACCGATATCAAACTACCATAGTATGCATACGGGACATCAGCCGCTGTACTCCAAGTATTACCGCTTATTGAATATCTGTAAAAAGTTCGTGTACTGACGCCGCGAAGAGTATAAACATAATTTCCAAAAATGGCTAGTTTTACCCCGGTAGATATGGAACCGTCTAGTGGGGCGCTTGCCATAAATGCCCATGTCCCTACTTGAGTGTCAAAGCGATAGATCCTATCAGGAGCGTACCAATCAGTCACCCCATAAATATAACGACTGCCATCATATTCTAAATCACAATAGGACTGGCAATAATAAGTAGTGTTATTGATAATCGACCAGGTATTAGTCGAGACGTTATATTTCCAAAATCCGTAACGACCAGCTCCTTCAATAGCGTAAATATAATTAGTTGATCCGGAGACATATTCGAGAGCAGCCATTGACCTTAGATCGGCCGGCGGATCATCCAGATAGCTCCAAGTATCAGTCGGAATATCGTATTTTAAAAAGTGTTTGTAATACATGCTAGGCGGACCAGCACTGTAACGCGTCGCGAAAGCATAAATGCTATCAGTGCCGTTGGTAGTCATATCAGCGACTTCATATAAACTGTTTGGCAAGTTAGCCATTTCTTTCCACTCTCTTGAATCAAGATCATATCGATAAAGTTGACCGACGTTTCTATTTCTCAACATATAGACAAATCGTCCCACCTTCACCATTGGTTCTTGAATATAAGCGTAGTGATTGAGATCGGCAGAACCTGATGCGTTCCAGCTTCCTAAATCAAATTGCAGCTTCATATCACCGCTTGAAGTCGCGATATCAATCTCATTAAATTCATATTTGCCTGCCATCCATTCGGCCTGGGACGTCTTACTAAGCGCCGCTGCCTCAACAGCTGGAGGTTTCTGCTGGAAGGGCAAGATACCCATGGGAATACTTTCTACTACAATTAATATAGAGACGGTGATTGATAAAACTTTCCTCATTAATCTAATTGTTCTATTGCTCAATTGTTCCATTGCTTAGCTTAATAATTCCTTCACAACTTCTAATAATCTTGATTTCGTGATAATTTTTTCATTCAGTTTCCACTTGAGTCCTCGATTGTTTTCCGGTCGACCCCATGGTAAAACTAATGGTTCTCCGTTGATATTTTGTCTTGCAAGTGATGAAAACACGCCACCGAGTGCTTTGCCTTTTTTACCGATTTGAGGCGCTGAATTAGATGAAGAGATGATCCCCTGTTCACTTTTTGCCAACAAAAATAAGGCTTTAAGTTGATTCGGACTCATCCGATGTAATTTGTATTCAATTGTAGACATCAATATATATCAATATAGAACAACGAAAATATGCTTGTCAAGGACTTTGTGTATTTTATCCAAAATATGAATAATGTCTATAATATGTTTAATATGCATAATATGTACAATATGCACTTTATACGAGTTACACGTTACGTCTTGCGGATCTTGTCATCCTGACCCAGCATGACGAAACAATCTCTAAAATCGAACCCTTTTAGCCTTAGGTTTGACTCATTTTTAAAATTGCCCTACCCTACTTCGTCGCTTTCTTACAATCCATTTATCTTTTTTTAGCAACCTCCGAGGTTGATAATGGATTATAATAGTAATCTAATCCCTATTATTTTGAGATAATGATCTGTATGCATTTTTGATGCTATAATGAAGTTTGGCATGAAACAAAGAATTGTCATCACCGGAGCATCTGGAATCATTGGATCGGTTTTAATCAAGAATCTTCAAAATGATTTTGATTTGACTCCCCTTTCCCGTCAAAACTGCGATTTAACCGACTTTCTCTCGTTGATAAAAAATATTCCAAAAAATACGGACGTGATAATTCACCTTGCCTGGGATAAAAAGCCGATTTATGAAAATGGCATTTTCAAAAATGACAATTTTCTAATGACCCACAATGTGTTTGAAGCGGCAGTACGGAAAAAAATCAAGCGGGTGATTCTGGCAAGCAGTATGCATGCTGATGAATATGGAAAAAAAATTCTTAAAGATGTGAGAGATGGGAAGTGGGATGCTGGATATGGAAGTGGGAAGTTGGAAATAATCCCATTTCAAACTTCATCTTCTAACCTCACACCTCACACCTCTAGCTTCAATTATCATATTCAAGAGCAACCCACCAGCATTTATGGCGCAACTAAACTCTATTTTGAAGCACTGGGTCGATACTATGCCGCTTATCATAATCTGGAAGTTGTTGCCATCCGCTTTGGTGGAGTCAATAAAGAGAACTCACCGACGGCAAAAAAAGAACCCAATTATGATAAGATTTTTTTATCACACCAAGATTTGATTAGAATTGTTAAACAATATATTGAAAAAGATCTCGGAGAAAGTAAATATGAATGTGTTTTGGCGATATCAAAGAGTTAATTTACAATTTACAATTTTTGTCATTCCGGGCTTGACCCGGAATCTACATCAATTATATAGATTCCAGCCCTTACAGGACTTTCAGCTTTCGCTGGAATGACATATTGTTTTGTCGTTGATATAGTAAATCAATGTCTCAATACATCCAAACTGTTTACCGATATTTGGAAACTACTTACCGTGGTCGTGTGTTCCGTGATGAAATCACAAAAAAATTCTGGGAATTTTATTTAACTGACGAATTTGAATTTAATCCAAAATATTTTAAATTCACCGGTTCGTGGATTGATAATAACGGACGTGAATCAATCATCTCAGCTAATCTCCCTGACTCTGTCGTCAGACAAGCAGGAAAAACAGTTGATGAAAAAACGTATCAAACAATAAAAGATGGCGTTATCAACAGTATAAAAAGACAGGCAATTATCAGCGAGTTTCAAAAAGAAAAAAGACTGGATTTTTTTCCAGAGATAATTAATATTCTTGTGGATTCCATTATTGTTGCAGGTGGCGCGAAACGGGGAGCCCCATCCAAGCGCGCAACCCAGCCCTTCGCGAAGAGCTGGGGAGCACTTAATGGGGCTGTCGAGCGACAGAATCTGCAACAAATCTTCTTCATCCAAATGGAAAAAATTAAGGCGAAAAATGTCTTTCAATTTTTTTTTGAAAATCCAACGTTCGTTCCTCCGGAACTGCTATCATTTTCCACAATAATGTCTAGACTTATGCAATTTCAGCTACCTAACGAATTAAACTATGATAAAAGCTTTATCATCGACCGACTTAATCGCGCTTCAAAAGGTTTAATTTTATTAAACATAATATCCGGGATAAAAAAAACCAACATACAACTTCCAAAAGCAGATCTATTTATAGAAAAAGATACGGGTGTGCTTTATGCTGATTGCACACCCCATAATTTTTTGATAAGAATCAACCCCCGACCAAAAAATGTCATGCTGAATTCATTTCAGCATCCCAAAGAGATCCTGAAACAAGTTCAGGATGACAATAAACAAAATACTCTTATCATCGTCGATCTCGAGACCATGGGTAATTTTTATCTCAATTTCTCTCTTGCTTATAACTTGATTTATTTTCTCATCCATCTTCCATATCTCAATGCCCAACCGGAAAGAAAAAAAATCATTGATGAAATGGAAAAACTCGTCACTAATAAAGAAATATTTCATCAATCACTACTCGTCTGTTTTCTTGCTCATGCTGGGGAAGTCATAGAATTTTCCAAAAGCAGGACTGACCAAATTTTGCATAAGAATCTGGTTGATTATAATATTGTTGTTGCTAAAAAAATATTATCCGGAGCTGATGTGAGTGAAATGCTTGTTTAAATCACAGATTTCAGTTTACTAACTCCTTTCTCATACTCCCCAATCCACCGCTTTCCATTAAATTCACGTTCGACTTTAAATGTCCAGTCTTTAGGCACTTTTGGTTCAAAAGTCACTTTGCCGTAAGTAGATTTTAAACCTAAAAAGAACTCCAAAATCCCACGGAAAAACCATTCGGCTGATCCGGTCACCCAACTGAAACTCCCTTCACCAAATTTGTCTGACTCCTTACCAAAAATAAACTCAGATAAAACATACGGCTCAACCTTGTAAGTATCAGAGAAATTATATGAGGCATGAATCGGATTGCAACTCTTAAGTAGTTTATGGGCTTTTTCACTTTCTAAAGCTTGACAAAGTGCGATGAAAAACCAGGCGTTAGCATGCAAAAAAATCGAGGCGTTTTCTTTTGATCCCGGGACAAATTGAGATATCACCCCGTGTTGTTTGTCTTCTGTTGAATAGGCAGGACTGAAAATCAATGCTCCGTACTTAGTCATCAATCGTTCCCACATGCTGTTTAAAGTTTTTTCCGTATAACTGCCAGACAATCCGGAAATACAAAGCCAGCTGTTAGAATCTAAAAATATTTGTCCACGTTCGTTAGATTTACTGCCTATCGGCTTTTTTTGATGATCTTGAGTCGCTCGTAAAAACCAATCACCGTCCCAACCGAAATTAATAATCGATTGTGAAAGTCTTTTGTAAGCATAAGTATATTCATTTACCTTATCCTGACGCTTCACTTTTTTTAGCAGTTCAACTAGACGCTGCAGATTAGCTGCAAGAAGTCCTGCAGTCAAAAAGGATTCACCCTTACCAAAAATTCCGCTGGATAGCGCATCATTCCAATCTGCCACTTGCATTTGCGGTATCCCCCGCTCTGACATATGCCGCAGTGAGTGATCGGCAGCACGAATAATATGCCTTAACACAGATCCTTTGTGCTCTTTGCCAAATGTCAATCCATCGTGAAATGCAATATCTTCATCTAAAAATTTAAGATCATTTGTCTCCTCTAAATAATTCAAGACAGCAAATACCAGCCAGCAAGGATCATCACTATGCGGTGAATTTGATGCCTCATTTGAAAAAATGGAAATTCCATGTGGCACGCTACCATTTGGCGATTGATGCGAAAGTAAAAATCTTAAATGTTTAAGATATAAATCCCTGTCAAATGGCAAAATACCCCAGATGTGTTGCGCTGTATCTCTAAAGCCAAATCCTCCTCCACCGCCGATATAAAATGAATCCATCTCGCTCCAATGAGCATTGAAATGGATCTGATATTTCAGCCAATAATTAAACCAGATGTTTAACCCCTCATCAGGCGTCTCAATCCAGATTTTATTGATTTGTTTATCCCAATATTTTTTTATTTTGTCGAGCTCCCTAACCATGTTTGTCCTAGTCAGCGATGTGTGGACTTTGACAATTTCTTCGGGATTGTTCACCAAACCCAAGGCAAAATAAACTTCTTTTTCTGCTCCTGGTTTTAAAGTAATTTCCACTGAAATACAGCCAATCATATTTTCACCTTGTTTAGGGCTAGATGAGAGTTTCGATTTTTTTGTCAAAACCTGTGGTTGGCCTAATGACTTTCCAAAGCCAATAAAGTCACGTCTGGATACTTCATATTCGTTAAATTTTTCATTTGTTGTGAAAAAACCTATTTTGTCATAGGTCCGTAGTATCAAATTATCCTTAGTTGTCAGAATTGGTTTGGTAAAGATCAACGCGTTGTCTATTTTCTCGCCTTTAAAAAACATACTGTTAAAGGAATTTTCAAGAAGATCCGGACGGTAACTTCCCAATACAAATTCGCAGTAGGTATATAATTTAAGTTTTCTTGTCCTTGTGCTATTGTTTTTTAATTTCAAGTGCCAAACTTCATAAGATTTATCAAAAGGAATAAAATATGTGACCTCTGATTCAATATCTTTATAATCCACTTGTGACTTAGTAAATCCAAGACTGTGAGTGGCTTTGAATTTGTTAGCCTTGCCGACAGGTTGATAGCTGGAGGACCAATAATCATTGGTTTGTAAATCTTTGATATATATATAGCGGCCGGGCAGATCTTCGATCAAATGGCGAAGTGGGTGCTCCCGCAAAATACGATTGTAACCTGATTCTTCATACCATGAATAACCGCCACCCGTCGGTGAAATCAAGGCCGTATATTTCCCGTTCGTTAAAAAATTAGCCCAAAGCCCAGGAGTATGAGGTGTTTTAATGACAAATTCACGTCCTCCATCTTGAAAATAGCCATATTTCGTCTCAAAAAGATGATCATTCTTTTCACCTCGAATGATGGCAGGCTTGCCCTGAGCGGAGTCGAAGGGACTCCTCTGAGGTGTATCTTCATACTTTGACAATTTTTTTAAAACACGATTGATTCTTTTTCCCGGCATATAAAAAAAGATAACTGAAATTAGTATTTAAATCAAGATTTAGTTGTAATTAGTTGAAATTAGTTGTAATTGGCCAATTTTAACTAACCCCGCCGCAGGCGAGGACTAAATACTAGATACTAAATACTTAATACTAATACATGCTATAATAAGTTCTCTATGGCTCGCCAACTCAAGCCCAAATTAGGTTTGACTGATTTTAATTTAAAAGGAATCTATATATCCACCTATATTCCTCGCCGATGCGGAATCGCTACATATACAAAAGATCTGACCAATGGAATCAACGTCTTAAATCCTAAATATCTGGCAGAAATCCTTGCCATGGATGATACACGCGAAACTGTCGAATACCCATGGGAGATCAAATATCATATCAGAAAAGATAATGAAAAAGATTATCTATCAGCGGCCAAATATATAAATCGCTCTTCATGTGATTTCGTTTCACTTCAACATGAATACGGAATATTTGGTGGAGAGGACGGTCAATACATTCTTAAATTGGTACAAAATATTGACAAACCGCTGATTACTACATTTCATACTACACTACTTCGCCCTTCAGAACAACAAAAGTCGATTTTGAATATAATCGCCTCAGAGTCAGAAGCATGCGTCGTCATGATCAAAGAAGCTGCTAACCGATTAAAAAAAATATATCGCATAAAAGAAGATAAGATTCTAACTATTCACCATGGTGTCCCTAATATTCCTTTTTCTCCATCTCATTTTTTTAAACCCCAGATCGGATATTCAAAAAAAGACTTCCTTATAGGCGCGATAAATTTAATTGCCCCCAACAAAGGATTGGAATATGTAATTAAAGCATTACCGCAAATCAAATCAGTTTATCCTAACGTGAAATTTTTGATGATAGGCGCCACACACCCGCTTGTAAAAATCAATGAAGATGAACATTATCGTCACAAACTAAAAAAATTAGTTAAACAATTAGATCTCGAAGCTAATTTTGTCGAGATAAATGAATATATTTCGCTCGAAAATCTGATTTCATATTTAAAAGCACTGGACGTCTATATCACTCCTTATCTGGATCGAAACCAAACCTCATCCGGTACCCTCGCCTATGCTATTGGAGCCGGAAAAGTCTGCATATCAACCCCCTACATATATGCAAATGAAACATTAGCTCAAGATCGAGGTATTATCGTCCCGCAAAAAGATGAAAAAGCGATAGCTTATGCGGTCGTTAACATCATAAAAAAACCAACGTTCCGTGAAAAAATCGAAAAAGCAGCCTATCAATACGGACGAAAGATGATTTGGGAACATGTGGCTTTGGAGTATTTAAATCTTTTTTCTTATGTAGTTAATAAAAAAAAATCAAAATAATATTATGACAAGAATAATAAAACCTAATAATGATTATCTTTTTGCCCTTTCCACTCCGCATGGCATCATGCAACATACAATGTTTAACCTGCCTGATCCGGAACATGGTTACTCAACTGACGATAATGCCCGGGCTCTAATTGTCGCTAATTTATGGAAAAATACTGATTTAAAGAAAAAAAAACTGTTAAGAAATCTTGAAACCGGTTATCTTCGTTTTTTGAAATTTGCCCGCGATGAATCAAGCAGTCAATTTTATTGCTATATTTCATTTGATCTGCATAAAAAAGAATTGGGACTAGGCGATTGGTATGGCCGTTCTGCTTTTGCACTTGCCTATCTTGCTTATTACTCAAAATTATTTGAAAAAGTAGCCTGGGAAATGACACAAAAGACACTGCCGTTAATTTTTAATAAAGAATTTTCCATTAGGACGAAAGCATTTTTGATTCTGGCCCTTTATTACATTCTGAAAAAGAACGAAACAAAACGCATTTTCCGCAACGGCGAACTGGATAGATACCGTAAGGTATTAAAAATGTGGCGGGACGATCTCAAAAAACAGGCAAAAGCTAATTTCAGCGACAAATGGCATTGGCCTGAAAAGATGATTACTTATGATAATGGCAAAGTCATTCAGGCATATCTCATCCTGGGGGATCTTTTAAAAGATCATGAGTTAACTTCATTAGGCCGTCAAATGCTTGAATTCTATACCCATGCTATATTTAAGAAAGATTTCTTCCAATTTCCGGGAAATAAGAATTTCTGGAGCAAGGGTGAAAAAATGCCTGTATATGATGAACAGGCTGTCGAATCTTATTCTATGACAGCAGCATTAATAACTGCTTATAAACTATTTAAGGATAAGAAATATTTAAAACAGGCAAAAATCGCCTACAACTGGTTTTGGGGACAAAATCGGCTAAAAAAAACTCTTGTAGATAAAGCCAGTGGAGCTGTCTATGATGGACTGATGAAAAAACAAATCAATGATAATCAGGGAGCTGAAAGCTATCTGGCTCTAAACCTCGCATACTTTGCGCTGACTAAAAAAATTCATTTGTAAACCAACTTTCTCGGACTATTCCGGATCGTCCCGTAGCCTATGATCCCGGATTTTACAAACTTTGAGGCTATGCACGCGAGGGGTGTTTACGCACAAAAGTTGTAAGAATTTCATCAAAGTTAGACTGTAGCGTCTTTTTTTCTTCCAAAGTAAAATCCTGCAACACATATTTTTCTCCCGGCATACGGTTTTCAGAGTCTCTATTATCCACGCCAATTCTGATACGCCAAAATTCGGTCGTTCCAAGTGCCTTTTCTATCGATTCAATACCATTATGCAGTTTTGGCCCTTTCCCCAATTGGATTTTATATTCGCCAAGTTTGATATCAAGATCATCATGAACAACAAACATATCATTCATGATTAATACTTTATACTTCATACTAGATACTATTTTCTTTACTGCTCTCCCCGACTCATTCATAAACGTCTGTGGTTTGGCTAATATAATTGTTTCATTGTTTAATTTAATTTCCGTAATTTCCGCTTCTGAATATTTATCTCTTTTAAACGGTTTTACACTTGATACTTGATAATTGATACTTGATACTTCCTTTTTTTGGATTATATAATCCAAAAAAAGGTACCCCACATTGTGCCGATTATTCCGATATTTCTCTCCTGGATTGCCAAGACCAACTATGAGTTTCATACTATAAAAGTATAAATCATTACGTCGGCATATGCTCTACTATAGTTTTCATCACTAAATCTGGATCAATTCCATCATTAGCAAATATTGAGCCAGCATCAAAGCGACCACGAAAGCCAAACCTGCCCAAATCCATAGCTGTCAGATAAACAAATTCCGGCAAATCCACACCTCTGACTCTTATCCGTAAGTTCTTTTCATCATAGGGATCAGGTGAAATTATTACTAAAACCTTTGCTCCGCCTCGTCGAGCCGCTTCTATAAAATGATGACTGGGAATTCCTTCATTAAGATATAGAAGATGTACACCGCGACCCATTTCCTCAACTCTTTGAAATGCTTCTTCTGCCCGTTTCTTTATGGCACGATATGCTCTTAGTGCGGGGTCGACATAATCAGGCATTCTATATCCACGAAGCAATGATTCTACTGCAACCCATGAATCTGCAAAACTATCTCTTTCATCTAAAGCAAATAACAGTTCAATTATTTTATTAAGTTTTTCAGATGACGGTTTAACCCCATGATCTGAGCATAAGGCTGCCTCAACTAGTTTATCGCGTTTCACGAGACCTCCCTCCATACCGGACAAAAGGACAGCGGATAAAATACTATCTGGATCATGATGATTGATTACAATCGGTGTTTTTTTATTCGGTCTCATCCCAGCTTCTACCATCTGCCAAGCTAAAGTGGTCGTACAGATATTGGGTTGACACATCTGGAGATCGTCATTATGGTGATCCACAGATATAACACCATTTTTAAATTGATGACCGATTAAATCACCCTCTGGCGTCAGTAAGGGCTCACCCTCTCCTGATATAGGAAAATCAACCGCAATGACAGCATTTGTGTTAGGAAACAAGCGTCTGATATCATCAGCACTCATATCGGATTGATAAGGTATTTGATAAATTTCGCCATATCCTGTGGGTCTTACCTCTCTATGTTCGATTTGGGCCGTCATTTGGCTATTATAATAGAAAAATAGGTAACACCGGGAGTTAATTGGGGCATCAGAGCTTGATATATTCTAAGGACTTTTGATAGTCAGCGTGGTTTTCAACAAATTCCTGATATTTTCTTGGATTAACATTAAATAATTTCAAAACAATATCTCTCTCAATTAAATCATCTTTTTTTTCTTGAAGGTAACTTGAATACGATGACCAACGATAATTTTTAAGTTGATCTATATTTTTAACAATACCTGCCGAAAATGGATTTAGATGAATATAACGGGAAATATGCATTAATACTTCATCAGTAAGAATGCTACGAGATTCAAATCGTGGAAGTAAAAATGGCCCTCTGCGTTTTTCATTTAGATTAACATAACGTGTAAAACCATTTAGTACCAATCTTACAAAATCTTGAACGCCATTGTCTGAATTCTGCTTCAGAAGCAGATGAAAATGATTAGACATCAAACAAAACCCGAGAATTTCTATTCTAAAATATCGTTTATCATTTAGCGAATCTTGTGTATGGAAAGCAAGAACACTCGGATTTTTCTTGAATCTTGAATAACTAATTATTGATTTTCGGGAGCGATAATATCTCAGAAGTTCCAAAAAACGCTCCGCATATTTATCGATAGTAAAAACCTTTTTTTTATCGATGGTTTTATTAAAAATGTGATAAATACCCTTGTTGATAAATTTAGTTCCCCGCTCCGGCATATGTTCATAATCATGACATTAAGGAATTACATTTGTCAACGGACTATAATCATCAAAATAGCAAATAAAGAGTGTCAAAACAGTCTAAGTAACTCCCGGTGTTAATATGATTTATAAATATCATGACTACCGATGTCGATGAAACCTACTTTAGTATCACTAATAAATTCAAAAAGAATCCGTAGCTGAAAATTGATTGAAAATGACCAACAATCTTTTAATTTACCGGTAAGTTTGTGAGTTTTTAACCTCGAATCAAATGGGTTATTTTTAAAAATATTGATTCTTTGAATAATTATTTTTTTTAGATCTGAATATTTTTTGACGCTTTTCTTAAATTCTGAAGAATAATATATCTCGTCGATTTTCATACAAACAAATCGGCCGCCTTGGATAATTTTTTTAGTTTCTTAGCTTTTTTTTCTTTTTGATAGATACCAATGGCTTTTAAGGCCATTTTCTCTTCTGTGTCCTGATTTTGACGGATCAATTGAGCGTAAAATAGGGGATTGATAATGACTGCCTCCAGCTTATTTTTCTTTAAAATGAATACGGGCTGGGAGCATTTTTTCATTTTTGCTAAAACGTCAGCATAATTACGCTGAAGATCAGAAACAGACACATATTCCGGAAAAATTTGATTATTATTCATAATTAGTTATATAATAACATACATAACTCTTTTGTCAATAATAAAAATTTAAAGCATTAAGAAATATTTTATAATATATTAACGTAAATGCCGGAGTGGTGCCTGGCATAAGCCTGTGTGGCGGAACTGGAAGATCAGCCCAACACGCCGGAGTGGTGGAATTTCCCACATGAGTTTCTAAACGGAGTTTAGAATTACTCATGTGTGGATCCCAGGAAAACAGAATATATATTTTTTCCTGGGAGATACTAATGTTAATATAAAATAGATTATTAGAAAGTAACACATATGGAATTTGCCGGAGTGGTGAAATTGGCATACACGCAGTGTTCAGAACGCTGTGGGGGTAACCCCGTGGAGGTTCAAATCCTCTCTCCGGCACATGGATCAGGTAGTTGTAAAATTAGCGGCCTTACTTGGTTTTGGGCTTATCCTAGGGTTTAAACATGCTCTGGATGCTGATCATGTAGTCGCTGTATCGACGATTGTTTCAAAGACGAAAAGTCTAAAAAAATCTTCTATTTTTGGAGCTTTGTGGGGAGCCGGCCATACCACGACGCTTTTTTTATCAGGTTTAATCATCTTGATTTTGAAAATAACTATCCCTGCTAAATTAGCCTATTTTTTTGAGGGATGTGTCGGTGTCGTCTTGGTATTTATGGGTTTGGATGTTTTGAGAAATCTAAGAAAAAATAATATGCACAATCATCTCCATATCCATGAAAATGTCAAACATTCTCATGAACATAATCATATTGATCTTCATCACCATCATAAACGTTCTTTTCTTATCGGCATGCTTCATGGTTTAGCCGGATCAGCTGCTTTGATGCTTCTTGTCTTGACCACAGTTAAATCAACTTTTCAGGGATTATTATTTATTCTTATCTTTGGGATTGGATCAATGGCAGGGATGTTTATAACCAGCGCCATCATCGGCCTGCCGTTTGTGTTAACGAGCCGATTTGAAAGAATAAATGAGGCAGTTAAACTATTGGCTGGAACAATAAGCATTATTCTTGGAATTACGATCGTCTTCGAAATCTGGCGGATAATCTAACTGTCATTATGCTCCAAGTAACTCCCGGTGTTAATTACTTGACTGCTTTATATACTGCTTCGTTATTGAATTGCCATAACAATTCTATTTTGGAAAATCCCACCTTTGCCAGAAGTTGAAATTGCTCTGAAAGCTTCATGGCAGTATCCTGATTAAAAGCATGATTCAACCATATTAATAGATCTTTTCCACGTAGCCGTTTGAGCATATATTCACTATATATTTGACGATATTCTTTATCTAAAAGCGCTGTTTCCCCTTGAATAAAATCACCATTTATAAAACAGCCGCCTTTCTTTAACCAACTGTAAATCGATTGAAATAGCTTACCTTTTTGTGAATGGGTAACGTTATGTATCGCTATTGCAGAGACAACTGCATTGTATTTATTATTTTCAAGTTTAATAGTGGTAAAATCTTCTTCCAATAATATTATTCTATCTCCAAAATGATTCAAATTGATTTTCGCTTTTGTCATCATTCTTTGTGAAAAATCAACCCCGGTAACTTTTGCTTGTGGATAAGTCCTTAATATCATACCCGAACCATAACCTGTCCCACAACCAAGATCTAAAATGTTTGTAATTCTGTCATTTGGTATAGCCATGGCCAACGTAATCGTCTGATGAAGATCGTTATTTTTCATCACGACATCATCAGCAAAAATATCATAGTCATCAACGGTTTTATCAAAGTGATATTGAACAGTTTTATCCATGAGTTATTACATCTAGATTGTCTAAATGATATAAAGTATTAGTATGTGGATATACTACACCTTCTGCCTGAATTTGGCAAGGACTATATAGTATTTTATAAATCAGACGTATGTTAGAATATGATTTGAGGAGAGGTCGCATAGCCCGGTCCATTGCGAGGGTTTGCTAAACCCTTGAGTCGTAAGACTCGCGCGGGTTCGAATCCCGCCCTCTCCGCCGTAGAATCTGTAGACGATATGAAATGAGTCATACAGATTCTAGGTACTGAACGAAGTGAAGTACTATATAAATTTTGGTCCCAGACCAGCATGCTCCGCATTGACATTTCTTAGCGATCCTGAGTTTATCGAAGGAGAGTTTAGAAATGACAATCTCCCTCCGCGTCAAACGCGGCTGGCGGGAATCGTTACCATGAACCGCCGCCTCCACCTCCGCCGCCGCCGCCGGAGGAACCACCGGAAAATCCGGAAGAAAAACCGGATGATGAGCGAACCGGTGTTGCCGCCGATGCAAAACTGTTGAAAGATGATGACAGAGCATTAGCTAAAATAAGACTATTAAATGCAGTTGTTGATCCATAACCTTGATACCAATCCGGAGATTTAAGAGCGATGGTTTCAAACCGCTTTGCCCATGCCTTCTCGACCCCAAATGCGACTGCATATGGCAGTAATTTCTCAAACAATATTTGTTTATCTCCCTGAAATTGTAGTTGGCGCTCTTGACTTTTCAGGAAATTTCGCAGGGCTTTTGCTTTGTTTGCTTCCTCTGCCCCATATTGAGTCTTAGCCGGCATTAACCGGCCAAAGATTAGGGCAACGATGAATAAGAAAAAATTACCGGAAAATATACCTAGAGCTGACATCACCTGATAAAACGCCCGGGTACTTTGGGGATTTTTTGGGAAAAACTTATCTTCAACTAAATGAGTGTAAATGGTGTTTTGCACTTCGCTGACAGTCTCATACATTTTTTTATCTTTTAAACGGATTTCCGTTTCGCCATCAAAGAGATCATCAATGAGTGTTTGTTCAAAGTCTATAAGCTTCACACCCTGCGGGAGCCCCGCTGACTTCTGGTCACCCCCAGGGTGTCTGACTTCAAAATAAAAATCATTCTTATTTTTTTCAACAATTTTATAGTAACCACGTCGCGCTAAATCAACCAAAGTTGCCATAACATCACGTAAATCTGCAGTTTCATCAACCAAAGCTCCCGTCTCTGCCGGTGTCAGCGATCTCCCCGACTTCGTCTTTGGGGGATCAAAATAAGCTGTGGCAGGTATGCCGACCTCTGGGTCACGACCGTATTTAAACCATTTATAAATTATTTTAATTGGATAGATTAAATACCACAAAAGAGCCAAAATCGCTAAAATCACCGCAGTTATTTTTCCTGGTACCGTCTCCCAAAAAGATACTACCAATTCCGGTTCCAACACAGCCACTTGTCCTTTTGGAAAACCATAAACTATTGTGAAACCTTCACCTGTATTCAGTGACCTTTTGGAGTCAAAAATAATATCAGCATCTTTTAAAGAATAACCGCAATCTTCCGACGACGTTCCTTCAATTCCGACAAAGCACTTAATCTGGTCGTTTTCTCTATTTGAAGAAAACGTTTTATTAACGATAATCGTCGCTTTCTCTATCGGTACTTCCCAACCGGTCCCAATTCCGTTCCAATAAAGCTCGTCATGATCGGAAAAATACGTCAGGGCACCCGAGACATTATAGTTGATGTTATAAATATGAGGCCCTGTGACAAGCTTATCCGGATCGCCGATTTTCAAATTCAGTTTATCGTCGACAATCGATTGCTGAAAATTATATGTATTATCAGATTCATCTGTAATTGACTTAACATCGACTTTTGATTTATATCTTTTGCCATCCTTATTAGTCTTGATATAAGGAATAGTTCGAAAGATTCCATGACGCTGTAAGTCGCCGAAGTCATAACTAATTTTTTCACTGACTTTTATTTTGCCGTCTTTTTCGATATTGATTGTCACCAAAAAATCATCGATTTTTTCCTGAGCGAAGACACTTTTGCCCGGTATAAAAAATGACCCGAAAAGAACAAGAAGAAAAATAATCTTTTTCATAGAAAAATTATACTCATTTTCGACGGCGACTGGGAAAGGTATTTTTGAAGTCTCCGCCACGGCTTGGCACTGGTACTTGCTGTAACCACCTCTTAATAACACCTTCTGTTTGATATTGACGAGGAATCGCGATCACCACGCTTGTGGTCTTTACACCTTTGGCTTTTTCTGTATGGCTAATTTGCGCATGTGGAATCATTGATTCTCGAAATCGACTACCATAATATTGTTTATATCCTTCATATTGCCGTCCTTCTGCCTCTACCGCTTCTTTCAAACTCATCAAAATATCCGGATGATGTTTATAAAAAAAATAGCTAATACCGGTGAGTAGCGGTCGCATCGTGTCAAAGTCATCGACCGGACATCCTTTGATTTGTCTGGCTCTCTGAATATTCTCAGGTCTTTCTCCATACCTTCGCGACTTAATTCTCCCCGACGAAAGAAGTGCTCTTTTAACCTCTTCAACCAACCAAGGTCGAAGATGAGTAGCTGCGACAATTTCTTCAACTGACTTTCCTTCATCTAGAAGAGGAGCGATAAGATCTGCATAGCCGGCAATTTGTTCTGGAGCTAAAACTTCTCGAGCGGCTACTTTCGGTAAAACATCTCGACCTCTTAATTCTGTGACAAATATATCCATTTGTCGACCGGATAAATGTAGATTTCTGCCTACCTCTACTTGACTTACTCCCGATTGTAAGAGTTCGCCGACATGAGATAGCATCCGTTCATAAAATGGTTGATAATGATGAAGTTCTGTCCGGCTAAATCCATGTATCAGTAATTGATCCTGAATTTCTGTAATGTCTTCAATTTCAGCAGATAATACATTAAAATTCGAAGCTAAGCTTTCTGTCCTTTCAGCTCGATATGCTCTTAATATTGTCTCAATTCTGTTTGGCCCGATTCCCGTCGCCTCTGATATTGCCGCTCGACTTAAATCATGATCATAAACAAAATGCACTACAGCTTCATCAGTCATTCCCTCATCCCGTAGACTTAAAACTGCTATTCTCATTTCTTCTATCCGTTGTAGTTTTTCTTGCGGAGTGATATAAGATTCAAGCTCTTCCATAACGACTCCAGTTCGTTCAAATATTTCACCTCGAGTGATACCTTGAGAATATAACTGACGTGCCATAGCCATTTCCGGACTAGCTGATATTTCTAATCTTGTTGGAGATAATCTCCGTCTAGGCCTATCCTTTAAGATTTGTTTTGCTTCTGCCAGTTGTGATTGTCTAGATTCGACGACAAACATTTGATCTCGATGATCTTCCAACTCTTCATAATCATCCCGCTGTCTCAAATGCCAATAGATTTCGTCATCCGGTAAACCAATCGCAAATAGATTTCTAGCGCTGATATTTATATCGGATTGAGCTAATGCTTGAACTCTGAGATAAGAAAAAGCAATTGGATGTTCTGCTCGCTGTTCGCCTCGTGATTCATATATCACTTGACATCCTTTTTCAAACGTCTCTTTTTGGAAATCTAAAACAGCTTTGTCCTGAACCCCGGCGCTTTCAAATAGACGATCATAATATTCCGTACCCAAAGTAATAAATAGAAAATTATTTCTCAATTTCAAATCATCAGGTGAAACCGGTCTAGCTATTAGATTGATTTTTCCTGTCACAGCATTGAAATCTGCCCTTGTGCTAGATTTGGCATATAACACGGGAATCACTTTTTCTTGATCCAGATCTTGCCACCGGGTAATATAATATGCCAAGAGATTTCGTTTGAATTCTTCTGGAATTGGGCCCTCATGAAATGCATCAAGTTCTGACAGAGCTAAGATGGCGGGTAATAACGGAAATCGCACATTAACAACTTGTGGTAATCTTTCTGCTAATAGATTCGCTGCCTGATATGGATTTTTAACTTGCTCACCCGTTGAAAAAAGATAATCAAAGCGAGCTGTTTCAGGTCCCATAGCCAAGATTATATCAAAAAAGCTACATATCGATTGTTCTAATGCTCTATTGCTTGATTGATGATTACTGGGAAAATGGGGATTGAAAAAAAGATAAATTATCTATTTATTGAAAGATGCAATGAGGGTAGTGTATCCGGTTTTATAAAAACCGGGAAAATCGTAGAGGTCCCTAAGTCAAGCGGGAAAGCTTTTTTCCCGCCGATTGGCGAACCTCTGGTTTCCCGACACTTGGTCGGAACTTGATGCCCTGTCGGAAGACAGGGCGAGCGCCGGGAGCGCCCGGCTGGTACGGAGCAGTGTGCCCCGCCTGACCGGACGCCCCCGGCTTACTACCACGCGATCAGCTGCAGGCCGGCATCGGCCTAGCAGCTAGCGGCCTTCGGGTCACGCTCCAGCGGCTGGAGCTCCACGGGCTTGGGTAGTGGCTTGGCCGGCTTGGCGGCCGGCTTGGGAGCCGGCGGCTTCCGGCCGTTGTTGTTCACCGTTGCCTCCTTGGTCTAAATTCCGGTTTGATGAGGATTTATTTTATTGTGGCTGACCTCACCAACAATTACAACTGTTGACTGCGCTTTTTTTGCACAGCCAACAGACTTTTTTTCCTCCTTTCTCGAGATGAATGGGAGAAGCCGGCAATGCCGACCTCTGCTTGGGGAGCGAAGAGGCCGACTCGGCCTTCCAACCGAAGCCGGCTTCCCCCGGGATGATGGCGTCGTGCCGGCCCAGGCCTCTCGCGAAGCGCTGGGCCGACACTGACTGGTGGAGGCTGAGTGGCGAGTTGTACGCCTTCTTGAACCGCCGGGTAGCGGCTCGCCAACCCAGCCCCCTTGGGCAAAACAGCAGAACGGAAACCGCTCCCATCCGGCGCCCCCCGCACGTGCAAGGGAGCGGTTTCCAAGGCTGGTGGAAAGCCAGGTCTGTCTCACGACAGTCCTGGCTTTACGACGACTGGTGGCCCCCTCAAATGCTGCCTTGCGGCAGATTGAGCGGGCCTTATGGCTAACAGGTCGACCAGCGCAGTTGCTGGCCGACCTGGACCAACCAGTGCGCGCCGACGACCGACAGCAAAATTGGCCATCGGCGCGCCCAAAACAAAAGACAGATCCAGCCTGATCCAACAAAGCAACCAGGCCGGACCTGCCAAGCAAACAGCTGCGACGCCCGCCCCAGAACGTCGCTGCTGTGAGCTCCAGTTGGGAGCCGGTCCTGGACAAATGGTGTCTCGCCCCTGCGAGATCACCCCAAGACCGGCTCCCCAGCAAAGGAGGAGCTCTCCTCATCGAATCCAACTGCGACGCGATGAAGAGGTTTTAATCATCCCAAGAAGGGGGACTGCCGCTACAAAAACCAGCGGCTAGTCCCCCTCCCTGAGAAAAAGGAGTGGCACGCGAGGAACAAAATGCGCGCCACCCGCGACCGCTCTCCCCCCGGGAACGGTCGCAAAGTAAAAAAGGACTCCGGCTTAACCGGCGCATCAACCGGAATCCTTTTGAAGTCAGTTCAAGAAATCGAGACTTTGTCGTGAGACAAGAAATAGAGGCGTGAGGTGGGAAATGGGAAGTAGGATATTGAATCTAAAATGATGTTTTGAAGTGGGATTTATCTCACTTCTCACTTCTATTTTTACAGACAAAATCCCAATCTCTTGAACTGACGATTTATTGATAATAATCACTACCCTCATTGTCAAGGTACTGCAAGTTTTATCCCATACAAATTCCGTCCATGCAAAGAAGGATGGTTTTATTTAGGAATAAATGACATGCTAAATGCGATTTTACTCCGCAGCGATTTGAATGTCAAGCTGCCTAATCATAGGTGAAGATTTTTTTAATAATTCGCTTGAGTGCATGGTAAAAACGTTTGATGAAATTTTCCTTTTTAAATGCTTGCGGCTGTCCTTTTTCCGCTCCTTGCGCTTCTGACATACCCCGGTCACCGCCAGGTACTTCGGATGATTTTTCACCCGGAGGCAATCCTACTTGACTTCTCAATTTATCTAAATCAATACTTAAATCAACCCGACCTTCGCTCAGGGCTTTTTCCAGTTCCCGGCGCGAGGCGATAGTGCCAATTTGAGCAATGTAGACGTCCCTCACAACATCAAATGGGATTAAATCTTTATCTATCACCTTTGTTTGTCTTCGAAATTCTTGGTTTATTTGGTCTATCGCCTGTTTATTTTGTAAAACTGCAGGTATGTTGACTCGACCTGCTGCAAGGGCATGAGCAAACGCTCGCGTTGCAGGTTCGCCGACTACCGGCACAAGAAGAGCTTGTTCCTTTTTACCAAGTAAAGATAATTCTTTTCTCGATCCTACCTGATCATGTTCGACAAAATACTCCGGTGAACTAGTAGTTTCTTTTACCCACGCCGGTCTGACTTGTTGCATCTCAGCTATTGTCATCACTTGGCTATTGGTAGCCCTTGGGATAAGCCTTCTTCCAGCGACTAATGGTGCCCGTTTTGTGATGGAAGAACAAATTAGAATCGGGTCTGACGCAGAATAAAGCACGGACGTGTGATCCATCTTCACCTCAGGATGCCCGGCCGGTAGTCCCGGAATGGAAGCTTGTTCATAGTGGGTATATTGGTAATCATCGGTGAAGCTAAGTAGTAGATTATCTGCATAAACTGATGCTACTGCCATTTTTACAGCTGTTGCATCTGGTGCTTTTGTCAATTCTAAATTATTTTCCTGCGCAGCTCCGACTAAATCGCCTCTCGTATCGGCAATATCCTTTAAAACTTTACGATTTAATAAGCGTCCATTTCCAGACTTAGACCAATTTTCATCATCTTTATGAGTTTGATAATCAGCCCAGATATTTAACATTGTGACAAAATCTGATTTCTTAGCATCCTCAGTCGCACTATATACTTGTTTCGCTGCGGCAAGAATAGCAGCATTATCACGACCGCTCGGATAGACCGACTTGTTACTCAGGAATGAGGCGATTGTCAAAGCATCATCAACACATTTATAGTCGCGGCCGGCGACGATCAATTTTGCGACATGGGGATCAACGGGGAATTCAGCCATTAGCTTACCTGTCTCAGTAATTTTCTCGCTTTCATCAAGCGCTCCCAGACGCTGCAAAGTTATGATGGCTTGTTTGAAACTTTCTGCGGGAGGAGTATCCATGAGTGGGAAATTTCTGACATCGTCTACCCCTGCTTTTTTTAATCTTAAGACAACATGAGACAAATCAGACCGCAATATTTCAGGAACTTGATGCTGCTCTCGTTTGTATTCCGAATCGGCCGGAAGCTGGGTATCGTTTTGGGCATATAGGGCATGATATTCTCCTGGAGCGGTACGACCGGCACGACCTCGGCGTTGTTTGCAACCTGAAGCGGTATGTTTAATAACCGATAGCTGCTCGGTACCAAATTCCGTATCAATAGTCTTTTGACGGACAAGACCGGAGTCAACTACGTAACGAATATTATCAACAGTTATACTTGTTTCAGCGATATTAGTGGCAACGATGATTTTCCTTTTTCCCGGATTTTCATAGATGCGATGCTGTTCTTCTTGAGTGAGATCGCTGTGGAGGGGCAAAATGTCAATATCTCCGGGAAGCCCAAGTTGACGAAGATTCATGATTGTTTCATCGATTTCTCCTTTCCCCGGCATGAAAATAAACATGTGACCATTATCAGTGCGACCCATTATCTCCTTTGCACGTTGGGCAGCTCTTAGCGCCATCTGATCCCTCGGAATCGGATCAGATCCGTCCGGACGTGGCGCTTCATAATGATCTTTTATCTCATGCATTCTGCCCTCTGCTTCAATTGTCTTACCAGATTGCAGATATCGTTCAACTTTTTCTTTTTCTAGCGTGGCTGACGTCGCAATGATTTTAAGAGCCGGCATATCTCGCGCTTTTCTTTCTGCTTGACATTTTTTTAGTAGACCTAAGAGGATATCGGTGTTGACATTACGCTCATGCACCTCATCGACCATGACGATACTGATATCTCTTAAAGTAGAATCTTGCTCGAGTTGACGAAGAAGCGTACCTTCGACGACGACATTAATTCTCGTGTTTGGACCGACCTCTTTTTTACCGCGATATTGACGGCCGATTTCCTCACCTATATTGCAGCCGACGGTCTTAGCAAGTCGCTCGGCCGTGTTGTCGACTGCGATTCGACGTGGTTGAGTGACCACCATCCGATCCTCGGGTTTCATGACATCACGTAAAATTATAGGAATACGAGTGGTTTTACCAGATCCGGTTTCTCCGATGACGACAATGCTATCGTACTGAGCAAATGCTTGTTTGATCTCTGCTGCTTTTGCATCGATTGGTGTCGTAGGAATATCTGCTGGTGTTGGACGAGGTCGCGGTTCACCCGCGTCTGGTGTTTGTGTTGGTCTTAGAATATCAGCACTATCCATCTGTTCATTTCGACACCCGTCGGGTGTATTTAGCTACGCACCCTACGGATTGCTATTTTTAATCTTTCTTCCCTCGACAATAATTGTTCAATTTTTTTCAGATTACGTTGATAATCAACGTTATCTGCAACAAACTTAACGTACTTTTTATTTGATCCGAACATTGATATCACAAAGTCCCGATTTATCATAAAAGAATTAGGTAAATGTTCATCAAAAATCCTGATGGGTTTCAAATTTAGATCAGAATAATAATTGAACGATGATCCCAAAACTGTATTTAATTTATCAAACTGGACTAAGTAAGAAGCAACATGATTCAAATGAATATAACGAGTCCCGTGTATAAACTGCTCCCTTTTTTCCAACCATGTCGCTTGATATGGATTTGTAAATAGACCACCATGACGATCTCTCTTTAGATTGTAGTATTTTGCATAACTATTCTGAATATTGGAAACAAAATTTCTTATGCCATTTGTTACTAACTGCTTGGCAATGATGTGAAAATGATTCGGCATCAAAGCATAACAGTATAATTCAACCATTGGTGTTGCTGATGCAATTTCAGTCAGATATGAATTTCTATCTTTTTTCGTCAAGTCTTTCAACTTTGAATATCGCAACCGATGATTAAATCTATAATAATCTATCAAATCAAGAATATGGTTGATATTCCAAGCTCCATCAAAAATATTCTCATCACCTACTGATCTATTAAACAAGTGATAATACTCTCCATTTGCAAAAACAATTTGTCTATATGACATAATGTCATTTTAATCAGAAAACCGTAAGGTGTCAAGGGAGATTCACCCGACGGGTGGAGAAATCTTGTCGAACCAGCGTTGCACTTCGCGACGATCAACATGGTGGTAACGACCGCGGTGGCTTTTGAGAGCTCCCGAGAAGGTCTTTGGTATATGCAGCAGCTCATGGATGATGACTTTTGTCTTTTCTTCCTCCGATAATTTATCAAAATAATGAGCGAGAACTTCGATGATGTACGCCGGTTTCATCTTCAATGTCTCCAAAAATATCCTCGGCACACTCCAAATCCTGGCATATGCCCTACTCTTGCTGTTTTTACTTCTTACACATTTGATTTGATTCGGCTCAATAAAATCAAATTGCAACTTCTTGATGAGAACCACTGCTAATTTATAGATATCAGGAGCAGCTTCAAATACCACCGGCAACGGAGTCTTTCTTTTTTTTCGTCCAAACATTTTGGTTTCCAAAATTATAACTCATTTGCATCACCGTGGTGGTTCTTTGTATACTTATTCTTATGAATTGTCCAAATTGCGGTGCCAGATTCACGGAAATTAAACTTAAAAATATATCAGTTGACCATTGTTCAGTCTGCGGTATTACTTTTTTTGATGAAAATGAGATTAATCGCATATCCCTCAGCGAAGCCAACGTACTTTCAGAAAACAAAACAAACGAATCAATTTCAGGTACTGAAAAACTATGCCCAAAAGACAAAACTTCGATGATAGCTTTCATCGCTCCATCTATTCCCCAATATGTCACTATCCTCAAATGCAAAAAATGCGCAGGACTTTTGGCCTTTGCAGATGATCTAGTCAACCTGAAAAAAGCACAAAAAGCAAAAATCAAGTATTACACCACTTGGCAAAAACCCCTTCCTGCTCTAAAAACTGTTCTAGTTATTTCGTTTATCTTTGTTGTTTCTCTATCGATTATTTATACCATCACTCCCTTTTTCCAAACGCCTACTTCAACCAGTATTAAAGCCACTCAAGAAATTTGCCCACTGGATGTCATCTTAAGTGGTAATACTATTTTTATTTATTGTAAGAGTCCTTATGCCTATAGATCGCAAGCACATTTTTACAATTCAAGAACAAAAGAAACGATCGTGCGAAATATAAATACTGAACCAAAGGATATCCATTTATTGAGTGTTCCATATGATGATATAGCGCCTTCCAGTGATATTTGTGTAAGTATTGTACTTTCAAGCGATCGGGGCGCGGTACAAACTGAATGTAAAACGTTAAATTGAGATTGCCACGTCGTCCCGCTGAGCGGGACTCCTCGCAATGACAGACTATCAAGATATTATCCCATCCTTACGTAATTTTTTCTCAAAATCCTCCGGGTGGAACCAAAGTTGGGCTTCAGTGATGAATTCGGTTGTACGGTGACGATTGATTAATACTAATTGCAGATGTTTGAAGATTGATTCGAAAAAATTACCAATTAAAGAACCATTTGGCGAGATCGCCACGCCACGCTGAGCGGGGCTCGCGATGACATGGGTTTCGAAATCACTTTGTCTCTGCAAGCTAGCGGATCCCCGCGATGACAGAATGTTTGGGAAAAAATCAAAGACCCAGGAATTAATATTGATAAATTTATTATAGGTATCAAATTTATTTATTATAGGTTTCATCTGTACAACTTCATGAGCTGTATAGAGATTCTGCTTTGATGTCGAAATCAGAAGAGCAGAGCTATCGAAGAACATATTTAGACATACTTTATTATTAGCTTTAGTTTGATTTCTCTTTCTTCTTAAACCAAGCAACGTTGTGATGATAATACATATCCATCTTGCCGTCCAAATGCGCTTTTTACAACTAATAATAAATAAATCTATATCGTCATTTCTGTCGGCGAAATTCATCGTTAAAGAACCAGACAAACCAACAAGATGAATTTGAGGAAAGGGCGATAACAATTTTATTAGAAGATTAATTTTTTTTAGCTTTATTTGAGAATAAGCTGCTCTATCGGTCTTAATTGTTTTATATATACGGTGGGATGGTATGGCATTTTTAGTATGAAGTATGAAGTATTTAGTATTAATTATTTTGAGTTTTTTACTTGTTACTAAGTTGTTCAAAATATTCTGTAGTTCTGATTTTTCTACCTTAATCTGTAGGAAATGATGAATTTCCTCTATATCAGGAGGATAGGAGAAATAATTGAAATAATTTACGACGTCTTTAATGGCACCTTCAAGCTTTAAATCAGTTTTTATCACGTATATCTAGCTTTTCCTTAAACACTAACCAAATAAATTTAATTAGCCTCAATTGCCTCCTCCACCTCCACGGTTGTAATAATAACCGAAATAACCATTCCCCACCTAAATCTTGAATCAACTTCGGTGCACGAATTACCGATCCACTTAAGAAATCAAACCCTCCACCGACACCTAATATGACACATTTTCCAAATTTGTGCCTATTTTTATCAATCCACAGCTCTTGCATTGGTGATCCAAAGGCAACAAATATCAAACGTGGCTTGAAGGCGGCAACTATTGAAAATAGTTGATCTTCTTCTTCTTCTTTTGGGAACTTAATATTTTGTATAGCCTTAGCTGCTTTAAAATCGATATGTGGAAATTGCTTAGATTGGCACTCGACGACCCGATCTGCTATATTTTCCTTACCTCCGATTAGCATAACCTTTGAGCGCTCATCGTTGCCTACTTTAAGCAATTCTTTCATCAAGTCTACACCGCTTAGTTTTTCTCCTACCTTGATACCTAAGAGTCTACTTGCCCATAAAATCCCTACTCCATCGATGATTCGGGTTTGGCTCCTCTCAACAACTCTTTTAAAATTATCGTCTTGCCGACATAAAATCATGTTTTCCGGATTCAAAGAGACAATATGATAGAAATCCGTCGCTTGGTGGACGTTTTTTAAGATTTTCTCTAGGATCTGTTGGTTTGACTGCGTCGGTATGGCAATACCAAAAATGCCTGATCGCTTCATATGTGTCTAATATTATATAGGTTATAATTGATTATTCCATTATCTATTATTTCGTTGTATTTTGTTCAAATAATTTATCAGCGGATATTATATTATTTAGACTTTTGCTGTTGGTTTTATTTAAAATTAATATTGTATATTCTGTTATTCTTTAAGGTGTAATATAATTTTTATTATATCGAAATATAATTACGACTACATTTTTAAATTTGAATGAGTCCAATCATATCTCTTTTGTCATGTTATTATTATAAGTCTGTCCACCTCGGAGGAGTCCTTCGGCCACCATCCGAGGTGCCATCTCCATCATCTACCCTACAACTCTTATCTTATCGCTTCCTTGTAGCTGTCCAGATTCTCTATCGCCAAACCTACACCTCTGATGACACAAATGAGCGGATCTTCAGCGACAAAAGCCGCCACATTGATTCCGTACGTAATATATTTATCAATATTGTTTAATAATGCTGTCCCACCTGATAAAACAACTCCCCGATCGACAATGTCTGATGCAAGCTCAGGCGGAGTCTCTGATAATACCTCCTTGACACCGTCTAGTATCTGTCGGAGCGGTTTCTGGATTGCTTCAGATACAGCTAGTTCCGATACTTCGATTATTTTTGGCAAACCAGATTGAAAATCTCTGCCTTTGACTTCATACTTTTTTTCTTCCTTAGCATCGTCCAAATATGCATTACCTATCTTTATTTTTACCTCCTCAGCTGTACGATCACCTATTATCAAATTGTATTTCCTCCGCAAATGTTGAATAATTGCCTCATCTATTTTTGTCCCGGCGACTCGAACGCTTTTATAAACTACAAGCTGTCCTAATGAGATAACCGCAATTTCACTTGTACCCCCTCCTAAATTGATAATCATATGTCCGGATGCCTGTGATATTGGAATCTTTGCTCCGATTGCAGCGGCTAACGGTTCTTCCATTAAATAAACATCAGTGGCGCCTGCAGCTTTACATGCAGAAACGACAGCTCTTTTTTCAACTTGAGTTGAACCCCCCGGTACGGAAATCATCAAATCAATCCCAAAAGAAAACTTCTTTATGGCTTTTTTTAGAAAATAGGAAATCATCGCTTCAGTGACCGTATAGTCCGCAATAACGCCTTCTTTAAGAGGCCTTGAAGCAATAATGTTTCCAGGCGTCCTCCCGAGCATCTCTTTAGCATCCTCACCAACAGCTAATATGGACTTATCTTGCAATGAGTAGGCGTTAACAGTGGGTTCATTTAAAACAATACCTTCACCGGCAACATAGACAAGTGTGTTAGCCGTCCCTAAATCTATAGCTGCCTTTCGTTTTAGTATCATTTTGATATATTAAGTATATATTTTTATATATTAAATTGGGATTATCACTTGTGATTTTCGATACTAGTATACACCAGATTTAGTATCAAGTATAAAGTATTGAGTCCGCGCCTGCGACGCGGTTAGTGCCCGACATACCGTCGGGTTTGGTTACAATTGGCCAATTTAAACTAATTAGAACTGGCTTTCAACTAATTAAAACCAGTATGTTATAATTTTTATTGTGAAAAAAATATTCTTGCAAGCTGCTGTAATAATTCTTTTTATCACATGTCTATTTATTTTAGTGGGATTTGCTCGAGGATATCGACTCGATTATATAAATAAAAAAGTAGTTCCAACGGGAATCTTGATAGCCACTTCTACGCCTGATGGAGCTAAAATTTTTATAAATGGCACGTTGAGGGGCGCGACTAATCAAAATATAAGTTTACCACCTGGTAATTATACCGTTGAGATTTCTAAAGATGGTTATACAACTTGGAAAAGTGATGTCTTGGTCAGAGGTGAAGTGGTAAGTCGGGCTGATGCGACTCTATTTCCTCTGAACCCTTCGCTTACTCCAGTCACGTCTCTTGGGATTCTCCACGCTGAGTATTTTGCCAATGCTAATAAAGTCGCCATCATTACTGATAATCCTGAAAACGCGACCAGCAGTGAAAGCCTTAATGGTGATGTTGAAAAAAACGGACTGTATATCTTAGATACCACTAAAAAACCTCTATCTCTTTTTAACCCTTTAAAACTGATCATCGGTAAGTCAAAATTTCCCAATTTAGATAGTTTAATTGATACACAAAGCATCGTCTCACCAGACGGTAAAGAGCTGCTTTTTACTGTCAATGCAAAAGCTAAGTTTCCTATAACTTACCTTGTTACGACCGATGAAACATCAATTAACCTTTTTGATACCAGTCGTTCAAAGTCAACAATTATCACTGCGTGGCATGAAAAAGAAGTGAAACAAACGGATAAGATTTTGGAAACATTCAAAAAACCTTTCTATGAATTAGCCAAAAACTACTTTGAAATCGTTTATTTTTCACCGGATGAAACCAAGGTTCTATATAGAGCAAAAGCCAACGTAAATATACCAATAGTAATCAAACCACGACTTATTGGATCAAATCAAGCTGATGAAAGTCGGGATATCGTCAGTAACAACCTCTATATCTATGATAAAAAAGAGGATCGCAACTTCCTAATTGGCAATATTTCAGAATTACCGCAACAAAATATTTTTTGGTATCCTGATTCATTACATTTAATAATAAAAGAAAAAAAGCAAATCTCTACAATCAATTATGATGGCACTCACAAACAAACTGTCTATTCAGGACCATTTGAGCAAAATTTCGTCGGGGTGACTCAAGATGGAAAACTTCTGATCTTAGCCAATCTAAATCCGCAGAAAAATAACCTTCCGGATCTTTATGCTGTTGGAATAAGGTAACAACTTTTAGCAGATTCTGTCGCGAAACAGCCCCATCAAGTGCTCGTATATAACTCTCAAGCTTGATGCCCGTTTTATCGCGAATTGGGACGTGCGCAGACCCCGCTTAGCGGGGGCGAGCAGGCCCACTGAGCCAGGAAAACGTGGCATCAAGCTTGGGAATACTGCGCGCTTGGATGGGGCTCCCCGTTTCGCGCCACCTGCATTTATAGTGGTTTTTACTCTACCACTCTTTCAGCAAACATAAGCAATCGCTTTAATGTCGTCCCTGGTGGCCAACATGTCTGCAGAGTCAATAATTCTTTGTCTGTCTTTCTTGTCAGATATTCTACTTCATCCGGTGTAACGATTTTTTTATCTACAATTCGATATACATAACGCCTACCTTGGTAATATAGATTGACTTCATCATTATTTTCCAGCTTATATAGTAAATAAAAAACAGCGTTGTAGGTACCAACATTCCAAAAATAATCGGTAGAATGGGCAAAAAGATAGATATGGCCACCTTCTCCCGGAAATGCGGTTCCCAAAGCATGAGCTACTCCTTCTTTAAGCGATGCTAAATATTCTTTTTGATTTGCCGCATCAACATTTTCAAGAATCCTTGAATTGGCATTGATTTTCGGAATGACAATGCTAAAATTAGGGTCTGCCGGTGAAATCACCTCAATATTACGATTTTTCAATAGTTCATAAAGCCTGCCTCTATTCTCCGGTGAAGTAAAATCTTTGTCATATTTTGACAAATCTTCCTCGATAACATATTTTCGGCCGGTCAACGAATCCAGGTAAAATCGAAACTCCTCGTATATTGGTTGAGAAAATGTCTTGGCTATAATGAAAATTGAAGTTAATAACAAAAAGTTCCCGACCGTACGCAATATGAGAATTTTTAGATATTCAGGAGTTGATATATGTTTTCTTACTTTATGAATATGAGTGACAATGGGATTTGTCATTTAAATATTTTAGCAGATTGAAGTTATTTTTTAATAGAAATAGGATGTGGGAAATGTGAAGCTGGATATTGATTTTAAAATATGGTTCTGAAGTGGGATAAATCACACTTCTCACTTCATTATCTAATTTCTCATTTCTCACTTCGCATTTCCATATTGTTTATAGGCACGATACGATCCTGGATCATCTGGATAAAAAATCGCCCATTGACCCCGCTAAAACTCTTCCTTGCTCTCGAGGTCATTCGTCCTCGCATCGCAAGAGCGAGTTTACGAGGGTCTGCGGGGATATCGTATGGTATCCCCTTGACAAGATTTATTAATTTATATATTAATATATATAGTGGAACACGAAATTAAGATTTTAAAAGAACATAATTTCCGGCACAAAATTGCGCTTTTTGCAGTCGTCGGTTTTCTCTTTGTAATATCTTTTGTCGTCATCTCAATATCGCGTCAGCTGGCAAATTCAGACGGATTAACATTGCGTTCAAGAGCAGAAGAAGCTAATCCCTCTCTTTTCTCCGGAAATCAAACGAGTCAAAATAATGACTTCAACAATAATAATCCAAGTTTGAATAATCAAAAAATTGATAATATACAGAGCTGTTGCGATGCCCAGTATTATAGAAGCGGTCCGGACCTTGGACCTTTATGTAATCCAGGACTAGGCGGTTGTGATAAACCTGATTGTATGATCAAATGTGACGGAGCCACGTATAATCGTTGGCCTGGACGATGGAGTGAAGAAAGCTGTGCAGCAAAAGCTAAAGACGTCTGTGGATGTTACCCTGCTCAAGAATTTTGCGTTCCCGTACCCAATGACACTCCTATTGTTCTTCCTGGACCTGAGGCGACCGTTGCACCAACTGCATCGCCAACAGCAACTTTAATACCATCTCCGACCACTCCATCTAATTGTCGCGGTGTCGCCTATCCTTCGCAAAATAATCAGGGGCTAGCAATGGGTTGCTATGGAAATCGATTTAACCAAGCGCAGATTCGTTGTTATCAGGGACGAATATATCAGACTTTCTGCAATGCCAGAAGCATGGGTAATAATATATGTTATTCATCAGATCAGTGGCAACAGATTGCAAATCAGGTCTGCTGCAGCGGAGAGTGTCAGAATGCACAAACACAGAATAGAACCTTAATCATAACTGCTCCGACAAATCCTTAAATAGGCAGAAAACTCAGATCAC
>Ga0209542_10003188_pt1 | contig 35314 bp, 22 predicted proteins | sample RifCSPhighO2_01_FD_184028 | JGI IMG/M metagenome (GOLD analysis project Ga0209542, IMG submission 184028) | Soil microbial communities from Rifle, Colorado - Rifle CSP2_plank highO2_0.1 (SPAdes) (version 2) | ecosystem: Environmental > Terrestrial > Deep subsurface > Rock core/Sediment ...
CAAAGTGAAGTTCTTTAATCAGAGCAACGTATAATAGTGAATGACGGTTTTGTCCCTTCGTTGACGTAAAAAATCATGCCTGGTGGGCATGGTCACATATGTCACATTTCGTGATTGGGCTACTGCTGACCGGTCGTCGTTCGATAGGTATGTTGGGTGTGGGAGCCTTAACAAACTCCCGCCTGACCTGTTTACGAAACCGACACAGCAGAAAGTGGTCTTAGCCGAATCGCGCGACCCCTAATCCTGGGGTCACCCTTCGTGGCAATCCGTCACCTGTTTTGCGTCCCGTTTCCCACGGGACTGTAGGCAGGATCTCGCGCCCGCCCGTCTCCGGAGTGGTGTGATTGGTTTAGAGCAACTCCGGGATCAGCGGACCAGACGATCATGTCCAGGAGGACTGTCTTCTTATCGCACTCGTTCCTCCGAGGAGCCGTATGGTGTACGGCTGTTTTCAGCGTACTCGCCGTATCACTCGTTGCGCCCCAGTCCATCGCGAACGCTGCGAGCGGCATCAACCAACAGATCAACTACCAGGGGAAGCTCTTAAGCTCCGCCGGGGCTCCCATTGCCGACAGCGCGCAGAGCATCAAGTTCTCGCTCTACGACGCGGAGACCGGAGGGAATCGTTTATGGACGGCTTCAGGGTCGCTCGCTGCGCCGGCAGCCGTCTCCGTCGGCGTCTCAAATGGCGGTCTCTTCTCCGTCCTGCTCGGAAACAGCGATCAGAACACGCTCAACTCCGTCGACTGGAATCAGACGGCGCTCTACCTCGGAGTGACGATTGGATCAGATTCAGAAATGACTCCGCGGAAGCGGTTGGGAGCCGCTTCACAAGCATTCAATTCCGAACGCTGGGACGGATACAAGACCGCGTCATCCGTCCAGAGCGGCGAGCACGTGTTGCGTCTGTCGCAGACCACTGCAGACGCAGCGACGAGTGATCGCACCACGCTCATCTTGACGACGTCCGGGACGTCCGCCGCTTTCGACCTTCTCCTGAAAGGTCGCGACCAGACTGCGGGAGACGTCTTCACCATCTCACGCCAGGGTCACACGACCACGACGGGAAATCTCGCGGTCGGTACCAACACGATCCTCGGCGACGCGTCGGCCGACACGCTCGTGGTGAACGCATCGGTTGTCTCAAACCTCGTTCCAGACCAGACGAACGTGCGGAGCCTCGGGACCACGGCTCTCCGCTGGAACGGGTTCTTCCAAAACGTGACGAGCACCTACGCCGACTTCACGTACGTCACCTCCACCAACGTATCGTCCACCTCCCTGTATGTCGCGACCGTCGCAAACCTCCCCACACAGACCACTGTGGGGGGGTCTGCGGTGTGTCTCGCGAACGGAGCGAACTGCAGTCAGACCGCAGGGGGGTGGACGTACGACCTGGGGAACGACTGGCTCCGTCCCAACACCTCGTCGGTTGATCTAGTCCTGGGCGGGACCTTTGCCACGTCCGCACCGCTTTGGTTCAAAATCGATTCGACGAGCACGCGCTTCTACTTCGGCGCGTTTGGGTCCTCAACCAACATCGTCCTCGGAGGTCCTACCTCCACCATCACAAACACCGCGTTCCAGCTGGACGGGAACGACCTGTTCGTCGCCGGAAACATCGGTTCCGCGTCCTCCGTCTACACGAACGGGGCGTATATCGCAGGATCAGGGACGACCCTGTACGGAGACGGGTTCATCACGAAGACGAACGGAGATCTCGTCCTAGGCGCGACTAAGGTCACGCCGAACGCGAACAATACAATAGACCTTGGGAGCGCGACGAACTCGTGGGCGAACGTCTATGCCTCCGGGACGGTCTTCGCCGCAGGAGGATCGGCGGCATCGCCTGGTTTCAGGCTCACGTCGAGCTTAAACTCCGGCCTTTTCGCCGATACGAGTTACCTCTATGTCGCAACAAACGGCGCAACGGCGTTCTCATTCAACAGTTCGGCGGGGAACAGGAGCAATACGTCTCTGTTCCCTGCCGCGAACAACTCATACGACCTCGGTTCAACTTCGCTGTTGTGGGCCACGGTCAATGCCGTGAACGTGAGTTCAACGAACGCCACGACAACGTACCTGTTCGTCTCCGGTTCTGCCTCGACCAGCCAACTGTCCGTGGGCGGCTACTCCGTCTGTCTCTCCTCCGGCACGAACTGCCCCACGACAGGGTCGGACGACTGGTCGTACTCGTCCACGAACGACTTCGTCCGTCCCAACACAAACACGACTAGTCTCGTCCTCGGCGCCTCAAACGCCACCGAAGCCCCGTTTTGGTTCAGGATCGATTCCACGTCCTCTCGCATGTACCTGGGCGCGTTTGGGTCCTCAACCAACATCGTCCTCGGCGCCTCCACGTCTTCCATTTCCAATACCTCCTTCCAGCTGGACGGGAACGACCTCTTCGTGGCAGGCAACATCGGCTCCGCGTCCAGCGTCTACACGAATGGGGCGTTCATCTCTGGGGCAGGCACGACCCTGTACGGAGACGGGTTCATCACGAAGACGAATGGGGATCTCGTGATCGGCGCGACGAAGATCACGCCCAATGCGAACAACACGATTGATTTCGGGAGCGCGACGAACTCGTGGGCGAATGTCTATGCGTCCGGAACCGTCTTTACCCAGGACGCGACGGTATACGACGATCTCACGGTGGAAGGGAACATTACGAATATCCTGCAGACAGGAGACGTGCTTCGTCAGGTCGCGACCACGACTTTTAACGCAGGCGCGGATCCGAACGCCGTTGTAGTCTCCGGCCGCTACGCGTACGTGGCGAATAACGGCAATGAAACCATGGCCGTGGTGGACATTACGAACCCGACATCTCCTGCACAGGTGGCGACGACGACGTTTACGTCGGGTTCCGGCCCATACTCGTTATTCGTGTCCGGCCGCTACGTGTTCGTGGCGAATAGTGGCAACGACACTTTGGCAGTGGTGGATGTATCCAACCCAGGTGCGCCGATCCAGGTGGCGACGACGACGCTTGCCGCAGGCGCGACGCCTTTCTCCGTCTTCGTCTCCGGCCGCTACGCATATGTGGCGAATAACGGCAACGCGACCCTCGCAACGGTGGACGTCGCGGATCCGACTTCTCCCGTCCAGATCGCGACCGCGGCTTTGACCGCCTCTGCCGCTCCCAGATCCGTCTTCGTCTCCGGCCGCTACGCGTACGTGGCGAATTTCGGCAACAGCACCCTGGCCGTGGTGGACATTACGAACCCGACATTGCCCGTCCAAGTCGCGACCACCACTTTTAACGGAGGAAGCAATGCCGCGTCCGTCTTCGTCTCCGGCCGCTACGCGTACGTGGCGAACAACGGCAACGCGACCCTCGCAACGGTGGACATCGCGAACCCGATCGCCCCGCTCCAGGTGGCGACCACGACTTTTAACGCCGGTTCCGGCCCACTTTCCGTCTTCGTTTCCGGCCGCTACGCGTACGTGGCGAACAATGCCAACGACACCCTGGCCACGGTGGATGTTGGCAACCCGACTTCTCCTGTCCAGGTGGCGACAACAACCCTTGTTTCAGGCGCTAGCCCTTATTCCGTCTTCGTCTCCGGCCGCTACGCGCACGTGGCGAATAACGGCAACGACACCCTGGGGACGATAGACGTACATGGTGTGGAAACCAACGGCCTCATTGCGCACTCGGCCGAGGTCGGCTCGCTCCAGGTCCTCACGAATGGCCAAGTCGCCAATCAGTTCACGGTTGGCGGAGGGCTCACCGTCGGATCAGGCGGCATCCTCTCCTCGGGTTCCCTCGCGGTCTCTGCCACGAACACCACCTCCACGATCACGTTCGCTGTCTCAAGCACCCGCGGCATTTTCAGCCAGTACGTCACGGTGAACAACAAGGCGGTCTGTCTCGCGGACGGCACGAACTGCCCGTCGTCAGGCGGCTCCGATGACTGGTCGTACTCGTCCACGAACGACTTTGTCCGTCCCAACACGAACACGACGAGTCTCGTGTTGGGCGCCAGTACCGTCGCGAACGCGCCCTTCTGGTTCAAGATCGATTCGACATCGAGTCGGATGTACCTGGGGGCATTTGGGAGCTCCACGAACCTCGTCCTCGGCGGTCCTACCTCCACCATCACGAACACTCTCTTCCAGCTGGACGGCAACGACCTCTTCGTCGCCGGGAACATCGGCTCTGCCTCGAGCGTCTACACGAATGGGGCGTTCATCTCTGGGGCAGGCACGACGTTCTACGGAGACGGGTTCATCACGAAGACGAACGGGGACCTCGTGATCGGCGCGACGAAGATCACGCCCAATGCGAACAACACGATGGATCTCGGGAGCGCCACCCGTTCCTGGGCGAACGTCTATGCCTCCGGCACTGTCTTCGCCGTGAACGTGAGCTCGACGAATGCGACGTCAAGCGCCCTCGCGGTTCTCGGTCTCTCGCAGCTCCAGAACGTCACCTTCACGAATGGAACGGGCACGACCCTCGCGCTTACGGGGAACTTCTCCGCCGGTTCTTCGACCGTCACCACCCTGAACTTCACGAACGCGACGGGATCCGCCCTGAAAGTGACAGGCCCCCTCGTCTGGACGAACGCCACGGGCACCGCCCTCGGCCTTACGAGCCTTATTTCGACCAAGATCGTCTGGACGAACGCCACGGGCACGACCCTCGCGCTCACGGGGAACTTCTCCGCCGGTTCTTCAACCGTCACCACCCTGAACTTCACGAACGCGACGGGATCCGCACTGAAAGTGACAGGCCCCCTCGTCTGGGCGAACGCCACAGGCACGAACCTCAACATTACCGGTTTCACTTCCACCTCACGGCTCTCCGTGGGGGGGTATTCCGTGTGTCTCGCGAATGGGACGAATTGTTCTTCATCGGACGCGAACTGGACGTACGACGCGACTCGCGGCCTCCTCGTGACCACGACCTCCACCCAGAACGTGCAGATCGCGGGCGAGTTCAGCGTGTCCACCACGAACCCCGTGGTGACGAGCACCGTGATGAACGACGGCGTCTTTTCGGACCCCCGCGACATCGCCGTGTCCGGCGACTACGCGTACGTGGCGGACTCGAAACTGATTGTGATGGGGATCAGCGATCCGACGAACATGAAGAGAGTGGGCGTGGGCGCGGACACGCTCAGCCTCACGGACGTCGCGGCCCAAGGGACCATGGCGTACGCCGTGGGCGGAGATTATCTGCGTGTGTTCGACGTGCACGATCCCGGCAACCCGATTTTGCAGGGCAGCCGCGAGGTCCAGGCAGGCGCTGCGCTCAAGGACGTGGCCGTATCCGGAAAATATGCCTACACCGTGGGCAGCGGGAACACCGCGCTCTCCGTGATCGACGTTTCAAGCTCCACGAATCCGCAGGTCGTGGGTCAATTCGCCTCAGGGACCCTGTTCGGCGGCGCGATGTCCGTGAAGATACAGAGCCGCTTCGCGTACACGCTCGCATCCAGCATCTTCGGCATCGTTGACGTCTCGGATCCGACCGCGCCAACTGGCACCGGCGTCCTGTACGACACGACGAACCTGGCTTCGGTCACTGACCTCGCGGTGTCCGGCCAGACAGCCTATGTGAGCAGTTTCCTCGGCCTCACGATTCTGGATATCTCGAGCTCTACCCGACCCAGTGTTCTTGCAAACTTAAGCGTCCCGGGTTTCTTCGGGGACGTATCCGTTGCCGTGGCAGGCAACCTCGCGTACCTCACGAATAAAGGAGGCGACCAGGTGGTGGTGGTGGACGTGTCGAGTTCCACGGCGCCCTTCACGGTCGCAAGCGTGACGGACGCCACGAACCTGGACGGGGCACAAGCCATCGCCGTCTCCGGCCGTTACGTCTTCGTCGTGTTGGATAATACCAGCGGGAATGTAGGCGTGACCGCGCTCAAGGCGTCCGGGATCACGCTCCAGGCGGCCAACATCGGATCGCTCTCCGCGGACACCCTCACCGTGGGCGACGACCTGAACGTGGGCGGGCTCTTCAACGTGCGGGGCGGGGTGACCGTGAACGGCGGCGGTATTTTCTCGACCGGACCCTTAACGATCACGAGCACCGCAACATCCACCGTGGGAGGACTCCTCCTCGCGTACGACCGGCTCATGGTGGGGGATGGTACGCCCGTGGACCGCCTCACGGTGAACAACGGGAACGTGCGGATCGTGCCGGCTACTCCGACGTTCGTGGGATCCACGACGACGGGGTCCCCCGCGTTCGAGCTCTGGCAGGGGCTCGCCATCGCCGGCAAGCGCGCTTACGTGACGGCCGCGAACACCAACCGTCTGATCGTGATTGATATCAACGACCCCCGTTCACCTACGGGCGTCACGCAAGTGATGGACGCCACGCGCCTGGACGGCGCCAAGGGCGTGGACGTGAACGGGAAGTACGCCTATGTGGCAGTGCCAGGACCGTTTTCATCCCCCGCCCTCACGATCGTGGACATTTCAACCTCTACGCCCTTCATCGTGAACTCGATCACGCACACGAACATCACGAATCCGGAGTTCGTGCGCATCCAGGGCAATTACCTATACGTCCGTAACAATGGATCGAGAAAAGGCATACTCATTTTTGACATCACGAACCCAACGTCGCCGTCCCTGATCCGCACGATTGACAACTCCGCAATCTTCGGGGCCGGCGACGGCGATCTGAATTTCGACCTCGACGGCAACTACCTCTATACCTCGGCGGTGAGCGACGCTGGCGTCGAACGATTCGTGGTCGTTGACATCTCGAATCCGTACACGGCAACGACCGTGGGGTCCGTCTTGATTCCGAACGAGGAACGCATGGGCGACGTCCGAGCGCGCGGCAGCCTCGTGTATGGCATTAATGTGAGCGCCAGTGGCGGTCCGTTCTACGTGTTTGACGTCAAGAATCCGGCCGCTCCGCTCATCCTGAGCAGCGTGAGCCTTGCGAACGGAAGCTCGGTCGGGAGGCGCCTCGAGCTCGCGGGACGCTACGCGTACGTGGCCGGCGAAGGGGGTGTCGGTACCACCGTGGATGTCGTGGACGTCTCATCGTCAACCGCGCCGATCGCCATGGGGACCGTTGAGCATCCGACAATCTCCGGTACTCCCTATGAGGTCGTCATGAAGGGCAAGTATTTCTACATCGCGGGCGGGGTCACCGGTTACCTGGCGATTGCGGACGTATCGGGCATTGACGCTCCAGGAGCCGCCCTGGGCTCGCTCGAAACCGACTCGCTCTGGGTGGACGGCGACTCAAAGCTCAATGGTCGCGTTGAGATCATGGAAGGGCTCCACGTGGAAGGCTCGGGCATCCAGACCTCGGGAATGTTGTCCGTCGCCGCGACAACGACCTTCTTCGCGAACGTGTTCGTTGGAACCACCAGTACCGCGAACTACAGCATGAACAGCGCGTTCAAGCCGAATGGGGACGACCTCTTCGTGGCAGGCAACATAGGATCCGTGTCATCCGTCTACACGAACGGGGCGTTTGTCGCCGGATCAGGGTCCACCCTCTTCGGGAACGGGTTCATTACGAAAACGGATGGCAGTCTCAACATCCGTTCTTCCGGCAACCTCGACATCCGTTCTTCGACCGGTCTCATCAATGTCTCATCGTCCGATGACTTCACGTTGGTATCGGGAGGCGATGCGAGTTTCACGGTTTCGCAATCACTCTCTATGATATCCGGGGATATCACGGCATCCACGACGAATGGATACATCATCCTGCAGCCGAGTATCAATGGGTACGTTGGTATCGGGACGTCCGCGCCGTCGGAGAAACTCACGGTGGTGGGGAATATTCGGAATGTCATCGCGTCCGGCGCGTCACTTGAACAGATCAGAAGCACCTCCTTTACGTCTCCAGAGGACATATGGGTTGACGGAGACATTCTCTACGTCCTGGAGGAAGGGCCGCCGCCTACGTTGAGGGCATCCAAGATCCTCGGCGAAACGCTCGGCCTGAACGAAGGCGGAACGGTCGCTGTTGGCGGCCAACCGCGTCGACTTCACATTGCCGATGGGTATGCCTATGTCGTAAACCAGACATCGTCCTCGCTCCAGGTCATCGACATTCATGCACCGGGCGATCTTCAGACCGTGGCGACAACGAGCATGCCGGACGCGCCACGGAGCGTGTATACCCGTGGGCCGTATGCGTACGTTGCCGCAAGCTCACGTTTTGTCGTCGTTGATGTTTCAAATCCGGACGCGCCCTGGGTCGTGACCTCATCGAACATCGGTACGACAGTCGCAATAGATGTCTACGTGCAGGGCCGATATGCGTATGTCGCGGACTTCAGCAGTCAGCAGGTGAAAATCGTCGACGTGGCCGATCCGTTCAATCCGATCGTGACGAGCACGATCACCATGTCCGGATTTTCGCCGGACGGCATCGTGGTCCAGGGGGGGTTCATGTATCTCACGACGCAGACGTCGAACAGGCTGCGTATCTATGACATCACGGATCCCGCGAGTCCGGTGAACTTCGACAACGTCGTTCTGTCCAGTACGCCGGAAGACCTGCGCGTATCGGGACGATACGCATACGTCGCCATCCGCGGATCAACGGATGCCATCAATGTTATTGACATCTCGGATCCGTCGGATGCGACTCTTGTTTCAACGTCAACGGCCGGAGACGAAACGACCGCGCTCTTCGTACACGGCAGACATCTGTGGACCGCCGCACAGGGGACAACGGATGCAGTCGTGGTCTTCGATGTCTATGGCACCGAAGTGAACGGACTCATCGCACATTCGGCAGAGCTCGGGAGCCTTGACGTTCGCACGAACGTGAACATCCATAACGACCTTTCGGTCGGTGGTGGCATCAACGTGGGCATCGGCGGCATCCAGTCGAACGGGCCGATCAGCTCCGGAGGCGGGATCACGGCGTCTCCGAACCTCGCGTTCTTAGGGAACGTAACAGGTACGACGATGGTGGCGCCCGAGGCCATTCAGATCCGCGGCCGGTACCTGTATGCGGTTGATGACGGTGGCACCGGTGCGGCCGGGGTGTATGTATATGACGTGGCAAATCCCAAGTACCCGTCGTTCGTCGCATCTTCGACGATTTTCAGCGTGTCCTCGATTAATGACATGGTTATGGACAATAGGTATCTGTATGTTTTTGGCAGCAACGTGCTCGAGATCTTTGACACGTCCCGCCCTGCGAGCACTACGCTCATCTCCACGACGTCGTTCACCGGCTCAACCGCTTCGCTCGATGTTGCAGGACGGTACCTCTACATCGTGGATGCTACGGGGAATCGTTTGAGGATCGTGGATATTGAAGACCCGATTTCCCCGGTGAGCGCAACGACAGTCACCACGGGAGAGATCGGGAATCCGAATATCAAAGTCCAAGGTCAGTATGCCTACGTTGTAGGTCATGTAGGCAATTTCCAGATCTATGATGTTTCAAATCCGCGGACAAACGCGAACCCGCTCCTTTCAGATACTAGTACGGGTTTGACCAATTTGACGGCCGTCGAGATCCAGGGGAACTACGCCTATTTGGTGAACAGCATCACGGGTGGCGAGGTCGCCATCTACGACATCTCCGACCCGACAAGTCCCCAGCTCGTGGGGCGCGTGACCGGGGGCATGAACGATCCAATCGCGATCGACGTGGCGGGACGATATATGTACGTCATCAATGCCATTGTTGGCGGCACGTATGATATTTTGGCCTACGACATTTCGAGTTCGACCGCGCCCCTTTTGGTCGACACGGTCGCGACGCCGTATGGATTTTTCCACCCGTCTTCGTTCGTTGCGAGCGGGCGCTACCTCTACGCCGGCATTTTTGATCCCTTGACCGCCGGCATCGCGATCTTCGACACGGGCGGCATTGACGCGAACGCGTTGAATGTCGCCACCCTTGAAACGGGCGATCTGAGTGTCTTGGGCAACGGCTACTTCCAGCAAGCGGTCAATCTTGGAGGGTCGCTGTCGGTCGCCAGGGCATCCATCTTCCACGACGAACTCATCATCGAGTCGCGCGCGAGCTCTTCCGTCGGCACCCTCGAAGTCAGGCAGGATTGCGAAGACGACACGTCGGTGAACCGGAAAATCGCGTCATTCGGGTCTTTCAGCGACCTGAAGGTCTCCATTCGTTGCAATGGCCAGCTGTTTGCCGACAGTGGGACGATCGGGAGCAACGGCGACTACGCGGAATACTTCATCTCGAGCGATCCGTCGCTTGGGACGGGAGACGTTATCGCTATCGACGTGAACGCCACCACGACGGTCACAAAGGGATCCGCCGTATTGCGCGAGCAGACGCTCGGCGTCGTGTCGGAGGGTGGAGTCGTGATCGGTCGCGGCGGGCTCGAGAGCCACCCTTCTTCCACGCTCGTCGGGCTCCTCGGGGTGCTCAAAACGAAGGTTGATCTCGCGACATCAGTGATCACGATCGGCGATCCGGTCATGATGGGATCTGGCGGGTATGCCGTCCGCGCACACGGTCCGGGCATGGTTCTTGGTACTGCGCTTGAGTCGGCAACGTCTTCCGCGACCACGACAATCAGCGTGTTCGTCCGTCCTCACTGGTGGGCCGGGGACCTCTTCGTCTCGAATGAATCGGGATCCTTCCTCGTCTCCGATCTTGCGGTCGCTTCGACAACGACGGCGAACGCCACCTCGACCCTCGTGGATTCGCCGCTCTTCTCGTTCCAGGGCACGGCCTGGGACAGCGCGTCCTCGTCCGCCATCACCTCGAGCTTCAGCCTGACGAATGACGTCGTCTCGACCTCCACCTCCCGGTTCACGCTCCTGTCCTCCGCGACGTCCGTGTCTCTCCTCACCGTAAACCAGATCGGCGATCTGGCCATTGCCGGAAAGCTCTACCCGTCGGACAGCGGCAGCATGCAGTTCAACAAGTACATCTTCTACGACGGATCGCCGGGTGCCGGCGGGGACCGCATGCGCACGAACGCTTCAGGGTGGGGGACGGGGTCGTACGACTTCGCTGAGATGTTCCCGTCAAACGAAGCGCTCGAACCCGGAGACATCGTGGTCGTGGATCTGTCATCGCCCGAAAAGATCAAGCGTTCGACGTCCGCGAACGAAGGCAGGCTCGTAGGCATCATTTCGACCAAACCCGGCTTCCTCGCGGGCGAGAACAACGCGGGCGACTACCCGGTCGCGCTAGCCGGCCGCGTGCCAACAAAAGTCTCGACCGAGAACGGGGCCATCAAGTCCGGCGACGCGCTCGTGGCGTCATCCCAACCCGGCGTGGCCATGCGGGCGAGCGCGCCAGGCCCGTCGGTCGGCGTTGCGCTCCAGGATTGGGACGGGGCTTCTGTGACGTCCATTGTCGCCTACGTGAACGTGACGTACTTCGTCCCTGACGGTCAGGCCATTGCGAGCGGCGGCTCGTCCGTATCGTCCCAATCACCACGGTCCGGTCTTGCCACTATCAAGTCCGGGGACATGCAGGTGGACGTGACGTTCGAGAGCCTGAACAGTTACCCGATCATCCAAGTCACGCCGTACGGGATCCCGGTCGGCGGATTCGGCATCCACAATGTCACGGACCGCGGCTTTACCATCGTCCTGCTCCAGTCCCAGTCATTCGATCTGGTCCTGTCCTGGACGGCCGAGCCGTCGCCGTCCGCGCCCGTCATGTCCTTCTCGGACGGGACAAGCGTTCCCTATAACCCGAGCACCGGAGAACCACAGACGCCGTCTTCGCCGCCGGAGTCACCGCCACCTCCGGATGGCGGATCATCGGGAAGCTCGACGGAGAGTGGAACTCCGTAACAATCAATTTGTTCGAGTCAATGGGGCTTGACATATTGGCGTTTTTCTGTTATAAAAAAGCGGTAAGTTAAGGAGGAAACCGTGAACATTCACATCCTAAGTACTTTTGTCGGTCTGGTTCTCGCGCTCGCGGCATGCGGAGCTCCTTCCGGTCCCACGGACGCGGAAGACACTTCGGCAGACCCGGGACAGACGGCCGGAACGGGCGAAGGGTTTCGTTTCGAGTGGTTCTCCAGGTTCGGATGGGATCCGGATATGAACCAGCCCGTCTGGAACCTGAAGCGGCTCGACGCCATGATCTTCGCGCAGGACCAGGTCACGGTCGTGACGCCGTGGACCGAAGGCGTCTGCAGCGACACTAATGTCGGTCCGCACATCTGGGACTGCCAGATCACGCAGGAACCGCTGCCTTCGGGGAGTGCAGTCGTCCTGAACGTCCTCTTCGAAGCGCCGGAAGAGACGACCGGACAGTACGTGGACCGCTGGATGTGCACGCGCGACGGATGCGTCGAGTACCCGCAGCTCTACATGGCGGAGAACGACGGCATTCACGTGGACTCGGTTCAGATCAAGCCACTTCTCGGCAAGGCCGTGTGCACGTCGCCGGGCTGCGACGTGCCACTCATCGTTCGTCTGCCCTAGCTCAACCGCCCCCGACGGGACATTCGTCGGGGGCGTTCCTATGCCAAACAGAATTGACAGGACAGACCTTTTCTGTTATAAGGAGGTCACGTACCTACACAATCCAGAGGAGGTATCACATGCGCGTTTACCACGCGACCATTACGTACGTTTCTGTTTTCGCTCTGCTTGCCGCCGCGTGCGGCGGTTCCGGCGCCGCTTCATCCGATGATTCGGACCCGGCGCACGATCCGGCGGACCCTTCCATCCAACCGGCACTCACGATCGCTCCCTCCCATCGGGAGCCGGGCGTCGTGCTCGCGGGAAGGTGGGAGTGGGCGGCGCACGCCACCTACATCCTGACCTCGACCGAAGCCATGGCGGTCGAGCGGCTCGAAGTCGAGATGGCCGCTCCGGACGGCGCCACATACGATGCGGCGGACTACCGTTCGATCGCGGTCGTGAACAACGGCGAGATTCTCGCCGAGATCGCGCCCGCCCCCGGGTCACGGTCATGGACGTTCGACGTTTCGACATCGCCCATCCGGGTCGTGCCGGGGCTCGAAACGATCATCGAGCTCTGGGTTGCGCCGAACGCGCCCGTCCCGTACGCCGACGATCCGTCGGAACACGGCGTCGCGCGGTCCGGTCACGCGTCTACGCTCGGCATCGCGAGCGGCCGCACGGCGGAGCCGTGGGACGCGACGTACCGGCACGCGTTGAACCTCGACGCGACGCGCGAGGACGGCACGCACATCCGCGTTCCTCCGGGCCTCGAACCCGGCCCCATCATGGTCATGCGCCGCACGATCGCGAACGTGATCATGCGGAGTCCGAACACTGGTCCGCTCGCCGAAGGCGAACAAGATCTTCTGGTATTCGCGGTCGCGGCAGACGCCTTCACGGCGCCCGCCTCCTGGAGGCAGATCGCGATCCGTTTCGAGAAGTCGGCCGGTGTCGAGGTCACGGGGTTCCGTTTCTTCGCGGACGACCGTGAACTCACGGAGTCGGATGAGGCGTATCTGGACGCGTCCGGGGAACCCTTCCTCCCCGCGGATGCGACGGTCGGCATGCTCTACGTCCGTGTGGAACACGAACGCCTTTCGACCTCCGGCACCGAATATCGTCTGCAAGGGACCGTGAGCGGGACGGCGGCCGGATCCTTCATCCGTTGGGAGTTCGCGCGTGACGCCGCCCACGCCGTGCCGTACACCGGCGTCCTCACAAGCGCCGGTCCGCTCCTCGTTCCGACGTCGTCGCACCCGAACTTCTTCCTGTGGAGCGACGAATCCGAACCATCGGATCCCTCGGGCATCCACCCGACGACGTCCGCCGACTGGACGACCGACCTCTACGTCCCGTACCTCGGTCCTTCATCGGTCAGTCTCACGCGGCCATGACCGTCACGGCGGCCTGACGGTCCTCACCATACGCATCGTAAGCCCCCGACGGCATCACCTCGCCGTCGGGGGCTTTACGTTTTCAATGCATTTCCCCGTTGTGTTATACTCCGCCCAACACTATGCCATTCTCAACTCCCAACCCTTTTGCCGGCTTCGGATCCCGCCGGGGCCCGTTTGACCTCCCGGTGTTCCTGGGCAAGGTCACGGACTGGTGCGTGATCCTGCTCGCCGTCCTCATGCCGCTCTGGTTCCTGCCGGTTACGCTCGACATCCTCGAGCTGAACAAGCAGACGCTCCTCGTGATCCTGACCATGGTCGCGGTCATCGCCTGGGTGGGCAAGGCGCTCCTTGAGCGCACCTTCACCCTCACGCGGTCGTGGCTCCACCTCGCGGTCGTGGCGTTCCTCGGGGGCTACCTCGTGACCTCGCTCTTCTCACTCGACCGGTACCTGTCCTTCGTGGGGAACTTCGGGCAGATGCAGTGGGCGTTCGTTACGATCGCCGCCTTCGTGCTCATGTACCTCGTGATCGTGAACCGGTACCGCACGGCCGGTGCTGTCTACGATCTGGTGCTCTGGTTCCTCCTGGGGTCCACGCTCGCTGGCGTCTACGGACTCTTCCAGATGGGCGGGGTGTACGTCCTCGGCGCGTGGAGCGTGACCGCCGCGAAGACGTTCAACTCCGTGGGGACCGTGAACGCGCTCGGCGTGTACATGGTCGTCCCCACCGTCATCGCCGCCTCGCTCACCGTCTTAGGATGCAAAGAGCGGACCTGCATTCTCGCGCGCGGCAACTGGCAGTCGTCGTTCTGGCAAGCCGTGATCTGGGCAATGCTCGTGGTGGGGCTCATGACCGCGGTCGTTGTGGACTATTGGGTGGTCTGGGCCGGGATGCTCTTCGGGACCGTCCTCCTGGTCGCCGTCCCGTTCCTCCGCACCCGGCGCTTCGGACACCCGGTGACGCTCGCCGTCCCCACGGTGATCGGTCTCCTCTCCATCCTGCTCCTCCTCTTCCGCACGCCCGTGAATTTCCAGCTTCCAGCCGAAGTGGCCCCGTCCGCGCGCCACAGCTGGACGATCGCGCAGCAGGTGCTCCGCGACGCGCCGCTCTTCGGCTCAGGTCCGGGGACGTGGATTTACGACTACGCGAAGTACCGGTCCGTTGGCGTGAACTCGTCGCAGTTCTGGAACGTCCGGTTTGAGCGCGGCTTATCGAGTTTCCTCACGCTCCTCGCGATGCTGGGGTTGGTCGGCACCACGCTCTGGCTCCTCCTCGTCGTCTCCGGGGTTGTGAAGAGCGCCATGCACCTCGTGGGTGAGAAGAACGACGACGCATGGCAGGCGTATCTCACGATTTTCGTCGGGTGGATGACTGCGGTCTTCCTCGCCTTCGTCTACAACTACAACCTCGCGCACCACTTCGCGTTCTGGTACCTGCTCGGCCTCCTCGGCATCCTCGTGAGCCAGGGCGAGTACGTGTGGGACGCCCGCGCGAAATCCTGGGTCTCCTCTGTCCTCTCGGTGCTCTTCATCGTGCTTGCGGTCGGTGCCGTCTCCACGGCATGGCTCGCCGGGCAGCGACTCGTCGCAGACGCACAGTACTCCGCGGCCGTGAAGAGTTTCCAGCGCGGAGACGATATTCAGAACTCGATCGACCGCCTCACGGCCGCGATCTCCTTGAACCGGATGAACGACGTGTTCTACCGGAACCTGTCGCAGGCGTACCTCATCAAGGCCGGACGGCTGCTTGCTGCCGGGACGCCGGACCGTGAAGGAGCCCTGAAGGTGAATGAGTACGTGACGCAGGCCGTGGAGAACGCGAAGCGCGCCACCGGCATCTCCACGTCGAACGTGGATAACTGGGCGAACCAAGCGTCCATCTACCAGGCGATTGCGAGCTTTACGCGCGGGGCGGATGAAGTCGCCGTCACGAATTTCCAGGAGGCGCTGGTTCGCGAACCGAACAACCCGGCGTTCATGAATGAAATCGGGAAGCTGTACGTGTTGCGCTCGGATGCGTACCGCACGCTCCTCCAGAGTCCGGACGAGAAGGCGCGCGCCGAGGCCGAGCAGAACGTGGCGGCCGAGCTCGACAAGGCGGCCGACGCGTTCAACCGGGCGATTTCGGCGAAGCCCGACTATGCGCCCGCCCACTTCAACCTGGGCGTGGTCTACGAGCGCCAGGGGAAGCTCCGCGACGCGGTCACGAAGCTCGAACAGGTGCTCGGCGCAAACCCGCAGGACGTGGGCGTGGCCTTCCAGCTCGCGACCCTGTACTACCGCGTGGGCGACAAGGACTCCTCGCGCAAGCTCTTCGAGCAGATCGTGATGGCCGTGCCGAACTACGCGAACGCGCGTTGGTTCCTGTCGGTCATCTACGAGGAACAGGGTCTCTACGACCTTGCGATCGCCGAAGTCGAAAAGGTTCGTGAGACGAACCCGGGGGTCGCGACGGTGGAGCAGAGGCTCTCGGCGCTCACGAAAGCGCGTGACGCCAAATCAAAGCCCGCGTCGAAACCGCTCCCCGAGCCCGTGAAAGAAGACATCAGCGGACCGAAGGAAAATAATCCGGTGAAAGCGCCGTAAGCGCATCCGTCAATCGAACGCCCCGGCATCGCCGGGGCGTTTGTTGTCGTCCTCCGTGTTACACTGTGGGCATGGGAACGAAGAAGCGGTCACTCGTGGAACGACTGTTCGCCTGGTGGCGTCGTCCGCCGACGAAGGCGTGTGAAGACGACCCGGACGGGGCGATCGCTCTTCTCCAGGAAGAGCAAGCGCGCATTGCCCAGGAACTCGAAGAGACCTTTCTCGCGTACGACAAAAAGCTCCAGGCCATGGCGCGTCGCCTCGCCGGGGTGGACGGAGCGCCCGTCACGAAGAAAGACCTCCGGAAGATGAAGGAGGAACAGCTCGAGCTCTGGCGCCTCGTGCGGCGCGCCCAGGCGTCCGCGCGGACCACGCGCGAGCTCAAGCGTGAGCTTCAGGAATGGAAGACACGCGAACCGGGCGCGGTGGGGTTTGGGCACCCGGATCATCCGGAGACGCGCGCGGAGCTGGTCTCGTCCGAATTGCGGGTGAGGGGAGCGGGGCGTGCTCCGGTCCCGGTTGATCCAGGTCCTTCGTGGACCCACGACACGGACGAGCGCCTCCTTCGTGAGCTCTGGAACCGGCGCAGGGAGATGGAACGAATCATGGAACATCATCCGAACGAGGAATCGGTCCGCGAACTCGCCACGCTCGTGTCCGAGCTCCGCGAACTGCACGCGCACCTGCGCATCCACGACCGGAGGAACGGTATTGAACGCGAACGGTGGCGGATGGGGATCCCCGTCATGGATTGACGGAGATCGCGTTCTCCGGCACCATGGTCGCGCTTCGCGGGCCCTTAGCTCAGCTGGTAGAGCGCTTCCATGGCATGGAAGAGGTCAAGAGTTCGAGCCTCTTAGGGTCCACCAACCTACGCCCCGCCTACCGGCGGGGCTTCGGTTGGCGCGGCCATGGGGTTCGGACTTCCGCTACGTTTGCACGGCGCGATTGACCGCGCGCTTGTTCGTCGGTATTCTCCGGCGCACATATGCCTCTCCAGGTCGGTATCGTCGGTCTCCCGAACGTGGGCAAGTCCACGTTGTTTGCTGCGATCACGAAGAAGGCCGTGCCATGCGAGAATTTTCCGTTCTGTACCATTGATCCGAACGTCGGAGTCGTCGAAGTGCCGGACGAACGGCTCGCGAAGCTCGCCACGGTCTCGAAGAGCGCGAAGATCGTGCCGACCACGGTCGAGTTCGTGGACGTCGCGGGTCTCGTCAAAGGCGCGGCCGAAGGGCAGGGACTCGGCAACAAGTTTCTGTCGCACATCCGCGAGTGCGACGCGATGGCGCAGGTGCTGCGCGCGTTTGAAGACGAGAATGTTATCCACGTGGAAGGCAAGATTGATCCGGCGCGCGACGCCGAGACTATCGCGATCGAGCTCGCGCTCGCGGATTTGGAGACGGTCACGAAACGTCTCGATTCCGCCACGCGCCAGCTGAAAGCCGGGAAGACGAAGGAATTGGAGACGCTCATCGCGGGTCTCGAAAAGGCACAAGCGTCGCTCGAAGAGGGGAAGGCCTTGCGTGACCTTGAATGGTCCGCAGACGCGCGGAAGGAATTGAAGCAGCTTCAATTACTGACCATGAAATCCATGCTCTACGTGGTAAACGTGAGCGAGGGGCAACTTGCGGACGGGTCATGGGAGGACGTCATCGCGAAGGTCGCCGTCACCTCGACGGTCCGCATCGTCCCGGTGTGCGTGAAAATGGAAGCAGAGCTCGCGAGCATGAGCGACGCGGACAAAGCGGACTACCTGTCGTCGGTCGGTCAGACGGAATCCGGTCTCGACCGGCTCATCACGGAAGCGTACAGCGTCCTCGGCCTCGTGACCTTCCTCACGAGCGGTCCCCTGGAATCGCGCGCGTGGACCGTCGTCAACGGAACCAAAGCCCCGCAGGCCGCCGGCGTGATACACACGGATTTTGAAAAGACGTTCATCCGCGCGGAAGTCACGGACTGGAAGGATTTCGTGGCGTACGGCGAGGTCGGCTGTCGCGAACGGGGGCTGACGCGGATCGAAGGGAAGGAGTATGTCATTCGGGACGGGGACACGTGCCATTTCAGAGTGGGAGCGTAGGTCGATCCCAGTAGGGGCGCACTGCGTGCGCCCCGAACAGTCAACCCCGCACTCATCATCAAAACGACGTCATCAATTCCTGCCGGGGCGCACGCAGTGCGCCCCTACTGGCACATTGTCACAAATCCTTCAGCATCTCCTTCACTTCTTTTTTCAAATCTGTCCGTTCGAGGGCCATCGTGAGGTTTGCTTTGAGCCAACCGATCTTCGATCCGGTATCGTGCCACGTGCCTTCGATACGTCGCGCGTAGACGGGCCGTTTCTTCATGAGGCCGAAGATTGCGTCGAGCAGCACGAGTTCACCCCCGTGGCCGGGTTTCATCTTCTGGATGTGCTCGAACACGTCCGGCGTGAGCACATAGGCGCCGGTCGCTGCGAGACGTGACGGCGCCTTGCTTGGCCCCGGTTTCTCGACCATGCCTTTGAGTTCGAAGACGTCCTTCTCGACCTCGGCTTTGGGATCAATGATGCCGTAGCGCCGCGTACCCTCGGCAGACACGGGGACCACGCCCAACACAGGATCGCCGTATCGTTCGAACGTTTCAATCATCTGCTTCAAGCGCGGTTTTTTCCCCGTCACGATTTCGTCTCCGAACAACACGGCGAAGGGCTCATCGCCGATCAAGCGCTGGCAGTTCATGATGGGCGTCGCGTTGCCGTACGGACCTTTCTGACGGACGTACACAAAGTTCGCGAGTTTGCCGATCGCGCGGATCTCCTCGAGCTGTCTGTCTTTCCCGGTTTGATGCAGCCACGCCTCGAGTTCCTGGTTGTCGTCGAAGTGATCTTCGACCGGCCGCTTCGCGTGGCTCGTGACGAGAATCACGTCCTCGATCCCGCTCGCCACCGCCTCTTCCACCACGTACTGGATCACGGGCTTGTCGATGATGGGGAGCATCTCCTTGGGCATGGCCTTCGTGGCTGGCAGGAACCTGGTCCCAAACCCCGCGACCGGAATGATGACTTTCTTCACCGTTTTCATATTGTTCCCGATTGTACGGTATAATCACATTCTATGAAACGTTTGAAGCGTCTTCTCGTGATTCCGGTCATCCTCACCGTCCTCCTCGGGCAGGGGTGCACCAAAGGCCCGAGCGCCGAGGCGACGAAGCTCTCGAAGCGCGTCACCCTAAACGTGTGGGGGGTTGTGGACGATGTGGACGCCTACCAGGACATCCTGACCGACTTCCGGAAAGAGCACCCGAACGTGGACGTCCGGTTCCGTCGGTTCCGGCTCGAGGAGTATGAGGGCGAGCTCGTGAACGCGTTCGCCGAAGACCGGGGACCGGACCTCTTCATGGTCCACAACACCTGGGTGGACAAATACCTCCCGAAGATCAGCCCGGCGCCGAAAACCGTGAAGTCTGCCGTGCAGACCGTCACGGGGACCATTCAGAAAGAAGTGACGTACGTGGTCACCGAAACGCCCACCATCACGCTTCGGCAGCTGAAGAACGACTTCGCGGACGTGGTCGTGGGGAATTCCGTCCGCAACGTGAACGTCTCGACCAAACCGGATGAGAGGAAGATCGAGGAGCGCGTGGTCGCACTTCCCTTGTCCGTCGACACCCTCGCGCTCTACTACAACAAGGACCGCTTGAATGCCGCCGGGATCCCGACCCCGCCTGAAGGGTGGGATCAGTTTCAGGCACAGGTGAGGAAGCTCGTGAAGCAGGACGCCCAGGGCAAGATCATCCAGGCGGGCGCCGGGATCGGCACGGGCGTGAACGTAGAACGCGCGCCGGACATCTTGAGCCTCCTCATGATGCAGAACGGCGCCGTGATGGCGGACGAAAGCGGATTCCCCACGTTCACGCGCACCCCGGCGGCGCTCGAAGGCGAGCGTGAGCAGCCTCCCGCGTACGAAGCCATCACCTTCTACACGGACTTCGCGAACCCGGCGAAAGACGTGTACACCTGGAACGCGGAGCAGCCGAATTCCCTCGACGCCTTCATCCAGGGGACTTCCGCGTTCTTTCTCGGGTACAATTATCAATTGCCACTTATCAAAGCGCGCGCGCCGAAGCTGAACCTAGGCATCACGAAGGCACCGCAGATCACGGGCAACCCGGAGGTGAACTTCGCGAACTACTGGCAGTGGACCGTGTCGAAGAAGTCCGCGTCCACGGACATCGCGTGGCTCCTCGTGAACTTCATGGCGAGCAAAGACGAAGCGGCGAAATATCTGAACAAGGCGCATCGCCCGGCCGCGCGGAAAGCGCTCCTCGAAGGCCAGCTGGAAGACGAGGAGGTCGGCGTGTTCGCGGCACAGGTTTTGACCTCGAAGAGCTGGTTCCGTGGAGTAGACCCGAAGGGCGCGGACACGGCGTTCGTGGAACTCATCGAGAGCTCGATCGGCGCGGATCAGGACACTCTGAACAACGTGATGAAGATCGCGCAGGAAAAAGTTTCTCAAACCATACGATAAAATTTCTAATTTCTAATTCCTAATTTCTAAACATGACGGAACGCAAGTTTGATTTGGAGCATCGAACTGCAAAATTTGGAGAGGCCGTCATTCGATTTTCGAACAACATTCCCAGAGAGACCGCCACAAAACCACTCATTACGCAGTTGGTGAAATCTGGAACGAGCATCGGGGCGAACTATTGTGAAGCGGATGATGCAGAATCGCTCGACGATTTTTGTCATAAGCTCAGCATATGCAAAAAAGAAGCACGTGAAACGATGTACTGGTTCCGTATGATTGCGGCCGCCGTGCCAAATTTAAAAAATGAGGCACGCCTCCTTTGGAGAGAAGCGAAGGAACTCAATTTGATTTTGAATGCGATCGTTAGAAAATGTAGAACAAACCAGAAAAAATGACAGTTTTAAGTTTTTTAGAAATTAGAAATTAGAAATTAGAAATTTTGGGTCTGTTAAGGCAACCGTGCTATATTATTGTCCAATGTTGAGGCGCATTTTCGCCCTCGCGGGCTTGTCGATCGGGACGTTTTTCGTCTCGCCGGTTCTTTTTTTTGCCTTTCCCGCCCAGGCGAAAAACATCTGCAGCTGCACGTGCTTCGACAGCCAGGAGACGACGTCGCTCCTGCGCGAGGGGACCGACCTTGCTTCGTGCAAGGCCAACGTCTGCCCCACGGCGTGTACCGAAATCAATTCAACGCAGGTTGAGGATGAGACCGACTTCAACCCGAGCACGAACCAGTGCGTGTGCGCCTGTCAGATCACGGTGAAGAAATTGCAGTACACGAATCTCACGGCCGGGAAGACGGAGTGCCTGGGTGACTGTTCCACGAAGTGTGGAGGCCAGGCGAACGTGATCCAGGACTCCACGACGCCGAAGATCGTGGACGCGCAGTGCGTCCCCGGGAATGCCGCGGACTGCAAGATCGGGGCGTACGCGCAATACGAAGGCGTCGCGTGCGTGCTCCGACCGGATTCAGATACGGTCAAATGGCCGAACGGCAAACCCGCATGCATTCTCCCCATCAACCCGAAGAACGCGAACCTCGAGTGCAAGAACCAGGGCGGGATCGCGAAGGGCGGCACGTGCGGGTTCATCGGGAGCGGGGAGAGCCCTGATTCCTATTACAAATCCCGCCCGTTCTTCAAAACAGACGGGACGTACGACGTCAAAAATTACACAGCATCTATTGCGTCCCTTGGCGACTGGACGAGTTTATTGGACAACGAATGGAGAAGCAAATTTCCGGCGGATCCACCACCGAGCATCGCCAAGGATATCCCGGCAGGAGCCGGCATCTGCTACCAACTCGGCGCGATCTATGGAGGTCTTCCGACGTACAGCGGCTACACGCCGCCGGAGGGCGGCGCAGGCGCGGTCCCGGAGAACGACTACGTGTGCCTGAAGAAGAAAACGGACCTGTGCGGACACATTGACCCGCCTGCGAACTACCCCGTGCGGACCCCCGCCCGCATGTTCCGGTGTCAGCTATCCGTTGATTATACGGCCCCATATACCACGGATGACGGTAAGCGAACGGCGCTGGATTCCTGTTTAACGGCGGAAGGCGCGTGCGTTCAACCCGGGTATATCTGCTGCCCGTCACGGAAGCCCGGGTCGTGCTTGTTCGACAATGAGTGCAGCCTCGATAAAACGAAGATTTGCTATAAACCGGAGGGCGTCGACTTTCTCGAATACGGCACATGCGTGTGGAACCCGATCTGCGATCCAGCCCCGGAGCACAACCAGAATCCTGCGTTAGTTGACCCGGCCGCACCGTGGCTCACCGACATCCGCCGGTGCCGGGCCGCGACGCCAATGGAGATTGCGGATAAAGAGATTTGTTCGGACGAAGTCCCCGAGTCAATTGGACCGCAGCGGTGCCCAGGTTCAGGGCAGGCGTGTTGCCGACCGCAGAACACCGCGGCGCTTTCGAGTTGCGCGGCGGATAAAACGTCTGGGGCAGGCCCGGATTCTGTCTGGAATAATTTCGCCTGCATGGATGAAACGGCGCTTCCGGCGTCCGAGTACGTGGACATGCCGGATGGTCGAAAATTGCAGACATTGGTCGAAACTGACACAGGGTACACGGGCGGGAATTGCCTGCCGCCTGCTTCCGTCAAATCCGGCGGCGGGTCGCAACCGCGGTGCCCTACGGGGAAGCTCTGCTGCAACACCCAAGCGATTGGGGGGTATACCGGGACGGTGGCGCAGAAGGAGAAAAATGCAGAGTGCGGGAATGTGGAGGGGACGGTCCTCCGGTGCTACGAGAAGCTCGCGCTCGGCCCCACGTCGGACGAAGCCGCACAGGAACGGGGATTTGTGAACGCGGATCAGTATTTCGAGCAGATCGCGCGATCGAGCTACTGCACGGTCACGCCCATCGAGCCCGGCGGGAGCATCTATCAGAACCAGGAGTGCCAGAAGGAGCTGCTGTGCTGTTCCTTGCGCATCTCGCAAGGATTTCCGTGTGATCCAGAGGATCCCGATGCCGACACGGTGTGCAGTCAATATGCGCCTCAATGTGACACCAAGCCGGAAACCTGCCTGAAGTGCGATCCGGAATTGAAGCTCTGCGTGGACGCGAATCTCCTCGACAAATCAGCGGCTTCGGAGTCCTGCTTCGTCCGCTCGCAAGCGTACGGCGACGAGGGCGCATCGGAGATCGGAAAAATCAACAATGACCCCGCGGGCGACACCTTCTCCTGCCAGTTCATCTCCCCGGAGACGCCCGGAATCGAACAGAAATGCGTGGGGTTCGGGTGCGACGACTTCCAGACCGGAGTTCCGGAAGGGAAATCCGCCGCGTGCTGCATCCCAGGTGTCGGGGAGACGGCCGCCGCCGCGGCGCAGGGAGCCGCGGCCCCCGTGGCGATCAAATCCGCTCCATACAGCCTGGAGCTCCCCGCCTGTATCACGGCCGGAAACTGCACCTTGGACGACATCGTCAGAACCGGCGCGAACTTCGCGAACTTCCTGATCGGCATCTCGGGGTCGGTTTTCCTCGCGATCTTCGTGTACGGCGGGTTTATGTACCTCACGGCCGGTTCGAGCGAGCGCGCGGCCAAAGGGAAGAAGATGATCATCCAGGCGACCCTCGCCATGGTGCTCATCATGGGGGCGTTCATCTTCGTGTCGTTCATCCAGAGCTCGCTCGTGGGAGGCGCGACTGGGTCGAAGGAGAAGGCCGCGTGCGGCCAGACGGAAGAGACCCAGGGGTACGCCTGCACGTTCCTGAAGACGCCGATCGAGAAGAAGAAGGAGTTCGATGCAGAGGTGGGTGAGCGACAGTGTGTGAAGAAGATGTGCCCCGGGCCGGCGAACTATTTATGCTGTCCATCGTAAAACCGGGAACCGGGAACCGGGAACCGGGAACCGGGATCATGACTCTGGTCGTGGTTGCGGCTGTGGTAGTTCTGTTTATGCCGCAGACGGCGCTGGCGGGGGATCCGTGTAATAGCGGGTATTCGGGGCCTGATGCTACATGTCAGGTCGGGGCCGGGGCACTATGCCCTCCGAATACGGGTATCAGTGGGGAAACCCTCGCCGCTTACCTGCCAAAGTACGCGGCCGTCGTGTCGTGTAAGCCTGAAGCTGCTGAAATCTGCTGCGTTCTACCAGGTCCAAACGACGAACTTTGCAAACTGATCGGGGAGGCGAAAAATTCATCAGGCTTTTGTAAGCCGTCTGCTCCGGGATGCAGTCCCACTCAAGAGGCAATTTCAATTGACGGGGTTTGCAAAGACTCCGGCAGCACGTGCTGCGTCGACAAGGTCGGCGGTCCGGCCGGTACAACGTGTCTAGGGAAACTCAAGGGTGCGGAGAGCGAATGTCGAGGCGGCGGCGTGAGCGGTGACGAAATCGACGCGACGAACAGTGAACTCTGGGATGATTACCTCGAGCCCGACTGTGCGCAAACCTGCGTGGTGAAAAAAGGCGATGCGTTGTGTCAGGCGCTTAGCGCGGCGAAGGTTCCAAAGGCGAAAGGAAAGTATAGTTGTTCCGATGCGAACAACTGCGAGGAGAATACGGTGCTGACACAGGTGGCGGGAGTCTTTGGCGAGACATGCACAGGCGGAAAGGTCTGCTGTTTCAGTAAGGTCGCCGCCGCGAAGCCCGGCGTCGCGGGCAAGCCCGTCACGCTCCCGGACCCGCTCTCCGGCCTCAATTTCCCGCGCCTCATCGGCAACGTGATCCGGACGTTCTCCGGGATCGCGGGGTCGCTCGCGCTCCTCATGTTCGTGTACGGCGGCATCATGTGGATCCTGTCCGGCGGGAGCCCGGACAAGGTGAAGAAGGCGCAGAAGATCCTCGTGAATGCGGCGATCGGCCTCGTGCTCATCTTCAGCGCGTACACGTTCGTGGCGAGCATCGTGGACACCATCCTTCAGCCGCCCGTCAAAACGACCGAGGAGACGCAATGATATGACGAAGAAACTTTTATTCGTCACTCTTGCATTCATCGCGGGTATTCTCGTAGCAGGACCCACGCGCGCAGAGACCTGTACAGGGAGTTGTTTTACCCCGGAGCAGTGCGCCGCGATTTCAACCAAAGTTGATATCGGTCCCACGGACGACTGTAAGCCGACCGATACCCGAGATCAGACGTGTTGCGTCGATAAGCAAAAATGTTTCGAAGATAAGGGTGGGAATTGCGACCTCACGTGCGATGACAACGAGAAGAACATTGGAGTATACGACTGTCAGCAGACGAAAGTCTGTTGCGTACAGATCGTGACTTGCGCGAGTCAGAGCGGAACGTGCAAGGCGAAGTGTGCGACGAAACCGAAAGAAACGAGCACCAGCGCTTACGACTGTACGGGTTCGAAAAAGTGTTGCGTCCCTCCGGAGGCGCCTGCTCCCGGTGCGCCACCAGTCGTAGAGAAGAAACCCTGTTCGGTCCTTGGCGGCGGGAGTTGCGTCCCAAAAATCGGTTGTTCCGCGGACACGGTGGATGCGGCGGGTGACACGTCCGATTGCGATACGTTCAGTGAGGAGTGTTGTGTGCCAAAACCCGCTGCGCCCGGCGCTCCGGGAGGAACGAGCGCGACCGGCGGGGCGCTGCCGAAGGAGACCAAACCGGCCGAGCTCAAAACCGTGGGTCCGTACGGTCTCAAGAACCCACTGGGGAACCGGAGCGTGCCGCAGCTCGTGGGCCAGCTCGTGGCGTGGTTGGGCGCGATCGGCGGGAGCCTCTTCTTCGGGTACCTCATGTGGGGCGGGATCCAGTGGATGACGGCGGCCGGGAGCAACGAGCGCGTGGAAGCCGGACGGAAGAAGATCATCGCTGCGGTGTCGGGGATCGTCGTGATCCTGCTCGCGTACCTCATCGTGGAGTCCCTGATAGGCGTGATCTCGTTGAAGGGAGGTTCGTAGGGTCGAACGACACCTTACGAGTCGTTCGACCCTACGAACGCCTCCTTATGAGTCATTCCGACCGAGGCCGTCCGACGGCCGAGCGGAGGAACCGCTTTCGGTTTCCACCACGTTCTCAGTTCCTGGGAGCATTAGCATCAGGTCTAACCACTTTGGGTTCAGTGTTCGGATGAGGCGTTCTTTTTTTGACCTGTTCCATTTTTTGATTTGTTTTTCTCGTTCTATCGCTTCGCCCGCTGTGACGTGAATCTCGAAGTAAACCAGCCGATGACATGAATATCTATTTGAAAAGCCATTGTTGAATCTCGTCCGGTGCTGGTGAGCTCGCGTAACGATATTGTTTGTGACGCCGAGATAGAGCGTTCCGCTGTCGCTTGCCATGAAATAGACGTACATCAATTGGTCAGATTCGGTCATTTGTCTGAATAGGATGTCGAGACGTGAAGATGTGTTGATATCGAGCAAGCGGTTCCTTTTCGACAGGGGTTCCTCCGCTCGGCCGTCGGACGGCCTCGGTCGGAATGACTTGAAGGAGTCGTTTGCCATACGCTCTATTCAGTGAAGCATCTTCCATATTGCGTCAACCCCATCTTTTTACGAGGGGTTATCGGGATATTCACACCCCTGTCTGTCCGAACGACGAACGTACGAACCTACAAACCTACTTGCTCGACTTGCACCCGAGAGAAGGGTATCCTATCCACCATCTAACCATTGAAAGGAGGTGACGCATGACATGACGAATCGCATGAAGAAAGTCGCCAGTTTCGCCGCCACGTGCGGGATCGCAGCCTCGCTCGCGCTCCCCATGGCAGCCATGGCGCAGCAGCCGCTGAACGCGAACGACCTCGGCGTCGAAGCGATCCAGCAGGACATTAAGTTGGGTTCCGGTGACGTCCGCCAGACCGCGGCTCGGCTCATCAACGTCGCCCTCGGGTTTCTGGGGATCATCGCAGTCGTGATCGTACTCATCGGCGGGTTCAAGTACATGGTGTCGGGCGGGAACGATGAAAAAACACAGGACGCGCGCCGCCTGATCGTCTCGGGCATCATCGGCTTGGCAATCATTTTGTCGGCCTGGGCCATCACCGGCTTCGTAATCTCACGTCTCCTTTCGGCAACGACAGACACGCCGTAGTTGGGAACATGAACACACTTCGTCTTTCGGCCGTGAGTCTCGGCATCATGCTTTCGTTCGCCCCCGTGGCGAACGGCTTGGCGTTGGCGCAGGGGTTCACGTCGCAAGGCACCGGACTTGAGGATGCGGCAAATACCGCCGGGTACGACGTGGGCGCCGTCTCCGGGTGCAAGAACGAACCCGGCGGGTGCATCCCGAAGATCATCGGGAACGTCATCTCGGCGCTCCTCGGCATCTTCGGCGCCCTGTTCCTCGTGCTCATCATGTGGGGCGGCCTGCAATTCATGTTCGCGCAGGGAGACACGGCGAAAGTGAAAGCCGCGCGGCAGACGCTCCAGAACGCCATCCTGGGTCTCCTCATCGTAGCCGCCTCGTACGCCATCGCGAACTTCGTGCTCACGACCGTGGGCGGCGCCACGAGCGGCGGCGGAGTGGAGACGCCCGCGCCATAACGAATCAGTATGAACCATCGCCGAGTATCCGTTGTGAGTCTCGCCCTCGCCGCATCCATTCCGCGGATCGTGTTCGCGCAGGAGTTCCTGAAAAATGTCCAGGGAGGCGCGAAGACCGCGGCAGAGCCTTCGGGTCTCGCCACGGGTCCGGAGCTCCCTGTTTTGATCGGGAACCTGATCGGCGCGGCCTTGGGATTGGTGGGCGTGGTGCTCCTCGTGATGCTGATTTACGCCGGGTTCCTCTGGATGACGGCCGGCGGGAACACGGAGACGGTGAAGAAGGCGCAGCAGCAGATCAAGAACGCCATCATCGGACTCATCATCATCGCGGCGTCGTACGCCATCACGAGCTTCGTGCTCCAGAGCTTCAGCGGGCCAGTGACGGGCGGCGGCGCGGAGTAGTGACAGTCCAACGCTCCGTGCACGTGAGGTCGAACGGAGCGATTCAATCATCATCTATGACAACATCCATGACATTCATGAAACGCGTGGGCCTCACGGCTTCGAGCCTGCTCGCGGTGCCGATGGCCGTATTGGCGGTGGAGTCACCATTCGAGACGGCGAAGAAGACGGCGGAAGAGGTAGGGACGCAGGCGGGGATCGGGGCGCAAGCGTCGCTCCCACAGCTCGTGGGACGCTTGATCAACGTGGCGCTGGGTTTCATCGGGATCGTCCTCCTCGTGCTCCTGCTCCTCGCGGGATTCAACTGGATGACGGCCGGCGGGGACACGGAGAAGGTGAAGAAGGCCCAGCAGCAGATCAAGAACGCCATCATCGGGCTCATCGTGATCGTGGCCGCGTTCGCGATTTCGAGCTTCGTGCTCACATCGCTCGTCAACGTGGCAGGCCAGTAACTCTTCGTTGCGCAACGAAGCGACCCCCCGGCGAACACCGGGGGGTTTGTTATGATGGATTACGAAATAAGATGGATTACGAATTACGAATCTCCTACGAATATACAAAACTACGAAATCATTTTCGTACATTCGTATATTCGTAGGAGATTCGTAATTCGTAATCCATCTTATTTCGTAATCCATATCGTAATTCGTAATCCATAAACTCAAACGCCCACCAAGGAGTAACCCTGGTGGGCGTCGAGAATGTGCTGCTAGTACGAGTCGATCCGGCGGGTCGGCCCGTACACGTTCTGGTAGTAGCCGGTTTGGGCCGGAACTCCGAACGAGATCACGGGGAACTGCCGCCGCATCTCCCAGGTACCCACAGGCTGGAGGAACACCTGGCCCGGGACCATCGTGTAGAAGACCACCAGGATGGTGTGCTCTCCCACGGAGTCCATGGCCCAGCGCACCTGCCGGTGGTGCGGCACGAGCGAGGCCGCACGCGGCTGCCGTCCGCCCGCGAGCTTCGCCCCGTTCACGGGGAGGATGATCTGCTCGTACCCGTCGAACACGGTCATCTCGCGGCCGTCCACGAACACGTGCATGAAGTACGGCGTCTTATTGATGAGCCGCATGCACATGCCACCGCAGGGGCGACCGTCCATGGGGTCGCGACTGATGTAGCCGACCCCGGGACCGACCGTCCCGCCCACAGCGAATGCAGGAGCGGGGAGCGGGCTGAATGGCCTGGGCGCCGCGATTGCGGTCCGTGTCTCCGGTGGCACGGGTTTCGGCGCAGGCGCAGGTGCAGGCGTGGCGACCGGCGCGGGTGCCGGATCCGGAGCCGCGACCACCTCGTCCTTGACGGGATTCGGCGGCGCATCGCGGAGCTTGGCCAGGAGCTGGGACTCCCGCTTCTCCTGCGCCGCGAGCCGGGCCTTGAGCGCGCCGTTCTCCTGCGCTAGCTCGAGGTTGGCAGAACAGCCGAAGCTCGGGAAGATCGCCATGATCATGACGATCATCGTGACGATGACGTTCTTCATTTGGAGCCTTCTTTCTTCGTCTTGTGCTCTTGCAGGTCGTTGTCCGTCTCGGCGATGTCGTCGGCGTTCTTCTTGGTCTGCTTGTACAGACCCTTCACGTCGCGCCTCCGCACGAACTCCTGCGGGTTCTTCGCGGCTTCCGGGTAGGTCGCCGCCGCGCGAGCGTTCGCGACCAGGTACCCGGCCACGAGCGGGTCGGCGATGGAGCCTTGATACTCGCTCGGTCCGAGCGGGGCCATCTGCGGGGCGTACATGCCGGCGCCGTAGCCGGATGACATGCCGTAGCCTGCCCCGAGCGGAGTCGAGGGGTAGCCGTAGTAGTTGTAGACCGACGGCCAGTAGGTGCCCGGGTAGCTCACGTAGAGCCCGTAGGGAACCTCGAGACCGCTGTCGTACCGCACCACGTCGGGCCGGCCGTCGCCGTTCACGTCGTAGGGCTGCGGCGCGCCGTGCTGTCCGGCGGGCGCTACGCCGCCCATGGCGTCCCTGAAGCACTTGTTGTACACCTCGCGGTCGATCATGCCTTCTGCGGGCGTGCGACCGGGCTTGAGCAGCCCGCGGCACTCGTTGAAGGCCGTGCGGGTGTCAATCTCGCTGGTCGAGACGATGCCACCGAAGAAGCTCTTGCTCTCGCTCTCTCCGCCCGGCGTGACCGCGTGTGACGAGTTGTAGCAACCCGTCACCACGAAGCCGAACATGGTCCAGTAACAGACGATCGTCCAGAGTCTCATGGTTGTTCCGTTTCTCCCCCGTCAAACGGGGTGGTTGAAGTTCGATTTTCGAGAGTCCATCCGTGCAAAAACACTCTGCACAGAAGGGATATTTATATCATAAAGAGGGGAAATTGTCAAGGTTGCTTTGCATGTGAAAAATAGGCCTAAAATACAACACCCGCCTGGAGAATCCCGGGCGGGTGTGTGTAGGGGCGACGCGCTGCGTCGCCCCGTTAAGGTAAGGTACGTTTGATCCTCCCTGTACGGGCGACCCAGTGGGTCGCCCGTACAGGTTGGCGTGAGGTCACGGGTTCTCTCCCGTGATCGCGCGGTACTCGGCCATGAACGTGGGGTCGAGCGAGCCGCGGCTGCCGCGTGGTGAAGCTTGTCCCGAGCGCAGCCGAGGGAGCGCCTTCTGCGCCTTAGCCTTACTCGTCGCGTAGCGGACCGGAGGCTTCGCGTCCTTCGGCCGGTCGGTCGAGACCGGTTCCGCCGGAGCGGTCTTCGTCTGCGTCGTGAGCTCGTTGAGCTTCCGTTCGAGCTCTTCGATCTTCTTTTGCTCCGGCGTCCGAAGGTCCACCTTCGGAGCGCTGACCGTGGTCTCACCCGACGCGTTCTTGATGAGACCGTATCCTCGCCAAGCACTTCCGATGATCGCGAGAACCACTGCGAAACTGAGTATCGCACCCGCCCAGCGTCGGATCGGGTTGCCGTTCGCGTCCTTCGGAGTCACTGCCTTGGCGGCCATTGCGAGGATGCCAGCGACGATGAGCCAGAGGAATATCGTACCGACGTTGCTCCATGCGCCATGCACGCGGATGCTCTCGGCGCCGCTCCCGTAGCCGACGATGGCCGACTTCAGGTTCGTGCCCTGACCTGCTACCACGGGCGCGACGTCTGCGGGCAGGAGCGCGTAGATCCCCGCGAGGATCACGAACGTCGGCAGGACGTAGCGCATGAGGACCAGGAACTTGTAGTTCTGGTTCGCCACGAGGTTCGCGCCGCCGCCTGTGGCGAGGACGACGCCCGTTCCGCCCGCGAGGAACGTGAACATGAGCACGTACTTCGCGAACACCGGATCCGTCCAGGCGTAGACGAGCATCACTGGGACCGCGAGGTAGAGCGCGATCATGATCGGGACTGCCCGCACCTTGGCCGCGAGACGCTCCTCCTCGAGGATGTTCACGCCTTCGGGGAGATAGGCCTTGATGTTGCTCCACTTGATGCCTGGGAGCGCCACGAGCACTTCCTCGCTCACCACCGTGGCCACGAACTCCATGAGCTTGGTGCCCTTCAGGATGAACCAGGCCACGAAGTCCGCGAGGAGCGAACAGACCGCGATCATGCCGTAGATGCACGTGACGCCGACCATGAACGCCGGCGTGTTTCCGGCCATGACGCCGAGGGTCGCGATCCACGCGCCCATCACGAGGAACGTGACGATCATGCGCGCGAGCGACCAGCCGAGCGAGAACCGTCCGGGCAGGTGCACGCGTGCTGGATCGAGCACGGGCGCGCCTGCGCGTTCGTGCTGTTCGGCGTGGTCTTCGTCGACCACATCGCCCTGTGCGTCCAGGAACTGGCCTGCCGCATCCACGAAGCGGCCGTCACGATCCAGGAACTGGCCCGCGTGCTCGTCGCCCTCGGGGAGGACGTAGAGCTCGTGGTTCCCTTCCGGGTGCGGGAGGTGCTCCGGGAACTGGACCTGTACGCCGCGCGCGTTCCTGAGCCAGTGCGGGATCGCGAGGCGTGAGCGGTACGCGCAGATGCCTTCCCACAGCATGAGCGCAAGGCTCACGATGGTGGCCTGCATCAGGCTGTCAGCCAGCCCTTCCGCGAGCGAGGCCTTGTTGAGGTCCACGTGCGGGAGGAACCGCCAGGCGAGCCCGAGCGCGAGTAGCTGGAAGGCGATGGCAGCGTACGTGATCGTGATCACGGGCTTGGCCGCCATGTGCACGTACTGTCGTCGCAGTCGGTTGAAGGTTTCGGCGCCTGCGTTCCGCGCATCCGTGAGGATGGCGCGGACGGCCCGATCGACCCCGAACCGAGGTGCGATGCCGATCATCGCGAGCGTCATCAAGAATCCGAGAATGTCCATTGTCTTTTCCTTTGTTTGAAGTTTTGCCCCCGCCACTCGCGAGCGGCGGGGGTCTTGGTTACTTGCGATGGAACTCCGCTTCGAGCTCGTTCGCCCGACGCCTCCGGCGCACCGCATCGCGCCGGATCTTGGCGGTGAACCGGTCCACGCCTTCGCGGATCTTGTCGACTTCCGCCTGACCTTCGGGGTTGTCCGGGTCCGCGATACCCATGGCGGCCTTCCAGTTCTTCTTCGCCCAGTCCGCCGCCTGGTCCATGAATTGCTTCTTCGGTCGCGAGATCTTGGAACCGATGAGCTTGATGACGGTTTCGACGTCACCATTCGACACCCGGAGCACTTGGACGACCTCCGCTTTGGTCCAGCGCTTGTCGCCGCCGAGGTCACGCAGCTCGACGAGCTGCTTCTTCGACGCCTTGCCTAGCATGTCGTAGAAGCCCATGTAGAGCCTCTTCTCCTCCGTGGTCGTGGAGTCCTTGAGGGTGTCCACGCAGGCGAAGAAATCCTTTTCGCTCTTCAATGCGTCGTCGATCGCGTTCTTCGCCGACTTTCCGCAGCAGCCGCCGCGGGTGGGTTCGTACTCGTTGTCGAGCGCCCACGTGAGCGTTTGCTCTTTGTGGCCGTCCTTGTAGGACGTCCGTGTCGTTTCGGACCTGTCTTCTTTCCCCTTGGAACGCGTCTGACTTTTCCAGACAACCGGGCAGTCCAGCGAGTGGAAGATGCGGTTCGTACCGTCCACGACCACCTTCTTCTTCAGGGGGTTGAGGTCATCGAAGGCGTTCTTCGCTTGGAGCTTTTGCAGGGCCTCATTGGCCGCTGTTTCGTAGTCGGCGTCCGTGACGGCGTCGCCGTGACGTCCGCGCGCAGCCGCAAGGAAGCTTTGCACGCCCGAGTCCACGCCTTCGTTCAGGGCCTCGTCCACCTTGTTCACATCGAACGTGGTTTTCGACGAGATCCATTCCGCGAGGCCGCGCGGACTCTGGAGGAAAGCGGCAGCGCCGACGCCGAACGCCTCCACCATGGCGGGCGGAAGGTTTCCGACGTAGCTCCGTATGGGATCGGCGATGTCGCCGGATCCGAACTTGGTGCCGAGTTTCCTGGCGATTCGTTCGGTGACGATCTTCGCGATTCGTCCCTTGATGTTTCCGGTCGCGAGGTCGGTGGTTGGTGCGGGCATCGTCATGTTGAACACTCCTTTGTGTTGAGAGAAGTTTTATTGTCGAATCTGCGCACTTTCGCGCCCCTATTGGCACGAAAATGACACTTATAAATATCATAAAAACGCCATTTTGTCAATGGGACTTGACCTTACTGTTTGTTGAGCCGATTTTTGATTCTGAAAAGGCCGATCACGAAGCCATAGCCGTGGCGCCAGAGTGAGAGCGCGCTGCGTCGGGATGGGTCCCGGTGCTCGATCCAGGAGACGGGGATTTCTTTGATGGTCAGACCAGCCCTGGCCGTCCGCGCAATCAATTCCGAGTCGAACATCCAGCCAGTCTCTTCACAGTGCGACACGACGTCTCGCACGAGTCGCGCCGATGCGGCCTTGAACCCGCAGTGCGCGTCCTGTACGTGGAGATGGAGCACGAGACGCTGCATGAGTCGAAACAGACGCGACGCGAGTTCGCGCGAAGCCTTCCTTTGCACGTCCGCACCCGGGAGGAATCGCGATCCGCACACGAGGTCCGCTCGTCCGCCCACGATCGGTCCCACGAGACGCGGGAGCGCGTTCAGATCAGCCGCGAGGTCGGCGTCTAAAAAGACGAAGACGTCGGCGTCGTCGCGATGCGCGAGCCAGGATGTCTTCACGGCGAGGCCTTTGCCTTGCGTGGGCGTCGTGCATAGGGCCCTTCGGCTTCGCTCAGGGCGGGCTCCGAGCGTGGAACGAACGATGTCCGACGTGCCGTCCGTGCTGCCGTTGTCTGCGACTTCAATCGTCACGTCATGGTCGGGGAGGAGACGGGTGCACGCATCACCAAGCGTCGCGAGCGACCGTTCGATGATCATTGCTTCGTTCCAGGTCGGAATCGTGATTAAGATGCGCGACATAGCTACGGGACCACTTCATACGCCGCGGTTGTTTCGTCGCGCGCAAGTTCTTTGAAACGACCGTCGGAGCGCACCGTCGCATCAAAATTCGGATGTCGCTTGGTCGTCACGAAGATGAAGCGCGATCGGGTCCGCCCGACAATCACGTCCCATGCTGTGGACGTTGTACGTCCAATCGTGAGGTCGCGGACTTGGTCAGAGAGCGTCGAACTCGCTTCGTGCAAAAACGTAGGATCAAGACCGGAGACGTAGCGCAGGCGATCATCGGCCGCGAAGAGGACGGGGAATTCGTCCCAGTCAGAGTGGAACACGCGGTCGCCCGCCGTCGCGCGGACTCGAATTGCGTCGAACGTGGCACGATAGGCGTCGAATGTATTTGAGGCGGGCCGATGGAGCTGAGTCCACGTGAGGAGCGCGTGGTGCGCAGCGAGCGCGAGCGCCAGGACCACGAGAAAGGGGACGATGATGCGACGGGCGAGCGGCGCAAGGTCGCGGCGCATGACGGTCAGCTCTGTCTTCAGCCGTTCCACGTCCACGAATTGCCAGAGGCTTGCAATCCAGAGCGTGAGCGCAGGGACCAGGTACTCCACGAATCGGCGGCTCTTCAGCGTCAACACCACGGTCATGGCGACGGGGAGCGCGAGCATGATGGAAAGGCGCATCCGGTCTAACAGGGAACCGGGAACGGGGAACCGGGAACCGGGAGCCGGGGACGGGGAACCGGTTTCTGACACGGTTCCCAGTTCC
>Ga0209542_10003189_pt1 | contig 35300 bp, 40 predicted proteins | sample RifCSPhighO2_01_FD_184028 | JGI IMG/M metagenome (GOLD analysis project Ga0209542, IMG submission 184028) | Soil microbial communities from Rifle, Colorado - Rifle CSP2_plank highO2_0.1 (SPAdes) (version 2) | ecosystem: Environmental > Terrestrial > Deep subsurface > Rock core/Sediment ...
AACGACGCAAGGAAAGCACGTTGCTGGAAATATTGCATTGCATCTCTCTGGAAAAAAAATGAAACCTTTCACCTACAAAGTGCGTGGTATTCTGTTATCTCTCGGCAAGCGAAAGGGTGCTGGTGTTTTGTTTGGCATTCCTATTCATGGTTTTTTTGCATGGTGGCTGATGAGAACCATTTATTTGTTTAAAATTATTGGAACTGCTAATAAACTGAAAACTGCGTATGACTGGACATTGGATTTTTTTGTGAAGAGGGATATGACGGAGGTGTAGGTCTAAAGCATTTTAAGAAATTCTTCTCGCGAAAGGCCGGCTTGTTTTATTATCGCAAGTAATGTTCCTTTTGCCACCTCTTTGTGATTTGGGACTGTTAATCTTCTAAATGGCTCTCTATCTTGACGTAAAATCATGTGGCTTCCTGTTTGATGGTCAATGTCATAACCTATTTTCCGCAATGCTTTTACGATATCTTTTCCAGAAAGGATTGGTAGCTTAGGCATCTACTTCAACAACGTCTTCTTCAATTACTGGTGGTATCGGTTCATCATGTTTTTTCAAGCTTGTAAGGTAGCCCTGCATTGCATCTTTAATGTTATGAATTGCCTCTGCTCTTGTTTTTCCCTGAGATATACAACCGGGAAGCGTTGGGCATTCTGCGACAAAAATTCCATCTTCGTCTTGTTCTATCGTTATCCTGAATTTCATGAAACCATATGGGATTCGCTTACTTAAATAATTTGTGTGATTTTTGACACGAGTGAAGTTTAGACTCACTCAATACCTCCCTATTCATGAGCTATATTTTTACTATCTCCGTCATCGAAAAATCTATTTTCTCTTTTGAAAGCGCGTCCATCAACATTTTTTGTTGTGTTTGTGGCACGATGAATACAGTGCTGGATATTTTTTTGCCATCTGCTTGCTGAACAAGCCCTTTGTCTTTATAGAATCTCTCGTCCCTGCCAAATAAAAGTCTTCTTATCCTTATGTAATCCCTTTTGCGCTTCGGGTAATTGATAACGAAAAGGACGCTTTTTTCACCTGTGGTTAGTGTCTGCTTGGTTGTGTACAGCACTATCCCCTCACTCGCAATGCTTGATTTCAGCTCCCATTCATCTAGAATACCAACGTGAATGGAGAACGGATGCGTAAATCCAAACACTTTCCATTTTTCATGGTCTTTTGAGCATTCAAAGTTCAGGATGCCTGCATCAATAATTCTCTTTACTGCATCTTCGTTTTTTTTATCGCAGTCGAAGAACAGGTCAATATCACTCTTTTTGGTTAATTCACCACGCACTGATGAGCCGAACAAGTAGATCGAATGCACTTTGTCATCGAGTTCTTTGTTTTGAAACACAAATGTGAGCATATCATATGTGTACGCAACTGCATTAAGGGTTTGTGTCTTCAATTTGCTCACCCTCCTCGGCAAGCATTTCTCCAACCAGTTTCTTGTACTGTTCAAACGTGATGCATATATGCTGTATCTGGTTTTTTGTCGAGCTTCCATAAATCAGTTTATTTCTGTTTTCTTCGAGTGAGTACAATAGCTCAAAAATTTCGTTTTTGTTTGGAAAAATAACCTGTAGGTGGCGCTCAGCCAATGGCATTATTTTCTGCCATTGCTTTGGCCTTTTGAACCATTCGTGCTTGATTTGTGCTCCTGTTTGTATCTTTCCTGTCTTATGCAAATACATCTCCAGTAAATCAATTGCACAGCTTGTTGTGTGAAAGCCGATGGTCGCAGGTCTCGACTCTATTCCTATTGCAATTGCGTCTTTTATCTCCTGTAAATGTTCTCTTATCTTTGCCAAATGGACACTGATAGCTGCCATAATTGGTAGAAAAGTACCTATTGTTTATTAATTTTTTGGTAGGAAAGTACCATATACAATTTAGACTTGCTCGAGCGTAAGCCCTGCAATTCAAAAACCAAAAACATATACATTTATATATCACTTGTAACATTTATGTTCCACATGATACAAAAATGGAGCAGATATCAGGTACTACAGCAATTTTTCGACTTTCCTAAAAAAGCCTTTCTTATTCGAGAACTCTCACGTAACACAAAGCTTGCTGCTACAGCTATTAGGATTCATTTGAAAGCTTTACTTAAGGAAGGTCTCATTGCCAAAGAAGTGGGGGGCCTGTACCATTCGTTTAAAGCACAGATAGATAGTCCGTTGTATAAAACCCTTAAGTGGCAAAATCTTGTTTTGAGGCTTCAGCAAAGTGGTCTTCTTGTAAGCTTAGAGAAATCACTGTATCCAACATGTGTCCTTCTGTTTGGGAGCGCTTCACGAGGAGAGGATACTGAAATGAGCGATATTGACATTTTTGTTCAAGCAAAGCTACAAAAAATCGATATGAATAAATTTGAAAAAGAACTCAATCGTAAAATTAACATTCTCTTTGAGTCTAATCTTAATATTTTGGGCCCGGAATTGTTGAATAATCTTTCAAATGGAATTGTGCTCTATGGATATCTCAAGGTGCTTTGATGGAACATTGGGATGAACGATCAGAAAAGGTTACCAAGCTCAGGTCGGATATAGAAAAAGCGCGTGCGCTTATCAAAATGACGGAGATACGAGAAAAACGATTGCAGCTCACTTTATCTCCGGAGTTTACGACGTTGCTCACGGAGGAATATTACGAGATTGTGAAAGAACTTATTACGGCAATAATGAGCATCGATGGATGGAAGACCGTCAGCCATGAACTTCTCATTGGGTACTTAGCAAATTTTTATCAGGAATTTAGCACGTCAGAACTGTTAACCGTTGATCAGCTCCGAGTGATTCGTAACGACATAGCGTATAGGGGCGTCATGATAAGTCCAGAATATTTAGAGCGAAATCAGTCAACTTTGATCTCCATTATTCAAAAACTTCGGAAAATATTGAGTCAAAAGTTGACCAAGTTATGACAATCTCAGAAACGTTCTATCTTCAATTTGCCTTTTCCCAGTGATGAAGTAACTTTATAAATGAAATAACTTTCTTAACTCTTGTGAAAAAGAGGCGTAACGAGTTTCGTTCATTTGTGATGACACTTGGATTTTTTGTAGTGTTAGCTGTAGGGTTCATTGCGTTTGATGCTGTTCATACTGATTATTCTGATAGATATGGTCTTGCGGCTGGTGGACAGGTTGACTTGGCTGCTGTAACTTCTGCTGTCGGCGAATACAACGGCTATATTGTCGTGCTGAAAACGCCATCGGTTGTTGAGCAGTTATCTTCTGAAATCAAGGATGTTGTTGCAGTTGAGCAATCTGAAAAAAAAGCTGTTCAAGACGTTGAAAAAACACCAACTCCTGAATTAAACAGAAAGTTGGCTGACGTGCGCACCGAGAAACAGCAAAAAGTGAGTGCGCTTGCTGCAAAAACAGAGCTGCATCTGGTGAAGATTAAAGCGGAGCAGGAATCTTTTGCGCGCAGAATAGGCAAAGGTGATATTGTCGGGAAAGCAGTTGGGCTATCTGCTGTTGAGTCGTTTGACAAAACGGTGAATGCTGTGGTTGTGAAAGATATTACTGTAGCAGAAGCCAAAGCACTGGCGGCATTGCCTGAAGTCAAGAAAGTCTATCACAATTATAAAGTTGAAGCGTCGCTCTACGAGTCTGTGCCATTGATCGGTGCAGACAAAGTTTGGCAGCAGGATGCAGATGGTGGGCAGTGTGCTTCTTCTGGCAAAGAATGTTTGACTGGTAAGGGAGTTACTATTGGTATTATTGATACAGGAGTTGATTATACACATAAAGATTTGGGTGGAAATTACTGTCCTGAAGGCGGGTATTGTGGTGATAAGAATTGTAATTCTGGTACAGAAAATAGCTTGTCATGTCCTGTTGATTGCGAGACAACCTTTGAGTTAGGATGGCCCACGACGGTCAATAAAGAACAGTTTACTCCAACAATTGCAAACATTGACAATGACCCAGAGTTGGAAATCATTAGTTATAGCATCAATCTCGGCTACGACGGAAATCATCCCAAATTGTTTGTGTTTAATTCAGATGGAACACCCGTTAATGGCTTTCCTCAATCAATGACTGGCTCTTTTTACAGTATGCCTGCAGTTAATGATATTGATAAAGATGGCTCTGCTGAAATACTGGTGGTTGCAGACAGACAGCTCCATGTTTTTGATAATGCTGGGTCTTATAAACCTGGATTTCCGCTCTATATTAATGATTTTAGTCATTCCACACCAGCAGTTGCTGATATTGATAAAGATGGTGATAATGAGATTGTTGTTGGTACTGGAAGTTTCTGGGAAGCTGGCGGACAAATTTATGTTTTTGATGCGCAAGGAAACGTTCAGCCAAACTGGCCACAGTCACTCGGTGACTATAGAGTTCATACGTCTTCCCCAAAGTTGGGTGATATTGATGGTGACGGTAAACTGGAAATTGTTCACGGTGCAATTTCACTATTTGGCAAAGGGAAGAAAAGTACTGTTTGGGCCTGGCATTTAGACGGCACTCTCCTGCCAAACTTTCCAGTGCAATTACAAAATGATGACCTTAATATGATTGATGAGTTGTCATCTGTTATCCTGACGGATGGAAACAATGATGGAATTGATGACATATTTGTTTTATCCTATCAGCACAAAGTATATGGTATAAAAGGTGACGGGAGTTTCCTACCAAATTGGCCGATTTATATTCCCTCTTTTTTAAATCCATTAAATTTCATTCATGCTGACGTTGATAATGATGGCATGACCGAATTTGTTTTCCTCTCGATAGGTAGTGTTAACAACAAGATATATGCTTATCACCCAGACACGTCTGCTTTATCAGGATGGCCAAAATCTATCGCTTCAGCTATCTCTCTGGGTGTTAGTGACGTCAATCAAGATGGTAAAACAGATGTTTTGGTTAGTTATCCTTTAGGTCAGGTTTATGCGTTTGACACCTCTTTCAAGGTTTTGAATGGCTGGCCGAAAAAACTCTTTGGTCACGGTTCATATACTCCAATGGTAGCTCAAGACATTGATGGTGATGGTCGTACTGAAATCGCTGTCCCAGGAAATGACCACTCTGCATTTCACGTTTATGAACACTCTGATACCTCGACATCGTCATTGCCCTCCCAAAGCTTGCCTGCACCAAGCGATGTAATAACTCTTTTGCCGACTTCAAATTCACAAGGATATTCTATCGAGAAGCAGGGGTCACAGGTCGCATCTGTAGTTGCTACTACGAGTTCGTCATCTGCCACTGTAAGTTCAACATCTTCGTCAGGTGTCTGCAAAGTCATCGGTGGCTACGACTTCGTCAATGACGACAATGACCCAATGGATGATCATGGACATGGCACGCATGTTGCTGCAACTGCTGCGGGTAATGGCGTGTTGAAAGGTGTTGCACCGGATGCTTCAATTGTCGCATACAAAGTGCTTGATTCTGGTGGCAGCGGTTATTGGGATGATGTGATTGCTGCCATTGAACGTTCCATTGACCCCAACCAAGACGGCGACACTTCTGACCATTTGGATGTTATCAGCTTGAGTTTAGGTGGTCCAGGCAATCCTGATGATCCTGTCAGCACTGCAATTGACAGTGTTGTCAAAAGAGGCGTTACTGCTGTTATTGCTGCGGGCAATTCTGGTCCTACTGAACAGACAATAGGGAGCCCCGGAACATCGCGAAAAGCGATTACCGTTGGCGCTGTGTTCAAAGACCAATACAAAGATGTTGTTTATTTTTCATCACGTGGTCCAGTAGAGTGGAATGGTCAGTCTATGGTCAAACCAGATGTTGCTGCACCCGGTGTAAAAATTTGTGCTGCACAGTGGCAAAACGCGTTTGAGGATGCGCTTGGTCAAACGTGGCTTGTTGACAAATGCGTTGATGATGAGCATATCGCAATTTCTGGCACATCCATGGCAACGCCGCATGTTGCGGGTGCTGCTGCTTTGCTGAAGCAAGCTCATCCTGATTGGACACCGTTGGAAATCAAAGCAGCACTGAAGCGTTCTGCAGATGACACGGAATACTCACTCATTCATGAAGGCACAGGTGTTATCAATACGGTGCGTGCATTATCTCCGAGCAAGGGCGGCTCGCACAGCATTCCTTGTGTTGCGGAAATATTTGGCGGCGATGTTCGTGGAGCATTTGAAGTCAAAGGAACTGCGTTATGTCGCAAAAGTATCTCTTTTTCGTACGAACTCTTATACAAGCGTGTTGATAGTTATGGGCACGACCTCATCAATTTGCAGATGCTGGGCAAGCCACAGAGCAAGCAGGTTGAAAATGGTTTGTTGGGTGTTTTCGACGCTGAAAAATACGGATTGAGTGATGGTCTGTATGTTATTGTTGTGCGTGTTCGTAGTGATGGCGATGCGTCTGAAGCTCATGCGTATCTTCGTGTTAAAAACTTTGAAATTACTGCAATTGGCCAAAATCTGAATTATATTAATGGGCCTGTAACCATTCAAAGTAAAGTAGCTATTCCCAAGCTCGATGCGTACAAAGTTGAGTTTAAGAAAGCTGATAGTACTCAATGGTCTGTCGCGTGTTCTGGCAAGGGTTCTTATGTTCCATGCTTATTCCATCCGTTAAAAATGAAAACAAAAGTTGACAATGGAATGTATGATTTCCGTATTGTCGGCAGCAAAAATCGTGTTTTGTATTTCGGTGATATACAGCAAGGAGCGATAATGTATGAACTGAAACTGGGCTGGCCGCAGGAAGTAAAGTTGTTTGCTTCGCCACTTAATACTGTTCGTCGCGGAAATGAACAGATACTTTTTATGCCAGTGCCTCAAGAATGTGTACAGACATCTTCGATGGACAAAGCAGCATTATCGAATACACCTGGTGTTCTCCTCAATGTTCCAAAAAATATGAAGACTCAAAAAGTCCAGTTTTTGCCTCAGGCATTATCCTCAAAGTCCCCATCACAAACTGTCGCACAAACGAAAGATGGACAGATTGCTGCTGGCGTTAGATGCTGGAGTGAAAACGGCGGCTCTCTCGGTATTTTTAATGGCAGAGGCTCATTTAAACAACTGACGATACTGGCAGATGGCAATACTGTACCATCCAGTGACCTGCTTTCAGTGTATGATGATGCTTCCTCTTTAGTTACATATTCCAAAGGATTGCTTGATTTGAAAAATGAGCGCATTGTGCAGCAGCTTTCAGAAAACAGGTGGAGCTGGGATCCTATTGTGTATGATATGGATAAAGATGGAGTAAACGAGCGTGTTAGTATGGGGGATGCAAGTGGAAGCAATAATTATGTCCTCAAAATTTATCAGCGTGATGGTTCGGTAAAAACTGGTGCTATCGGTGAATTCTCATTACTGTACATCTTCCCTACAATCGTTGAGTTTAACGGTCAAGCGTATGCTGGTGTTGTTCGTGGTCTTGGCGATAATTATATTCGTGACAATGTTTTATATCTTGGCGTGTATTCCGACTTCAAACTGTATCTTGACTTGTACACCAAAGATGCTGTGCTTTTTTCTAGCATTCCAATTGTGCAATTAAGCGGCAGTCCTGTTATATTCTGGGAAGCTAACTTTGCTGTTGCAAATGTGGATGGCATTGATGGTGACGAATTCGTATTTGGTGGCACATATACTGATTTCAACCAGTTTGAGCAGGACAGGTACAATAAAGACATTTATCGTCCAACTCTATGGATTGCTTCTCCTCAGACGCAAAGTGTCAATGCGCTGTCGTTCGAGCCTGGCTACGCTGTTACCAATATTGTTCCGTACAAACGGCAAAATACGGTTGCGCTCTTTGTTAATCTTGGCGTTACATGGGCAAACCAGAATGACAATTCACGATTGCTTTCCATTGATGCACAAGGAACTCGACATTTTGATGTGACTGCTGTCAATGCTCAAAGTCTTCTCACGGGCATGTCTGCTGCTGACGTTAATAATGATGGCAAGGATGAACTTCTTGTAGCTTATCGCTCTCGCTGGTATGACCGCAATCCATCAGGTGTTCTTATCTATCAGCAGGATGGTACATTGTTGAAAACGCTTAACATTCCAACGTTTGGACAGGTTGATGATATTGGTTTACCCCCACTGGTGAAAGACATTGATTCTGATGGAAAACTGGACATTGTCCTTCAATCATTATTCTGGGGCAAAAATTTCAAAGGGTTTGGCGCACGCTTTTATGCGTTTTCGACTGATTCACAAACGAGCAGCTCGTCGTGGCCAATGGTATTGCACGACCCGCAGCATACTGGACGATTGTGCTCGCGCTCATTCTATGCAGATGGAGATAAAGATGGATTTGGCTCGACGACCAATAAAGTTCTTGCATGTGAACCGCCTTTAGGTTACATCATTGATAATACAGACTGCAATGATGCTGATGCGACGATTAATCCAAACAAGATATTTTACAAGGACTTTGATAAGGATGGCGTTGGCGGGACAACTATTACTCGCGCATGTAATGCTCCGCAAGGACATGTAGCTATTACTGGTGACTGCAATGATGGTAATGCGCTGATGACTCCTGGTCGTCCCGAAACTTGTGACAATCTTGATAATGACTGCAATGGAAAAATCGACGACAATCGACAATGTCTCAAGGTTGATGTTGCTTCAATTCAGCTGATTACTGGTGGCGTAGGCGTGCAAACACTTGCCTGTCCTGCAGGAAAGATTGCGTGTGGAATAAACAGGAATGCCGGTGCATTGTCATCTAATGTTTTCTGTTGTCCTGTAAGTCCTTCTGTTCTTTTCACCATAGGATCTGCGGATCCCTTGCTTCCTCAAGGAACAAGTGGTAGCACTGTTATGTGTCCAGCGGGTAAAGTTGTTTGTGGAGCAAAAAGAGGCCAAATTACTCCGGCAGGTGGCTTAGCTCTCACTCAAATTAGATGTTGTCCAGCAGGTGGCGTTACTGTGAATTATAATTCAAAAGCACTTGGAACTTGGCAAGCTGATTTAACAGTGAAGTGCAGTGCGACACAGGTCATGTGCGGCATCAGAAATGGCGCGTCCAACACTCCGCAAGGCGTTGCGGTTACAGGCATCTATTGCTGCCCGTTTAGTTAGATATAAAAGATTTTTTATGTTGTTTTCTTACCACCAAACTCCTTTCTCGCTGATTAAAATGTCCAGTACGAGATGTATAAGAATTCCCGCAAGCAAAAAACCATACAGTTCTGAATACTCCTCCATGCGCTTCTTTTTGATGAAATGATAATGGTAAAAGAACATGACAACTGCAAGAATAAAAAAACCAAGCGCAAGCCAATTACTCCAGTCAGCTGTTGTCATTGATAAAAACCGATAAAACTCGTTCGACTTCTGGACATGAAATATATCCAGCGTTCCTTGTTTTATCCCTGTCAAACCGAACTTCAGCGCATCAGGAAGAAGATTGCCAATGAACATAGCATAGGAATATTCCCACTTGAAATGAATCAGATGCACAACGACTGCGCATAAGATTCCTGCGCCAATGTGAACAAGACCGCCGGGCATAAGAAAAGGAAACTTTTGTGATATTAAAATCTATGTTTTGACGAGCGTTTTTAGTGGTCGTGGAGCAGAAGGAAGGCGAAAAAATATTTTACGTAACGTTTATTTTTTTTCTTCCTTTCGTAACGGCAGGCGTTCGACGAGCAACTAAAACTTCTATCAATAAACCCTACGTCTTCGCCATATATTTGTAAATCGGCTGCTGCTCTTTTACTCCAAGCTCATTGTTTGCGTGCCTCGCAAGCATGAACATCAAGTCGCTTAATCTGTTAATATATCTAATCGCTTCCGGATTGACATTTGCCTGCTGTTTCAAACCAACTAACACGCGTTCCGCACGTCGTATCATTGCTCTGCACAAGTGCAAAAACGAACTTGAAACCGTACCGCCTGGCAATATGAAATTCTTTGGAATGCCTAATTTCTCATGATAACCATCAATTATTTTTTCTATTTCAGTCACATGCGCTTCGGTTATCTTCGGTAATGCTCCCTGTTTCAATTCCATACCTGCAATATCACTGCCCAACTGGAAAAGGTCGTGCTGAATCTTGTCGAGTGCTGCACGTAACTTTTCGTCTTCGATAAAGCATAAAGTCACCCCGATGATGCTGTTGACTTCATCAAGAGCGCCAAATGCTTCTATTCGTGGGTCGTTCTTCTGCACCAATCCGCAACCAAAGAATGTTGTCTTCCCCTGGTCGCCAATCTTTGTGTATATCTTCATCTCTTGTGTCATTAGCTGCATCCACCTGTCGTTCCACAGACGTCGCATATCGTGCAAACGCCGTTCCTTCGAACTAACTTGCTGCCGCAGCCACTACATTTTTCGTCTTTCATGTATCCCGCGCTTTTTGCTTCGATTGCTGACTCGTGTTCTGTTTGTATGCCCTCTACTCCAACAGCAATCAACGGTTTTTTGACTATTGTTTCTTCGACATCAGGCTCTTCCATGTCGTCCATTTCAAGTGCTGCTTTCAGTTCCGGATTTTCGTCGAGTGTCGTGTTTAACGGTTGTGACAGCTTGCTGCCATCACGATACAATGCAACTGCCTTCACCATGTGTTCCCACGCGAACTTGTACGCATCTTTGATGTCCTGCACTGTTGATTCGCGTGCCATGTTTATTGTCTTGCTGATAGCACCACTGATAAACGGTTGTGCGGCTGCGAGCATCTTCAGATGTCCATAAGTGTCGATGAAGCGCTTTCCTTTTGCGCCACACTTGTTTGCACAATCAAACACCGGATAATGTTCTGCTTTCAGATGCGGAGCGCCTTCGATGGTCATTGTTCCACAAACATATTCGTTTCCTTTTTGTATTTGCTCATCTGTAAAACTTAATGAGTGAAGCAAACTGAAGTTTGCATTGCTGAGCTTTTCCTCTGTAAATCCGAATCCTTTACAAAAGTCAAGGCCCAGTACCCACGACGAGAAAGCATATTTTAGCTCTGACACATTGGGCAGCTGCTTTTCAATGGCATCAATCTGCTGTTGTCCAAAGCCACGACTTCTGAGCATGTCGTGAGTGATTGTCGTGCAACCTTTCAGTGTCCCATGGCCTGTACAATAATCAGTGATGTCTTGAATTTGTTGTTGCGTGTATCCAAGATGCTGTAATGCTCGTGGTACTGATTGATTGACAATCTTGAAGTAGCCACCGCCTGCAAGCTTCTTGAACTTGACCAGTGCATAATCTGGCTCTACTCCAGTAGTATCACAGTCGAGGACGAGCCCTATAGTGCCGGTCGGAGCCAATACTGTGACCTGTGCATTTCTATACCCATACTGTTCTCCGTTGGAAAGCGCTTTGTCCCATGCGACATGTGCTGCGCTGAGCATTTCCTGCGGGCAGAGCTGTTGGTTAATTGCGTATGGCTTTTGACTGAGTGTTTCATAATCTTGTAAAGCATATGCCGCTCTTCGATGGTTGCGTATAACCCGTAACATATGCTTTCTGTTTTTTTCGTACTTCGGAAATGCGCCAAGAGCTTTTGCCATTTCTGCACTTGTTGCGTATGATTCACCGCAGAGTATTGCGGTTAATGCTCCTGCGATTGTTCTACCCTGCTCGCTGTCATATGGAATTCCCATGCGCATGAGCATGCTTCCGAGATTTGCATAGCCTAACCCAAGCGTTCTGAAGTCATAGCTCTTTTGTGCGACTTGCTTGCTTGGAAACTGTGCCATCAGCACGGAAATCTCTAAGATAATCGTCCATAATCTTGTGGCATGAATGTAGCCTGCGATGTCCAGTCTTCCAGTTTCGTCGTTGAACAGCTGTCCCAAGTTGATACTTGCAAGGTTACATGCGGTGTCGTCCAAAAACATGTATTCGGAGCAATTGTGGACCGTTATTCCCTGTGCGACGAATGTATGTGTTATTGGCTCCGTTAAGTCATAGACGTCTTCCATCCCTATGTATGTCAGTGATTCAACTGTGTCACATGGAAGGTCTTTATAAGTCGTTACTGTTTCGTTCATTTTCTTCAGCTTGTGATGCTTTGGTGATTCTTCCATGAAACCAATCAGCTGCTCGAATTTGATTCTGTTTGTCTTCACTATGCGGAGTGAATGTACCTCCAAAACATCGTACTCTTTCATTCCACCATTCCCATTGGGGAGCATGGCAACTTTTTCTCCAGCTCTCCTGTTCTTATAAATTTTTGACTTGATGCCAAAACCAAGTAAACAGAGTTGAGCATCTTTTAACAACTGTAGGCTTGTCGAATCCAGCGCTACATATTGTGATTTATCACCGTAACTGGCTACTGTTCCATCTGCAGTGAACAATCCCTGAAGCACGTACTTTTGTTCGCTCAGTTGCAGAGAAAACAGCGCGTCAGAAAACACTTTTTCATGAGCGTACAACTCGAGGTTCAGCAATCCTTCAAACTTCTGAATAACCTGCGAATTCGTAATATTATATTTTGCTGACGTCTTTGTCATTGTGACTGTCGCTGGCGAATCTTTGTGGGTTATGTCTTCATAGTTGTTTGCCACATACTCTGCAAATCTCTCAAGTACTGGCTCTTCGCTTTCTTTACTCATTGTTATTTGAATTCCATCTTTTGTATCACTTTTTCTGCGAGAGCCGTCTCCCAAATACACTCCTATCATCTGATAAAACGTCTTGTCTTCAATTTCCTTAACTTCAGATACTTCACAGCCTGGAAGCAGAAGATGGTCGTCTTTCGTGAGTTCGCATGCCTGAACGAACCCGCGGTTTACTGTGTATATAAGATGGTCCGCTGTCACTTTCAGTTCATAACCACTTTTTGTTTCTAATTTGTAGACCGGTTTTGTTCCGGTTTTGAAAGACCCTTGTATAAGCATTTCGCTGATGACACCAGTATTTGTAACAATGGTTGAATTTTTGTCTACCATCGCATCAATCCTTAGCCATCGCCCGCCTTCGGTTAAAACTCTTGTATCTCCAGTAACACATGGATTACTCGCATTTATCCGTCCGTCTTCCGGACAGGTGTGCCATTCGTTAATCGTCGTGTCGTACTGGACGCCGGGATCAGCACTTGCCCATGCACAATAGCCAATTTGCTCCCACAGCTCTCGTGCAGGAATCTCTTTCATCGTGCTGCCATCGGTTCTTGACGTCAAACGCCATGTCCCATCATTTTCAAGTGCTGCAAAGAAACTGTTTGGTATTCTTACACTATTATTGCTGTTCTGACCACTCACCGTAATGTACGCCTCGCCTTCATATTCTGTATTGAATATGTCAAGATTCATCGTTCGCTTTTGTCTTCCTAATTCAAGTGCCCGAACAATGTAATTTAGTGGAATCTGTGTGCGTGTTGCCTCTCTAATTGCAGTCTGCAATGCCTTGTTTGTTTTTATATTGCTATCTTCATGTGCAAGCTGAATTATTTTGTCGATGTTATTCTTTAGTATTTGACTCCCTGTCACCAGCGAAGCAACTTTTTCTTCTTCTTTCACTTTCCACCAGATGAATTCCTCTATCTCAGGATGGTCCAGATTGAGACACACCATCTTTGCTGCTCGTCTTGTTGTTCCGCCTGACTTTATTGCACCTGCTGCTCGATCAAAGATTCTGAGAAAAGACATTAAGCCACTTGAGCGTCCGCCGCCGGTCAATCGTTCTCCTGCGCCACGAAGCGATGAGAAATTTGTTCCTGTGCCAGACCCATATTTGAAAATACGAGCTTCCCTCGTCAATACATCGTAAATACCGCCTTCGTTGACCAAATCATCTCTGATTTCCTGGATAAAACAAGCATGTGGAGCAGGTCGCGAATATGCGTCTTCAGAGCGCTTCACTTCTTGCGTATCAGAATCAACATAGTAATGTCCTTGTGCTGGACCTGTGATGTTATATGCCCATCCTAATCCTGTGTTGAACCATTGCGGTGAATTGGGAGCAGCTATCTGATGAAGCAGCATATACACTACTTCATCATAAAAGACTTGTGCATCCTGTGTCGATGAAAAATAATTATATTTTTCTCCCCAAAAGCGCCAGCATCCTGCGAGGCGATGAACAACCTGCTTTATGCTTCTTTCAGAGCCCATTTTCCCATTGGTTGGAACACCTGCCTTGCGGAAATACTTTTGTGCGAGGATATCAGTTGCAACTTGTGACCATGATTGTGGAACTTCGACGTCATTCATCTCAAAAACAACGCTGCCATCCGGATTTCTAATCACCGATGTACGCTTTTCGTATATCACCTTATCGTATGGTGAACTATTCTCCTGTGTAAAATATCTTTCAACTGGTAACCCCTCTTTTTTGTGTTCCATTTATGACACCTCCAATTTTACTTTCTTCCTGCGCTGCTTCTTTTGTGCGTACATGAGCTGCTGCGTACTTCCTTCGCGGTACACATGGATACTCTTGCATCCTGCATCATAGGCGCGCATTATGATTTCTTCAATCTCATTGATTGTTGAGCTTGGCGGAAGATTAATGGTCTTGCTGACGCCGTTATCCGTATATTTCTGAAATGCAATCTGCATTGCCAGGTGATTCTGAATTGAGCAGTCATGTGCAGTGACGAAAAGCCGTCTCCATTTTTGTGGTACTTCTTTAACTCCGCGAAGACTGCCTGCAAGTGCGCTTTTTTTAACTAATTCTGTTGTAAAAAAGCCTTCGCGTTGTGCGACTTCTTCAAATGCAGGAAGCACTTCGAACGTTTCTGCATTCGGTGTTTTTTTTAAGTAGCCAATTGCATAATGGGGTTCAATACCTTGGCTACATCCTGCAATTGCGCTGATGATGCCACTGTGGACTATGGTTGTTCTGCTGATGTTACGTACTTTTTCTTTACTCTTGCTTTCTGAAAATCCTCCAAATGTTCCTCTTTTCTTGGCAAGATTCATACTCGCAGTTTTTGCCTCTTTGCTGATGAACGCCATGAACTTTTCTCCTGCAGCAAGAGCTTCCGGGCTGTTATACGGAATTTCACATGCAATAAGAGCATCTGCCCACCCCATCACACCAATGCCGATGCGTCGCGTATACTCTATTGCGTGTCGCATTGCTGCTGTTGGATACACTGAAATGTCGATTGCGTTATCCAGCAGTCTCACTGCATAAGCTACTGTTGATTGTAATTTTTCCCAGTCTATCTGTTTGTTTTTGATGTGCTTCTCTACATTAATGCTTGCAGAGAAACATCCTTCATGAGGAAACAGCGGCTGTTCTCCTGTGGGAGACGTTGCATTCAAAAAATGATTCTCAAATGGGGTTTCATTGTTCAGGTTGTCAAGGAAAACAATTGCGGGATCGCCTGTACGCCATGCAATCGTCGTAATCATGTCAATGACACTGCGCGCGCGGAGTTTCGCGACTATTCCCTTTGTGTGTGGGTCAATGAGCTTGTACATCCCATCCTCTTTCACGGCTCGCATGAACTCACGCGTGAACACCACCGATAACCCAAAATTATGGAGCTGAACGTTTTCTTTTGCGGTGATAAAATCAATAATATCAGGATGATGAACACTCAGGAATGCGCAGTTTGTTCCATACGGATTAATCTGATGCAATGCTCTATCGTACATCTGTAGAAATGACACCGGTCCAGCTGCACTTTCACCGAAACCGCCCTGCCCTACTTTTGCTCCTTTTGGGCGAAGCGGTGAAAAAGAGAGGCCTATACCAAAGCCGCGTTGTCTGTTTTTGTGTAAGAGTGCTGCTTGCTTTAATGTGTCAAACAAGCTTACAATATCATCATCGATGGGCAATACAAATGCATCTGCCAAATGGTTTTGTCCTCGTCCTGCATGACGCAACATTGCAGTGCTTGGCAACAACTCGAGGTTGAAAAATAAACGTGCAAATTCTGCTTCTGCCTTTTCACTATTTTCGTTGTATTTTTTTTCTGCTTTAGCCAATGCACGTGCGACGCGAAGAAACATCTCCCTTGGCGTTTCCAGCGTGCTATCACTTTTTCTCTGGAGCAGACGATGTGTTGCAAGAATGTGTAGTGCGCGAAAAGACAATTTCATATCATCATTCACGCCTAATGCCGATTTTGCTTCTCTTAACTCTTGGCGTTTTCTACGATAAAGAATGAATGCTTTTGCCATGTTGCTTCGACCATACTGTATGAGAATCTGCTCTACGGCATCTTGCACATCTTCCACTGTCGGAATGCTATTTTTGAATGAATTGTCCAAATTTTGTACGACTGCGTCACGAACCTGTTGGGCATTTTCAATTTGGCTACCAACTGCAGCAGCGGCACGCATGATTGCCTGCTCAATCTTGGCACGGTCAAAATCTACAATACGTCCATCACGTTTCTTGACTTTCTTAATCATACAACATCGCCAGTTCTTTTTTGAATAATTGTGCGTCATCGAACGACTTGCACACACTTGCATAACGTAGGTAAGCAACTTTATCCACTTTCATCAGTTCTTTCATCACGAGACGTCCGATGATATCGCTCTTGATTTCCCATTTGCCTGAGCGGCGCGCTTTTTGTTCGATTCTCGCAACCATCAGTTCGATATGCTCTGCGAGTATTGGTCTTTTATGACATGCTTTAATAATCCCGTTTCTTATCTTGTCGTGGTCGAACTGTTCCTTGCTGTTGTCTTTTTTGATTACAATCAGCTCAAGCTCGGCTTTTTCATATGTTGTAAAACGTCTTGTGCATTTCTCACATTCTCTCCTTCGCCGAACTTCAAGCTCATTGACGCGACTGTCAATGACTTTGGTATCCTGGAATGAACAAAACGGGCAATGCATATTTTACCTCTTTTTTTCGAGAACATCAGGTGAAGTGTATTTTTTCATGTCCCCTCTTTTTGACGAAACCACAATATCTTGTGTTTAACAATTAATGAACACACAATTTGTTGGATTTGGAATCACATTTGTCTTTTTAAACATTCCTTCACTGGAATATATGGACACTGTATTATATGTTGGATTGAGACATTACTTTGAAGTTGTAGGGATTGATTGTAATTGAGAAGTGTATCACATTTATGTCACGTTGTGCGGTAATGTTCACTGTCTGTCACTCCATTGGTTGTAATCTCTCTTTTATAATAGAGAACATAAATAATCGGTATTTATTGTCCCCTAGCATATTCTAAAAGACCTAACAAATAATCTCAAATAATTATGTCTTCTATTATATCTAAAAACTGTTTATCTTGAGGCTCTTGGAAAATTTTTGTATTCTCGTATTGCTCTTCTTCTTTTTACACCATATCTTGCTGGTACGGATTCATTGAGATATTCGCGTCCTGCTGCTGAAGCCTCGAGAGCCTCACGGAAATGCTGGCGAGCACGATACAATCTTGATCTTACTCCGTCAATTGAAGTATCATACATACTTGCAATATCTGCGTAGTGAATTCTATTTATAGTAAACTCTAATATTGATCTCTCATGTTCAGGTAGCTTGTCCAATGCAGTCTGTATTATCTCTTTTAACTCATTGTACTGAACTTGTTCAACTACATCCTGCGTTCTGTTGCGTGTGCGCCTTTCAAAATATTCTGCTATGTGTGGCTTGTGAAGTCTTTGTATTTTTCTTTTTCTGATGTATTCAAGCGCTGAAAATTTAAGAGCTGCAATAATCACTGTTGAAAATCTAGCTCCCCCACGGTAGTCGTTCGTGATTCGTGGCGTGTCAACCGCTACATCCTGAACAGGTTCCTCAATATCAACTCCTCTAAATCTATGTTCCCATTTTAAACCTTGATTACAATCAACTTCGTATGCTTCTCTCCATATGTCACTAGGCAATTTAGCTGAGCCTGAAAATTTCCAACGCAATACTTTCTCTGACAACTTGTCTCGAACAAAGTATTCTTTCACGGAGAGAAATTGCGATATTTTGTTTATAAACCTATTGACGAAGTTGAAATCTCATTTGTTAGGAAAATGACGTCGTAGTAATTCGGTCACTTGGTCTTGATTAAGTTTCATGAAGTCGTTTGGTAATGATATCTCATTTACTGTTTTTGGATTATTATATACGCTGACAGGTGCAGGCTCAAAGAACTTAAGATTGTAACCTAATTCGCCCCATACATTGATAACTCTCACTAACTCCGGTCGGCTTCCGCTTTGCATCTCGTAATAAGCTGAATAGGGTAAACCGGTGTCTCTTATATGTTCGCCAACTGTTTGTTCTCCTCTTAATTCACGCAGGGCAGCGGCGTTGTCTTCTATATGAATTACTTTGGTCGGTTCTCCTTCTTTTACTGCAACAAGTGGGACAACACCAAGAGCACGACTCACTGCATATACATCTCTCAATGTTACCCACGGCGACCTTTGCTCGACACGGTAAGACAAGTTACTCGCTCCGGGTATGCCAGCAAGTTCTGCAACTGACATTCCTTTTTGATCTAATACAGCATTTAACGCAGCATAAAATTGATCAGCCATTTGATGAATTCGCACCAAGTTCTTTATAAACCTTTCTTTTTTGTTATATATTTTATTAATATTATAAATCTTTCGCTACTAAGCAGTAGTTATGGCGGATTTTCCAAAAAGAGCTACAAGGTCACTAAGGAGTGAATCAGTCGTTTAGCGACGGCAGATATAGTGGATTAGAAAGTGCGCTGTAGCTACACTTGGCTACGCTTCCTAAGGCGAAAACTTAGGGCGGGGTACTGCAAAACAGGGTAACGAGTCTGTCTTTTTTTATTTTTTCAACAGAAAGATTTATATATTGCCTTATATTACCATATGATATGGTGTTATAAATGGTAAAAATTCAAATTGACCTATCTGATGAAGAAGATAAAAATGTTGAAATCTACAAACTCATCAATAATCTCAAAACTAAACAGGAAGCTATCAAGCAGATGATAACTTACTTTAAAGCAGATATTAAACCAAAAAATGTAACAGATAAAGAGTATTTCAAATAAAATGGCTAACTGCAAAAAATGTGGCAGGCATATAAAATTTAAATATGCAAATGAAACTGGATTATGTTTTAATTGTTATAAAATTACTAATCAACAAAATCAGAGTGGAGGCAACAAAATTGCATTCAAAACCAATAAGTTCAATACAACAGAACATCACGAGCCGAAAGGTGCTTTAACAGGGAAAAAAGATGCTATGTTTTTAAGAAATCAATATCAAACAGAAATTGATAACGCCCATACGGCTCTTGTTAATATGGTTCATTATCTTGAATCTAAGAATACTGACTTAAAATCTGCATACAATTATGCTCAAGGACAAAAAAGAGATGTTCAAAGCCATGAAACTGAAAGAGCAAATCTTTACGAAACATTGGGAAATATGCTAACTAAAGAAACAAATTTTGAAAAAACAATGTGGCAAAGCACAATCAAAAATCAGAAAATCAATAAACTAACTATCAAACAAAAATTCAAAGATTCTGATATAGATGAGATAAAATACAATTCAATGCAAGAATATCTAAAACAATATCCGGAATATGCTTCAAAATCAAGTTTTAAAACAGTTTTAGGGAATATTGAAAAGAAAGAGAAAGACATCAGAGAATGCAAACAAAATTATAACAATGCAGTATCCAAATATAACTTTCTTCATTCAGACATAGAAAATCATATAATAAAAGCAACACATAACTTAAAAAGTTATAAGGACATATTAAAAGAAGGAAAAGTAAAATTATCAGATACGAGATATAATAAAAGCATATTCTTTAAATTCGCCTCAGAAGAAACGAAATCAAAAGTAACACTTAATACCTTACAACATAGGGCAGATAAATTTGAAGAGGTTCTTGAAACAATAAAAAAGGGACTGACAAAAAACGAAGATAAAACATTCAAAGAAATGGATTATTAATCAAAAGGTAAAAAATGGACAAAGATAAAGCACTTGTTGTATTTCAGGACAAGAAGATCAAAAGACTTTGGTCTAATGATGAATGGTTCTATTCAGTAATAGATATAGTTGCAGTCTTAAGCGAAAGTAATAATCCTGCAACATATTGGAGGGTACTTAAGCATAGAGAACCCCAACTCGTTACAATTTGTAACGGTTTGAAAATGCCCGCAGAAGATGGTAAACTAAGATACACAGATTGTGTGAATACCAAGAACGCTTTCAGACTCATTCAATCAATCCCCTCAAAGAAGGCTGAACCTTTCAAACAATGGTTAGCACAATTAGCTCAAGAACGTATTGAAGAGATTGAAAATCCAGAATTAGCTCAGGATAGAGTTAAAACATATTATGAAATGAAAGGTTATCCAAAAGATTGGATAGATAAAAGAATTAGGGGAATTGCAATAAGGCAAGACCTAACAGATGAGTGGAAAAATAGAGGCGTAACTGAAGAAACCGATTTCGCAATTCTTACTAATGAGATAACAAAAGCCACATTTGGGAAAACTGTCCAAGATTATAAGCAATTCAAAGGATTACCTAAGAAAAATCAGAACTTAAGAGATCACATGACTGATTGGGAATTGATATTCACAATGCTTGGAGAAAAAGCAACCACAGATATTACTATAACAAGAGATGCTAAAGGTTTTGCAGAAAATAAACAAGCAGCTCAAAGAGGCGGAGAAATAGCACACAATGCTCGAAAGGAACTAGAAGATGAAACTGGTAAATCAGTAGTTTCAAAGAACAACTTTCTGGGTTTAACTGAAAAAAAGAAATTAAGCCACAAAAAAGAACTTAACAAAAAATAAAAGTGAAAAGAATATGGCTCCTGAAACTATAGGAAAATCGTTTGTCCAAGAGTTTGTTTTAGGATTTGGTTTTTTTAGTGGTCTTTGGATTCATATAGGGATTGACCCTGAAGTTGAGGTTATCAAAGCACTATCTTCGGTTGTTCAACAGTTGGCTCCAAATCCCATGTATTCTTTCGTTTTTTGGATAATCCCCATAATTGCCACTTTAGGTTCTTTAGCAGGATCATATTTTCTGGGTGGTTGGCTCGGATTAATCGCAGTCGGCCTTGCTTTATTAGGCGGGATATTTATCAGTTCAGGTTTTGGAGTATTTTGCCTAATTATTGGGATAATTTTAGGTTTTATTGCTCCATTCACATCAGATAATTAGTTTCTGCCACTTCTTCAAAACAACATTCTCGGATTGCTCAGATATCTAAGAAAAGCAAGTTTCCTGCTACATTTATCTGCCAGATATCAGAAATTATCTGAAAGCAGTCATCTGGGGCTTGTAGCGTTTCTGCGGAAAGCGCCATAGACGACAACCATCAAAAACCAAGTATTTTCTGCTTTCACGACGATGTTACAACAATTCCACCATTATAAATTTATTGTCTTATCACTTGTTCCAGTAATAACACCACAACCCTGAAAAAAAGATGAAAATAGTTAGTATAACCCACGCCGATGCTGGTGCTCCTTCCGTCAGTGTTAAAACTATTGCAATTATTGCGCTTATGCTCCAGATTATCTTTAAAAGCAAAAGAGAACGATAAACCTCTTTACTTTCGTTGCGTGCTATCAGCGAGATTCCGCCGATTCCTAAAAGTGCTGCGCCAACAAGGCGTGGTGTCAGTAATTCTGTGGCTTGGAAGCCGAACAATGTTAATGTCCACTGTGGAGCGAGAAGAAGCGGTATACCAAAAATATAATCCACAATAAAATGAATGATGAACCAGATTTTGAGAGATGATGCGGGAGCCATTGTGTTTTTCATTAAGTTTTTGTATAAAAATGTATGTGTCGCTTGGGTTTGGTTTGTCCGAATAATGTTCATATCCGTGGGAATGTCAGATAATCTTCACTCGAAGTGCGCTTCGCTAGTCACGTTTGACAGCTGTCTCGTGACTAATGTGCAAAGTACGACTTATTGACTCACAGTCCCGCCGCTACGAAAAGAAAGCGAGAAAATTAAAAGTTTTTTACGTATTTTTTTCGCCTTCCTTCTGCTCCAATGACTACACTAAAAACGTTTGAACGACTTTTATCTCATTTTCCTCTTTATCCTCAAACTATTCCCCACGACACTCACACTAGAAAACGCCATTGCGCCTGCTGCTATCATTGGACTGAGCAATCCAAACGCTGCCAATGGCAGAGCTGCTGCGTTGTAAAAAAACGCCCAAAACAAGTTCTGTTTAATCGTTTTTAATGTCAATCGTGACAGAAGTAAAGCTTCAACTACTTTTGTCGGATGTCCTTTGACCAGCACAATGCTACCCGCTTCGATTGCAATGTCTGTCCCAGTTCCCATCGCAATGCCAACATCGGACTGTGTAAGTGCTGGTGCATCATTAATGCCATCACCCACGAACGCAACATGTTTGCCCTGCTTTTGTAATTCCTCTACTTTTGATGCTTTATCCTGCGGCAACACTTCTGCCATCACTTTTGTAACGCCTACTTGTGCTGCAATTGCATGAGCTGTTTTTTTGTTGTCGCCGGTAATTATCCACGTTTCTATATTGAGAGCATTGAGCTTTTCAACAGCTTCTTTTGCGTCCTGTTTCAATGTGTCAGCGATTGCCAGAATACCAATAATCTGTTTGTTTCTCGCCACGACAATGACTGTCTTTGCTTGCTCTTCGAGCTCGCTCACGACTTTTTGAGCTTTTGCTGCTGAAATCCCGTTCTCCTTCATCATCCTCAGGTTTCCAATACGAATCATTGCTGTGCCTATTTTTGCATGTACTCCTTTGCCGGCGATTGACTTGAATGTGCTGACTTTTGTTAATTTCATTTTTTTGGCCTGCGCTTCCTGCACCACTGCCTGTGCCAGAGGATGCTCGGATAATTTTTCAACGCTCGCGGCAATTCTTAATACATCAGCTTCTTTTCCTTTCAGCGCAACGATGTCTGTGACTTTTGGCTTTCCTTCGGTTAACGTGCCTGTCTTGTCGAAAACTACTGTGTCAATCTTTTTCGAGCGTTCAAGAACTTCTCCATTCTTTATCAGTATTCCTTTCTTTGCCCCCAAACCCGTGCCAACCATGATTGCTGTGGGTGTTGCTAATCCTAATGCACAGGGACAGGCGATGACCAGAACTGCAACCGCAGGAATAATGCTTTGTTCAATATTGCTTGTTACAATGTACCATAACGTGCCTGTTACTAATGCAATGATAATAACAATCGGAACAAAAATACTCGATACTTTGTCTGCAAGTCGCTGAATAGGCGCTTTTTTTGTCTGGGCTTCCTGCACTACTTTTACAATCTGTGCGAGTACCGTATCCTTGCCGACTTTTGTCGCTTTCATTTCAATCGCGCCACTCAGGTTTATTGTTGCGCCGAACACTTGCTCGTTTTTCTTCTTCCCCACAGGCATGCTTTCGCCAGTCAGCATAGATTCATCGACGCTTGAGGTTCCATTGACGACAACACCATCCACTGGTATTTTTTCACCGGGACGAACTAAAATAATATCACCAACCTGCACTTGTTCAATTGGAATATCTGTTTCTTTTCCGTCACGAATGATGCGAGCTGTTTTTGCGCCTAATTCGAGCAACTTTTCAATTGCCTGCGATGCTTGTCCGCGTGACTTTGCTTCGAAATATCTCCCGAGTAGAATCAGCGCAGTAATCACCGCGCCTGTTTCAAAATAAAATTCGTTTTTTCCGTTCAGCATTACCCAGAAGCTAAAGATGAGTGCAGCTAATGTTCCGATGGAAATCAATGTATCCATATTGGCTGCGAAATGACGCGCAGTTATCAGCATCCCTCTATGGAATTCCCATCCAAGCACAAGAATAACAAATGTGCTTAAAATCGCCTGCATAATGATGCTTATGTCATATGTTCCGATGATTACTCCGAATTCAATCGAAAACATTGCGAGGACTAATGCGGGTATTGCAAAAATCAGCGCCACAACTGCTTTTACCTTTGCTTCCTTTTGCTCTTTTATGCTGTCGTCAGAGGCACCATGATTCATGTGCTCCATGCCTTGCTTGTCTTCCATCTCCTGTACTTTATAGCCAGTCTTTACAACTGCCTGATGCAAATCGTGTTCGGATAATCTATTCTCATCGTACTCGACTGCCGCTGTTCGCAGTGCGTAATTGACCGTTGCGCTTTTTACACCGTCGAGCTTCGTCAGACTGCGTTCATTGCGTACTGCACATGATGCACAGTGCATCCCTTTGATATGAAAAGTTGTTTGTTTCATCGTGTCATTGCATTTTCACTACTTTATACTCTCCAATCTTTTCTATCTCTTTCTTTATGTTCTTGACATCTGCGTTTTTGTGTTCGATGGCCGCAGTTCCTTTTTTTACATCGACGTTACAGGATGTCACTCCTTTTGTTTCTTTGCAAATGTCTTCTATTAACACTTTACATGATTCGCAGTGCAAACCCTTGATTGTTAGTATTGTTTTCATCATATCACCTCAAATGTTCCAGGTCCTGCCATACCCATTCCGCAGGTGAACTGCAATTTTCCTGTTTCTGTCGGTGTAAATTTTATTGTTGTCGGTGTGCTTCTGCTTAATCTCTCTGTTAATCCAAGCTTTGGAATTGTTATAATCTGCGTGCAGCCTTGTGCATTGCTCCCATCAATCACCCACTCGACAGGAACGCCTTTTTTTATTGTAAATCTATCCGGTACATAATCCAGCCTATTCACTGCCATCTCAATGCGCTGTACCTCTCCGTCAAACGCAGCCTGCTGTGTTATATCATTTGATGCTGTGTCAATTAATGGCGCTGCACCAGTCAGTCGTAACCCCGATTGTATGTTCAATGCGCCGAGCATGATGACCAGTACTGCTGCAAATGTCATCACATGCTTTTTTACGTTGCCCTGTGCGAAACTTGTCAGTGCGCCAATGGACAGTAATGAGGGCATTGTTCCCAACGAGAATGCGAGCATTGTTATCGCCCCTGTCAGTACATCTCCTTTGCTCAGCACGTACAACTGCAAAGCCTGTGTAAACCCGCACGGCAGAAAAAATGTTGATGCGCCAAACAGAAAAGCATTCCGTTTGCTTGGCAATTGTGTTTCCTGTTTTTCATATACTCTATGGGCTATAAACTTTGGCATCCTTATTCTGAATGGGATGAATGAAGGAAAGAGCATTTGAATGCCAATAAGAATCATAAAAATGCTTGCAGCAATTGTTATTTTGCCTGTGACCTGTGATGACAATGTCAGTGCTGAGCCAAGCGCGCCAATTGCTCCGCCGAGAATGGTATATGAAGCAATCCTTCCTATATTAAAGTAGGCATGCGGTATAAATTTCTGCCTGCCCGTCAAGTTTGGGTATTTTTCATGGTATTTTGCGGCGACTGACAACAGCAGTCCGCCTGCAACTGCAAGACAGGTTGACATCGCAGCAATCAGTCCAAGAACAAAAACAAAACCGTAGCTCATGTTATCCGTGATTCCAATTTGTGAGCTAATGCCCAGCTGCTTGAGTACGAGATATATTCCTGCGAGAATAATAAAGACAGCGCCGATCTCTGCCCATGTTCTTTTTTCAGGATGTGTTACGCTTTTGCTCTCCTGAATCCCTTGTTCACTTCTTTCATATAAACTGTATTTTTCAGGGAGCTTTGAGCGCAGAGCATCAATTGTTACTTGCTCATCACAATCGACAACAGCATTTCCGTTTGTGTGATTTACTTGTGCACTATGAACACCTTGGATGCTTTTGAGCTCGCGTTCAATGAGCACTTCGCAGCTCGTGCATGTCATGCCGCCAATCTTTAGATTTATCTTCTTCATGTTTTCACTTTCGCTTTTGCGCAGGCATCTCTCTCCAGAGCTTCACAATCCACATATAGAGGGCGACCGCTATGCCAATGATGATAAGTAAGTATAGTATTCCAAATATGCCAAACCAGCCGTTCCACCCCATCATACCGTACCCTGAGCCAAAGCCCATCATTCCGCATCCAATCAAATTTTCAGCTGCCATTGTAAAACACCTCTTGTTTTACCTTCAATAAAACCGCTTTTGTTTGTTCTGTATTCATCTTTACGTTTTTATATCTCATGTTATCGAACGCTTATATCCTTTTTCATCTGTTCGTATTCTTTTTTTGTAATGTCGCCCGTTGCGTATCGTTCTTTCAGGATATCGATTGGATTTCTGCCTTCGTTCTTTGTTGCACATCTGTTCTGTTTTAAAAGCCACACAATCAGCCAGATGATTGCTCCCCAAAACAAAATCATAAACAGTACCATTGAAATTCCTCCGAACCCGAGCCCGAATCCATAATACATCATCGTTTCACTCAATAGCCACACCTATTTAAACAAACTGAAGCTGAACCATAGAGGTGTCCTCCAGAAGATTTTAAAACAAAAATTTCTTACCCTCTAAGAAAGGTGATACGATGGAACAAAATTTAGGTAAGCTGGACAGAATATTTCGTTTTGCACTCGCTTTTTGGTGGCTTGGACCTTTTGCACCGGTCTACAACTCAATCTGGGTAAACACACTGATCTCTTTTGTGGGATGGATTGCTTTGATTGAAAGTTTCATCGGCTGGTGTATGTTGCACAAGCTCTTCAACATCAGGAACAAGAACCAGTGACACAGTTCTTTTTATTTTTTCTATTTCTATCTTCTTTGCAACAAGGGCAATTATCGAGCATTTTGCACATATCTACACTCAATATTTTTCCTCTGACACCTATCGTTTTAACACATTTTTCATTGTTCATCAACATCATCCCATTCAACATTTCCTAAATCTTCGCAATTTGGCAGCCTATCATTTTTCTCATAAAACTCAACCCTCTGCTCTTTCAATAACATTTCAATCTCTTTCATTTCGATGTTCATAGCAATCACCATGCACTCAGTAGTCTGTGTCACTTATATACTTCGTCAAGCATTTCTCTGCAGTTCACCTCCAGAAATTTTATAAAGTGTCCAATTGTCTCTCTTCTATGGCACTTTCATGGTTTGTTGCGTACGATTTTCTATTTCAAATAATATTTGCGGTTGCTTCCTTTATTATTGCGCTGTTCGCGTTTAAACTTTATAAATCAAGTGCCCAAAAACAAGTGTGTCTTCTTGGATGCTCATTCCTTTTAATCTCATTAGCATATTTAGCCCTTTCGCTTTTCAGACTTCTGCTGAACAACACATTCCTCTATGTTCATATCGTTCTGTTTATGACGGGTCTTGCGATACTACTGTTCATGACTTTGAAGACAGACAAGCTCAGCGTTTTTTTTGTTATTGTGGCAATCACTCTTCTTATCTTCCTGTTCAGCATCAACACGTTAATGACCTATTATCTCGTTTCCGCAATCTTTCTTGCAATTATCTCGTGGCATTATATCCTGAATTTTCTTTCAAACCGGCAGACAAAGACGCTTCTTGTCGCGCTCGCATTCATTCTTCTCTTTTTTGGAAGCTTCCATTTTTTTATGTCGGTGAACCACGAACTGTTCTATGTGATTGGTCATTTCCTTGAGCTTGCTGCATATCTCTTTATTCTCACTAATCTGTATTTGGTGTTGAAAAAATGAGCAAGCGCAGCCGTTTGGAAATCATCAACGACATTCTTGTCATCATCCAGAACACCAAAGGAAAACCTACTCAAATCATGTACAAAGCAAATCTGTCTTATGAGATGCTGAGCCAATACTTGAGCGATTTAATCCATAAAGGATTTATACTTGAAAACAAAGACAAGAAAGGGCAGCGTACGTATTCTTTGACCGATAAAGGCGCAAATTTCCTGAGAGATTACACGATTATCAAAGGTTTTGTAGAATCGTATGGACTGAATGAGTAGTCCTGACTAAAGTATCACTAATCTAAAAGCATCACAGCTGCATCACAAAACATTTAAATATTCGAATATCCTAATGTGGTGTTATGAAAGAATTATACAAAATTCATGCTGAAATGTGCAAAGTATTCTCAAACCCTACACGATTAGAAATCCTTAATCTTTTGAGAGATAAAGAAATGTCAGTAACAGAACTTATTGAGAAAACCAAATTGAGCCAGGCTAATATTTCCCAGCATTTGTCCATCATGAAATCTAAATGGATTGTTATTTCGGATAGAAAAGGAAAAAACATCTATTACAGGCTTACAAATCCAAAAATCATCAAAGCATTTGACATCATAAAGGAAGTATTAAGCGAACGATTAAGTGGAAGGATGTTTTTAAAGTGAAACCATGAAAAAGATAACATTGATTTTGATAATATTTTTATTGAGTATTGTTGCTGCTTTTGCACAAGAAAGCCATGATGGTGAAATCGAAGAAGGCAAGAAGCTTGTGGAAAGCAAGATAAGCTGCGACAAGATGAGTAATGAGCAGCTTGAGACTATTGGGGATTATTACATGGAACAAATGCATCCTGGAGAAGCTCATGAAATTATGGATAACATGATGGGTGGAGAAGGCTCTGAAAGCTTGAAACAAGTGCATATCAACATGGCAAAACGACTTTACTGTAATGAGAATTTCTATATCGGCTATGGAATGATGGGTTCTGGACGCTTGACGAATATGATGGGTAGAGGGATGATGGGCAGTTACCCCGCGAGTTACGATTACAGCAATTATGGTTATTGGAACATTTTCTTGATATTGCTTTTTGCAGCAGTCTTTTTTTTAACAGTGTGGATTATTTATAGATTTGGAATAAAAAAGACTGCCTCCGAGACACCTCTTAATATTCTGAGAGTGAGATTTGCTCGAGGAGAAATAACAAAAAAAGTGTTTGAGGAAAAAAAGAAGGATTTAGTGTAAGAATCGTTGAGGTAAACTTATGATGTGTATGATGTGCTGTCACATGAATCATGCATCGGACTCTGAACATGTTTATCCCCTCACCGAGTCCGCTATTGAGATACTGAAGAAGCGGTACGCCCGTGGCGAGATAGACAAACAAGAATTTGAAGAAATGAAAAAAGATCTCGAAAGGTGAGAACTATGAAAATAGGAATTGTAATAAGCACAAATGAAGCCGAAGTTGTCTGGAACGCTTTTAGACTTGGAAATACCTCATTAAACGCAAACCATGACGTAAAAGTTTTTTTAATCAATAAAGGCGTTGAAATCGAAGACATTAAAGATGAAAAATACAATGTAAAAGAACAGGCTGATTTATTTATTGGAAACAAGGGGCGAATATTGGCTTGTGGAACTTGCTTACACTCAAGAGGAAAAGACGGCAGTAAAGTTTGTCCAATCTCGACTATGAAAGAATTATTGAAAATAGTTGAAGAATCAGATAAGGTTCTGACATTTGGTTAGAAATACCGCTTCCCACTAAAAAGGAAGAATGTATTTGTTTTGTTCTATCATCAGCGAATTATGATTTTATCTTTTACTGCGTGTATCTCTCTGAACACATCGTGCAATGCGAGATTTTTGCTCTTTGTTATCTTTAGACCTGCTTTTTCAATGTTTTTTGGTGTGTCTCTATTGATGTTGTATCCCCATATGTACTTTGTTATCGGATTGTGGATTTTTTCAAGAAATGCGATAATCTTGTTATTACTGAGCATGTGCTCAACCATAATCAGTTCGCCTTTTGGCTTGCATACTCGCGCCATCTCTTGTAATGTTGCGATGGGGTTTGCGACTGAACAGAGCACACAAAATGTAATGACATAATCAAATGTATCATCTTTGAATGGCAGTTTGTCTTTGACTTGCTTTAAATGAACTGGGTACTTGTCCACGATGCTGCGATGATTTGCTTTTTCAAGCATTTTTGAACTTGTATCAACTGCTGTAACATGTGCACTCGCGTAATTATAGTATTGAAAGCTTAATCCTGTTCCAACACCCACTTCAAGAATTTTGCCTTTGAGGTTTCCCAGTATTCGTGCTCTCCATTTGCTGAAGAACATCTTCTCAAACAGCCAGTTGAATGGACCGACATCGTATATTCGTGCGTACCAGTCATACCTTTTATTAATTTGTGTTTGGTCCATTACTTTACCAATACTTGTTTCATCTCACCATTCAATATTTCCACATGCGCGTTCTATTACTTCTGATAATGCAGGATGAATATGTGCAATTGATTGTAAATCTTCGCTGACAATGACTGCATGAACAAGTCTATCGTGTTCTATCTGTAAATTTTTCAGCGGATTAGCTTGTTCATCTTTTAACACTAATTGAAAAGAGGCTGTTTTTCCTGCTTCTGGAGTAGAATCAAATCTTAATTCTGTATTGACTTCTACATTATCCATCGTATGATTATTACTCTGTGCACATCCAGCAACTAATAATATCGCTAAGATAGGTAAGACAAATATCATGCTCAGTTTGTTATTCTTCATAATCTCACCTTTAGTTTTTAATCTATTTTAATCCTTCTAAATATACAATGTTAAACCGATATCTGCTTTTTTCTCTGACATTGCTAAAACCTGCATTCATCATTAATTCAGGCATTTTTCCATTATAATTATCGAATCCTTCTTCAAACAAAACTGTAAACCATGAAAAAACAGAAAATAATGTATGTTTTGGTTTTCCAAAATCCACAAGCAAAAATCGTCCGCCATTCTTAAGCACTCTATACACTTCTTTCATCGCTTTTTCCTTAATATCAGATGTTAGATGGTGGAACACAAGAGAACTATACACAACATCAAATGATTTTTCTGGAAAAGGTAATTGTTGGAGAAACGCTTCTCTGAAATTAATCTGCTGATTTGTTTTTCTCGCTTTATTTTCTGCAATCCTCAATATCTGGGGATCAGCGTCAATTGCACATAATGAAATGTCGGGAAATGCTTTCTTAACATCAATAGCAAGACTACCGCTTCCACAACCAGCATCCATCACGTATAATTTTTGTTGTGGAATATTCATAACTTCCAAAATTTTCTTCCGGTAACCTTTTCCCAGACCAACCAGAGAACAAAACGCATCAAAAAGAGGTGTCAATAGATTGAAGCGTGCAGCGGGTATGAATTTCTGTTTCAAATTATTCTCCTCCCCTAATGAATGCATAAATATGGCCGAGCAAGCCGATTATAATAAACACAAATCCTACATAAAACCATACCGAGCCGGCTATTAGTAGTCCAATACCTAACCCTAAGCTCACATGCATAGCATCAGTTATCGCAGTATGCTTCTTAAAATAGGCATACATTCTTCTCATCACTTTTCCGATTGATAGATTATTGCAGAAGAATGTATCCAGAACATCATAATCTTTCATGATCGCAGCCTCCAATATATAGCGCCAATAAGTGCTCCATTGCTTATAAATCCGAGCAAAGGTCTATACGGTTCAAAGTAGGTCATTAACGCTGTTACGCCAAAAAGAAGAACTAATAATTTATTACAAACTGGACAAGCAAATGCAAGAAAACTTCCGATTCCTCCAGACGTTGCAACAGCATCACACTTATTGGCTGTATTTTTCTTATAATAATGAACACCAACATACGCGCCAAGCAAGAGAGAACTGCTCACCAAAAATATTTCATCTAAAAATGTAATTGGAGTCATACGAGTAAAAAAAGTGTTGGAAATTACAGCTGCGACGCTACCGAAAACTACAAAAATTAATATGCTTACTGCAAGTCCAATAATTCCATACTTCAGTTTCTCATTCATCTTTTCGTAAGACCTTTATAGATTAGGTATACAACCACTACTATCCCAATACTGATTAAAATCCATGTAAGTGGTGAAAGTCCTCCTGAAGTTGCTACGTCAACTACTTGCTGTGTGCCTATCGGTGGATGATGCCCCATGTTTTCCTCCAAAATATTTTCATATTCTGATATAAAAAATAAAAAAATTAACTGAGTTCAGCTTCAATGATTTGCTCAAATACGCTAAAAGGCTGCGCGCCGCTCACCAATTGACCATTAATGATAAAGCCAGGTGTCCCGCGAATGCCTGCCTGTGCTCCATCACTCAAATCCTTTGTTACCTCCTGAAGTTGCTGCGGATCTTTCGTGCATTTTTCCCATGCAGACACATCTACACCAACTTCCTGTGCCCATTTTTTGTAGGATGTGCTTCCCATACTTTGCTGGTTTTCAAATATCTTATCATGAAATTCAAAGTATTTGTCTTGTTTTCCTGCACAGTTTGCTGCAAGCGCAGCGGGCGTTGCTTCAGGGTGAATGTCTAAAGGGAAATCTCTATAGACAAGCTTGACTTTGCCTGTCTTTATGTACTTCTCTTTTATCTGAGGCAGTGTCTGTGAAAAAAATCGTTCGCAAAACGGACATTCATAGTCGCTCCACTCAATTATTACAACTGGAGCATCTTCTTTGCCTAAAAATGGGTCATCATCAGCCAATGTTTTCATATCAAGAGGTACTCGCGGTGCGGATGGAACTTGTGCTGCTCCGACTGCTGCCGGTACGTTTCCCGTTGGCACATCTGTATTACCCGAGTCACGTATCCATACAAGACCTAAAACGATGAGTGCTGTTGCAAGCGCGACGATAATGTAATTTTTAATATCACTCTTTTCGTGACTCGTTTGAGCACCCTCTTTTTGACTCGTTTGAGTCTCTTTTTGAATTTGATTTACTTCCATAATATCACCAATCTGGAGAACATTTGCAGGTCATATATTCATTTGGGTCGAAACCGAAGTAGCTATAAAGCTTTAAAACATAAAATTTGCGTTATGGACCGTTTATAACCATTACCAACTGTCTGTCAGAAAAACTGCAAATGTTTTATTTTTTCGCTCTCGCTTTACAATTGAACGGCGTTCAAGTTCCGTAATAATAAGGCTTACTTTTGCTTTTGACAAATTTGTTCTCAACCGAAGCGTGTGCTGTGTTATTCCTGACTGTTCATGGACTGCCTTAACTACCTTTTTTTCATCATCGTCTAATCCCTTCAAAAATAATTCAAATTTACTCTCGCTGAGCTTTTTATTTGTGTCACGCTCCAATCGTTGCACTATCGCTTCTTCGCCTGTGCTGAACACCAGAAGATAAAATGCCAGCGCAAACAAAAATCCAAAAATACCAAAAGCAAAATGAACGACTGATAACGAGTTTTCAATCTGTAAGCAGCCGGCATCTTGGAAACAGCCGAGTTCCTGTGCTTGATTTTTTAACGATTGAATGATAAGAATAAAGATAAGAAGAAGAATGGCACTTGCTCCAAACAGTATCCATCCCGTCTTTTTCTGGTTCATCTTACTATGTAGTATCACTATCCTAATAATATATCTTTTGTTTTTTTCATTTTTATTAAGACTTCATGCCAACTGTAATAATCGCAAAGACCCAACTCCTTTTTTGGTGTACAACTCGTAGTCCCGCTTTTTCAAATAAAGCTTTCATCTCATCGCAGCTATTGATTTTTACGCAGCCTGGTTCAAGATGTTCGAAAAGCCAATGGACTGGTTTGAAAAAAAAGTTAATGTCAGAAACAATAACACGTCCATTCCTTTTTGTAACGCGACACATTTCCCTCAAAGCTTTTTCCTGATCGTAATAGTGATGGAATGCCTCTGTTGAAGTCACACAGTCAAAATAATCTGACTTGTACTTTAAATCGTGGACATTTCCCGTTGATAGTTTTACTTCAGTGCTCAGCTTCTTTCGCGCTTGCTCAATCATTTTTTCAGATATATCACAACCGTAAAGTCCAGCCTGCGTAAATCTCTGTTGCATTTCCTGTAAAAAGTTGCCCGTGCCACAACTTACATCAAGAATTCTTTGGTTTCCTGAAATCCAGTCGAGCACTGGTCGGTAGAATCGTCTCATCCACCACTGAAATAAACTAAAGTCGTAACTTGCTGCCCATTTGTCGAATAATTTTACGTTTTGTTCTATATTTTTTTTTGCACCATTCATTTTATTGCTTGACATCCTGTTATTCTGCAGCCAAACTATCCAGATGGTTATATACCATACAAGAAATGACATTCCAAGTACCTTGAGGTTTTTATCGAGATTACTGACTGGAAACAGTGATGCATAACCTCCTTGGAGACTTATTGCTACTCCATTTATAATAGAAAGCAGAATGCCACACATTGTGAGCAAAAAAAGTGTTCTGTACTTCTGTATATCTCTGCTTATAAGCATAAGCAATGTGCCATATGTCAGTGAGAACAAAGCAATATACCTGTCGTGCGTATACAAGAAAATTCTATCATGTTCGAGGATGGGTAGCCCTCCAATGTGTAACACAAATTCAATGTAAAAAAATAAAGCACCTATCCAGAGCAGGATTTTTAACCATCTCATCACTTCACCACTACGATGTTGGTTAATCCTCGTCTCTTTCGTTCTATTAAACCTGAACTCTCAAGTCTGTCTAAAAGACGTGTTATTTTGACTTTGGTCATATCAAGTTCCTGTGTAAGTGTGCTCTGGTATACTCCTTTCTTTTCTTTCTGAATGTGATAAAACACCTGTTTTTCTTCATCAGTCAATTTTGTCAAATCGTATTCTTTCTGCTCAATAAATTTCACGTCTTTTGCAAAAGCAAGATACAAGCCGATGCCACCTAACGCACCTATCATAATGCTTGCCACGATTGGTATCCACGTAAAATTCATTGACTCATGAACGGGCAAACTGATGCGTAATCCGGACCGTGGACCTGCTCGCATGATACCTTCATAAATTGATTTATTTCTATTTGTGCATATATGAGAATCGCTATTATTGCGATGCTTATTGTCGCTATGATTCTGCCCAAGCGCTTTGGATTCATGATGTTGCATAAAGCTGTAAAGAATATAAAACCATCGCTACGATATGTCTACTTGTTCACTCCAGACTATGAGCTAACCAATAAACATTACATCTTTTATGTGCTTGAAATGATAATCTCCACTGATTATTTTACAGTTCAACTCTTTTTGTTTTACAATGAGCATAGCATCAATTAATCCAAAATTTTCCTGCAGCTTTCTTTGTTCAAATCGTATTTCAGCAGCATGTATCCAATCATATTCGGTGATTGAAATAATGCGGGAGTTTGCTCGGACTATTTTAAACATGTCATTAAAGTTTTTGTTTTTCTTGAGTGACCAGCCTTTCATTTCTGCGAGGCAACATTCTACTGTGAAAAAGATGTTTTTTTCATCCTGAAGCAGCTTCTGCAACTTTTCTCCTTTTCTCGAGCCGTCAAAATATTCTATCCACGCATAGGTGTCAATGATGAACATCACCAGAATTCCTCGTGCGACTCTTCTTTTTCATCATATGAGCCAATCCCTTTGAACATTCCAAAACCATTAAGGCGTTTCTTTGGAATCACATCAATTTCTACCTTGTCTCCCTTTTTGAGGCCTAACTCTTTCAGTTTTTCAGCAGGTAAAATCACGCCGATAGAATTGCCCCATCCTTTAAGTTCAACTTCAGTCATGTTTAAACATTAAGTATAACTAATTTAAATAGCTTTCGTTCCTATAATAGAAAACCTAATCATT
>Ga0209542_10003190_pt1 | contig 35292 bp, 36 predicted proteins | sample RifCSPhighO2_01_FD_184028 | JGI IMG/M metagenome (GOLD analysis project Ga0209542, IMG submission 184028) | Soil microbial communities from Rifle, Colorado - Rifle CSP2_plank highO2_0.1 (SPAdes) (version 2) | ecosystem: Environmental > Terrestrial > Deep subsurface > Rock core/Sediment ...
CTTCCTGACAGAAGTCGGAAGCTCTGGAATGAGCGGATTCGACACAGTTAACTTCAGTCGTCGGCAGGCGGATAAAAAATCTGCGTAAGCTCGAGAAGAGAGAAGCAAAAGGTTAAGAGAGAATACCTAGGTTAAAATTTCTCTCGTCAAGGCCCTTTGGAAACTTAGGGCTTTTATCTTGCGCAAAAAGTGCTATACTGGGCATAGAAACAAGCATAGCTGGCGAACATCAAGTGGTATTGAGTGATTTCTGAAGCGACGGGCTGGATTGGTAGTAGTCCCAAAATTTTCCCAGGTAATTTTTTAAGTTCGATATTTTACCTTTCGTGTGCACATTAGAGGTGTATGGCGGACGTAGTGTAGTGGCCTAGCACAGCGCTCTGTGGCAGCGCTAGCGGGAGTTCGAATCTCCTCGTTCGCCCAATTTATACAGAAAAATCGCCTAAAATAGGCGATTTTTTGTTGATTACACGGAAATAAGTTATTATTTAGCAATAACTTCTAATGCCGATTTCAAGAAAACAAAATTTTGTCATAGTTACTGTTTTAGTGGTGCTTTTTATTTTGGGTGCTTATCTATTTTTTCAAAACAACAAGAATATTCTGTTTAAAATTATTTTGGGTGTCAGTAGTTCTGCGACTAAGACGGTTACACAAGAATCATCGAACACTGCACCAATACAGATTGTAAAACAAGAATCCTTACCAAAGCCATTGGCAAATCCTCCAGCTATTATAAGGGGTGTTTATGTTACAAGTTGGTCGGCTTCAAGTAAAAAATACCTGGAATATCTGGATCAGTTGTTTAAAACAACGCAAATTAACACCGTTGTAATTGACTTGAAGGATTCTTCAGGAACTATTTTCTATAATTCAGCAGCTCCAATGGTACAGGAATACAAAACTTCTCAAAACATTTATGATATTGATGATTTAGTTAGGCATTTCCATGGCAAGGGAATTTATGTTATTGCCAGAATAAATGTTTTTAATGATTCTGCTTTGGCAAAAGCGAGGCCGGATTTGGCGGCCTACAAAGAGGCAGCATCAGAGGGTCAGCCAAACCACATTTTATGGCAAGATAATTTAGGTTTTTACTGCCTGGATCCAGCCTCAAAAGAAGTACAAGACTACAACATCCAGCTTGCTAAAGATGTTTTAAGCCACGGAGTTGATGAGGTTAACTTTGACTACATACGTTTTCCTTCCGACGGCAATATAAATGATATTGCTTATCCTGTTTGGGATGGAGTGACTTTAAAAAGAGATATTATTAAAAGCTTTTTCAAAAACATCAGAGAGTCTTTATCTGATAGCACAATTTCAGCGGACTTATTCGGGCAAACAACAACCAGTACAGATGATATGGGAGTCGGCCAAGTTATTGAAAGTGCTTTCTTGTATTTTGATTACGTTTGTCCAATGGTTTATCCTTCGCATTACGTGGATGGATTTTTGGGGTATGATAACCCGGCTAGACATCCGTATGAAGTTATAAAATACTCTTTAGATAGCGCTGTTTTGCGAAGAGAAGCTTTGGCGAAGGCGGATTCTTCTCAAAAAATAGGCCAGTTGAGGCCCTGGTTGCAAGATTTTAATCTAAAAGCCAATTACGGTGCAGGGATGGTAGACCAAGAAATACAGGCCACGCAGGATTCTTTAGGAGAAAGTTTTAATGGTTTTTTGCTTTGGAACGCTGGAAACTATTACACACAAGACGCAGTTTTAAAGTAAGTTAAAACCCCGTATTACGGGTTTTTAATGTACAAAATTATGCTTTTTCAGAAAGTGTTGTTTTTAGTGTCAATTCCTCGCTGTCTCGTAAAACTTTAAATTCCGTTTCTTCTCCAACCTTGCATTTTTGAAGTATCTGGGCAAGGGTGTTTTGCATATTAATTTTCTGGCCGTTGCACTCTAAAATAATATCAAATTCTTGTATGCCCGCCAGGTCGGCTGAAGACCCCTTAATAACCGGTTCTTCGCCAAGAAGTTCTCTTACTACCAAAGCTCCGCTTTCTACGGGTAGCTTATTGGCTTTTGCCATTTCCTTTGAAAGCAAAACGTATTTTACTCCCAAGAACGGCATGACAATTTTACCGAACTTTTTTACCTCAGTCAAATCTTTTTTGGCATAGTTAATTGGAATTGCAAAGCCGATATTTTGAGCTCCCATGATTGTTGCCGTATTTACCCCTATGACTTTGCCTTGCATATTTACCAGTGGCCCGCCCGAGTTTCCAGGGTTAATGGCGGCGTCTGTTTGTATTAAGCCCCGCAAGTTTTGCATTTGGTTGTCAATTCCGCCAAAAGCCGTGATATATCTTGAAAGGCCCGATATTATGCCAGCTGAAAGAGTGTCGTAAAATTCACCAAGAGCGTTTCCAATGGCAACCACCTCTTCTCCTAATTGAATTTTGTCAGAGTCTGCCATTTCAATCCACGGGAAGTTCTTGCCCTCAATTTTCAAAACAGCGGTATCATTTATGGGATTTCTTGATAAAACTTTGGCGGAAAACTTGTGCTTTGGGTCAATTATCACAGTGTAGTCGGCTGTTGTGTCGGCCACCACATGGTTTGAAGTAATCACATAGCCGTCTTTTGAGATTATAAATCCAGATCCTCCTCCAATTTGTGTTTTTTCCATATGGTTTTTTTGTCCTTTTTGCATCATTGGCATAATATATTCTTTTCCGCCGTACGGAAAAGAATAAAAATCTTCCACTTTTGGAAGGTCTTTTGAAACAACTACCGTAATGACGGCTGGGCAAATTCTTCTGGCTATTTTTATAATTGGAGATGAATTATAAAGCATAAACTTTTTGTTAATTTAGTAATTAGACCTGTTGTCAAATAAGATTAGCAAGTAAAATGCAGAAATGTCGATCGAAAATTTGATAGAATATTTTACCGTAGTCTTGTACTACGGGAAAATATTATAGCGAATTTGCAGCTCTTTGAGTCTGAAGACTCGTCAGAGTCTGAACGACCAATATTTCAAATTTAGGCGCAAATCTTATTTGATAATAGGTCTATTATACAGAATGCGAAAACCGATTGCAAATGGCTAATTTTTGAGTTAGTATTTAGTTGAAAGAGGCCCTCGTCGTTCAACGGATAGGACGCGAGTTTCCTAAACTTGAAATGGAGGTTCGACTCCCCCCGAGGGCACCAAATCAAAAACCCCGCATTTGCGGGGTTTTTGATTTGAATAATTATGAAAGCTCAATATTTTCTTTTCTGCTTGACGATTCGTCCTCTGAAATTTTAGGTACCTTTATAACAAGTACGCCTTTATTTATTTGAGCATCAGCCTTTTCAATATCAACGTTTTCAGGCATTACAATTTTTCTTGAAAAGGGGCCCCAGTAGCATTCTTGATAAAAGTACTTTTTATCTGCATCACCGTGTGGATCTTGCCTTTGTCCCTTGATAATCATCATGTCTTTTTCAACTGATATATCTAGGTCTTTTATGTTAACTCCGGCTATCGCTGAAGTTACAACGAAGTCAGAATTTGTTTCAAAAACGTCAACTACTAATTCTCCGTCTGTATTAAATATTTCGTCATTATCAACTTTTTCTTCCTCTTCAATATCGTCAGAACTAATATCAATATGATCTAATTCTTTTGCTTTTTTTGCCATGTTTTTTCGTTAAATTATAATTTGCAAATCCCTTTAAATTTCTTTACTTCGTCAAAGTCATAAATCATAAACAACGCTAAGCCTACGATTATAAAACCCGGAACCAGTAAGGTAAACGGACCTCTTAATGCAATTATAGACAAATCATAAAGTCCATGCAAGAGGCTTGCCAATAAAACTCCAATTATTATGAAAAATTTTCTTTTATGATCAAATAAAGACTTAACCCAAAAATACCCAATTAAGGCAGAACATAGTGTATGCAGAAAAGTCGCGCCAATAAAGCGTATAAAGCTTATGGTGACGGTTTGAGATAGCACTTGCTCAAAGGATTGGTTGTAAATTGGAGAAAACAGATACAAAATATTTTCAAGGGCAGCAAATCCGAGGGCCGCCACCACCATATAAAGCATTATATCTAACGGCTCATCCAATTCTGAGTTGTTTAAAGCTGCGTATTTTACAACCCAATACCTTGAGACCTCTTCTGTGAATGCTATTATAAAAAACCATTTTAAAACATCAAAGACAATCACAGAGTAGCTTATAATGTTCATATCTTGAAGCTGATCTAGAAGCCCTATGAGTCCCACCTGCAAAAAATAAACGGGTATTGTAACAGCCGCTCCGTACAAAAATACTTTTATGATCATGCGTTTGGGTTCAGGGTGCAAATCTTTTGCCAAATAATAAGAGAGCCAGATTAAGCTGGGTAGAATCCCAAAAAAGATGAATAATAATAACCTATAATATTCCATTTTTACTTGATATTAGTTGATATTAAAGATATTAGTAAATATTTGTTGTAACTAATATCGCAAGCACAGCTTGCAAATATCTATTGCATATCATCCATCTTTTTAATTAGGCCACTCTTCAACCATTAAAATTTTTTGCTCTCTTTTTAGAGGTAACTGCTGATAAATTTCTTCTGTGATAAAAGGCATAAACGGGTGGAGTATTTTAAGCGAGGTCAAAAGAATTTCAAGAAGAACATATTGGGTGGCAGCTTTCTCTTTTTCATTTGCCAGCTCGGACTTGCTCTCTTCTATTATTTTATCGCAAAATACGTGCCAAAAGTAGTGGTAAATAGTTTCAGCTGCAATATAAAACTTAAAACTGTCCATTAGCTTGGTAACTTCTTTTGAAACTTTTTTTAATTCACTTAGATGCTTTTTTTGCTTTACCGATAGCTTTGGTTTTTTGCCGAAATTGTAGTCTTTTGTGTTCATTGCAACAAACTTTGAAGCATTCCAGATTTTATTAGCAAAATTTCTATATCCTTTGACTTTCATAATATCAAACTTGCTATCATTTCCGGGGCCTACGCCAACCACAAGAGCCATTCTCAAAGCATCTGCTCCATATTGGTCAATTATCTCCAAGGGATCTATTCCATTTCCCATTGATTTGCTGAATTTATTTCCCTGGCTATCTCTTACAATTCCATGAAGATAAACTGTTTTAAAGGGAATTTCACCTAATAAAAATGTACTCATTAAAATCATTCTGGCAACCCAAAAAAACAGTATTTCGTATCCTGGGGCCATAACCTGCGTGGGATGAAAAATTTTAAGATCTTTTGTTTCCCCCGGCCAGCCAAGTGTTGAAAAAGTCCATAGGGCAGAAGAAAACCACGTATCAAGCGTATCTGTGTCCTGTATCCAGCCATCTTCATTTGGATCATTGATTTCAACTCTTATATTCGTCTCTTTTTCTTTTTTAGACCCATGAAAAGCGCTTTGGGTTAATAAGGAATCTTGATTAACGCCTTTATACCAAACAGGGACACGATGCCCATACCAAATTTGCCTACTGATATTCCAATCCCGTAAGTTATCAATCCAGTTAAAATAAATTTTCTTGAATCTATCTGGCAATATTTCAATTTGACCATTTTTTACAGCCTGCTGCATAAGCTTTTTCAAGGTTACTGATTGACCGCTTTTAACACCTTTTATCTTAGATTTTTCTATCTTAAAATCTTTATTGACTCCTATAAACCATTGCATCTTTGGCAGTGGCTCAATAACCCCGCCGCTTCTGTCGGCTGTAGCAATATTCATATCAATTGTTTCAGTTTTCTCTAAAAGACCGTTGTCTGAAAGCCATTTTAAAACAACTTCACGCGCCTCTTTAGCTTTTTTGCCCACAACCAAAGGTCCTGCATCATCAGTCATTTTTGCGTATTCGTTGATGACCACTTTTGCAGGGAGATTATGCCTCTTTGAAATTTCGTAATCAACTAAACTGTGGGCTGGGGTAATTCCAACAGCTCCAGTACCGAAATTTGGATCAATTTCTTTGTCAGCTACAATTTTAATATTAAGTCTAACCCCTGCAAAGCTAACCGCATACTCCTTTCCAACATATTGGGTATATCTCTTGTTTCTGGTCTGGTGGTGGCTATGGGAATGGGGAAATCCTTTGAATATTTAAAAGTGTATAATTGCCCTTTTTCCTGCTTATGTACAACCTCGTCATCAGATACAGAGGTCTGACCCTTTGGATCCCAATTAATAACTTTAAAACCCCTATAGATAAGTCCTGCCTCATACATTCTTTTAAAAGCTGTTCTTACGGTAAGATTACGTTTTTCGTCAAAAGTAAAAGCCTCACGACTCCAGTCAGCCGAAGCTCCCATTTTTCTGATTTGATTTTGGATAATTCCTCTGTGCTCTGCTACAAATTCCTCAACTTTTTTTATAAAAGCCCCTTTGCCAATATCGTGACGGTTTTTACCCGTTTCTTTTATGAGATTTTTTTCTACTTTGGTATTAGTTGCAATAGCAGCATGATCTGTACCCGGGAGCCACAATGTTTTTTCTCCTTTCATTCTATGATATCTGATTAAGATATCTTGAATTGAATCTTCAAAAGCGTGTCCAATATGCAAGGTTCCTGTGGCGTTTGGCGGAGGCATCATGATTGTAAATGCCTTATTGCGCCTGCCTGGTAATTTATCAGGGTTAAAAAAACCGCTGTCTTCCCACAGCTTGTATATTTTGTCTTCTACTTTCTTAGCATCATATTGGCCTTCTAGCTCCATAAAAATATAAAAAGTTAAAAAATTAAAAACAAAATTGTTAGTTCATAGTATCAAACTCATCAATGTTCTAAAATATTGACAACATAAATATTAAATGATAAAGAAAAGCTGTGACAATTTTCGGACGCTTATTCATTAGAGGGAGGAAAATATGTGGTATTGCCAAGAAGAGAGACGTCATGACCATGGCAAAGAAAATAACGCTGGTCGAATTGTTGTTTGGGCAAGTGATATCGAAGAGGCCAAACAAGAGCTTCAAAGAGTTATTTTCTATACCAGGGGAGATAATGACTACGAAGACGAATGCCCCGATATCTGGTACTTCTTGACGGGAAAGGTATACGGACCATTTGATACGGAGCAAAAGGCCAAAGAAATGCCTTTCTGCGACGAACCTATTATGGTGGATCCTTGAAAAATTACTCTCCAACCCTTAGATTCGCATTGGCCTCCAGGTTTTTCCAGGAGGCTTTTTTTCTTGCCTTGAGCTTGCCGAAGGGTTTGCGATTAAAATACGCCGCCACAGCAATCATTAAGCCGTTATCTGTTGAAAATTTAGGATCGGGAAAAACTACATTTATACTACGATTTTGACGGCCGTCAGTTTTGTAGCATACCGCCACTTCTTCCTTTTTATCTTTAGTATTCTCTTTTACGGCAATTTTCTCTTTTTGAAAGCTTTTAGAAATAGGAGATGTTTTTAGTGTAAACTGTTTTCGCAGTTCTTTGTTTGCTGAGACTCCACCTCCTAAAATAATTGTTTTTACTTTATAATCTTTGGCAGCTTGCAAAGTTTTTTTCAAAAGCACGTCAATTATTGACTGCTGAACTTCAACACACATTTTAGATACATATTTTTTGGTTATTGTATCTTGTTTCTTGTCTCTTACCGCGTACAGCACTGCTGTTTTTAGCCCAGAAAAACTAAAGTCGTAATCTTTGCTATTTAGCATCGGCCTAGGAAGTGATAAATTTTGAATTTCTAATTTTGAATCACCCAATTTCGAAACTTTCGTTAATTTTTCTTTGAGTTTAAAGTCATCTGCTATTTTTGCAATAATTGGCCCTCCCGGGTATCCAAGCCCCAAAATTTTGGCGCATTTGTCGAAACATTCACCGGCAGCATCATCCCGTGTCTCGCCAATTATTTTATAGTCACCTATTTTTTTCATTAACACCAACTGCGTGTGTCCACCAGACACAACTAAACACATTGCAGGAAATGCTCTTTTAGGGTTTAGGGTATAGAGTTTAGGGTTTAGAAAACTAACGAGAATATGCCCTTCAATATGGTTAACTGGTATTATTGGGATGTTCCAGTAAAAAGAAAGAGCTCTGGCAAAATTTACCCCAATCCACAAACACGGCTCAAGCCCAGGGCCATTGGTGACTGCAATTGCATCAATATCCGGCTTTTCATATTTTTCTAAAAAGGGCAAAAGTTGCTTTAACAATTCTGGCTCTCTTTCTAAAATAGAGTTTATAATTTTGAATTTTGAATTTGTTTCGGGTTTCGGGTTTCGGGTTTCTGGTTTAGGGTTTGCCAATTTTGCCTGTTTTAATACCCGTATTAAAACAGGCACTAAATTGACCTGGTGTTCACGTTTCGCCATCATGGGAAAAACACCACCATAGTTTTGGTGGATTGTTTGAGAAGAGACAATATTAGACAAAACTTTGAATTTGCCGCTTTTTCTCTCTAATATCGCCACCCCTGTGTCATCACACGATGTTTCAATTGCCAATATTTTCATGTTTTTATATCTCAATAATATATACTACCTTTTTTGTCAAAATTCCATAGCAATCAACAACTTATAATTGAATGTTAACAATAGAAGTAGTAGACTTATAAAATGTTTTCATTAAAAAATATCACCAGTTTTATTGCTAAAATATCCAAACTATACACCAATCAAACTTTTCTTTTTGCACTACTTTTTGTTATTTTAGTGGCAGCTGGATTCATTCTTAGCTTTAATTCGTTAGATCCTGACTTTGGCTGGCATCTAAAAACCGGCGAACTAATTATAAAAGACGGCGTGCCTTACCAAGATTGGTATTCTTATACTATGCCCGATTTCCAGTGGATTAACCATGAATGGCTTTTGGATGTTATAATTTTCAAGCTTTACTCTTTTCTTGGCATTCATCTGCTTACACTGTTATTTATTACCATATATACTTTATCTTTTTTCCTTTACAGAAAAAAGTATTCTTTTTGGATTGCCCTTTTCCCAATATCGTTGGCATATTTGTCTACAATAGGCTTTTTAGGAATTAGAGCTCAGCTTCTTACAATTTTATTTTTTGCTATTTTAGTTAAAATAATTGACGACTTTCTCAGTAACACTCATTACTCATCAAAAGCATTATATTTTAGCCCTTTGATTTTTTTGCCATGGGCAAACTTGCACGGCGGATTTTTTTTAGGTTTGGCTGTCATTTTAGCCATTTTAACTCTTGAAATCTTCAAAAAAACAAAGATATGGGAAAAAATGAAATTTCTAAATTTTATTGGAAAGCTTAATCTTCAAGAACAGCCACTTTCTAAAATAAAAGTTTTATTTTTTGTTTTTATTTCATCCTCACTAATAACTCTTATCAATCCCTATGGATGGAAAATTTATATTGAAGTTTTTAGAACAATAGGAGATAGATATGCGGCATCTCACATTTTAGAATGGATGCCATTGTTTTTGCAAAAATCTAATATAATTTTAATTTATACCTACATACTACTTGTTGCTTTCTTAATATTCGTTAGCTATAAAAAAATTACACTCAACAAGATTTTAATTTCTCTTTTTTTTCTTTATTTATCCATATCTGCTACAAGGTATTTTTTAGTTTTCGTTGCTTGGACCCTGCCTATATTTTTAGAAAGCCTATTGCATCTTAAAGAGCAATATGATTGGCAAAGCATATTTAGCAGATATTTTATAGGAAAAACAGGTAATCTTTTTATTGCGCTACTACTAATTGTACTATTGCCCATGGTATTTAGTCTTTATGATGTATACAGTAATGCGTTTTCTGTTGAATCTTACTATCCCGAGGAAACAATACCATTTCTTAAAACAATTCCTTTATCAGAAAATATGTTTAACTTTTATGGCTGGGGAGGATACTTAATTTGGAATATTCCTGAAAGGAAATTATTTATTGATGGCAGAATGGCAATTTGGAGACAAAAGGATAAATTTGCTTTTAAAGATTATATTGACGTAACGGAGGCCCAATCAAATTTGAATGAAATAATAGAAAAATATAATATCTCTTTTTTCCTTCTGCCAAAAGAAAGTAGAAGCCAAATGCAAAAACAAAAAAATGAGCTCAGTGCAGATTCTCAAAAAACAGGATTTTTGTGCTTAATGCTTTCTTGCAATAAAAAAAATATTTATGATGAGTTAAATAAACTTGGATGGAAGCCGGTTTACAGCGATCAAGTATCTGTTATATTATCAAAGTAATATGGATACAAAAGAATACGAAAAATTATATAAAATAGAGAACAACTACTGGTGGCATGTTGGTAGAAAATATGTTATCGAAGAAAGATTACAAAAAATCAAACTACCAAATAATGCAAAAATTCTTAACGTTGGATGCGGAACAGGCGGTAATGTGCCTATTCTAAATAAATTTGGAGAAGTTTTTAACGTAGATGAATCAAAGATAGCACTCGATTTTTTACAAAAAACAGGTGCAAAAAATATAATACAGGTGAGTGGCACCTGTTTGCCTTTTGAGGACGAATCTTTTGATATGGTTGTAGGATTTGATGTAATAGAGCATATAAAAGATGATAAGTCAGCCATAAAAGAATGGAATAGAGTTTTAAGACCTAGCGGGTTTATATTTGTTACAGCACCTGCATATCAATGGCTCTGGAGCGGACATGATCTGGCGCTTCAGCACTATAGAAGATACAGCATTAACGAATTATCTAAATTATTTAACGGTTTTAAAGTTACCAAAAAAAGCTATATGATAGTATCTACGTTCTTTGCTGTAGCAGGATATAGATTTATAAAGAAAATTTTTCCAGATAAAAATAGTACAACTTCTTACGTTAATATTCCCAATACAGTCAATAAAATACTTATTGGTCTTTTGCGTATTGAATCTAAGTTGTTAAACTATACCAATGCTCCTTTTGGGACCTCGGTATTTATAATTGCCCAAAAAGACAGCCAGTAAAATGTATCTTTCTGTTATCATTCCAGCTTACAACGAAGAGACTAGAATAAAAAAAACTCTACAGGAGATTAACCATTATTTATCTAATAAAGAATTTCCTTCTGAAATTATTGTGGTAAATGACGGATCATCAGATAAAACACTACAAGTAGCTGAAAACTTAGATATATCAAATTTGAAAATAGTTAATTTACCAGAAAATAAAGGGAAGGGGTATGCTGTCAGACAAGGCATGATGCAAGCTTTGGGTAAGTATCGTTTATTTACCGATGCAGATAACTCTACCCCAATAAAAGAAATTGAAATATTATTGCCTTATCTAGAAAATGGGTACGACTTGGTAATTGGATCTAGGGGAATTAAAGGAGCTAATGTTAAAAAACGCCAGCCTCTTTATAGGTTAGCCCTTGGAAAACTCTACAAAGTTTTAACACAACTCTCAATAGGCTTAAGTGATTTTTCAGACACGCAATGTGGATTTAAAGTTTTAAGTAACAAAGCAGCAAACGACATTTTACCGAAGTGCCTTATTAATGGTTGGTCTTTTGATCCTGAAATATTAGTAATTGCAAAAAAGTTTAATTATAAAATAAAAGAGATTCCTGTAACTTGGGTAGATCAGGGTAAAACTAAGATGCGCATTGATAGTATGGCAAAATCAATCGTAGAGCTAATGAAAATACGATACAGCCTTTTGTCTGGTAAGTATGACTAGGGACATTGAATTATTGATATTTTGTGTTATAAATTGAGTTGTGAGCCGCTATCGTCTAATGGCTTAGGACGGGACCCTTTCAAGGTCTAAATCGGGGTTCGATTCCCCGTAGCGGCACAATTATAACTAATCTCAAAAACTTGCTTTGGATAAAATAAACTATTTAGATATTTCTAAAGCCGGGGATATAAAAGACAGAAAAAACAGAGTTACTTACCGCTTGCTAGAAATATTTCCTGGCGCCTTAAGCCTTGGGACTCTATTGGGAGTCTTTGTTTTTTCTTGGCTTGTTCCCGCATTCGTATCTATATTTATGATCTGTTTTTCTTTTTACTATTTGCTTAAAATTATTTATTTCTCAATGTACCAGATAGTCGGATATTTTAAAACTAAAAAACATTTGAAAAAAGATTGGCTGAAAGAATTAAAAAAAACAAATGGAAAAAAATGGAAAAAAATTTATCACTTAGTCATTTTGCCAACTTATAAAGAGGGGCCTAAAATCATCAGCGAAAGCATTGAAGCCATAATCCGCTCTGACTATCCAAAAGAAAGAATGATTGTGGTTTTGGCAACAGAAGAAAGAGCCGGCAAAAAATTCGGAGATTTTGCAAAAGAAATTGAAAAAAAATATTCTGGCAAGTTTTTTAAGTTTCTATTATCAGAACACAAGCCAGATGTTAAAGGAGAGATAGCGGGAAAGGGATCAAATGTGGCCCACGCAGGATATGAAGCGAAAAAATTAATTGATAAATTAAAAATCTCCTACGAAGACATAATTGTTTCAAGCTTTGACGTCGACACAAAAGTTTATCCGCATTATTTCTCATGTCTTACGTATTATTATCTGACTCAAAAAAACCATCTGCGAGCCAGTTACCAACCCGTCCCAGTTTACAATAACAACATCTGGAAAGTTCCTTTTTTTAGCAGGGTTGTCTCAACTTCAAACACTTTCTGGCAGATGATCCAACAAGAAAGGCCGGAAAGCCTTACAACTTATTCTTCCCATGCAATACCCGGTAAAGTTTTTTTTGAAGTGGGATATCCTTCGAATGTAGTACAAGACGATAGTCATATATTCTGGAAAGCTTATTTTTACTATAACGGAGATTATAGAGTAGTTCCTATATATTACATGGTTTCAATGGACGCGGTAGACTCTCCAAACCTTTTGAAAACAATTTTTAATCAATACCGTCAACAAAGACGATGGGCCTGGGGAGCTGCTGAAATACCCTACGTTATGTTTGGCTTTATGAAAAACAAAAAAATTCGGCTAAGCCAAAAAATAACACACTTGTATATTTTGCTTGAAGGATATTGGTCTTGGGCAACATCGGCCATTTTACTTTTTATTTTAGGATGGTTGCCGATACTTTTGGGAGGACACAATTTTAACTTTACTGTCTTGTCATTCAACTTGCCTATTTTGACAGGCAGAATCATGAGTATTTCCCTAATAGGAATGCTCATTTCAGCTATTTTAAGTACAATGCTCTTGCCTCCGCTTCCGCCCAAAACCAATTCGTTGAAACGGCTTACTGTATTTTTTCAATGGATTTTCCTGCCAGTGACTTTAATAGTTTTTGGATCTTTCCCGGCATTAGATGCCCAAATAAGATTGCTTTTAGGCAAACACATGGGTTTTTGGGTAACTGAAAAAACCCGCAGATAGTTTTCGGTTACCCCAAAATATTGTTCTTTAATATTACGCAAAGTATTGAAAGGAGCTCAAAATGGAAAAATGCACCAATCTGCTTTTAATCCCCCTGGATTCCAAGGGTAGATCAATGGATAATTTGAAAATCCATTCAAATAATCCTGATCATTTTAAGGGATTGATCTGTGAGTTCGTGTATTCAGCCTATGGATGCAAGATAGTGTTGCAAGATGAAAACAGTAAAAACTTAGAACTGCTCTTCTCAAGAGATAAAAATATTTTTGTTTCAATATCATGAAGTAAAAAACAAAAGAGCGACGTCCACCGCTCTTTTTTTGACAATGTTTCATGTTATATGAACTACTCAAGGTGGATTTTAGATTCAAGCTGCTTTATTCTTTGTGTCAGGAGTGGGTATTTTTTTAAATCCAGATCCTTTTCCAAAATTTCTTTGGCGGCTGCCCTTGTCTTTTCAACTAAAAATATATTAGCCAGGCCTTCCATAGCAAAGTCAGGTACGCCCCACTGCTGGGTGCCGTATAGTTGGCCTGGCCCCCTGATCTCAAGGTCTTTTTGAGCCAACTCAAAGCCATTATTTGAATCAACCAAAGCTTTCAAGCGTTTCCTGTTAAGCTGGTCTGGCGAGGTTGTAAACAAAAAACAATAAGACTGCATATTTGACCTGCCGACTCTGCCACGAAACTGGTGAAGTTGCGACAACCCAAATCTTTCAGCTCCCTCAATCATCATTACTGTGGCTCGTGGTACATCAACTCCAACCTCTACAACGGATGTTGAAACCAAAATATCCGACTTTGCATCTCGAAAGTCAATCATTACTTTTTCTTTTTCTTGAGCTTTCATTTTTCCGTAAAGCATTGCTACTTTCAAATCAGGAAAGATTTCTTTTGAAAGCTTTTCATATTCGTCTTTTACAGCTTTTACCTCGTTCATAGCCATTTTTTGAGCACTAAGAGTTATTCCGGGTTCTTTACTCTGGATCCTAGATTCTATTTTCGGGCAAATAACAAAGACTCCTTTTCCTTCTTTTGCTTCTTTTCTTATAAACTCGTAAGCCTGGCGCCTTTGAGAAGGTTCTACAATAACGGTTTTAATTGCTTTTCTGTCTTTTGGCATTTGGGTTATTAAAGATAAATCCAGATCTCCGTAAATTGTTAAAGCCAGCGTTCTTGGGATTGGGGTAGCTGTCATACTTAACAAGTGAGGGGTTAGCCGATATGAATTATGCGAACCGGATGGTTTCGTGTCATTCACAATGCGTGTAAGCACAGAGCGTTGATCTACGCCGAATCTATGTTGTTCGTCAACCACGGCAAAAGCCAAGTTTTTAAACTCAACTCCTTTTTGAATTAAAGAATGAGTTCCAATTAAAATATCAATTTGTCCGTTTTTTAAATCCATAAGCAAATTTTTCTTTTTGGTTTCAAAAGTCTCGTTATTGCGGAAAATTCTTGATTCTTTGCCAGTTAGCAGGCCGATTGAGACGCCAAAGCTTTTTAAAATCTCTGTAATGTTTTTAAAATGCTGTTTTACCAGAATTTCAGTTGGTGCCATAAAAACAACCTGGTAACCGTTTTTAACCACGCTTAAAGCTCCCATTGTTGCTACAACTGTTTTTCCCGACCCAACATCACCCTCAAGCAACCTGGACATTGGAATGGGCTTTTCCACATCTTTTAATATTTGGTAACTGCATTGCTTTTGCGAGTCGGTAAGCTGGAATGGCAGAGATTTTGTAAATTCTTTCATTAAACCTGCATTCATTTTGCAGGCTGGAGCTGTCTTTTGCATAATTCTGAACTTTTCTTTCATTATCATTAGCTGTAGCAAAAAAACTTCTTCAAAAGAGAATTTGGCTTTAGCTGCATCAGCCGACTCAAATGAATCTGGAAAATGGACCTGCCAAATAGCTTGCTTAATTCTCAAGAGTTTTTGCTTTTTTATTATATCCTCAGGCAATACTTCAGGGATCTTGTCATAAAACATCGTCAACAATGGTTTTATGGCATATCGTAGCCATCTTGAGGTAAGCCCGCGAGTTTCAGGATAAATCGGCACAATTCTGCCTGTGTGAGTTAAGCTATGGGCTTCTGTTAACTCGTCTGTTTTTTCGTATGAAGGATTGTTAAAATAAATACCTTCTTTTCCCAAGCTCACCTTACCCGCCAGACAGAAAAAGTCATCTTCTTTGAAAGTTTTTGCCAAATACGGCTGGTTAAACCATAGGGCTTTTACAAACCCTGTGTTGTCTTCAATTGTAACTTCCACAATATCCATCCATCTACGATACGTTTTTGAATGCCGAACTTTCAAGACTCTGCCCTGCACGCAAAAAGAATGCCCAATTTTTATGCTTTTAATAGGCACTATGTTAGAAAAATCTTCGTATCTTGAGGGAAAATAAAAAAGAAGGTCTTGTACCGTTTTTATGCCCACTTTTTTCAGCCGTTTTTGGTAATTGAGCCCAATTTTAGGAATTTCTTCAATTGGAGTTTCAAGCGAAATCATAAATATATGTTATCAAATAATTCAATTTAATAAAACAAAAACCTCGGCACCATTTTCTGCACCGAGGTAACAAATTTTTAACTGCCAAAGAACTGCTTTTATGATTCCTCCTTAACAGTAAAAGCGAGCTCGCCAGTTCTTTCCTTAGCGTTGCATTTGTAAAAGAAGGTAATATAGACAAATTCATCTTGATTTTTAACAAATCCTTGACCAAGCCAGCAGTTCTTAATTCTCTCAATAGTTATTTTCTCCCCTGTATCCACGGGCTCTAGTAAGACTCTTATCTCAGAAACAAAGACTTCGCAAATAACAGACGGTATTAATTTAAAAATTGGATCGTCATTTGATTGCGAATAAATATCAAAAATGACTTTCTTTTGGGGGTAATTCCTTATCGCACTAAAAAGCTCTGATTCAGATGGGCCATTCAAAATACGATAAACGAAACGCTTCGGCTTTGGAGGGTCTGGTACTTCCCTGAATCCTCCCTCTGCAGTGAATTGGATAGTCATAATACGCCTCGCTTGTAAGGGGTTTAATGAACTAGTTTTCTTAACTTTACAGAAAAATATCAGCAAGTCAACCAAAAACCCCGCACAGTTTTTGGTTTAGAGATTTTTGTCCGCGAATGTGTCCGCGAATGCCGGGCTTTCGCGGTTATAGATTGCAAAATGTTTGAGCAACTCTACCAGTTCCTTGAAAATTCAATACGATATTACAACCACGAGCGTGCGCAATGGAACAAAAACAAAATGACCCCGGTAGAATACCGAGATCATTTGTTGAAGCTCCGTGCCGCCTAGAGGTTTTTTATCCGTGTCCACTAAACGGGGTACGCTTCACAGCAGGTATTTTCGTAGTCAATTGTTAAATGTTACGTGTTACGTGTTATCAGTTTTCTTCTGCGTGTGTCCCGAGTCTACTTCGTACTTAGTATTTTGCTGCTCAAAAAAGTTCACTAATTCTAAAACATCGGTTGCTGTGCTCATCCATTTTGCCGGGTTTGTAACGTTGTACTGCTTTGGCAAGCCAAGCTCGGTTAATCTTCTATCTGCCACATATTGTACGTATTGGTTTACGTAGTCAGCGTTAAGCCCTAAAATTCCGTTCGGAAACAGATCTTTGTTGTAGGCGTTTTCAACATTAACTCCTTCAATTATAAGCTGGCGGATTTCATTGGCAAAGTCCTCTGTTAAAAGCTCCATATTCTCTTCTAAAACGGTCTGTATTAGGTTTATGCCGAACTTTAGGTGCAAAGACTCGTCTCGCAACACCCAGTCCACCATAGAACCAAAATTTCGCAGTTGGTTACGTTGCCGAAATGACAAAGAAACCATAAACCCCGAGTAAAACCAGATTCCTTCCATTACAATGTTTGTAGCCACCAAATTTCTTATGAAATCCTTCTTGCCTTCAGGAGTTTCAATGTCAAGCTTGTCTTCGGTCATTCGTTTCATATAGGTCATCACAAACTTTTCTTTTTCAATCATTGAAGGAGTTTCCAGATGCACGTTGAATATCTTTTCTCTGTCAAAAGGAAATGTCTGCAAAACATATTCAAAAGCCACGCAATGGTTTGCCTCCTCCCACATTTGCTTTGCCAAATACAAATGACACTCGGGGGACTTTAAATAAGGATAAATTCCCAAGGCAATTGATCGGTTGACGATAAGTTCGGCTGGGTTAAAAAAGGCCATGGTAAACTTTACAGCGTGCCTTTCATCTTCTGTCATTTTTGCCCAATCCTCCAAGTCTTCTTTTAAGGCAATTTCATGAGGAAACCAAGTGTTTCGGACGGCCTGATTGTATAAATCGTAAGCCCACTGATATCTGATTGGGTGAAGATTAACGTCTTCTGGCGATGCTTTTCCTAGTATTGGCATGGTTGTAAATTTGAAATTTGAAATTTACAATTTGAAATCAATTTGAAATTCCCAAATTTGAAATTATCCTTTTATTAAAAGTTTTTCTAATTTTTTTACCCGATTATCTAGTCTTTCAAACTCATCTCTGAAAATAGTGTGCATAGCTTGGTGTTTTCTAATTTCAGAAACCTCTTCTTCAATATTATCTAACCTGATTTCTACTTTCGTCAGTCGCCCCTCAACCTTACCTAATCGATCTTCAACCCTATCTAATCTTAGTTCAACTTTGTCTAACCTTCCTTCAACCTTGTCAAACCGAACGTCAATATGGTCTTGAGCTGTTTGAAAACTATTGTTCATCATTACCGCCAATTCATCAATAGTGGTTATTTTTTTGCTTTTATTTTTCATAGTTTCAAAATTCGTGTGTTTATATTAACAAAGAGATAAACCCAATGCAACTGTTGACAAATTAAATATATACAGATAGCACGCTTCCAGGTTTTTTATTACCTAAATTTCAGGTTTAATATTCTATTCTAACTTCTAAATACTGAATAATAAATTCTAATTTTACAAGAGCAAAATTACTGACAACTATCGCAAGTAAAGTCCTCTTGCGGATCGCTGGGTATATGTACTCTATAAATTTTTCCGTCAATTATTTTTTCTTTGTAGTGAACGTGTTCTCCTTTTGGTGTTAGGTGTTTGGTGTTAGATGTTAAAATAGTGTCCTTTAGTTCTTCTGTTCTTTTGTTTTTAAGTTCTTGGGTGCTTTCGCTCATATTCAGCTGTGTCTGCACATTGCTAAAAATCTGTGACGACTTTATATGGTCAGCAAGGGGAATGAACTTTGACTCTTCAACTTTCACGGGTTCCACTTTTTGCTCTTCTTGCCTTTCAGCAATATTTTGAGCGGCCTTGGCAAAAGGACCTGATAAGTTTTCAGCAACTGTTTCTTTTATAGTTTCTTCAATTTCAACTGAAATATTTTCAGCAACAGGAACAGTTTCTCTAACTTTGAAAACAGCTGCAAACCCTGTTTTACCCAGTTTTTCTGACTTATTTACAGCCACCGTGCTTTGCTCGGCAGAATGACGTGGTTTCATGTGCAAGTAGTAAGTGGATTTTAAACCCTTCCGCCAGGCAGTTGTGTAAATATCCATTGTTCTGTCAATATCACGGTCTTCCAGGTACATATTCCTGCTTAAAGCCTGATCAACCCATTTTTGGGCGCGGGCTGCCACCTCAACAAAAGCATATGGCGAAACAGAAAAAGAAGTTTTGTAAATTTCTCTAATGTGCACAGGAATCTCGTCAATCGAAGAAATGTCTCCCTGAAGTTCAATAATTTTTCCTTTTACCTTGTCCCAAAGATTCATATTTTTTAATTCTGTGACAAGGTTGTGGTTGATGTCTAAGTACTTTCCTGAAATTTTGTTTCTTGAAAATACCTGGGCAAACCTTGGGTCAATACCGGGGGTTGTTCCAGCCACTAAACCAATATTAGCATTGGGAGCCACAGCCATTAAGGTGGCGTTTCTCATTCCCTGCTTTACCTTTGCTCGTAAGGCATCCCAATCCAGCCAATTTTGTTTTGACTTTTTATCAACATCAAGGGTTATGCCCCTTTCGCTCTCAAGTCTTTCCAGGGTATCGACGGGAACCTTTCCATTTGACCATTCTGATCCGACAAAATTGCTGTAACTTCCTCTTTCCTTTGCCAGCTCCGCTGACTCGTCAATTGCCATGTAGCTTATAAACTCAAAAACTTTATCTGTAAAGTCATATGCATGCTGGCTGTCATAGGGAATTCCAAGTTGCTCAATTGCATCTGAAAATCCCATAACGCCCAATCCGATTGCCCTGTTTTCTTTGTCAGATCTTTCCGCCTCCTGTATTGGAAGTCTGTTAATGTCAATTAAGTTATCAAGTTGCCGCACTGCAAATCTTGTTGACTCTTCAAGCTTTTGCCAGTCAATTTGCTTCTTTTTCAAGTGAGCCACAAGGTTAAGCGAGGCTAAGTTGCAAACAGCAATATGATCCTTGTCTTGAGGCAGGCAAATTTCTGTGCACAAGTTGGACATGTGAATCGTGCCAGTGTTGTTGTTTAAGGCACGTAAATTAATTGAATCTTTGTACGTAAGCCATGGGTGAGAAGTTGTCTGCAAAGAAACTAAAATATTTCTGTACTGTTCTGTGGCAGGAACTTTTTTAAACATTCTTAATTTTCCTTCTTCAGCCATTTTTATGTATTCATTGTAGCGAGCTGAAAACTCCTTTCCGTATAATTCGTTCAAATCTGGAACTTCTTTTGGGTCAAACATATACCAATCGGCTTTTTGCTCAACCCTTTTCATAAATTCATCTGATATGAAAACAGCCGTGTCAGCTGTTCTCATTCTCAAGTAATCGTCTCCTGCGTTATGTTTCCATTCAATAAATTCAGGGAAGTCAATGTGCCAATTTTCCATGTAAAAACACAAAGCCCCCTTCTTTTTTCCGCCTCTTTGAATTGCACGGATCGCCGTGTCAATTATTTTTGCAAAAGGAGTTGGCCCAGATGAGGTTGTATTATTCGAAGACAAAGGAGAGCCGGCCGCGCGCAGTTTCGTTATTGAAGCTCCAATGCCTCCAGAAGCCTTTGAAAGCATCATTACATCCATTACAGACTTTGAAATATGAGACATGTCGTCGTGGATTTCAAGCAAGAAGCAATTTGAAAGAGCAGGATTTACTGTGCCTGCATTTATATTGGTTGAACCTCCAGCAATATAGTCGTGTTGCGACATTTTCTCGTAAAACTTTATCGCCCATTCAGTTGGATCTTTTTCATTATACGAGTTACCCATGGCAATCCTCATAAAAAAGTATTGGGGGGTTTCAGCGGGTTTTTGATTTTTGTCTTTTACAGAATATCTGTGCAGTAAGCTTGAAAGACCGGCATAAATAAAAATGTCGTCTCTTGAAAGATCAAGGGCATTAGTCAGTCTTTCCAAATCAAAGTTTTTTTCCATTCTTTCATCAAAAATCTTTTCAGCCACCATTCTTTTAATGTAATCTGTAAATTTTTCTTTGTGGAGTTTTTTTAGTAATTCTCTATCTGATCCATATTCGCCCAAAACTCTTTTGTAAACGGTTTTTAAAAGCAGTCTCACGGCAACCTTATCGTAATCTGGATCATCTTTAATGTTTTCCACAGCTGCATTAATTGTAGCTAAATCCAGTTCTTCTTCTGTAATGCCATCGTACAAAATGACTTTTGTGTCAGTGGCGACTTGGGTTACTTTCGCAATTGGATCTAAAAGACCAAAACAGGCCCGCTCAATTGACCTGTTAATCCTGTCTGCATTGAATAATTCTTTTGTTCCATCTCTTTTTGTAATTGTTAATTCCATTGTTTTTTAAATCGCCTGGCTTGGCATAGTTTTGTCTGCTCTTTGAGGCAGATAAGAAAAACGCGCAAGTTTTTTACAATTTTTTTGCGAAATCAACTTATTATAGAAAATAAAAAGACTGTGTGTCAAACAATTGATTTCTCCATAATAAATTGGGTGTGGATAACTTTTTTTGAGAATTTTATTATTTTCTAAATCAAAAAATCCCAGAATTTATGGGATTTTTGGTATTTTTAATTGTTGTGTCCCCCAGTAGGAATCGCCCCTCGCTGTGCTCGAAACCTCGTTACCTTTGTAACTTCGGCTACGGTTCGATTATTTTGTGTCCCCAGTAGGAATCGAACCTACATCGCAAACTCCGCAAGCTTGCATTCTATCCATTAAACTATGGGGACGTGGCGGAGGGTATAGGACTCGAACCTATAAGGGATTTCTCCCACTGGTTTTCGAAACCAGCGCATTAGCCGTTCTGCCAACCCTCCTAATACCAAAAATGTCCTATTGAGGTAGGACATTTTTGGTTATATTTTACTTTTATTCTTTAACTTCTTCTTTTCTGACAAGAATTTTATGCCAGTCGTTGTAGTCGTAAATATCTTGCAAAATTACTCCGCAAACGAATCCCGCAAAAAAGGTTGGCAGATAGAAATAATCAAGTGTCCAGGCTGCCGCCAAAACCATCAATCCCATAATCCAGTGGTGCAAGTGGACTTTCCACTTCCCGTAGTCTAAAAATACAGAATCAATTCTTCCTTTTTCAACAAAGAACATGCAGAAAATTTTGCAAAGAACGTACCCTACTACTATACCCTCTGTAAACATTACTGAATAGTGAAGGGTAATGGGCAATACTACCGCCGGCAGAAGCATTTTTACCTTGCTTCGCTTATGATCTTGTGGATCAATGCTAATGTTGTTACTCATATTCTTATTAATTTAACTTGCATTAAACTCATTAAATCGACTCCAATATGACTAAATTATACTTTATTAACTACCTTTAAGTCTAATCTTTTTAAAGATCTCAGTCAAGAGTTGGCTAAAAATTTTCTCCTGCGTAAAAATCACGGTTTTGGCCGTGATTTTTTGTATAAATTTTGTGGTGCCCTCGAGAGGACTCGAACCTCTAACCCTTACGGGACTACGTCCTAAGCGTAGCGCGTATACCAATTCCGCCACGAGGGCATAGTCAACTGGCGGGCAGGTATACCAATTCCGCCACAGGAGAAAATTAAACTTGGGGCAAGCTTTTGCCACCTTAGCCTGGTTTAAACAATAAATTCGCATTCTTTATGACAAGAAAATGCGGCTTTGTCAAATATTAAGTGAATTTCAACTATGGTGTATATGTTCCAACAATCGTTCCTACAATCTTTATTATGTAAAAGGCTAATAGTGCTACAACAATGCCAACCACAGCCCATACAAGCGCCTTTCTTGCTGCGTCTATTTTTCCAGGTTCTCCCTTTGCGCTTAAAAACAAAAAGCCAACCCAAATAAACATTACCACAGAAACCGTTACAAAAGCCGGCCACACAACTATATTTGTGAAATTATTGAAAATAGAATTAAGCCACTCTTGAGGAGTCATTTTTTAAGTAGATTCTAATTTATACCAAGGATACTTTTTATTGTAATTACTGCAGAGAAGGATATCAAAATAACTATTATTCCTATCAATCCCCATAACAAAAATAATCTTGCTTCCTTTATTTTAGTTGGTTCTCCTTGAGCTGTGATGAATTTAAATCCTCCCAGAATAAATAATACTATTACAGTGACAACTATAAAAGGCCAGGCAATGCCGTTTAATATACTATTAAAAAGTCCTGTCGGCGTGATTGTCGCACTAGGATTTGGTTGTCCTACACTGCCTACGTCAAAATCCGCAAAGGACGATAAAGGCAATGATAGGAAATAAGCCAGAATAGTTAACTTAGATATATTTTTATTGATTCGCATATAGAATTCAGAAATAATGTTATGGATTGCAAGTAGTTGGCGTGCAAACAGTTCCATCTCCCAGATATAATCCGTTGTTGTCGCTACAATTTTGCATAGTATAACTACCGCATGAACCCCACGATGATGTATCTGGATTAAAATCTAGACAACAAGCGCCAGTTGTTTCACTACTAATTGGGAAAGTACTTTGTATTCTTGCCACAATTGAAAAAGATAATATTATTACTATTACTCCTACTATTGCCCATATTAAGAATCTTCTTGCTGTTTTTATTTCTTCTGGATTACCCTGGGCCATTATAAACTTAAATCCTGCGATGATAAAAAATATAACAATAATCGTAATAACTACGGGCCATATTAAATTTAGTACTAGCAAAAGGAGAGCTGGAATGTCAATAACTTGTCCTGTTGGAGCATTCCCAAAAGTATTAGCAGCGTAACTAAGTTTTGGCGAAGATGTAAAATAAAAAACAGCTAAAATCAATAGACGAAATAAACTTTTATTGATTTTAAATGTCATTTATTCAGAGCGTTAAATGCCTAGGGTTACCCTCATTATAACTAAAATAGAAAATGCCAAAAGGATTACTACAATTCCTCCTGTTCCCCATATTACAGCCTGCCTTGCTTCATCTATTTTTTGAGGATTTCCTTGCGCGCTCAAAAATTTAAAACCCGCAATAATAAACTGGATGATGACAAAAGCAACTGCTACTACCCATGTTGCATTAAGTATTATTGAAGCAACAAATACTATGGTGTCGTAAAGGTTAATGGTAGAAGTTAAAGGCGGAGTGCCAGGAAAAAGTAGTTGAGCAGAGCTGACTACTGGTAATGTTAATAGGGAAATTAATGCAGATAGGGATAATTTTTTATTCATCTTTCACTTATAAGACAACCAACTCCGCTAATTTTATTTTTTAACGGAGTTGGCCGCTTATTGTCTATAATCTATATGCGATAACTAAATTCCTTGACCAAGTGTGTTTCTTACGATAAATGGGATTGACCATGCGATTAGGGCTACTACTACTCCTACTACTCCCCAAATAACGAAGTTTCTTGCACCTGCCACAGCTGTTGCATCTCCTTTTGCATTGAAAAATGCAAAAGCTGCCAAAACGAACATAATAATAAAGAATGCTACTGCAACCGGCCAAATAATGCTAAATATGATGTCTATGATCTGGTTGATGTTTAAAGTTGGGGCGGCGTTTGGGATTGGTCCAGGATCAAAGGCCAACATAACAACTGGAAGCGTCAGTAATACTGTTGAAACTGATGCTAAAATTAATTTCTTGTTCATTGTTTTATGCTTTAATTAAATCTAAAAAACAAATATTCGACCTTTACATTTACTATTATAACCTTTTTTAAAAATGTGTGTCAATAAAAAATTATAACCAGTAGTTACGTACCGGTTCCGATTATAGTCTGAATCACAGCAACCAATCCTCTTCCAGCTAAAGAAACAGCTATTCCTATTGTAGCCCATATGGCAGCCCTTCTGGCAGTTGATATTTTTCCAGGTTCTCCAGCTGAAGTTACAAAAAGTATTCCTGCCCACAGAAACATTATTACAGCCAAGCCTGCTATTAAAGTAGTAATATAATCAGTTATTGTCAGCACTAGATCTGGGAAAGTGTTTATGCATCCTGGACTTCCTGACCCGCCCGGACAAAGAGGGTTGGGAAGTGTTACAGTGTCTGCAGATCCAAAAGTAGCCAATCCCATTAGCAAAAACACCATTGAAGTCAAAATTAATTTATTTTTCATTTTATAAACAGAATTCCGTAATGATAATTTCCTGATCCGAAATCTTTCTTTAAAGATAATCCGAGCTCTTCTGATATCTTTTTTATTTCTTCTGGTTTAGTGATTTTTTCAGGGCCGAAAGCGCTTTTTTTAATCCATTCAATCACTAAAAGCTGTCCGCCTTTTTTCAAAACTCTTTTAGCTTCTTCTATTATAGCACTTTTATTTTCTGCTTGAAACAATATGTTGGGTAATAATACGATGTCTAAAGATTCATCTTGTAATGTGGAGCCGTTTTTTTCTTCCAAATCGCACAGTATTGTAAAAACATTGCCTATTTTCTGTTGAGTAACTTTTCCCTTCAAGGCTGAAAGCTTTTCTTCTTGAACATCTAGTGCATAAACCCTGCCCTTATCTAACTTTTGCGCGAGGGCTAATGCAAACGCCGCTGATCCGCACCCAAATTCAGCAGCCGTCATATTTTCTCTAACGTCTAGATGTATTAGGGCCTCTTCTACGTTTAAAAAGTCTGCCATTTCTTTTAATAATTTAGAATTTAGTATTCCACAGTTAGGATAAATTTAAAAAATATATAAAATTATATTCTGTATTATGGCTGCAAAATACAATATTCATCACAGATTTATTATATCAAACATTAGAAATAACAAGCTGTGGATAAGTCTGTGGAAAAAGTGTTATTTAATAGACATGTTGCTTAATAAGGATTCATGCTGCAATTTGTAATTTTCGCCGCAAATTCGTAAAAATCTTTCGGCTTGCCTCTGGGCAGGCCTCATTATTTTTCCGAATTTGCAACAAAAATTACTGCATTTCGCTTGTTAATCTCATTAAGCAACAGGTCTTTTTATTCTTCAAAGCAATCCCCAGAAGCTACTTTATCTCCAGGCTCCAATCTCATTATTCTAACACCCTGCGTGGCTCTGCCTAAAACAGAAACCGAGTTAGTTGCAGTGCGAATTACCTGCCCTTTTTGAGATATAACTATTAGATCCTCGTTATCTTTTGAGTCATCGAGTATAAAAGATAAAACAATTCCACCCGTCTTTGAGGTAATGTTTGCGGTTTTAATACCAGATCCGCCTCTGCCTTGAACTTTGTATTGAGAAATTTCAGTTCTTTTTCCGTAGCCGTTTTCCATAACTACCAGCAAATACTGCTTGATTTTTACTCCTTTTGCGTCTTTGAGATCTCCTTTGACAACATCCATTCCAATTACTTCGTCTCCCTTCTTTAATCTAATTCCTTTAACGCCTGCCGCCCCTCTGCCCATAGGCCTAATGTCTTCTTCTTTAAATCGAATAGCAATACCCTGTTTGGTGGCTAAGATTATATCATCTTGGCCGCTTGTTTTGACCACTTTTTTAAGTGCATCACCCTTCTCCAGCTTTATTGCTATTATTCCTGACTTTCTTACATTTTCAAATTCTTCCAGGGATGTTTTTTTGATCCTTCCGTTTTTAGTTACCATCACAAGGTATTTTTCTGCCTTTTCTTGGCCAACTTCAAGTTTTTCCATTGGTATTAAGGATAAAACTTTTTCTTCCGTTGAGATTTCAAGAAAATTCATAAGTCCTCTGCCTCTTGCGACCCTCGTGCCCTCTGGTATTTCATAAACCTGTGTTTGGAATACTTTTCCTGAATTGGTGAAAAAAATTAAGTTGTCGTGAGTTGAGGCAAATAGGAAATGCTCAACAATATCTTCTTGCATTGTTTTCATTCCCATAATTCCCTTGCCTCCACGTTTTTGTATCTTATAGGTTGCTGGATTAATTCTCTTTATGTATCCGCCGGTGGTTAATGTGACCATTGTATCTTCAAGAGGCACCAGGTCAATTTCTGAAATTTCGCCCAATTTCTGCTTTACAACCTTTGTTCTTCTTTTGTCGCCAAATTTCTCCTTTAACTCTTGAATTTCCTTTTTAATGAGGTTTTTTAACTTCGTGGGGCTCTTTAAAATTTCTGTTAGTTCTTTTATATTGTCTAAAATTTCTTTTAATTCGTCTTCAATTTTCTTTCTTTCAAGGCCGGCTAACGTTTGCAGTCTCATTTCAAGTATGGCAACTGCTTGCCTTTCAGTAAGTTTAAACTTCTTTATTAAATTAGCCTTTGCCTCTTCCTTGTCTTTAGATTTTTTAATTAAATTTATTACCGCATCAATATTTTTTAGGGCAATCATTAATCCCTCTAAAATGTGAGCTCTTTCTTTGGCTTTTTCCAAATCAAACTTAGTTCTTCTTGTGACAACTTCAATGCGGTGGGCAATAAAATACTTTAAAACGTCAGCTATTGAAAGAATTTCAGGCTGAATTCCGTCAACCAAAGCCAAAAGGTTCAAGTGGAAGGTTTTCTGCAGGTTCGTAAACTTATACAGTTTGTTTAAAACTCTCTGCGGTTCAAATCCCTTTTTGATGTCCACAATAACTGACATGCCCTGCCTGTCTGACAAGTCTTTTATATCTCTGATTCCTTCAATCTTTTTTTCTGAAACCAAATTTGCCATTTCTTCAACCAGGCTGGACTTTAAAACCTGATATGGCAATTCAGATATTATAATTTGTTCTGTTCCCTGTTTGTCTATAACTTCCGCTTTTCCTCTCATCACAATCGATCCTTTTCCTTGAGAGTAGGCAGATATAATTTCTTTTTGATCATAAATTATGCCCCCAGTTGGAAAATCTGGACCCTGTATAAATGCAAAAAGATCAGCAGTTTCCGCTTTTGGATTATCTAAGAGATGAATAACAGCATCCGCCAGTTCAGTTAGATTGTGAGGTGGAATATTTGTCGCCATTCCAACGGCAATTCCCAATGATCCGTTTAGCAGTAGCTGGGGCAATGGCGATGGTAGGACAGATGGCTCTTTTCGTGTCCCATCATAGTTATCTATAAAGTTTACGGTGTCCTTATCAATGTCAGCCAATAATACTTCTCCAACTCTTGATAACTTGGCTTCTGTATATCTGCTGGCAGCAGCTCCATCTCCGTCAATTGAACCAAAATTTCCTTGAGGAGTTATTAAGGGGTAACGCATGTTGAAATCCTGTGCCATTCTGACAAGCGTGTCATAAATTGCCATGTCTCCGTGTGGGTGGTACTTTGCCATAACATCTCCAACAACGGCAGAGCACTTTCTAAATCTTGCAGAGGCAGAAAGTCCAAGCTCATTCATGGCGTACAAAATTTTTCTATGGACCGGTTTTAAACCATCTCTAACATCTGGCAGAGCTCGGGCCACAATAACAGACATTGCGTAATCAATGTATGATTCTTTAAGTTCCTGGACGATTTCTCGTTTGTTAACCTTGCCGATTGAATTTTGCTCTTTTTCTTCAGCAGGCTTTGAGGGTGGTTTTTCTTCTTTAGCCATTTTTTACGGGTTAATTTTAGTGTTTTCTTGCGAGGTGTTGTCTAGGGCATTAACGCTATCTTTTAAATTACTGGCACCTCTTTGTGGGATAATACTGCTAAAATCAGGTATATTTGTCTGAGGAATTTCAAAAGATTGTAGAGATTGACTTACTCTGGCAATATTTTTTTTGGTTAAAAGTATTTCCAAATACCCCATTGCCAAAACCAAAATTGCAATCAAAACAAAAAAAATTATTCTCTTTTGGTGTTCTGGCAATCTTTGCAGAGTTAAAACAAAATTTTTAATTTTATCATAAAATCCCATAGCTAGCTTACGGTTTTAAAACCATGATCTCCATGTCTCTTTCTTTCGGCAGGGCGCTGGCCTTTATTGTTAGCTTGTCTTGCGGTTCAATTGAGTTTTTACCCATTGCTTTTAAGAATTTTGATACATCGTCTAGATCATATTTTAAGCCAGGAATCTTATAGTGCATCGGTATTACAATTTTGGGTTCTATTTGTCCTATTATCCTTTGTGCTCCCGAAGAATCAATATTATATGTCCCACCCACCGGAATCATTAGAATATCAACATTTCCTATCTTTTCCAGCTGGTCATCTGTTAATTGTTTTTGTCCTAAGTCTCCAAGATGGCAAAACTTTATGTCCTCGGCTTCAATTGTATAAATTGTATTTTTGCCTCTCTCTTTACCGTTTGCATCATCATGGAAGGAGTTAATTCCTTGAATAAAAAATCCTTTTACTTCATACTCTCCCGGTCCCTCAATTAAAAAAGGATTTCCCTTTATTGCTTTTATATTATTGTGGTCTGAATGTCCGTGCGTTATAAGTAAAATATCAGCTTCAAATTTGGGTTCCTTCAAGCCAATATCGCCAAACGGATCAATGACTATGTTTGCTGAGTTTTCCTTGCCGCTTGAAACTGAAATTTGAAAGCAGGCCTGCCCTGCCCATGTTATTTTTGCCATGTTATAAATTTACTAATTACTTATTTTATCACAAGTGCTTTTTTGTTTCAATATGCAAACTTCATTGAGTTGTTGCAAAAAATAAAAAATAATGTATTATGTACTTATTAAACCTGTTGCCAAATAAGGATTTACGCTGCAATTTGTAATTTTGGTCATTCAGACTTTGAGGAGTCTTTCAGACTCGAAGAGCTGCAAAATGATAAAAATTCGTCGGCTTGCCTCTGGGCAAACCTCATCATTTTTCTAGTTTTTTACTCAAAATTACTTCATTTAGAATATAATCTTATTTTACAACAGGTCTACTTTATAATTAACATAACCAGCTGGGAAAATTAAAAAGTTTTCCGCCTGGTTAAAGTACAATGATTAAAGAAGATACGGCAAAAAGTCAAAACTATCTCTCCCCATTACCACAAATGGGTTCTTTGGTCGAGGGAAAGATAATTGCCAAAGATAGATCTTCTGTTTTTGTGGATCTGGGTCCGCAAGGAACAGGCATAATATATGGAAGAGAGTTTTATGAGGCAAAAGACGCGATTAAGGATTTGAATATTGGAGACACGGTCTTCGCCAAAGTTATTGAATTGGAAAACGAAGACGGCTACAAAGAGCTTTCTTTGAGAGATGCCACAAAAGATATGAATTGGCAGAAACTTAAGGATGTAAAAGAAAAGGATGAAGTTATTAAAGTTAAAATAACCGGAGTAAATAAAGGGGGTCTTTTGGCAAACGTAAATGGTATACAAGCATTTTTGCCGGTTTCTCAATTGTCTCCCGAAAACTATCCCAGAGTTGAGGATGCTGACAAACAAAAAATACTAAAAGAGTTGCAGAAATTTATTGGAAAAACCCTGGAAGTTAAAATTTTGGATTTGCTAGCTCAAGAAAGCAAACTTATACTGTCTGAAAAAGCAAAAGAAGAGCAGTCTATAAAAGAAATTATAAAAAACTATAAAATAGGAGATACTATTGAGGGGAAAATAACAGGTATTGCTGACTTTGGGGTATTTATCAAATTTCCTGTGCAGGAAAACAAGGAAGAATCTGCTAAAGAGAACAGTATTGAAGGGCTTATTCATATTTCAGAATTGGACTGGCAGCTTGTGCAAAATCCAGGCGAAGTTGTGAAAGTCGGTGAAGTTGTAAGGGCGCAGATTATAAATATAAACAACAATCAGGTTTTTCTTTCTTTAAAAAGCCTGAAGGAAAATCCTTGGGAAAAAGTAGAAAAAAAGTTTAAAAAAGGAGACAATCTTAAAGGAAAAGTCCTTTCTTTCAGTCCTTTTGGAGCATTCGTTGAAGTTAGTGATAAAATTAGAGGATTGTGTCATGTTTCAGAATTTAGCTCAAAACAGGAAATGGAGGAATCTTTAAAGGTTGGAGAATCGTATAAATTTGAAGTTCTTTTGGTGGAGCCCAAAGAACATAGAATGAACTTAAAACTTGTAAAGTAAAATTGCTGAGTTTGAAAAAAAACGGGCTCTAGCCCGTTTTTGGTTGTAAAATTGAAAAGTATTTTAAATAGTGTTAGTATTTACCTATAATAAATCCAAAAAGTCAAAAAATAATGAAAATTAATCCTTTAGTTAAAAATTTTGTTTTTGTAGTTTTGATACTATTTGTATTAGGCGGATTTTTTAGTTTATTCTACTTTCCTGCTGAACAAACAAACCAAATATCCTTATCTCAACTAGTTTCTGATATCAATCAAGACAAAGTAAAGAAAATTGAAGTTTTGGGTGACGTGATTGACGTAACCTATAACGACAACACAACTGCCTCTTCAATGAAGGAATCAAATTCGGTATTGTCTGACGTTTTGGTTAACCTGGGAGCCGATAAGACAAAACTGCAAATTATTGATATTTCAGCCCAGCAACAGCAAGAAAGCGTGTGGTCATGGTTACTGCCTGCCCTATTATATGGAGTTTTACCCTTACTTTTAATTGGATTTTTCTTATGGATGATGTTAAAACAAACAAGATCTGGGGCAATGCAAGCTTTTGATTTCACCAGAGCCAAAGCTAGAATTTTTGGAGCTGAAGGCCATGACAAGCAAAAAATAACATTCAAGGATGTAGCCGGCTTAAAAGAAGCTAAAGAAGAACTTATTGAAATTGTGGATTTCTTGAAGTTTCCTCAAAAGTATCTTGCAATGGGAGCTAAAATTCCAAGAGGAGTTTTGCTTTTGGGTAGTGCTGGCGTAGGAAAAACTTTGTTGGCAAGAGCTGTAGCTGGGGAAGCAAGCGTGCCGTTTTTTTCAATTTCTGGTTCCGAATTCGTTGAAATGTTTGTTGGAGTTGGGGCTGCCCGAGTAAGGGATCTATTTGCAATGGCCAAAAAAGCTTCTCCTTCAATTATTTTTATTGACGAATTAGATGCAATTGGCAGACATAGGGGGGCTGGAATTGGGGGCGGACATGATGAAAGAGAGCAAACTTTGAACATGATTTTGGTTGAAATGGACGGATTTGACAAAGAGTCAGGAGTGATTGTAATGGCGGCTACCAATAGGGGTGATATTTTAGATTCAGCGCTGTTAAGGCCTGGCAGATTTGACAGGAAAATTATGCTTGATCCGCCAGATGTTAACGACAGGGAAGAAATTTTGAAAATTCATTCAAAAGAGAAGCCTCTGGCTTCAAATGTCAACTTTAAAGAAGTTGCCGAACGAACTCCCGGGTTTTCTGGGGCTGACTTGGCAAACGTGGCAAATGAGGCCGCTCTTTTGGCAGCACGAAGAAACAAGAGCCAGGTTAATCAAACAGAATTCTTAGAGTCAATTGAAAAAGTTTTGCTAGGGCCTGAAAGAAAATCTCATTTACTCTCTAAAAAAGAAAAAGAAATTGCCGCTTTCCACGAAGCTGGCCACGCCTTAGTTTCAAGTTCAATTCCTGGCACAGAACCAGTCAGAAAAATATCCATAATATCAAGGGGAATGGCCGGCGGATACACTTTACAGATTCCTTCTGAAGGAAACAAAATGAAGACAAAAACCCAGTTTATGGCTGAAATTGCCACTTTGCTAGGGGGTTATTGCGCCGAAAGAATGGTTTTTGGTGAAATGTCCACGGGAGCTTCAAATGACTTGGAGAGAGCATCAGAATTGGCAAGAAGAATAGTCAAAGAATACGGAATGTCGTCTTTGGGCCCCGTTGTTTTCGGCGACAAAGAAGATAATATGTTTTTTGGAAGAGAAATTGCAGATCAAAGGAATTATTCGGAAGCCGTGGCTACAAAAATAGACAAAGAAATTGAAAGCATTATAAGAGCAGGCGAAAAGAAAGCTAATGAAATTGTCGTAAAAAAGAAAAGTGTTCTAGAAAAAATTGCCAAAACTCTGATTGAAAAAGAAATTATTGAAAGGGAGGAATTTGAAGAATTGATTGGAACAAAACACTCAATCCACAAAAAGGAAGTTAAAAAGCAATAGGGTAATATTAAAACATGCCCCCATTTTCAGCGGCCGTAGAAAATGGGAGAAATGACGAGGGCCTGTAGCTCAATGGCGGAGCAGAGATCTTATACATCTAAGGGTGTTGGTTCGACTCCAACCAGGCCCACCTTAAAAAATGTTTCGCGCGATTAGCTCAGTGGTAGAGCATTTACTTGACGTGTAAAGGGTCGGGGGTCCGATTCCCTCATCGCGCACAAACGTATGTCATCAACAAAAACTCTCTTAAAATTTCAGACTCTGTTAAAAAATACAACTTAATTTACAGAGACCTGGAGTCGCTGCATGAAGTCGGTAATGCCGATAACGATATGGAGCACTCTTATCGTGTAGCATTGCTTTGCTGGATGCTTATAGAAGAGTATAATTTTAAGCTAAACGCTAATAAAGTAATTCGTTACGCTTTATTGCACGATTTACCAGAAGTATATTCGGGCGATGTTTCAATATACGCCAGTAAGTCTGAAAAAAACAAAGGCAAAAAGAAAGAGAAACAGGCAATTAAAAAGCTAGAAAAGAAATTCTCCAAGCAAAAAGCCTTTGGAGAGATTTGCACGAGTATGAAAGCAGGGAAAATGCAGAAAGTAGGTTTGTTTATCTAATAGAAAAGTTAGAACCAATACTATTAGTTTTGAGTTCAGTACCAGATCACTGGATAAAAAGAGGTATTTCATTTAAAATGTTCTTCGAAAAAAAACAAGAAAAGATCAAAGATTTAAAGACAGTTGCTCAGTTTTTAAACAAAGATTTGATGAAATACTTGGAAAAGAGTAAAAAACTTTGGAGTAATAAAAAATAATGGACACTAAAATAATCTACGAAGACAGCGACTTGCTAGTGGTTGAAAAAACTGCCGGTATTGTTGTTTTTCCAGAGGGCCAGACTGTCAACAACACCTTAATTGACTCACTTTTAGAGAAATATCCAGAGTTGAAAAATGTGGGCGAGTCTCCCAGATACGGGGTTATCCACAGGTTAGATAAAGACACATCAGGCATATTGCTGGTGGCAAAAACCAATGAGGTCTTGATTTTTTTTCAAAAATGTTTTAAAAATAGAGAGGTAGAAAAGAGATATATAACGCTGGTAATAGGCATGGTAAAAGATGATTCTGGAATAATTGAAACACTTATTGCTCGTTCGCCAATGGATCCTAGAAAGCAAAAGGCTTACGGCAAAGACGAAAAAGCCCCAGAATCGGCTCGTGAGGCCATAACGCATTATAAAGTTTTAGAAAGGTTTGACAGGTATACTTTGCTTGAGGTTGAAATAAAGACGGGCAGAAAGCACCAAATAAGGTGTCATATGGCATATATTCACCATCCGGTTGCAGGAGACAAGATCTATGGTTTTAAAGATTCTCCTATGCCAGAAGGGCTAAAGAGGCAATTCTTGCATGCTTCTTACTTGAAAGTTAAAGTGCAAGATGGCAAAATAAAAGAATTTCACTCCGATTTGCCAGAAGACCTAAATGAAGTACTTAATGAATTGCAGTAAAGTACGTCGCTCTTGTTGGCCCCAAAGAATATTACATACCAGGCCAACCTCGCGGCATGATTTTACTCGTTTCACTTCGTAAAATCAAATGACAACACAAACACAAAAAATTAATACATTACAGCTTAAAGAGTTGCCCCCAATAAGGCCGGGTGATACTGTTAAGGTACACCAGAAGATTAAAGAAGGAGATAAGGAAAGAATTCAGGTATTTGAAGGCGTGGTTATTGCTCATAAACACGGAAAGGGAATTTCAGCTACAATTACAGTAAGAAAAGTTTTGCAGGGAGTAGGTGTTGAGAGAATCTTTCCTATTCACTCACCCTCTATTGCAAAAATTGAAGTGTTAAGGTCTGGAAAAGTAAGGCGAGCGAAGCTTTACTACTTAAGGCATGCAAAAGGAAAGAAGGCTAAATTAAAGCTCAAGGAATTTGCTTCTGCTGTTGCAGACCTGCCCGCCGAGGCTTCGGCGCAGGCTGGAGAGCCAAAAGAAGGCGAGGCACAAGAGCCATCTCAAGAACCTGTTGCTCCAGAACCAGAGGAAACTTCAGCCAAGGAGCAACCCGAAGAGGCAAAATAGTTCTTTTATGTAGTCTGCCCCCGCAAGAAACTTTACGGTTTTTTACGGGGGCAGATATCATTTTTCATCGGAAAAGGAGAATGTCATGGTGGGCTTAGTAAAAGGTTTGATAGTAATAGGGAAAAATTGCAGTGATTCATTTATGGAAGAGTTGAAGAAGGCAATGAAAAATGTTTCTGATAATGGAGCGTTAGTCATTGAGGCTAATGAAAAGGGAATCTTTCCGATGATTTTATCAGAAGAGGAAACAATCGCATTCTTTAAGGGAAATAACGAAGAAAAAACAGTACTGCCTTTTTCAAAAAAGGCAGTGTGATTTATGGGCGGCAGGCGAAATGCAGGCCGCCCATTTTTAAAAAATATAAATTGTGAGATAATGTGTATATCGTCATGCGCGGGTGGCGAAACGGCAGACGCACTACCTTGAGGTGGTAGCGCTCGCAAGGGCATGCAGGTTCGACTCCTGTCCCGCGCACCAAAGAGGACGCTTAGCTCAATGGCAGAGCACTTCGTTTACACCGAAGGGGTTGGGGGTTCGAGTCCCTCAGCGTCCACCACTTCGCTCGTTTTGCCGTGGTAGCTCAGTGGTAGCACTTTGATATGTGTGC
>Ga0209542_10003191_pt1 | contig 35280 bp, 29 predicted proteins | sample RifCSPhighO2_01_FD_184028 | JGI IMG/M metagenome (GOLD analysis project Ga0209542, IMG submission 184028) | Soil microbial communities from Rifle, Colorado - Rifle CSP2_plank highO2_0.1 (SPAdes) (version 2) | ecosystem: Environmental > Terrestrial > Deep subsurface > Rock core/Sediment ...
ATTTCTTTTCCACCTTATCAACCGGTACGCCGAAAACTTTCGCAGCCACGGCGGCATGAACATCCTCGCCTTCCTTGAAAATCCTTATCAACTCTTTATCCTCGGCCAAAAAGGCGGCGATACGCAGTTCAATTTGAGAATAATCCAAAGCCACCAGAGCATTCCCCTTATCGGCCACGAAAGCATTCCGGATCCGAAGTCCTAATTCGGTATGATTCGGAATATTCTGCAAATTCGGACTCTCCGAACCCATTCTTCCGGTCGTTGTGCCCGATTGCAAGAACTTGGCACGCAACCGGCCGTCTTTGCCGACTATCGGAATGAGATTGTCGATATAGGTGCCGAGCAATTTCGCTAATTCCCGATATTGGAGAATTAAAGGAATTATTGGATGAGCTTCGGCAAGCTTCGCAAGTTCCGATTCTTTGGTCGAAAGCGCTCCCCCGCCGGTCTTCTTTTGATTCTTAGCTTTGAGACCGAGCTTCACGAATAGAATCTGACCGAGCTGTTTTGGTGAGGCCACATTGAATTTCTCATCGGCCATTTCCCAAATTTTTTCCTCCAAATTTTTTAAAGAAATTGTGTACTCTTTGCCTAGTTTAGCAAAATACTTGGTATCAACGGCAACCCCTTTATCATTCATCTTATTCACAACCGGTAGAAGCGGTTTTTCGATTTCGTCATAAACCCGGTTCAAACCTTGTTTCTTTATTTCCCCTTCCAGATATTTTATCGCTTCAGCTACGTCGTCTTTCCTAGTGTAAGAAGCGATATCTTCCCAGGAAGGATTGGTGAGTGACGAATTAATAAGCCAGAGCATTAAGGCTGCGCGCTCTACACTTTCTTTATCCTGCTCTTTCCCAAAAAGTCCTTCCCCGGATTTTTCTTCTTTTTTTTCTTCCTCATCGACGGGGGCAAGCGGCAAATTGTAGGTTAACGCCTGTTTTAAGCGCTGACTCATTGTTCTAAAATCAAAGTCCGAAAAGATCTTCTCGGCCACTTTCAAATCAACCGACTCCGCCCAGCTCTTCTCCGGCAACTTAAAATCAATCGGCGCATCGCGGCGGATTGAGGCCAAAATCTTACTGAATTCCGCCTCTTCTTTGTTATCCTTCAAAAGTTTTATCATTCTTTCTGTTATTCCGGCTTCCAAAAACGCTTCATCGCCTTCGTCCAAAGTCTTATACATATCTTCAATTGTGCCGAATTTTTGGATAAGGACCGAAGCAGTCTTTTCGCCGACGCCTTTTATGCCGATGATATTATCCGATGGGTCACCGCGGAGGCCCTTATAATCCGGTAGAAGTTTTGGCACAAAACCAAAACGCTTAACAACCGCCTCTTCGTCATACAAAATCGTATCGTTAATACCCTTCTTTAAAGTGTAGACCTGGACTTTTTTATCATCGACAAGCTGGAGAGTATCCATATCACCGGAGGCGATGATAATGTCGATATCTTTTTTATCAGCCAATTTTTCAACTACCGTGCCTAAAATATCATCGGCTTCAAAGCCTTCTTTGTCATAAATCGGGACGGAGAGAGCGGTGAGAAGATCCCTCGATCTTTGAAGTTGAACGACAAGCGCGTCATCGGTTTTGGCTCGGCCAGCCTTATATTCTTTATAAACTTCATGGCGATGAGTCGGCTTTGGCAAATCGTAAGCGGCAATCACCCACTCAGGCTTCAGATCGTTTACGATCTTGATGAGCATTGTAGTCAAACCATAAAGCGCTCCTGTCGGCTCACCTTTTGACGAAGCAAAATCAGGCAAAGCGTGATACGCCCGATGAATGATGGCGTGGGCATCAAGCAATACCAATCTTTTCCTACCTTCTTTGGATTTCATAATACTATTCTATCACCGAACTAAAAGGTTATTTTTCTGGTATTTTCGTCTATAAACTCAAAGGCTATTTTAAAGGCATTTTTCGGAATCGCTCCTGAAACATTTTCAGGCCATTCGATAAAAATAAGATTTTTGGAATCAGAGCTTATTTCCTCCCAATTTAATTTTTTTAATTCTTCTCCGCTTTTTAAACGATAAGCGTCGATGTGATAGAGATTGGAGAAAGAGGATTTGGGAATGGAATATTTTTTTATAATCACAAAAGTGGGGCTCGTAAGAGTTTCTTTTATTCCTAAAATTTTCGCGCAGACTTGCACAAAAGCGGTCTTGCCGCTTCCCAAGTTGCCGGAAAGGCCGACTGCAGTCGCACCGGTCTTTTTCGGCAAAAGTTTTTCTATAAAAATTTTTGCCGCTTCTTCCGTATTTTTGAGACTTTTACTTACTACTTCCATACCTGATTTATATCATAATAAACAAAGAGGGCGCCAGCAAAAGCCAGCGCCCCTCGAATAAACGGTCAATGATGTTTTCCACCACCCTTGCGGCCACCGCTGTAACGAACGGTAGTGTAACCTAGGCTTCCGTAGCCCAAGGAACCGTACGACCCGTAGGACGAGTACCTCGTCTGGCCGTACCTTAGGTTTCCATAACCCAAATTCCCATACTGATAACTGCCGTAGCTCAGCCCGCTATGAACATCAAGTCCCCCGTAAAGAGTGAGACTCGTGTAATTTGGGTATGAGAATCGAATCCATCCGTCTCCAAGATAGGAAACGTAAGGATAACCGTAATTATACGGCGCATAGTAATCAGCGTACACAACTGGCATACAAACTTGCCGTGTCGGACGCTGAACTTCTGGTAACGGCGCCGGCCTGTAACTTTCCGGCTTCGGCTGGCTTGCCCAAAATTGCGAGTCAGTCGTAGTCGCCCAAGCTTTTTGGGTATCTGACACGAACCAATTCGTGACCTCCGTGACCGTAGATTTTCCAGCGCTGAACCCACCGGCCGAAACGTTGATGACCTGCTTGGTCTCCAACACACTGTAGCGGAATCCTGTTGGTCCGTTAGGAATCGACCACGGCGCGCAGTTGGTGACGTAAGCCACCGAACTTGAATTTGTTGCCGGTGTCGACTGCTGGACCGGGATCGTCTTGGCCTTTTTCTTGAACGGCCAGAAGGCTTCAGAGGTTGAAGTGGTCGCCGCAAAAATGGCGACGGTTAGAACGAAACTGACGAGGTGCTTTTTCATATTGAATTTCTGAAATAGTCCCCAATCTCTCCTGCGACAGCAGAAAAGGCCGGAGACAAGGTTGATCGGTTGACTAACTACTTTAAATTATATCACCTTTTAATCTTAAAGTCAATAGATAAAATCCCCTTAAAAACCTTGTAATCAAAGCGTTTTACGGCGAGCGTCAAAGGCGATACAATATCCTTATGTCTATAAAATTTAATGACGATAAAGCAAATAAAAAAATTGCCGAGGTGGCTGAACACCAGGAAGAAGAATCCCTCCAAAGATTAGCTGACAATTTGGGCATACCTTTGATAAATATCTTCCCCAACTCGGTTGAAGGCGACGCCCTCCGCCTCGTTCCTGAAAACAAAGCTCGCGGAGCCAAACTGTTAGCCTTCAAACTTGAGAACAAAAAAGTTTTCATAGGGCTCCATGATCCTGAAAATGAAACTGCGAAAGAGATCATTCAATCCCTAAAAGCATCCGGCTACGAAGTCATAATTCATCTGGTTGCTGAAAAAACTCTGGAGCGGGGCTTTGAGGAATATAAAGGCCTGTCACTAGCTTCAGCTTCCTCTGCCGGAACGGTAGATATCACCAACGAAGCCCTGACCGAATATATCAGTAAGGTAAAAACTGTCGCTGATGTCAAAATTATTTTGAGTGAGGCTATCGCCAAAAAAGACACTCATCTTTCACAAATACTAGAAATCATTTTGGCTGGAGCGATTTCCACTCTGGCATCCGATATTCACATCGAACCGGAAGAAAAAGATACTCGACTTCGATATCGCCTAGACGGCGCTTTATATGATGTCTTGATTTTGGATCAAAAAATATACCGACTGATTCTCTCGCGCATTAAATTGCTCTCGGGATTAAAATTGAACATTAAAGCCGGAGCCCAAGACGGACGGTTCAGCATCGCTTCCGGAGAAAATGAGATTGAAATTAGAACATCGATAATTCCAGGCGGCTACGGCGAATCGGTAGTGCTCCGAATTCTAAATCCGAAATCCATCCAAACCACGCTTGATGCTTTGGGTATCAACCCGCGGCTGCTGGCTATCACCAAAGAGATGATCGCGAAGCCTCAAGGTATGATTTTAAATACGGGCCCGACGGGAAGCGGTAAAACAACGACGCTTTACGCATTTCTTCGAACAATTTATACGCCAGAAGTGAAAATTTTAACGATTGAAGATCCGATTGAATATCGCCTTCAAGGCATCGTCCAAACTCAAGTCGAGGAAGAAAAGGGTTATACTTTTCTCGAAGGTCTGCGCTCATCACTGCGACACGATCCGGACATCATAATGGTCGGCGAAATCCGAGACGAAGAAACGGCACGGACGGCTATCGACGCCGCTCTTACCGGCCACTTGGTATTTTCAACTCTCCACACCAATAACGCTGCGGGTGCCTTTACAAGACTCATCGATCTCGGCGTAAATCCGAAAGTTATTACCTCTGCCCTTTCAATGGCTATGGCTCAGCGCCTTGTTCGTAAACTTTGCTCTGTATGCAAAAAAGAAGTGAAAATCGAGGGGGCGGATAAAGAACTGATTGAGAAAATCGTGGCCAAAATGCAAAAAATTTCTCCTGTGGACTATAAAGGAGTGATGTGGCGGTCGGTCGGCTGTGAAGCTTGTTTCGGCACTGGTTACCGAGGAAGAATCGGCGTTTATGAGGCGATTCTGTCGGACAGCGCAATTGAAGCGGCCGTTCGGGAAAATCCTAGCGAGCGGGAAATAAAAAAAGCGGCCGAGCCGCAAAATATTTTCGATATGGCTGAAGATGGAATATCAAAAGTTTTAAGCGGCACGACTTCTCTCGATGAACTCAAAAACATCGTTGACATCGTAACCGCAGATTGATCGGCTTAAAAATGTCGACATTACAAAAACCGAGCTGTAAAGCTTGCGCCTTTTTCAAAAGCTATAGAGAATACAAATAGAGTTTGAAAATCAAAAGCCTTCGGGCTGAGATTAATCGAACGCACGAACCTCTAAGCAATACTTTTAATATGGGTACTAAAAGTCTGATAGCAACGCTGAGGGGAAAGTCAGAGTAAGTACCGAGGTATTTATCCAAATTTTCCTCGCGGGAGCATCAATAGGCCAAAGGCTTTATTGCTTAGAGGTTCGTGATTTCGACATGCGAAAATCGCACGTCTTCGAACCGTGATATTTAAAAATTTGAGAAGAGCCCGTAAGACCGATAATATTATCATTCCCTTCTTATGGTCGCAAACAGTCTATCACACAATTCTTTACGTGTCAAATCAAACAACATTCTTTTTTCAAAAAACAGCTAAAAACCCTTTATTTAAGCCGTATAAATCAAAAAGTTTTCGTGATATAATAGTCTTATGGCCAAAAAGACTTCTGTAAAAAAGGACGCCCCGGCTAATGATGAAAAATTTTTAGACCAGACCCTCCGGCCTTCGCGTTTCGACGACTATGTCGGGCAAGAAAGCATAAAAGAGAATTTAAAAATCCTTCTTCGGGCGGCCGAAGAGCGAAAACACCCGCCTGAACATATTCTTTTCTATGGACCGCCGGGTCTGGGCAAGACCACCTTGGCTCATTTGGTTGCCAAAGAAATGGGCGCTCAAATCAAAACCACTTCGGGTCCGGCCATTGAAAAAGTCGGCGATTTAGCCTCGATTCTTACCAATCTTTCGCCCGGCGACATCCTTTTTATTGACGAAATCCATCGGCTGAATAAAACGATCGAGGAAGTGCTTTATCCGGCAATGGAATCCGGAGTTTTGGACATTATTATCGGGAAAGGTCCGTCAGCTCGGACGATTCAATTGGAATTGCCGCCTTTCACTTTGCTCGCCGCCACCACCAGAATCGCCCTGCTCTCGTCCCCCTTGCGCTCACGTTTCGGCGGCGGAGTCTTCCGGCTTGAATTCTACACGGAAGAGGAAATTGGAAAAATAATCTCTCGTTCCGCCAAAATTTTGAATGTAAAAGCCGAAGACGGCGCTATAAAAGAAATCGCCAAGCGGAGCCGTTTTACCCCCCGCACAGCCAACTACCTCTTGAAACGCTGTCGGGACTTCGTCCAAGTGCGAGGAGGACCGTTAAGTAAAGAAGCCGTAACAAAGGCTTTGGAATTACTGGGAGTGGATAGCGCCGGCTTAACCCAATCTGACAGAAAGCTAATCGAGGTGCTGATAGAAAAGTTCGGCGGCGGTCCAGTCGGCTTAAATACGCTTGGCGCCGCCCTCTCCGAAGACCAAGGAACGATTGAGGACGTTCACGAGCCCTATTTGATACAGCTTGGTTTTATTGAAAGAACTCCAAAGGGCCGAAGAGCGACGATTAAAGCCCATGAGCACGTCGGGAAAGGTAAAAAAACATTGTTATCTTCTTAAAATATGTCCGGCCATAATAAATGGAAGCAGATAAAAGAGCGCAAAGGCAAGACTGACTCACAAAAGAGCAAGGCTTTTTCCAAGTATGCGAAATTAATCACGGTGGAAGCAAAAAAAGTGCCGGGCAATCGCGAGGCGCCGGGATTAAAAGCGATGATTGAACGGGCCCGAAAAGAAAATATGCCGAATGAAAATATTGAGCGGGCGATTAAGAAAGCAACGGAGGTTGGCGCAACTTCAATGGAAACTGTCGTCTACGAGGCTTATGGGCCCGGCGGAGTGGCAATTATTATTGAAGCCCTTACCGATAATCACAACAAGGCTGCCCAGGAAGTAAAAATGGCTCTCGCGAAACATGAAATTGCCCTCGCCTCCCCCGGGAGCGCGATGTGGGCGTTTAAGAAAGAACCGACAACCAACCCTTCGACGGGCTCAGGGCAGGCAACCTTACGACCAACAACCACGGTGGAACTGGGAGAGGAAGATTTGGTAACTCTGGAAAAAATCGTCGAGGATTTGGAAAATTGCGAAGAAGTCCAGGAAATCTTCACAAATGCGGAATGAATAGACCTACAACCAACAACTTACAACAAACAACAGAGAAACCGATTCTTTGGTCGTGGGTTGTTAGTTGTAAGTTGTTAGTAAAATTTTCATTACTATGAAAATTTTAGCAATCGATCCCGGCTATGACCGCGTTGGTGTCGCTATCCTTGAAGGCGACGCTTCCAGACCGATTCTGATTCATTCGGAATGTATCGTGACGAACAGAAAAGAATCTCAATCCTTACGTCTTGCTCAAATAGCCGAAAAGATTCAGAGTGTGATTAAAGACTACAAACCTGACATGCTGGCCGTTGAGGTGCTCTATTTCAGCGTCAATCAAAAAACAGCGATTGGCGTCGCTGAAGCGCGCGGCGCTATTATCGCTGAAGCTGGACGGGTGAAAATTCCCGTCAGCGAAATTCATCCGAATTCCGTAAAAATAGCAGTGACCGGCTACGGCGCGAGTAAAAAGCAGGGCATAATTGACATGGTCAAGCGAATAATAAAAATCAAAAAAACGATAAAATACGATGATGAGTATGACGCAATAGCCATAGGCATTACGGCTCTTGCGACATTAAAAACAAAATTTAGATAGAAAGCGCTACTGCGCTTACCTTATTCCACCAAAGTGAGGGGTTGTTTTCTTCAAAACATTGCGCAGGCTGACCGAGCCGAGCATAGTCCGCCGCGGCGGACGTGCTTTCCAAAAGCAAATCCGAGCGATATCCACAGGCCACCTTGTTTCCAAAATCCTATTTCTTTGGTACAAATTAGGAAAATGCCTCTTATATTAAAAATAAGGCGGCAATTATAAGAATTAAAATATTTATCATGAGTGATTTTGACTTAGATGACACGAAAGACCCGATCTCTGGAGACACGGCGGGGGGAGAAGATGATAATGAAGATCCGGGTCCGGAAATAAATGCCTTTGATGATCAGGATGTTTTGTAAAGTTTGAAATGAATCAAAAATCCCCGCTTGATAGCGGGGATTTTTGATAAATTATTCCACTACTATTTTTACAAAACGGTGTTTCCCTATTTTCAAGATTATATCTTTCTCTAAATTAATTCTTTGGTCGGTAATCTTTTCATCACTTGAAATTTCTCTCACGGCTCCACCTAAGACCAATCGACTGAATTCTGATTTGGAAGCAATTATATTTACCTTTATTAAAACGTCAGCAAGCACCTCCCCTTTCTTGGCTTTCACTTCCATAATATCTGAGGGTATTTCTTTTTTTGAAAAAGCCGATAAAAAGTTTTCTTTGGTTTTTTTAGCGGCACTAAGACTATGATAAATTTTAACAATTTCCTCGGCCAAAATCAGTTTGGCATCTCGCGGATTCATACCGCTTCCCAATTTTATTTTTATGGCCTCGATTTCTCTCATCGGCAACGCTGTGCAAAGTTCCAAACCCGGGATAATCATGCCATCAGTCCAACTCATTATTTTCCCGAACATTTGATCGGCGCTCTCGTTCAAAGCCACCATGTTGCCTTCAGTTTTACCCATTTTCTTGCCGGAAGAATCAACAAGTAACTTCATAACAATAACGGCTTGTTCCTTGTTTTTCATCTTACGCATCAAGGTTCGGCCGGCAAGCATATTAAAAGTCTGATCGTTGCCGCCAATTTGAATATCGACATCCATTGTAACGGCGTCGTAAGCTTGAAACAGGGGGTAAAAAAACTCATGTAGATGAATTTCTTTCCCCTGTTTTATTCTCTCTTGAAACATATCGCGTTCCAGCAATTGGGCCACCGTGAACTTAGATGTGAGATCCAAAAGATCGACTGGCTTGAGTTTATTGCTCCATTTCTCATTGTCCAAAAATCTTATATTGGCCGCTTTTAAATCCAAAATCTTTCCAATCAGTTTTTTGTAATTAGCTAAATTTTTTTTAATTTGCTCTCCGGAAAGAGGCTGGCGTGCCGCTAATTTGTCTGTTGGATCACCTATTCGAGCAGTAAAACCTCCGTAGAGAATAATCACATCGTGGCCTAAATCCTGAAACCCCCGCAATTTAAGCAGACTGACCGCACTTCCTAAATGCAAAGTCGGGGCGGTTGGGTCAATACCGAAATAAATTGTCAACTTTTTACCGCTTTTAAGTTTTTCCTCTAAAAAATCTTTTGTCGGATATACAGCTGACACTCCGCGGGTTAATAATTCTTTTATTTTTGTTTCATTTTCTCCCTCTGACATAGATTTAATTTACCACATAAGAGCGTTTTTGTCCCCATTCGCCTAGACATTCGTTTTGTTAAACTCAGTATTTCGTCGCCTAGGCTCCTCAACTGCCTCAGGACTTCCACACTCGTAGTGCTACGTTCAGTACTCCTTCACTCACGCTCAGTTGCTGAATTTCAACCGCCACGCTTTTTGTCTATAAAATTTATGATACTATAAATGTCTATGCGCAGAAAAATCCGTCGCCTTTTATCGAGAAAAAACGAAATAATCATCGGTGTCGCAGCCGGAATTTTATTGTTTTCGAGTATTATTGTTCTCTGGATCGCCTCATTCCAACTTCCGGATCTTGGGTCTTTTGAAAACCGGATAGTTTCCCAATCCACAAAAATTTACGACCGGACAGGCACGGTCTTACTATACGATATCAACCAAGGGGTTCGTCGGACGGTTGTGAAAAGCGACGATATTTCGCGCAATGTAAAAAACGCCGCGGTGGCCATTGAAGATTCAGACTTTTATCAGCACAAGGGAGTAAAGCCGACAGCCTTTCTCCGAGCAATCTGGGCCAACTTAACCTCTGGCAGTTACAGCCAGGGAGGATCGACAATTACCCAGCAAGTTATAAAAAACGCTCTTCTTACCCAAGATAAAAGCATCAGCCGGAAAATAAAAGAATGGGTACTGTCGGTAAAGCTTGAAGGCGTGATGAGTAAGGATGAAATTTTAACTCTTTACTTAAACGAGGCGCCGTATGGCGGTAATATTTACGGCACGGAAGAAGCTTCCCGAAGCTTTTTCGGCAAACATGCTTCGGAGGTCAATCTCGCCGAGGCCGCCTATCTTGCCGCCCTCCCCAACGCGCCATCTTACTATTCGCCTTACGGCGGAAACCGAAAAGCTTTGGAGAACAGAAAAAATTTAGTTCTGGAGCGAATGCTTAAAAAGGGATTTGTGAGTCAAGATGAATACGACGCGGCTTTGGATGAAAAAGTGGAATTTCTTCCGCAGGAAAGTGTCGGGCTGAAAGCTCCCCATTTCGTAATGACAGTTAAAAAAGAGCTTGAAAAACAGTACGGCGAGGAGGTGATGCAGTCGAGCGGTTTCCGGGTGATCACAACTTTGAATTACGATCTTCAAGCCAAAGCTGAAGAAATCGCAAAACGCTACGCCTTAGAAAATGAAGTGAAATACAAGGCCTCAAACGCCTCGCTCACCGCCGTCGACGTTAAAAACGGCGATGTGCTGGTAATGGTCGGGTCCAGAAATTATTTCGATCAAAATATTGACGGCAATTTCAATGTGGCCCTGGCAAAACGCCAGCCCGGCTCGTCGATAAAACCAGTGGTCTATGCCGCGGCCTTTGAAAAAGGTTACACGCCAAAAACTATCGTCTTTGACCTCCAAACGGAATTCTCGACCGAATGCAACCCCGACGGCACCCCGATCATCCCGGGCAATGAGGATAAATGCTATATGCCGGAAAATTATGATGAAAAATACAGAGGGCCGGTTTCTCTCAAAGAAGCTCTGGCTCAATCGATAAATATTCCGGCCATAAAAGTCCTGTACCTGGCCGGATTGCGCGATGCTATAAATTTAGCGAATAATATGGGTATTGAAAGTTTGAATGACCCGGATCGTTATGGATTGACCTTGGTCCTTGGTGGCGGAGAAGTCACCCCGCTTGAATTAACGGGTGCTTATGCTGTTTTTGCCAATGATGGAGTGAGAAACCCGCCCCATTATATTTTAAGAATTGAGGACGCTTCGGGAAAAACTATATACTCTTACTCCCCGGATCCTAATCAAGTGCTGAACCCGAACATAGCAAGAGAGATCACGGATATTTTGAGCGATAACGAGGCCAGGACACCTTTATTCGGTTCAAATTCACCGCTTTACTTCGAAGGCTACGATGTTGCGGCTAAAACGGGAACAACAAATGACTACCGGGATGCTTGGACGGTCGGCTACACTCCCCGGATTGCCGTCGGCGCTTGGGTTGGAAATAATGATAATTCTTCTATGGAAAAACTGGTGTCTGGCTATCTTGTCGCCCCGATGTGGAACGCCTTTATGAAGGAAGTTTTGAAAAGCGAACCGATTTCTTATTTCAGAAGCCCTGAATTGCCGGATGACTCGACTTTAAAGCCGGCATTAAGGGGTGTCTGGCAAGGGGGTGAAACTTATTTTGTGGACAGCCGAACCGGGTTACCAGGGAACTTATCAACACCCGATGAATTCAAACAAGAAAAGATCATCCCGAACGTTCACTCGATTCTTTATTGGGTGAATAAAGGTAATCCAATGGGCCCGAAACCCGAACACCCTGAAAATGACTCTCAATTTAATCTATGGGAATCGCCGATTCAAAAATGGGTCGTGGAAAACAATATTATGGCCAGCATCCCGCCCGTTCAAATAAGCAGCCCTTCGGTTTTTCCAACAACAATAAAACAACCTAAACCTCTTAGCGCATCTTTTGTTTCACCGGTTCAAGGAAAAACTTATCTCCCGACAAATAAAATCGACGTGACTTTGTCGATTGTCGGCGATTCCCCCCCGATTCAAGCAGAATTTTATGCTAACGGCCAATTTATCGGATCAACGATCAATAAACCCTTCTCAATTTCTTTCATTCCCAAAGAACTTTCTCTGCTTCAAAAATACAACAACTTGAAAGCTGTTGTTTACAGCTCGGCAGGAGAAAAGGTTGAGGCGGCAACGACTTTTATCGTCAGTTTTTGACCATCAGCGTATCTCATCAACTAAAAATCTTCGGCCTATTTTTTCGCGGCACTTTTTTAAAATTTCTTCTTTGCGGAGAATGATTTCCGTTTTCAGTGGTCCGCTTGCTTTTACGATAGCAATCCGATTTTTTATCGACAAATCTTTTTTTTCGACAAGTCCCGGGGGCAACAACTTATCAATCTCTTCGAGGATCGCCTCTTTCGAAACCCTCTCGTCTAAACCAAAATTTTTGAACCGGCTTAAAAATTCTGAGAGATGTAACATGAGTAAAATTGATTTAATTAACCTAATTTCTAATTGACTTAAAAAAATCAAAAATTCCAACCCCCGAGTAAAAACCGAATTTTTTCGGTATTAGACATTTGGACATTGGGTATTATTTAGAAATTATAGCAATTAGAATAATTAGAAATTTAATTCCTATCGGTTCATCGGCATAACAATGTAGGAAAAGCTTGAATCTGAAACACCTCTAATCATCGCTGCTTTGCCGGTGCCTGAAAAAGACAAAGATACGCTGTCTGACACTATTGAGGGCAGGCAGTCAGACAAATATCGATGATTGAAATTTATATCAATCGATTCTCCCGAAATCGCCGCTTGGATGGCCAAATCACCCTCACCAACATCAGTGTTTTTTGTTTTTAAAGTCATTTTCTTTTTCCCGGGCAAAACCGAGATTGTTGTCTGATTAAAGGAATCGGAAAAAACCGTAGCCGTTCGAAGCGCCCTTAAAAAATCCTCCTTCAAAACAACAGCCTCCGTTTTCCATTCCTTGGGGATTATCTGTTTATAGTCCGGGAACGACCCGTCGATGACTCTTGAAACAAAATATATCCCATCGCCGTCTATGGCAATTTGGTTTTTGCTTAAGAAAATTTTCATATTATGCCCCCCTAACTCCTCGGCCACCTTAGCCAACTCCACTGCATTCTTTATGGGAACAATAGTTTGGGGTATTTCTCTTGTAAGCCCTGCTGATACCTTTTTTTCCGCCAATCGAAATGAGTCCGTTGAAACAAAAATAATTTGTTTTCCATCGCTATAAATAACAACACTGGCTAATTCCGGTTTAATATGAGATGGGGAAGCACTGTAAGAAACCGATCTAATGCCGTTTACCAAAATACCGCTATCAATAACCATACCTGTGGCGCCTGAAATCTTCGGTATCTCAGGAAAGTCGTCGTAGGGAACACCTTTCACGGTCGCCTCCCCGTCCTTTGTTTTTAATATTAAATTACCGGAAGATGAGTCCATTGAAATATTATTATCTCTATCGGAATTGTTTAAAAAACCCATCAACACTGAACCTTTTACCGCGATAATTCCCTCCTTTTCCACCTTAGCCCAAACCTCGATTTCAATACCTATATCTAAGTTTGTCGCTTTTATCAATAACTTATTATTTTTAGCCTCCAATAAAATATAGGAAAGTATCGGCAATGTTGGATTTTTACTTGTCGCCCTTTCAGCTAAACTCAGAGCGACTCCCAATTTATCTTTGTGGCATTCGAGTTTCATATCTTTTATATTTAATTTATATATAAAATAAGATTAAGATGATAGTACGGTGGATATGTTGATAAGTTATATTAGTCTTATTTTAAAAAGATTTTTTAAGGAATTGTTTATGGGTACTAAGTGGACAACTCGTTTAGCTAATTGATAGCTTTTATAATATTTATTTTCAAACCGATTTATTAACAGCGATTTAAGTGTCTATACCCCCAACTATCAACAGCTAATCAAAGCATTGCTCTGATTTGGGTAAGGTCTTGTCCTAATACAACGTCATTTTTTAATTCATTCTTTATTTTTTCATATGAGTGAAGGACTGTGGTGTGGTCTCGGCCTCCCAATTTCTCACCTATCAAAGGAAAAGAAATGCCGCAGTCTTCCCGTAGGATGTACATGGCGACTTGCCGGGGCCGCACCACTTCCTTACGCCTGGTTTTTTCAAAGATACTGGTCTCGTTTATATCATAATATGCAGCAATAGCTTTAACCACCTCTTTAGCTGAAACACTTTTCCTCGGTTTAACATTAAGCTTAATTAAATTTTTCGTTTCCTGGAGAGTTAAACTTCGGCCCTTCATTTGGGTTTGGCAGAGAAGAGTGTTAATTATACCCTCGATTTCCCGGACGTTACCTTCAATGTTAGAAGCTAGAAAATTAGCGATTTCTTCGGAAATAACCATGCCTAAACGCCCGGTTTTCACCTTAATTATGGCCAATCTTGAATCGAGGTCGGGAGGAGGAATATCAACGATCATCCCAGCCGCAAATCGGGACTTTAACCGGTCTTCAAGTTCCGGGATGTAATTCGGGTGTTTGTCGGAAGAAAAAATTATCTGTTTTCCACTGTCATAAAGCGTATTAAATAAATGAAAAAGTTCATCCTGAGTGCTAGGTTTGCTGGATAAATACTGAATGTCATCCATAATCAGAACGTCATATTTCCGGTATTTCTCCTTAAAGACCGGTATTCGATTGGCTTGCATGGCGTTAAAAAAATCAAGATAAAATCTTTCCGAGGTCAGATAGTAAACTTTTTTATTGACCCCATTACCCCTAAGATGGTTCCCGATCGCCTGAATCAGGTGGGTCTTTCCGTGACCGGTGTTTCCGTAGACAAAAAGCGGGTTATAGACCGCGCCTAATCCTTTAATAACGGCTTGAGCGGCAGTGTAAGCTAATTCGTTGAATGGGCCTATTACGAAAGATTCAAAAGTATACCGGGGATTGAGGTTGCTCTCCTGGTCCACATAATGATCATTTAGCGGCATTGCCACGGTCGGCGAGGGTTTTTGTTGGGAAGCTGTTTTTTCATCGGATTTTTTCTTATCCACTTTTGTAATTATGTAATCTAAACCCCTGATTTGGTCGGAAACCTCACGCAATGTTTTAAGGATTACTTTATGATACTTATTAGCCAGCCAATCTCTGACAAAGGCGTTAGAAACAGAGATATAAACTATCCCGCCATCCATTTTTATAATCTCGGTATCCCTAAACCAAGTGCTAAAATTAGCCTTTGAAACTGAGGATTCGATCTCCGATAAGACCTTTGCCCACAAAGTTTTTTCGTCTGGTTGGGTTTCGTTCATAGTTTTAGTTATGGCTATTATATATCCAAGTTCGATACTGAACACTTCCAAAAAAGTTATCCATGTGTTAGTAATATGTGGACAAACTGTTGATAATTTAAAATTTAAAAATCAAAATTAAAAATGACCTGTCTGCGTGTGTACACAGGCAGACAACGTAAAATGTTAAAATTGTTTCAAAATTGGATTATACCCACTAGAACTTGGTAAGCAGAAAACCTGACCCGTCCCGCATTTTTTAATTTTTAACCGGCATCCCAGTAGTAAATAAATAGTAATTTCTTGCTACAGGACGAGTTTTACATTTTGACCCGCCTGCCAACGCGCGGGCAGGTGTTTGCGTTTTGCATTTTTGTCTGGTAATCTAATCACATGTCATTTACATATAAGCCAAAAAAGAGAAAAAGGGCCAAAACACACGGTTTTTTGTCAAGAAAAAAGACGCCCGGCGGGCGCCGAACAATCAATCGAAGACGCCAAAAAGGAAGAAAGAGTCTTTCGGTGTAAAGTTATGTTTAGCGGTCAAAATCGAATCGGCAGAGATTTTTTCGCTGAAATTATGAAGAGCGGGGGTAGGTTTTCAACCTCGCTTTTTTCGATTAAGTATAGAAATGAAACCCAGCGGATCGGGATGCCCAAGTTTTCAGTTGTGGTATCTAAAAAAATCTCCAATAAAGCCACAAAACGTAATAATACAAAGCGCAGGGTTTACCACGCCATCAGGGAGCTTCTAAAGGAAAATGAAATAAGCGGTTTACCGGCAATTATTTTTTTTGTAAAGACTGACCTCGAAAAATTAGATTTCAAGCGCCTAAAGCTTGCTGTGGAAGAGGTTTTTAAGAAAATTCAGCCATAGGCTCTAAAAGGTTGAATATTGGGGTTTTTTGGCGTAGAATGGCGCAATGATAGCTTTTTTCCATGCCACCCTGTACGAACCGTTGTATAACGGCCTTGTTTTTTTAATTCACGTGTTGCCCGGAGCCGACATGGGCTTCGCGGTTTTGATTTTGACAATAATTGTAAAACTTATCCTCTTCCCTTTGTCGGAGAAGGCGGTCCGGACTCAACTTGCCATGAAGCTTTATGAGCCGGAACTCAACAATATAAAAGTAAAATTTAAAGATGATAAAGAAGGACAGGCTCGGGCTGTTTTGAATTTTTACCGGGAAAATAAGATCAATCCCCTATCAAGCTTTTTAGTGCTCTTAATTCAACTGCCGATAATTATTTCTTTATATTACGTTTTCTATAAAGGAGGTTTCCCGGCTGTTAATCAAGACCTGCTCTATTCATTTGTGACCGCTCCGACCGAAATCGATATGAACTTTTTGGGTTTCATCGATATGGGTGGTAAAAGTCTTCTCCTCGCGGTTCTTGTCGGGGTCACTCAATTTTATCAGATGAAATTATCTGTTCCGCCCATGCCCCCCAGAGTCGAAGGAAAACCTTCAATGAAAGATGAGTTGGCGAGAAGCATGAATGTTCAAATGCGTTACGTAATGCCGGTTTTTGTCGCGGTCATCGCTTACACCATTTCAGGAGCTGTCGGCATCTACTGGACAACCAGTAATCTTTTTGCTATAGGACAAGAGTTATATCTGCGCAAGAAGTTTGCTGTAGAGAGGGAAACTATAGACGGACAAAATCGCGGCGATAATAAAAAATTAAACAAGTAAAATGATAGATACGGCAAAAATAAAATTAATCATAGAAGAAATGCTCCGCCTTATGAAGATTGATTTTGATGTAGTTGAGATTCTGGAGAATCAATATACCTCATCTCCCCGATTTGCCATCAAAACGAATGATTCAGCTCTTTTGATCGGCACAAGAGGCGCTAATTTGATGGCTTTCAATCACTTGGTAAAAAAGATTGCCAGTGCCGGAAAAGAAGAAGATGACTCGGTAAAATTCTTTATCGATGTAAATAACTATCAAGAAAAACTGGAAGAGGAATTAAAAAACAAAGCCAAAATCATGAGCGATCGAGCCAAATCTTTCAAGGTTGATATCGAGCTGGACCCGATGTCTTCCTATGAAAGGATGATAATTCACTCTTGCCTCCAGGGCGTTCCGGATATAAAAACTGAATCAAAAGGCGAAGGCCGAGAGCGGAGAGTAGTGATTAAATATATTGAGCAGGAAAATCAAAACTTGTAAATTAACCTAGTTTATAATTAATCTAATTTAACCTAAACAATTTCTAAACCCCAAACGGGGGAATTTTTTAGGTGCCGGGTATTTTTTAGAGCAATTAGAAATTAGGTAATTAGATCAATTTAACTTTCGCTACTGCGAAAGTTGTACTTCCCACAGAGTCAAATCATTTTTGTTTATAAGAAGAAGAAAATTTTCTTTGGCATTAAGCGTCAGATTGACAGCATCAAAGTCGATTCTCGATTGATCGCCCAGATTCATGATAAAAGTTGTGGCGCCGGTTGACGTGTCGATTTTCCAGATTTCGTCTCGGAACGATACGATTCCTTGGTACCAATCATCGGGATAGCTGCCTGACGGGATGCTTTCCGGTACGGCGCAGTAGATTATATTTTTCTGAACCTGGCTCCAGACGCATTTTTCCGGCAGAGTATTTAATGGAAACAAACCCTTTGACTTGTCAGAAACATTCAACAGTCGAGCGGTGAATCTCCCTCGATCAGATTCGGAGTATAGAACTTTTTTTAAATCGGCGCTTCCGAGACTTGTTAACCCGTTTATTTCAGAAAGAACAATGTCTTGTGTTCCTGTCCCGGCATTTATAAATATCAACAATCCTCGGCTTCCGGCGCCGGCCTTCGAGGTAAGAGCCACAGTGTTTTCGTTCGGCCAATTTCCAAGCCATTCGGTAAGGGGTGAATCAAAAATACCGACTTTTTTCCGGCCGTCAAACGAGGCGACGATTCCAGAGGCGCCACCCGAATTATTTATCAAGTAAAAAATTTGGTTTCCCGAAGGCGATATCGCCAGATTTTTTATATCATTAGCTAAAAATTCTCCCCGAAGCTCCCCTTCTCCACCGGTTTTTGGGGCGATGGCGGCCGAGAACGTTTGAATCGAACCATCATCTTTCAAAAATCTGGCGATTACGTTGCCGCCGGCCGCGTTCCAAAAAGCCTCATAAATTTTAGGAATCGTAGTGTTCGATAATCTTACCGCTTTGATAGATGCGGCCTCTGTTTCGTAGACGTTCCCTTTTACCCTTTCCATATAACGAATGTAAGATTTTCCGCTTTTATCAAAGACCACTCCGCCCGCCGTCGGCACATTTGTGACTTGACGGAGTATGGGCTTAAAAACTCCCGTTTGAGAGCCTCCACCGGTCTGGGGAGCCCCTCCGCTGGTTGGGGGAGTACCGTTCCCTCCAGAGCCTGTCGGTGGCGTCGGGAAGGTCGTACCGGAAGACGGTGGCGGATTGACCGGCGCGTCAGTGTTAGAAGTAAAGAAGAAATAATAGATCAGAAAAGCGGCGATGACCGCAGTCAAGAATATTAGAATGAATATGAAGATTTTTTTATTGCGGTCCATTCAATTTTATTTTTTAATATCGTGATTTTTTAACAGTGTTTTTTCCAGAACGGGAATATCGCTAATTAAGGTTTCCCAAACGATATCCAAATCAATCTCAAAGTAATTGTGGATTGCGGCATTTCTAAAACCGGCAATTTCCTGCCACGGTAAATCAATGCCACTTTTTACTTCCGGAGATATTTTTTTTGATACCTCACCTATTAAAAGGAGTTGCATAATAACCGCGCTCTGGGTTTTTTCGTCAAGACCGAATTTTTCTCGATCCATTTCAACTGTGAAAGATTTTAACTTCTTTATCGAATCCAGAATTTGGGCGATGTAGACTTTATCATCCTTCATAAATCGTTTTTAAGTCGGTGATAATATGCGGTTTGATAAATTTATTAATACTGTTTTCAGTTACGAGATCAACCTTTTGGCCAAGAGCGGTTTCCAGCTCTTTAACTAGTCGGGTATAGGCAAGTAAGCCCATCGGCTTGCCGAGTTCAATCAAAACATCGATATCGCTTCCAGGATGATTTTCACCACGGGAAACCGAACCAAAAACCGCGGCATGTTTGATGCCATATTTACGTAACGCAGGAGTAACTTTTTGTTTGATTTCCAATGTCTGCATTTAAAAATTTTAACACAAATTTTTATTAAAGGGAACTTAATGATTATTGCTTTTTGTCTCAAGTTGCGATGACCGCAGTCATAAATACCAATATGAATATGAAGATTTTTTTATTGCGGTCCATTTAACAAATTAGTTTATTTTCTCCTATCCACACAAGATCCGTAATTACCAGTAGAAACATAACCCTCCCAAAGGGTTTTTTTACTGAGTTGGCTTCTTCTAACATAACCATCCTGTATTAGAGTATTACAAATAGTAATGACCCCACTGTTATACTCCGCTTTCATTTGATTTAACAAAGAATCTTTTTCTGATTGGCTTAGGGTACTGTTTGTGATATTGTCGATCCGACTATTATACATATTTTCCATATAGGTAATTTGAACATTAGCTTGGCTTAAAGTTTGATAATTACGAGTGCCAGCATCTAACGCCTTAGAGACTTGATCGTTAACAGATTCTTTAACGGCAGCAACAGCTTCAATGGCGGTGCCTTTACTATCTGTAGCGTTTATTTTTTCTTGAAGCCCGCTCGGGCCACCGTAAGAGGCCAATCTCTCATTAAAAGCCCTCAGCTCGTCATCGCTTAAAGAAGCTGTATATCGGGGGTCATAATTCGGATCATTTGGGTCGAGTGCTTTATACAGCTCCAAATCAGCCTGCATTGCTCTGGCCGTTTCTTTTAGATTATCTGCTTCCTCACGTGACAATGTATAATCCGCAATCCTCTTATCCAGCGCCTCGCCATAAGCCTTCTGAGCTGCTAACCCCCTATCAAATAAATCACTGAGGTCTCTGTATTCAAGCTTATCGCTAGCGATTTTTAAACTTGTAAGTTGGGGGTTCACGGTATAAAGAATAACCCACGAGGCTAAGACCAGGAGTAATCCGCCAAGGGCTTTTTTTATTATAGACTTACCTTCTTCTTTGGCATTCATTGCGTCTGTAGCAACATAATTAAAACCGCCGACAATAATCATAAGAACGGCCAGAACACTCGCTCCAGCAACAGCTAGTTTATAGAGACCATTTATATATCTGCCGAGTGTGTCGCTGCTTCGGAAATCAATAACACATGGCCCCGTGCCGTTTCGGCAGGCCTCGCTTTGAGCCGTGTCGGTACCAGGAAGAGGAGCCAGTTCGGTGTAGGAATCAACAGCAAAGGCGACGTTGGTGAAAACTATTACCGATAAAACTAGCACACCTAGGAGAGATTTTAGTGAACGCATTTTCATATATTTATTATAATAAAAAGTCGGTGATTATTATTGACCTGAAAAAGGATTTAGCATGCCGTTGGCGGCTGTGCCAAAATTGATGTTAACGCCATTGCTAGCAAATTGGAAAATATCGGTCGTATTTGAAAGCTGGAGCGCCAGATTGGCTGTGCCGCCTACCCCGCTTGGGCTTTTAAGGACAATGGAGTTGCCGGAAGAATTTATAGTATTGCCGTTTAGACTCCAGTCGTATTTTAAATTAAAGTCATCCGGAGAATAGGCATTAAAATAGTATGGGATTGCTTCAAGAACGAGCTCCGATTTTTTCAAATTTACCGAATTGATAAGCGCCTTATTATAAAACACTCCGTATTCAGGGTCATTTTCATAAATCAGCACTTTTGGCTCTATAGGCTCAATGTCAATTTTTCCCTTGGCAATGTATTTATTATCGAGGGAAGACACTTCGACTGATATCGTTTTTGTTCTGATTGGAATACTGCTTTTATAATCTAAAATATTTCTACCAACCCCGGAGGAATTCAAGAGATTTCTGTCGCTTTCTTTCCAGTTGAAATTTAAACTGCTATCAGGTATTGACTTGCCATTTTCATCAATAAAATTAGGGATAGCGACTACTCGGGCCCGGCCTTCATAAGGAAAATAGGCCTTACCGCGGTAAAATGGCGGAGTATAAGATTCGTTTTCAGATAAAAGATTTACTAAAGATGGGTAGATTGTCAGGCTTTTTGATGAAGGTTTGCCGTCCGGGGATATAACCAAAACCTCGACGGTTATTTTTGATCCCACATTGCCGGTCTTAAATGTGAAAGTTCGCAAACCTATGCCGCTTACTTCTTCTTCTCCATTAATCATCCACGAAACCTCCGACCTTCCAATATCAAAATCACTGCTTGTAATTCTGGCGGTGACCGTCTGGTTTGCTCCAGGGGTAACGGGTGATAATAAAAGATCGACAGAATCACCATCAAATCCGAATTGAGCGCCGGCGAAAAAAGGGACCGTCAAAATCGATATGACTATCAATAAGAACCCGCTTTTCATTTTCACATTATAACACATTCAGATTATCTATATTAGTTATTTTTCCAGTTTTGTCCGGCGATTTTTTCGGCCTCCTCTGGGCTTATGCCATATTGACGGGCGATTGCTTCCGCCGCTTTTTCTTTGTTTTCCGATCTTTTAGCTTTGCCGTATTCCTTAAAGAATGTTCCGTCAAGTTTTGGGCCTTGGCCGCTTGAAACCTTATTTCGGAGATCAAGTGGCGCAGGGCGGTTTTGCTTCAAGCTGTTTTGAATATAAGATTGGCCGGCCCTCGTGCTTTTTCCAATACTTTGCCCGTATTCTTCTATGTGAGACCTTAATTTGTCGGCTCTTTCAGTAACTGACGATTTAGCTTTTGCTCCCGTTGAATCTGTTTGGGCGGTAGCCAAAGTTCCTGTGGATGGCGCCCCGCTTTTTGGAATTACCGGAGGCCGGGCGCTTGGCGCCATTTCGCCAGCTAATTGCGGAGGTTTTCCGGCCCCTCGCTTTTGGATTGCCATAATCGCCACCTTACGCATTTTTTCTCCAAGGAAAGGAATTTTGCCAAGATTATTGGCACCGTCGGTAAGCAACCAGACAAGGATAATATCAATTATCCAAGCCGGGGCGATTCCGACGGTTAGAAAATCCACCCCGAATCCTAGAAAAATACTAAGACCTGTTTGCCAGTTGAGCATGCCCTTTATCGCCAGGAATGTTCCGAGCGAAAGGCCGACGAAGACATCAATTATTAGATTTAGAATCCAGCCAACTACCGGTATAAAATCAAGAGCTATTTGCCCAAGGTCAAAAAAGGCGGCTGCGGTCGCCAAAATCACCCACATAGCCGAACTCAATTTTTGTTCCGCCGAGGGTTTTACAACAGGAGGGTTACCTTTATTGTATTTGGAGATGACAGGAGGTTGGTTTTGAGGGGGGTTGGGCATGTTAAATTTTAGAAGTCAAAATTTAAAAAATTAACCTAATTTCTAATTAACCTAATTTACCTAAACAGACGCCGAATTCCAAGCACCAAACCCTAAACGGAAACTAAATTTTTTTAGACATTAGATATTGGATATTGTTTAGAAATTAGAATAATTAGAGCAATTAGAAATTTAGCTTTACTTTTCTGCTACAGCAACTTCCTCTTTGCCTCTTTTGATAGCCAAAAGCTGGGACGGGTCGGATGTAATAATCTGATCCTCGGTGTAAGAAGCGATAATTTTAATGGCGACGTGTTTAAGCCCCACAAAGAAAATCCCCTCCCCGACTGCCGATTCAAGCAAAAGATACTTTTCTTCATCCGTTAGATGAAAAATATCCTGAAGCTTGTCCATCGCGGTCGGCGACTGTTTTAAAAGGATTTGCATTGAGGAGTTTGTGATAATCGGCAAACCGTAGGGAGATTTCAAGAAATCATCCACATCTTGAGTGATAGTCGCGACCCCCAAGAAATATTTTCGCCCCCGCTTTACCATTCTCGCCAAAAATGATGCCGTGTCCTCGGATTTCATCATCCACCAAGCTTCATCAATGACCAAGAGGCGCTTCCTCAGAGTTTTTCTGATGGACGTCCAGATGTGATGGGTAATGAGAAAAGTCGCAACGGCTTTCAATTCGTCCTCCATATCTCGAATTGAAAATACGATGAATTTCGATTCGATATTTACGTTTGAGGGCTGATTTAAGAAACCGCTCCACGTGCCGCGGGTATACTTAGTGAGCCTTTCCACTAGAGACTCCGCTCCTTCCATGCCGGCAAGCACGGTTTCCAGGTCTGATAACAGAGGCGGTGTCGCATCTCTGAAATCCCGATCGGGAGTGATATCTTTTAGAGCGTAAGTTTCGGAAATCGCCCGATCGACGATCGCGTCTTCTTCGGGCGTTAGGCCGCCAAGCATGATTCTTAATAATCCAACCAAATTTATGATGTGAGAGCGCAGGACATCAGAGGGGGTTTCGTCTTCTCGGGGAGTCGGCAAGTCAAAAGGATTTATATGGTGTTCCGAGTTAAGAGAGATATTGAAATATTTTCCGCCAGCCGCCCCCGCCAGTTGCTCGTATTCCCTTTCCGGGTCAATAACGATCACATCGGCATCGAACATCAATGATCTCAGGATTTCCAATTTAGTTTGATATGACTTGCCGGAGCCGGAAACGGCAAAGGTTACCGAATTGAAGTTTTCCAAAGAAAATCTGTCAAAAAGGACCAGGCCGGCGTTGTGGCGATTGATGCCGTAAAGGATGCCTTTGTCCGATGTCATATCAAACGAAACGAAAGGAAAAAGGCTTGAAAGCGGAGAAGAGTTCAGTTTTGTATGAACCAAAAGTTCGTCATTGCAGAGCGGTAGGACACTTCGGAAACCTTGTTCCTGCTGAAAGAGGGCCGGCTTGACGTAAACCAGCTTGGCCTCAAGAATCGATCTGATTTCCGACTCCACTTTATCCAGCTCCTCGTCATTTTCACCGTAAATAGAAAGATAGAGTCCGACATCAAACATTTTTTCCTGGGCCTGGAGGAGATTATCCCGCAATTGCTCGAGGTCCTGATAGGCGGTTTCGAGCATCGGGTCTCGGACGAAGCCTTTTTTCTCGCGTTCATTTATTTGGCTTTGAACTTCGGCCACTTTCTTTTGGAATTGTTTTAAAACCCTGGCGGTGTCAACGGGATGAATAAAGATCGCCACATCAAAAACTTTATCAAGATTGATGATCGGCGCGAACCAGCCGTCTGTTAAAAATCTGGGATAAGAAATTACGAAATAAGACCTGACGATTTTATTGCCCAGATTGACCGATTTCGGGGTGACTTTTAAAGCTGAAGGGGCGATAATGTCGCGAAGCTCCAAAGTCCCGGCTTCATATATATCAGAGGGCAAAACCGAAGCGATTTCCGGTTCTTTATCTTTTTTGTTTTTTAGAAAATCTAGTATTCCCATGATGTTCTACTAATATACGAATTTACTAATCTTAACTAATGACTACTAATTCGCAATTTCCGAGTTCATTCGTATACATTTGTAAGATTAGTATCATTAGTATATTGGTATTAAGCCGTGACTTTGGCCGGCTTATCTTTTTCTCCCGGATTAAACAACTTATAATAAAATTCCACCAGCTCTTCTGTGCCAAGTCTGGCTGTGCGAACACCAGAGCGGATGAGTCCTTGCTCCACCACCGCTATTCTCTGCTCAAGTTGGGTGGCTTCGTCTGTGAAATTTTCATCTTTTTCTTGCGGATTCGTTTTCTTTTTCCCTGTGAAGTTGGCCGGCAAAACTTCCATTATTTTTTCTTTTACTCCTTCTTCGCCTTGAGCGAGCAAGGTGGTGGCGTAAGGCACAACCACAAAAAAATGTTTGGTCATAATATTCGTGCCGTCAGTGAATTCATGAATAAAATTTATATATTCTCTGATCTGCACCTTGAGCAACTCATTTAACTGGACTTTATACCGCTCTTCCAGTTGGGCGAGATAGGGTCGGATATCCAGCCTTCTTGACTGGATAAAAATCTCTACGGAAAAATCCAGAGAATTCAAGAAACTTTGAAACTGGGTGATAATTGACTGCTGGAGATCTTCAGATTTCAAGGCAAAATTTATGGATGATGCCATAAGAACCGCTCTTATCGAATTATCTTTCAAGATGACCATCCCATTTCGGATTTCTTTTATTGGGACAAAATCTTGAGTTGCTTTGGAAGAGGGCATAAATACTAATATACTAATGAAAAAATTAACCTAATTTCTAATTGATCTAATTAACCTAAACAAATCCCAAACCTCAATACCTGAATTTTGATTCCCAGGCTATATTTTAACAGACTTTCTTGTAAATTGTATTAAAAATAAGGTTTAACTCCTTAGCTTCTTGCCATAAAACTCTTGCCTCGTCTGCTAAATTAGGGGTTGCCACAGCAATCATTCTGAGGAAATGCTTTGATTCCCGGGATTCTTTTTTACAAATGCCTATTTTATGTCTGAAATCTTGTTTGCTTTCCGCGTCGTCCGCCTCACAAAAGTTGGCGCCAACACTTGTTCCGGCTCCAACTAACTGAGTAATCAGGCGACTTGTTACGGGAGTAACTGGAATCTTTTTTGCAAATTTAATAATATTTTCTCCAAATTTGGCCGTTCTCGCCTCCAAATCATATTTTGGATTTTTGGCATTAGACATTTTTTAGGTCAATTAGAAATTAGAATAATTAGTAATTTTTACCGTTTCGTATATTAGTAGAACTATCTTTTAATTTCCTTCTTGACATCCAGCGACCAAGTCAGTTCCTTTAACTTGCTTTCTGAAAGTCTTGGCGCGATGTCCGATGCTTCAAGACTTCGGGCATCTTCTTGTTTGTTGTTTGTTGTCGGTTGTTTGTTGTCGGTATTTTTTCGCCACAAATATAATTTTGACCCGAAGAAATATTTTACGGCTGCCTCAAGAGTAAAGATGAACGGCTTGTTGTTTATTTTTATGAAAGCCAATGAAGCGACAAAGGCGGTCACAAGAATTATCAGTATTACGGCGATAAAGAATGGCAGAAATTTATAAATCATATAACAGAGCCCCGCTCCGCCCGCGAGATAGACGAATTGTTTGGCCGTAAAAGGGCCGAATATTTTATCCTCGATATTTATAAATTGTGGGACTTGAAATCTCATTTGTTATACCAATATACTAATGATACTAATCTTACGAATGTATACGAATAAACTCCGAATGCGCGAATTAGTAGTCATTAGTTAAGATTAGTAAATTCGTATATTAGTAGAGCTTATTCCAGCGGTTCTCGATATGGATCAACAATATAGCGTTTCTTTTCTGACGGAATATTTACGGTTTTGGTCAACTTGTCTTCTATTATCACATTATCAACTTTCTCGGCTTTATTAATAGGAACAAAGGATGTTTTTTGGGCAGGAAGCGGTTCGGTTTTTGGAGACCCGGTCTGTTCCGGAGTTTTTTCGGTTCGGGTTTGCCCGTTCAAGTTTTGCCCTTCAAAATTTGTTCGGGCTTGTTCGTTCAAGTTTTGTCCAGTTTCTTTTTTAATCAAATTGATTGAGGGCCTGGAGACTTGAGGCGCATAAGGTTTTTGAGCTTGGTCTATTGAGTCTTTCGACTCAAAACTCTGACGAGGCTGTTCGATGGCATTTTGTTTCTGGGGCGTTCTAGGTGTGGGGGTAGGCGGTATGATCGGCTTATTCACGGGTGTTGAAGGAGGCTTCGGCGCAAGACTGACGCCGTCTATCGTGCCGCCTGCCTGCCCGACCATTCTCGGTATGAAAGAAGTTTTAGTGTTAGCTGTGGCGGACGCAATTTCTCCCGATGGCGGCTCTTTTCGAACATTTTTAGTCTCGTTATTTTTTGCCTGCCCGCTTAAATTTTCCTTAGAAAAATTATTCGGCGGGACAAAAGTTGTTCGGGGGGTTTCCGGCGACTCGCCCTGACGATTTTGGCGAATTGTTGGCGGCGTTCCATGTCCAAACTTCCCACGCCCGCCCAAGTTTTGCGTAGAAAAATTTTGGCTGGGTTGTAAGCCTGCCCCGTAGGAAGTACTCTTTCCTTCGGGGTTGTTGGTTTCTTTTGCCATGTCTCTCGGCATAGTTCTGATTACGGGGATTTCTCTTTCTAGTGGGTTTTCAGTCGGTAAATTTGCCGGCGCTTCCCCAGTCGTTGGTCGTTGGTCGTTGGTCGTTGGTTCTCTGTAAGTCATTGTTGACACTCCGACCGGAGTCGGGTTCTCGATTTCGTGCATCAAGAAGTCTCGATCAGAAGAATAGTTGGCATTGAGTAGTGAGGAGTCAGCCGCATTTGAATCAGGGCCTTGTTCCGGTTTTAATTGCAGGCCTGCCCCGTAGGAAGTACTCTTTCCTTCGGGGTTGTTGGTTGCTTGCCCGTTCAAGTTTTGTGGAGCAAAAGTTGTTCGGGCCGGTTGTTGGTTAAGATCTGACCCCGAATCTCCCATCGCGGTTTTTTGGTAAGCGTTTCGAATCGGAATCAAAATCCGATTATTTATCTCCGTACCGATTTGATTGGCCTTGTTTTTATTTTCCGCGCCGAGTTTTTCGTGAATGGCGTTGATGAAATTCTCCGGATGTGTTTCCCCGACGATGACTTTTTTAGTTTCCTCACAGAGGTCGCCAATTTCACTGATGATGAGGTGAAACTGTCTGCCGATTTCCCAGACTTCGGAAACTACATCAACCTCGCCTATCGCCCGTTTAATATCATCAGGTAAATCAGCCACTGTGTCTCTCAAATCAAATTGTTGGTCTAGATATGACATGGATTATATACCAAGGTCCGCTTTGGCGGTCTCAAAAGCTTCGTAAGTCGGCTTCCCGTTTCGACCAATTTTAGCGAATATTTTTTCCATTTTATCGAAAGTGTCATGGAGTTCCGGATTTATAACGGTTCGGTTTTTGAAAGCCTTACCAGACGTTTCAGTTGCCACCCAATGAAGCAAGTCCATATTTTCTCTTGATATTTTTATGCCTTTCTCAAGATAGTTTTTCAAATCAAACAAAACCATATCCATCACCTCTTTAATATCACCGGTATCTTTTTGGCGGAATTCTTGAGCGATACCCCGGGTCATTTTTCTGGCAAATGAAGGAGTGCGCCATCTTACACCTCTCAAAATTGGGAATTCATCACTACTATAACCCGCGATGGCATCAATCATCCTTTTCTCACCTAATGCAGAGATAGCTTTTTGTTCCTCATTAAAACTATCCAAATATTCTTGATAGTTTCCTTCATCAAGGGCGATTTTTTTAACGGCTTTTCTCAAATAATCCTCCTTCAACTGTTCCCAATTCGCGGAGTTTTCTTTTGAAGAACCCTCATACTTTTTATAATCATCAGGAGTTATTTTTTTTAGGATTTCAACGTCTTTATACCCGGCCGCTATCATACTATCGATCATATGCTCAAAAGTCTTAAATGAGGGAGCCAATTCCCCGATGCCGCTCGACAAATCTTCAGCGTCAATTATTATGCCAAGTTTGGCATCTCTCATTTTATCTTTATCAATCGAAGCGATGCTCTCGCTCTGTCTCATGTATCTTGTCACAGAACTGCGGAGGGTCGAAGCCACATTAGGATTGAGCACCAATTGCGGGTTATAACGATACATCTCATCGGCTTCTTGATCAGCCATGGCTCTAATCCAGACTCTCACGTCGGAAGCGACATCGCCGATGCTTTTCTTCTCAGGTTTTTTATCGGGGACATTGAGACCTCGACTTTTTAAGAGGGTCGCGTTTTTATCTATAAAGCTGTTTATTATATCAGAGCGTTCCTGGTCAGATGTGGCGTTATGATGTTTTGTGTAAAATTCGTCTAATTCTTTAGAATGACCGAAGCTTTGGCTGGCAAATCCTTTAGCCACTTCCGATTCGAGAACTTGCATCTGTGCGATATATTTTTGATATTTCCCATCATAATCTTTATTAGCCTCCTCAACTTTTTCATTGGCGTCTTTTATGTGGCCGTATCGGGCGGCGCGGACTTTATCTTTTTCAATTTCAGCAAAATGCTCGCTTCCTAAGACTGCCATCAATTGGCTTCGGCTTGCGTTTCTCATCATTTCGGGCGTAAACAAGAGGTTTTTGGGCATCATTTCCTCAAAGGCATGAGGGGTAAGTTTGACCAGGATTTTTTGAAGTTCTCCCCGCTCTTTCTCAATCTTGTCGGCAACTCTCTGTTCGACTTCTTTTCTTTTATCTTGAGAGTCTTTTAACATGCTTTCCAAGGCGGGAATCTCCGAAGCTCTAGCTGGGTCAGCTCTGACCTCTACAAGTTTATCGTTAATATCTTTTTCAACAGATCTTACCGTGGAGATTTCGCTTTCCCCGGCCTTCTTCATATTTTCAATATTTGCTATCAAAGCTTCAGCGTTATGGGCGCCCCCTTCCGGCATCTCAATGCCCATTTTTCTTGTAAGAGCTCCAGCCCCTCTAGCCAAACCTCCAAGTTTGACGCGTTCAAGGCCTTTTGTAATTCCCCCTGTAACAGTTCCAACAAATGAGCCTTGAACTTCAGCCGCCTCTTTGCGTTTTGAAGCCAATTCCAAATCTTCCTTATGTCGTTCTTCAGCCGAAAGGTGGCCGCCAAATTTCGAATCTTTGAGCGGAATGACAGTCCATTCTCGCAGAGTTTTCCCGACAGCGGTATTGCCGACCCATGTCTTACCAAGTCTTTCATCAGCCGCTCGGGCTGCCAAACCAACCGTCCTTCCACCCACCCAGCTTTGGCCCGTGTTTCTTATCGCATTGCCCCAACTTATCATTGTCGATGCGCCGACCGCCCCGAGTTTGCTAGAAGTCAAAAGCGAGGCGACGATCATGCCAAGGAGCATAAGATAATTGATAAGTATTCCGACGACACTCGGGGCCGGAAGCGGAGTATTTGGAGCGCGGGCGGTGGAAAATACGTTTACCAGGGCATCTAAAGTTTGAGGGTCTTGAGCTGGTACTGAAAACAGACCCCCGTGTTGGATAACATAACCGATTATATACATCATTACTAAAAAGATTGGCGCGAAGAACGCTTGCTTTAATAATTTACTCCACCAATCATGAGTTGAACCTTCGAAGCCGGGTATTACCCAGGCGATAAAAGCGAAGGGTGAGAATATCATTAAAATCATAAGGTATATCGTTCTGATGATGAACATCACCGCTGCGGCAATGAATACCCAGGCGGCCACGAGCATCGCAATTGAGCCAACTATTGAAGCTAGAAGGATTTTCGATTCCACGCCGCTTGAGAAGTCTACGCCTGTTCCGGTCGGATAGATTGATTGGGGATTTAGCGCTTGCATAAAAACACCGGCCAGACTCCCTGCTCGTCCAGTTGTCGGATCTGGGACCACAGTTAAATTATAAAAATGAAGAGCGACAATATTGGCGACGTCAACCACAACTTGAGTTATAAACAAACTGAAATTTATCAAAAGGGCGGCAATTACTATTCGAAGCACCGAGCCCATGGCACTGCCATGATGAAGTCCTAAGATTGTGGATATTGCTACCCATAAAATTAAGAAGATGAAAACCAAATTAGCCAAATCGCGAAGCACTCCCCAGCCGATGGTAACCATTCCAACACTACTAGTCAGTTGAGTGAAATTTGTGAGGCTGTATTGGATGCTTAAGTCTAAAATGAAGCCGCTCATGGTCAACACAACAATCACTACACCCGTCATGGTATAGGAAATACTGGCCAGTAGGCCGTTTACTGCCGTCATCGCTACTCTTTCTATTACCCCGGTGGTCGCAGGGGCCGGCGTAGTCTCAGCGGCGTAAGCCGTCGAAGCGGCCAATGGGCTAAAAATCGCGACAGCTAAAATAACAACCACCAAGATTACAGGGAGGATTTTTTTGTAGCTGAACGTAAATTTTTTAGTGGCTGAAATCATTAATCAAGGCTGACTGTAATAAAATTGACCTAATTTCCCTGCCTACCGCAGGCAGGTAATTAACCTAATTAATCTAAACAAACACCAAATTTCAAGCGCCAAACTTTAGATGGAAACTTTTCAGACATCAGGTATTTTATCATTGATAATTGTTTATAAATTAGAATAATTAGAGCAATTAGAAATTTGTTTTCACAGTTCTTCATTTTTAGTAACATTCTCTCTTTTGCTTCCCCGCCCAAGTTTTGCTATGGCAAAATTTTGGCGGGACGAATCATGTCGACGGACAATAAATCGGTTTACTGGCAATTTCCGGCTCCGTATGGGCAATTAATCGTGAAAGTATAAGTTTGAGTTCCGACAGCCAAGCCGGAGGCTTTTTCAGAAACATTCACGATCAATTGGTATGTGCCGAGAAGGATTCCGGGCAACGTGGCTGGAATATACCCGCCAATTTTAAGATAGTAGATTTTTACTCCGGAAGGCGGAGTCGGAACAGTCAGACCTTGGCTTGTAAGGACAGCGTTATTGGTGGTCACATATTCTATATTGCCGGGAAAGCCGCCGCTTATTGGTGCGGGGAACAAAGGCAATAAATTGGCCAAATTATTTTCACTGGCGTTGAACGAGCGGGAAACACTGAAGGTTTTAAAGATTGAGGCTAAACCGTCAGCCGTGCCGTTATTGTCAAAATCTCCGGTTGTTCCGCTGGCGGTCGATTTAACAAGGCTTACTTTAACGTTTAATTCAGGAATGTCCGACGGAGAAGTGATGGTCAAAACACCGTTGTTGCCGACAAAGCTTGTTTGGTTGGGGTCGGTGCTAAGAGTAATAGGCAATCCGCCTCCGGTCGTGCCCCAATCATCCGATGAGATGTAGGCCGCGGAATGAGTCGGTCCGGATGGGGCACCACCGCCTCCGCCCGCGCCTCCGCCAATGGTTGGGTTACCCCAGACTATTATCTGTCCCAAGGCCAGTATTCCATTGCCAGGTTTTATCACTCTCACATATTGAGCCAAAGTCGGCTCGGTCAAATCGAAATCTAATGGCTTGATGGTACCACCTGAATCTCCACCATCAATACAGTTGGAACAATTTATCTTTTTACCATTTGGATCATTTTTAATATTAGACACTCGGACTTCGATAGGTGAGGCGGCAGACATGATTGATAGTAGTTTTCCCCCATTCAAAACCGGCTGATATATTTGGATTTGTTTAACGTCGTACTTCCCCTTTAAGTCAAGCTCCCACCAGTTATTATTTCCTAAAGTTGTTTGTGAAGCGCAAAATTCTTGGCCGCTGGTCAATTCTCCGCAGTTGCCTTTACCACCACTGATTCCTGTTCGGCCGCTACCTTGGTTTTCTAGAACATAATGAAGAAGGGTTAAATTACCATCAATAGCTTGGGTGGCTGAGGTGCCACCGTCAAAGGTGGTTGATTGCGAAGCCCCTTTCCCTATTGCCAAATTAACATCTTGCATTGGCGGCGGAGTTCCGGTTCCTCCCCCTCCCTCAAGTATTCCGCCAGATGAAGCCAAATTATTGATTTCTTCCGTAACTGGCGCTCCGGCTGCCAGATTTTTACAGCCAAGCTGAATTTGTTTTTCAAAATCGGAAGGTTTTGTTACGGGTGTTGTCACGGGTATAGTTACGGTTTCAATTAAGTCATTTGGATTTGATGTTTCAACAAAACATTTACTTTCAACGGTTCCCGGATTTAAATTTGGGTCGCAGATATTTTTTCCGTTAGGCCCTTTAACTTTTTTTCCGTTCAGCATCTGCCAGATTCCTTGGAAAACCAAAACTGTGCCATCGTCATCCACTTTGTAATCAAGAGCGCAGTTCACGCCCGCCGGGGGCTTAGTTTTCGTGTCGGCCAAATTATCTTCGTAGTTATTTCCAAGCGTAGACAGATAAGAGCTGTTGCCGTATTTTGCGGACGAGTAACTTAGACCGAGAAGCCCAGATGAGCTGAATACTTCTTTCATTACGTAATTACTAAGCGCTGCGATGATATCATCAATGTTTTGGGAAACATTGAGCACATCCCCTTGGTTTCCTAAAGTCTTATTGAGCTGTTCTTGAATGACCGAACCTGGTGTTACTGTGGTGCATTTTATCGAGCTTGGATCGTAATATCTTTGCTTTTCAGCTGATAACTCGTCTGGGTCAAGTGTCGCTCCGGTATTAAGGTCGGTACATATCTTTTGCGAAAGGAAACCGCTACCCCAGTTCAATTCCTGGAGCTGGCTGTTCACTTTAGAAGCCACTCGTTGGCTTAAAGCGTCTTTACCATAAAGATATGCGCCATAAGGATTGTTCGAGCCTTGAGAGATTGAAATGAAGTTTTGCCAGCCTTGGTTGCCTTCTCCCCATTTACCTCCGACGAAAGAGTTATAAATATTTTTTTGCACATCAGAAAGCCTGCAACCGAGGTATTGATATTGCGCATTGCGGCCGGTACCGAGGTTTAATCCCAGAGCCACTCGGATTTTTGCATCAAATGGACTGCAGAGTACCCTATCAAGTCCTAATTGGGTGATGAATTGGCCGCCCGTGATATCTCCAACCTCGGCCAGGAACCCCTCCGGGTCGGTAATGAAAGCCGGACTGCCGTTAAAGCCGCCATTTATCCAACTAATCGTGCTCTGGGTGACTTTGTTTATAAAAGTTTGGGCCATCATTCGGGCCACGGTCTTTAACAGACATTCGCCGATGTTTGAGCCAACGTCGGCGCCGGCATTGGTGGCGGTATTTGAATTTGTGGTTTTATCAGTAACAGGCACCGACATTATTCCGCCAATCGCGCTTTTTATACCGCCTATGAGAGGTCCAAGCGCGCTCATGAGGCAACTTTGAGTCGCGGCATCAACAGGTTTCGGTTGAAGGAGAAAAGAGCTTGAAGCCACTGTTGTTATAACAAGAGAAACGACAATCAGTCTCTTTAAATTTGATGAAATCATCGTCATTATTATACCACGTTAATTAAATTTCTAATTTATTTAAATACTGCTCGTAAATTGATAACCCGCCTCGTTTTTTTCAAAAACAATCTCATTGTTTATAAAATAACTGCGGAGCGCGCGGATTTCATTGACAAAATAACCGAGCGCTTTGGGGTAGAGCGTCAGGTCCGCCATTGTTTTTACAGGATCTGTGATAACGTATTTCATTTTTTCAATTCCGGTAATCATTATATTAAGCAAGTTAACCATTCTGGTATGAATCGGTAAGAGACCGCTCGGTACATTCATTTTGACCATTTCGGTTACGATTGCCTTATAACGATTTATCGGAAAATCAAGCCCTTCGAGTATTTTTTCGTCATTTTTTTCAATGGCTTCGTCAAGTATGACAAGCTCGTTCCCGGGAAATTGCTTTTCCTTTTCGGCGATTATCTTGCCCAGAGTATTTCCATAAGCATGCATGGAATCTTCAGTCTCGGAGACCCTTTTAAAATCATTCTCCGTGTAAATTTTTAAGCCACTTTCTGCATAATTGACCAAGGTGCCACTGAAGAAATCATCATAATCAGTGCCCGCGCTATATGTCCCATCCCTTTTGCCGGCGAGATATTTTGCGAAAAGCTCTCTTGAAAATTTGTCGGTTTCTGTCAGATCGGCTTCAATAGTCGGGTTTACTTTTTTTTGCAAAGTATCGGTCGCCAATTTATCATCAATTCCTGTGCCGATAGGGTTGATTCCCATTCGGATTTCTTCCCCGTCTTGAATGCCGTCAGCGTTGGTGTCCGGGTTATTTGGGTCGGTACCCCACAAATCTTCCTCCCAATCTTTAAGACCGTCATTATCCGAATCCTTATAAAACTTCTCGTTTTCCGCCTCAGCCAGAATTTGCTCATTTTGATACTTAAAATCATCGTTTTTCCATTTGATAACAAGAAAAGCGCCGCCGACAATCACTATAAAAATGGCTAGAGCAATGAGTACTCTTTTTGACATATAAATATTATACAGTAAATTTCTCCAAAAACCCCACATTCTGTGGATATATCAATATGAAAATTATAAAACCACAAACCTACAATTAAAAATCATACACATACCACCCTGTTACTCTGGCAACGGGGCCGGGTATTTAAGGACAGCGGCATTTTTTAAATTAATGAATTTTTTAATGCATAACATGATATAATATTGTCATGAAAAATATGACAAGTTTTTCAATTTTAGGTATATTTACAGTCGTAATTTTATTTTTTTTCGGACTACAAACATTTTCAAATAGTGCCTTAGCGGAAGAGTTGCCAAACGTTACCTTCATCTCAAATTTGAAGCAGGGCGATAGCGGTCCGGCGGTTTTGGCTTTGCAGAAATTGCTCAATAATGATTCCGATACCAGA